>Ga0105251_10002172_pt1 | contig 15741 bp, 10 predicted proteins | sample KBSS64metaG_FD_80424 | JGI IMG/M metagenome (GOLD analysis project Ga0105251, IMG submission 80424) | Switchgrass rhizosphere microbial communities from Kellogg Biological Station, Michigan, USA - KBS S6-4 metaG | ecosystem: Host-associated > Plants > Roots > Rhizosphere > Soil | place...
ACGCCGGGGGTCGCGGGTTCGAGTCCCGTCCGCTGCGCCATATTCCACTTCCAGGGCCCACTGAACACCCGGAAGTAACAAAGAAAGCGACCTTAGGGTCGCTTTTTTTGTGCCTGAAATTTGCGATTGATATTTTTTGCGAAAAAGTTGCATCAATGGCTTGCCAGACTTCTGGTTCGTCCGTAGAATGCGCGCCTCACCGAGACGAATGGGTGATTAGCTCAGCCGGGAGAGCATCTGCCTTACAAGCAGAGGGTCGGCGGTTCGATCCCGTCATCACCCACCACTCGTTGAATAGCGCAGCGGTAGTTCAGTCGGTTAGAATACCGGCCTGTCACGCCGGGGGTCGCGGGTTCGAGTCCCGTCCGCTGCGCCATATTCCGCTTCCAGGGCCCACTGAACACCCGGAAGCCACAAAGAAAGCGACCCTAGGGTCGCTTTTTTTGTTTCTACCGTCTGATGAGAAACTTACAGGCGCCGCGTTCCCTGTGGGAGCTGGCTTGCCTGCGAAAGGGGCGCAAAGCGCCCCCGGCAATCTCAGCGATTACGCTCCTCTTCGCGCAACGTCAGCACTTCGACCCCATCCTCTGTAACCGCCACCGTGTGCTCCCACTGCGCCGACAGGCAGTGGTCCCGGGTAATCACCGTCCAGCCATCCTTCAGCGTCCGCGTCCCGCGCCCGCCCTGGTTGATCATCGGCTCGATGGTAAACACCATCCCTGGTTGCAGCTTCATGCCCATGCCGCGCTGGCCGAAATGCAGCACCTCGGGCCCTTCGTGCATCTGCTGGCCGATACCATGCCCGCAGTACTCGCGTACCACACTGTAGCCAGCGGCTTCGGCATGGGCCTGGATGGCATGGCCGATATCACCCAGCGTCGCCCCGGGGCGTACCTGCTCGATGCCTTTCCACAGGGCGTCGTAGGTGGTGTCGACCAGCCTTTGCGCGTCTTCGCTGATCGGCCCGATGCTGTACATCTTCGACGAGTCGGCAATGTAGCCACCCTGTTCCAGGGTGATGTCGACGTTGATGATCGAGCCTTCCTTCAGCACTTCATCGGCCTTGGGGATGCCGTGGCAGACCACATGGTCCACCGACGTGTTGAGCGAATAGGGGAAACCGTACTGGCCCTTGCTCGCCGGGCGGGCCTTGAGCGTATCGACGATGAATGCCTCGGCGCGGTCGTTGATCTGCATCGTGGTCACGCCGGGGCGGATGAAGCGGTCGAGTTCGGCGAACACCTGGGCCAACAGCTGGCCGGCGTTGCGCATCAGATCGAGTTGGGCGGGGGTCTTGAGAATCACCTTGGACATGGAATGCGGGCTGTAGCTCTTGCTGGAAATTGCCCCAGCATAGCGCCATGGGTCACCGGGTTGCCACCGCATGGTGCGTTGCCTGTACCGGCCTCTTCGCGGGCAAGCCCGCTCCCACAGGATCGCAACAGGCTCAAGGACTGTGCAGCACCTGTGGGAGCGGGCTTGCCCGCGAAGGGGCCGGCACAGCTGGCCCGCTAATTGCTGAATGACCGCTACCCAGGGCTATCAACGTCGACAGCCCGAAACTTCACGACAAAGGCGCCGTGTTGCCCCGCTTGCCCAGCAAGCAGGAGCAGCCGGCGCCTTTTTGCGTTCCTGAAAGGGGAGACCGCCCATGACCACCCGCGAAGTACGAAGCGTCTGCCCTTACTGTGGCGTCGGTTGCGGCATTGTCATGAGCGTCGCCGACGGCAAGGTCGCCAAGATCAGCGGCGACAAGCAGCACCCGAGCAACTTCGGCCGCCTATGCACCAAGGGCCTCACCGCGCACCTGCCGCTGACTGCCGCCGGGCGCATGGAAGACGCTTATGTTCGCCAGCAACGCAGCCTGCAGCCGGCACGCAGCAGCATGGACCAGGCCATAGCCCAGGCCGGCGAGCGCCTGCGCGGCATCATCGACCAGCATGGCGCGGACGCCGTGGCGCTGTATGTGTCGGGGCAGATGTCACTGGAAGCCCAGTACCTGGCCAACAAGCTGGCCAAGGGCTTTATCCGCACCCGTCATATCGAGTCCAACTCGCGGTTGTGCATGGCCAGCGCCGGCACTGGCTACAAGCTGTCGCTCGGTGCCGATGGCCCGCCCGGCAGCTACCAGGATTTCGACCGCGCCGACGTGTTCCTGGTGATTGGCGCGAACATGGCCGACTGCCACCCGATCCTGTTCCTGCGCCTGCTCGACCGGGTCAAGGCTGGTGCCAAACTGATCGTCGTCGACCCGCGGCGCACCGCCACTGACGACAAGGCCGACCTGTTCCTGCAGGTACGCCCCGGCAGCGACATGGCCTTGCTCAACGGCCTGCTGCACCTGCTGCACCACAACGGCCACACCGACCCTGACTTCATCGCCCGTCACACCGAGGGCTGGGACGAGCTGCCAGCGTTCCTTGACGATTACACCCCAGAACGTGTGGCCGCCATGACCGGCCTGAGCGAAGCCGACATCCGCCAGGCCGCAGAATGGATCGGCACCGCCGGTGAATGGATGAGCTGCTGGACCATGGGCCTCAACCAGAGTGTCCATGGCACCTGGCACAGCAACGCCATCTGCAACCTGCACCTGGCCACCGGCGCCATCTGCCGCCCGGGCAGCGGGCCGTTTTCGCTGACCGGCCAGCCCAATGCCATGGGCGGCCGCGAGATGGGCTACATGGGCCCGGGCCTGCCGGGGCAACGCTCGGCGCTGGTGGCCGCGGATCGCGCCTTCGTCGAGCAGCAGTGGGGCTTGCCACCGGGCAGCCTGCGCAGCGAAGGCGGCGAGGGCACGATTGCGCTGTTCGAGCAGATGAAGGCCGGCGAGGTGAAAGCCTGCTGGGTCATCTGCAGCAACCCGGTGGCCAGCGTCGCCAACCGCCAGCAGGTGATCGACGGCCTGCGCCAGGCCGAGCTGGTGATCACCCAGGATGCCTTCCTCGACACCGAGACCAACCGCTACGCCGATATTCTCCTGCCTGCCGCGTTGTGGGCCGAAGGCGAGGGCGTGATGATCAACAGCGAGCGCAACCTGACGCTGATGCCACGCGCGGTGCAGGCACCGGGCCAGAGCCTGGCGGATTGGCAGATCATCGCCCGTGTCGCCTGCGCCATGGGCTACGCCGAAGCCTTCGATTACCCGGACGCAGAAGCGGTGTACGACGAGATCCGGCGCTTCTGGAACCCGGCCAGCGGCTACGACCTGCGCGGGATCGGCTATGAGCAATTGCGCGACCGCCCACGGCAGTGGCCTTGCGCACGGGGCCGCGAAGATGACCGCAGCCCGCTGCGCTACCTGAACGACGGCAGCAGTCAGCACCTGTTGCGCGATGCCCAGGGCAACCGGCCTGAGCTGGCGTTCCCCAGCGCCAGCGGCAAGGCGCGTTTCTTTGCTCGTCCCTGGCTGCCAGCGCCCGAACTGCCCGACGCCGACTACCCGTGGGTACTCAATACCGGCCGTGTACAGCACCAGTGGCACACCCTGACCAAGACCGGCAAGGTGCCGGCGCTGAACAAGCTGGAGCCCGGCCCCTTCGTTGAAATCCACCCCGAGGATGCCACCCGCCTGGGCATCGCCGACAAGGACCAGGTCGCCATCCGCTCGCGGCGCGGCCAGGCCGTGTTGCCAGCGCGCATCAGCGACCGGGTCATGCCCGGCAACTGCTTTGCCCCGTTCCACTGGAACGACCTGATCGGCGAGCAGCTGGCGATCAATGCCGTGACCTGTGATGCGGTCGACCCGCTGTCGCTGCAGCCAGCATTCAAACAGTGCGCCGTGGCCCTGGAGCGGGTCGCAGGCGAGCGCATCGATGCCCTTGAGCTGAACACCACCCTTCCGGAGCCTGCGCGCATGCCGACCGCGACCCTGTCCCGCCTGCTTGGCCTGGACACCCTGCCAGCCCCGGTGCTGGCCGATGACGAGCGTCATTATCTGCAAGGCTTTCTGCTCGGTCTCGACCAGGCGCGTGCCGAAGGCGTGCCCAGCCTGCCGGCCAGCGCGCCGCTGGCCGCATCCCGGCGGCTGTTCGTCGATGGCTTGTTGGCCGGCCTGTTCGCGCAGCCAGTAACCACGCCAGCCATCGCCGTGCCGCGCCACCAGGTGCTGTGGGCCTCGCAGACAGGTAATGGCGAGGTGCTTGCCCAGCGTTGTGCCGAGCGCCTGCGTGGCGCCGGTCTCGATGTGCAGCTCAGCTGCATGGAGACAGTAAGCCCCAGCCAGCTGCAAGGCGCCGCCAGTGTAGTGCTGATCACCAGCACCTTCGGTGACGGTGACGCACCCGACAACGCCACGGCGTTCTGGCAGGCACTGCAAGGCGAGCAGGGCGCCTGCTGCGCACAGCTGCCTTACGCGGTGCTGGCCTTGGGCGACTCCAGCTACGACCAGTTCTGCGGCTTTGGTCGCAAGCTCGACCAGCGCCTGGCGGAACTGGGCGCGCGCCGCTTGCTGCAACGGGTCGACTGCGAACCGGATTTCGATGACGCCTTCGCCGCCTGGCTCGAAGCCCTGTTGCCGGAACTGGGCAGCGCAGGCTCATCGGCACCGGTCAGTGCGCCAACGCCAGTCGCGAGCTACAGCAAGCAGCAACCGTGGTCGGCCCCGCTGCTTGCCAATCGACTGCTCAACGGCCCGGGTGCGAGCAAGGAAACCCGCCAGCTGGTGTTCGACCTGTCCGGCAGTGGTTTCACCTATGCCGCTGGTGATGCCTTGGGCGTATGGCCGCGCAACTGCCCGGCGCTGGTCGAGGAACTGCTGGCGCTGATGCACCTCGATGGCAAGGCGTTGGTGGAATTGAAGGGGCAGCCGGCGATGCCGTTGGCCGAGGCCCTGGAAACCCGTCTGGAAATCGCCAGGGTCACCTCGCAGCAACTGCAGGTGTTCAGTGCGCAGGCCACCGACCTGCAGCGCCTGCTGCAACCCGAGTGCAAGGCCGAACTGCAGGACTGGTTGTGGGGGCGGCAGTTGGTCGATGTGCTGCGAGCGTTCCCTCAGCAGTTGCCGCTGGATGCCTGGCTCGACCTGCTCAAGCCGTTGCAGCCGCGGCTGTATTCGATCAGCTCCAGCCCGTTGGCTCATCCGGATCAGGTGCACCTGACCGTTTCCACCGTGCGCTATGGCGAGCGCAAGGGGGTTTGTTCAACGTTCCTCGCTGACCGGGCGCAGGCACTGCAGGTGGCGATCTTCCAGCAGGTCTCGAAGCACTTTCGCCTGCCCGAGGATGACAACGTGCCACTGATCATGGTCGGCCCCGGTACCGGCATCGCGCCGTTCCGTGCCTTCCTCGAAGAACGCGAGGCGCGAGGTGCCAAGGGCGCTAACTGGTTGTTCTTCGGCGAGCAGTATGCGGCCACGGATTTCTACTATCAGGAACAGCTTCAGGCCTGGCAGGCGGCTGGGCATCTGCGCCTGGACACGGCGTTCTCGCGGGACCAGGCCGAGAAGATCTACGTGCAGCAGCGCATGCTCGAACAGGGCGCGCAGCTGTGGCAGTGGCTGGAGGCGGGGGCGTATTTCTATGTCTGTGGCGATGCCCAGCGCATGGCCAAGGATGTGGATGCGGCGTTGCGGGAGGTGATTGCCGTGCATGGGCAGGTGGACGCGGATGCCTATGTCGAAGCGTTGAGCAAGGCCAGGCGGTATCGGCGTGATGTGTATTGAGGCGCCCCAGGATGGTGAGCTCTGCACTCGAAATGTGCATCGGCTTTACCGGCCTCTTCGCGGGCAAGCCCGCTCCCACAGGTTCGATGCAATGCTGAAGGCCCTGAAGTTCCTGTGGGAGCGGGCTTGCCCGCGAAGAGGCCATCACCGGAAGCAGGCTTGGCACAGTCCCTGCTAGAACTTTGTTACAACAAAGCCCACTGATCAACGGCGATCAACCCGGGCCCCCACCGTGATGAATACAGGCAAAGGCGCCTGGAGCTTCGGCTCCAGGCGCTTTTTTTTTGATCGAGGATCGGCTTATGAAGGCAACAGCGAGCGGGCAACGAGAGCGACTGGTCATCGTCGGCAACGGCATGGTCGGCCACCATTGCGTCGAGCAACTGGTCGAACGCGGCGCTCTCGAGCGCTTCGAGCTGCACGTGTTCGGCGAAGAGCGCCAGCGTGCCTACGATCGCGTGCACCTGTCGGAGTATTTCGCCGGCAGCTGTGCCGAGACCTTGGCCCTGTGCGAGCAGGGCTACTACGCCAGCAGCGGCGTGCACCTGCATCTGGGCGAAGCGGTGCTGGAAATCGACCGCGAGCGCTGCGAAGTGGTGACTGCCGAGGGCCGTTACGGTTACGACCAGTTGGTCCTGGCCACCGGTTCCTACCCGTTCGTGCCACCGATCGAAGGCTCCAGCGGCAATGCCCGCCTGGTCTATCGCACCCTCGATGACCTCGATGCCATTCGCGCCGCTGCCAGCCAAGCGCGCCGCGGCGTTGTGGTCGGTGGCGGGCTGCTCGGCCTGGAAGCCGCCAACGCCTTGAAGTCCCTCGGCCTGGAAGCGCACGTGGTGGAATTCGCCCCACGGCTGATGCCAGTGCAGCTGGACGGCGAGGGCGGCGCCGCGCTCAAGGCGCAGATCGAAGCGCTGGGCGTGGGCGTGCACCTTGCGCGCGCTACCCAGTCGATCAGCGCCGGTGAAGCCTACCGCTACCGCATGAATTTCGACGGCGGCGAACACCTGGAAACCGACCTGATCGTGTTCTCGGCCGGTATCCGCCCGCAAGATGCCCTGGGCCGGGCCAGCGGCCTGGAGATCGCCCCGCGCGGTGGCGTGGTGATCGACCACCACTGCCGCAGCAGCGACCCACGCATTTTCGCCATCGGCGAATGCGCTTCGTGGAACGGCAGCGTATTCGGCCTGGTCGCGCCGGGCTACAGCATGGCGCGCAACCTGGCAGCGCTGCTGATGGGCGAAACCGCCAGCGGATTCACCGGTGCCGACATGTCGACCAAGCTCAAGCTGCTGGGCGTGGATGTCGGCTCCATCGGCGATGCCCACGGGGCCACGCCGGGTTCGCGCAGCTACCGTTTCATCGACGAGGCCAACAGCGCCTATCGCCGCCTGGTGGTGGATGCCAGCGGCAAGCACGTGCTCGGTGCAGTACTGGTGGGCGACAACAGCTACTACGACACCCTGCTGCAGTACGCCCAGAACGGCATTGCCCTGCCGGCCGACCCGGCAGCGCTGATCCTGCCGCAGGGCGGTGGCGCACCGGCCCTCGGTGCCGACGCTCTGCCCGACAGCGCGACCATCTGCTCGTGCCACAACGTCAGCAAGGGCGCGGTGTGCGCGGCCATCGACAGTGGCTGCGGCGACCTGGCAGCCGTCAAGGGCTGCACCAAGGCGGCCAGCGGCTGCGGCGGCTGCGCGGCGTTGCTCAAGCAGGTATTCGAACATGAGCTCACTGCCCGTGGCGTCACTGTCGACAAGAGCCTGTGCGAACACTTCGCCTACACCCGTCAGGAGCTCTACGGGCTGGTGCGGGTCGAGGGCATCCGCACCTTCAACGCACTGCTCGAACGCCACGGCAAGGGCCATGTCGGCTGCGACATCTGCAAGCCGGCGGTGGGTTCGATCCTCGCCTCGTGCTGGAACCAGCCGATCATGGACCCGGCGCTGGTACCGCTGCAGGACACCAACGACACCTTCATGGCCAACATGCAGAAGAACGGCACCTATTCGGTGGTGCCACGCATCCCTGGCGGCGAGATCACCCCAGAGAAGCTGATCGTGATCGGCCAGGTGGCGAAAAAGTACGACCTCTACACCAAGATCACCGGCGGGCAGCGCATCGACCTGTTCGGTGCCCAGCTGCACGAGCTGCCGCTGATCTGGGGCGAGCTGATCGAGGCCGGCTTCGAGACCGGCCATGCCTACGGCAAGTCGACCCGTACCGTGAAGTCGTGCGTGGGCAGCACCTGGTGCCGTTACGGCGTGCAGGACAGCGTCGCCATGGCGCTGCGCCTGGAAGACCGCTACAAGGGCCTGCGCAGCCCGCACAAGCTCAAGTTCGCCGTCTCCGGCTGCACCCGCGAGTGCGCCGAGGCACAGAGCAAGGACATCGGCGTGATCGCCACCGACAAGGGCTGGAACCTGTACGTCTGCGGCAATGGCGGCATGCGCCCGCGCCACGCCGAGCTGTTCGCCACCGACCTGGATGACGAAACCCTGGTGCGCCTGATCGACCGTGTGCTGATGTTCTACATCCGCACGGCCGACAAGCTGCAGCGCACGTCGGTCTGGCGCGAAAGCCTGGACGGCGGGCTGGATTACCTCAAGCAGGTGATCCTTGACGACAGCCTGGGCCTGGCGGCCGAGCTGGAGGCGCAGATGCAGCATGTGGTCGACCAGTATGAATGCGAATGGGCCAACGCCCTCAACGACCCTGAGAAGCTCAAGCGCTTCCGCACCTTCGTCAACGACCGGCGCGCCGACCCGGACGTGCACTTCGTGCGCGAGCGTGAGCAACGCCGGCCGGCTGCACCCCTGCACCTGATCCCAACCGTCGAGGAGGCTGTCTGATGAACCTGTCCCATGTTGCTGTGAAAACCCAAGAGAACTGGCAGGCCGTGTGCCAGGCCGATGACCTGGTGGCCGACTCTGGTGTGGTGGTGTGGCTTGACGGTGCGCAGGTGGCGCTGTTCTACCTGCCCGAACTGGAGCAGAGCCTGTATGCGCTGGACAACCGCGATCCGCGGTCGGGCGCCAATATCATTGGGCGTGGGCTTGTCGGTAGCCTGCAGGGGGAGCTGGTGGTGGCGGCGCCGTTGTACAAGCAGCACTTCAGCCTGCAAAGCGGGGCGTGCCTGGAGGATGCCGGGCAGCGGTTGCGGGTGTGGCCGGTGCGGATGAATGGCGGTGCTGTGGAGCTGGCGGTGGCCTGATAATTTGCTGGGGGCGCTTTGCGCCCCTTTCCGACCGGTCCGGCGCCCCGGCAAGGCCGCTCCTACAGGAGTTCGCGTTCCCCTGTAGGAGCGGCCTTGCCGGGGCGCCGGACCGGTCGGAACGGGCTGCAAAGCAGCCCCAGGATATTGCCTCAGATAACCAACCCCTGCGGCTTGCGCCCGGCAAACACATCCACCAGGCTGGCCACCACCATCTCGCCCATGCGCGTGCGGGTCTGCACCGTGGCACTGGCACGATGCGGCTGCAGCACCACATCCTCGCGCTCGAACAAGGCCTCCGGCGCCCGTGGTTCGTCGGCAAAGACATCCAGCGCCGCGCCAGCGATCTCGCCGGCCTCCAGCGCAGCGATCAACGCCGGCTCATCCACCAGCTTGCCGCGTGCGATGTTGATCAGATACCCCTCGGCCCCCAGCGCCCGCAGGACCTCGCGATTGATCAGTGCTTCGCCCTTGTCGGCCGCCGCCGCCAGGATCAGCGCATCGCTGTCCTTGGCCAATTGCACGAGATCCGCCTCGAAACCATAAGGGACCTCCAGCGCCTGCAGGTCGGTGTAGCGAATCGGGCAGCCGAACGCCGCCGCCCGTTGCGCCACGGCGCGGCCGACCCGGCCCATGCCGACGATGCCTACGCGCATGCCCGACACCTGGCGTGCCAGCGGCAGCGGTGCCAGCGGTGTGGCGCTGGTGGCCCAATGGCCTGCGCGGACGAAGCGGTCTCCCGTGCAGATACCACGGCACACGCCGATCAGCAGGCCGATGGCAAGGTCGGCGACATCCTCGGTCAGGGCGCCGAGGGTGGCGGTGACCTGGATACCACGATCACGGGCGTAGGCCAGGTCCACCGCATCGGTGCCGACGCCATTGACCGCGATCACTTCAAGGTGGGGCAGGCGCGCCATCAGCGCCTGGCTGATCCCGGTGTGGCCACCGGTGATCACGCCGCGAATGTGGCTGGCATGCTGGCTGACAAAGGCGTCCTTGTCGGCCTGTTCGTAGTAGCGGTGCACGGTGAACAGCTGTTCCAGGCGCTCACGAATTTGCGGGATGAGGATCGGGCTCAGTTGCAGGACTTCAGGTTTCATCGGTCACTCCATCAGAATCAGGTTCAGCCACGGCCAACGAAGGGCATGTTGCTGGCCATCACGGTCATGTTGAGGACGTTGGCGTCCAGCGGCAGCGCAGCGATGTAGCGCACCGCGTCGGCCACATGGCGCACGTCGAGCATCGGCTCGGCGGCGATCTCGCCATTGGCCTGGCGTACACCACGGGTCATGCGCTCGGACAACTCGGTCAGGGCGTTGCCGATGTCCACCTGGCTGCAGACGATGTTGTACGGCCGGCCATCCAGCGCCAGCGCCTTGGTCAGGCCCAGCACCGCGTGTTTGCTCGCGGTGTAGGGGGCGGTGAACGGGCGTGGGGTGTGCGCCGAGATCGAGCCGTTGTTGATGATTCGCCCACCTTGCGGTTGCTGGCGGCGCATCAGGCCGAAGGCGGCGCGGGCGCACAGGAACACGCCGTCGACGTTGGTGGCGATGACGTTGCGCCAGTGCTCCAGCGGCAGTTCGTCGACCGGTACCGCGGGGGCGTTGATGCCGGCATTGTTGAAGATCACATCGAGGCGGCCATGCACCTCCTCGATGGTGGCGAACAGGTGCGCGACGCTTTGTTCATCGCGCACGTCGGTTGGCACGGCGAGGGCTTCACCGCCCGCTGCCAGCGCCTGTTCAACCACTGCTTGCAGCGGCTCGGCGCGGCGCCCGGCGAGGACCAGGCTGAAGCCGTCCTCCAGCAGGGCGAGGGCGACGGCGCGGCCGATGCCGCTGCCAGCGCCGGTGACCAGGGCGATTTTCTTGTTCTGAGTCATGTTGGAGCTCCGCTTGGTTCAGGCTGCGTGGGCTGTTTGCCCGGCAGGGCGTGGGCCGACGCGCAGGTGCAGTTCGCCGATGCCATCGATGCCGGCGTGGATCGTGTCGCCCGGGTTCAGTGGCGCGACGCCGGGTGGGCTGCCGGTCATGATCAGGTCGCCCGGGCGCAGTGGTAGCTGGCGGGACAGCCGGCTGATCACCTCGGCCAGGGCCCAGGTCTGCTGGCTGAGGTGGGCGCGTTGGCGCTCCTGGCCGTCCACCTGCAGCCACAGCGAGGCATCCAGTGGCCAGGGGCATTCGCTGGCAGGGACGATGGCGGTCATCGGTGCCGAGGCTTCAAACACCTTGGCACCTTCCCAGGGCAGGCCCTCGGCTTTGGCCTTGCGCTGATGATCGCGGCGGGTCAGGTCGAGGCCGGCGGCAAAGCCGAACACGTGTTCCAGGGCTTGCTCCGGGGCAATGTCGGCACCCCCCTTGGCGATGGCGGCTACCAGTTCGATTTCGTGGCAGAACTCATCGGTCTGCGGCGGGTAGGGCAGTTCGCCTTGCGCCTCGACCACATTGCTCGCCGGCTTCATGAAGAACACAGGCTCTTGTGGTGCCGGCCCGTAGGACTCCGGCCATGGGTAGTTGCGGCCCAGGCAGAACACCCGGCCGACCGGGAAGCGCGCGGCGCTGCCGCGGATCGGCAGGCTGACGATGGCCGGCGGGTTGAACAGGTAGGTCATGGGTGGATCCTCCGTAGTGGAGTGGCCAGCGTAAGGCAGAGGCTGGCCGGCAAAGTTGGACGAAAGCAGGCTTGGCTTGGACTATCCAAGTAACCTGTACCGGCCTCTTCGCGGGCAAGCCCGCTCCCACAGGATGATCACAATCCTTGGAACCTGTGGTGATCCTGTGGGAGCGGGCTTGCCCGCGAAGGGGCCAGGGCAGACAGTACTCAAGCTGCAGACTTCAGCTCGATGCGATACAGCTTCCCGAGCAGCAGCGAGTAAGACAGGGTGCCCATCAACGCCACCCCACCGATGAACCAGAACGCCATGGCAAACGAGCCGCTGGCATGCACGATCGCGCCAATCACGATCGGCGTGACGATGCCGCCGATGTTCGCGGCCAGGCTGGTGACCCCGCCGGTCAGGCCGATCAGTTGCTTGGGCGCCACTTCCGACACCGCCGCCCACGACGCCGAGGCGATGCCCTGGGCGAAGAACGCCAGGGTGAGGATGGCGATGCACAGCACATTGGAGTCGGTGAAGTTCACCAGCACGATCGACATGCCCAGCATCGAGCCCACCACCAGCGGCAGCTTGCGGGCGAACGACAGCGAGTAGCCCTTGCGGATCAGCAGGTCGGAGACGATCCCCGCGAGGAGGATGCCGACCGTGGCGCCAATGAACGGCATGACCGCGAAGATGCCGACCTTGATCAGGGTCAGCTGGCGCTCTTCGATCAGGTAGGTGGGGAACCAGGTGAGGAAGAAGTACAGCGCCGAGGTGCTGGCGAACTTGCCCAGGCAGATGGCCCAGACCTGGCGATAGCGGAACAGCTCGGCGACCTGGCGCCAGTCGAAGCGAGTACGCTCCTGGCTGCTTTTCACCAGGCCGCCGCCGTCTTCGATGTAGGCCAGTTCTTCCTTGCTGACCTTCTTGCAGTTCAGCGGGTCACGGTACAGCCACAGCCACACCACGCCGAACAGGATGCCGACCAGGCCGGTGCTGTAGAACACATGGCGCCAGTCATAGGTGGTCGCCAGCCACAGCAGCGCGCCGGTGAACAGCGCGGTGCCCAAGTACTGGCCACACACGTAGATGCTGCTGGCCATGCCGCGTTCGCGGGCGGGGAACCACACCGTGACCGCGCGGCTGTTGGCCGGGAAAGCCGGGGCCTCCATGGCGCCGACCGCCAGGCGCAGGCCGAACAGCGAAGCGAAGCCGCTGGCCAGGCCCTGGGCCACGGTGACCGCCGACCAGCTGATCAGCGATACGCCGTAGGTCAGCCGCGAGCCGAAGCGGTCGGCGATGAAGCCGGCAGGCACCAGGGCCAAGGCATAGGTCCAGGCGAAGGCGGAGAAGATCAGGCCCATCTCGACCTTGTCCAGGCCCAGGTCCTTGGCCATGAACGGCGCTGCGATGGAAATGTTCACCCGGTCGACGTAGTTGATGATGGTCGCCACCAGCAGCAGCGACAGCATGAACCAGCGGCGGCGGGTGGGCAGGCGCTGGGCAGGGGCCGCGTCCAGCGCGTACGACGACGCGGCGCGGGGGGTAGGCGTGCTCGACATGAGTCGACCTCGTTTGTTGTTGTTGGTAGAGGTTGGGCTGCAGTCCCTTTTCTAAGGTGGTCGTACAACATCTCGAATGCAACGGCTGTTTTAGACTGTTTTTTTCACAGGAGACGGGGAATGGCGGCGCTGTCCAAAAAAACAGCGAGCGGGGTTTTTCTCGGTTTTCTTGCTGAATGTCGCGATTTTGCAGGGTTGTACGGATTTTTGGTTGCGCTGCTTTTTGTAGACGGGGTTAAATTGCCAAGCCTAGACATCGTACAACTAGGCTTTTCCTGTCCTGGCCTCTTCGCGGGCAAGCCCGCTCCCACAGGTACTGCGCAGTCTTGAAGTCCTGTGGAGACCTTGTGGGAGCGGGCTTGCCCGCGAAGAGGCCAGAACAGGCAGCGCCACACTCACAGACTGGAGCAAGCCGAATGCCCCCCAAACGCGAGGTCCCGACCTATGTGATGCAGCAGCGCAGCGAGCTGATGGATTTCTACATCCGCGACCAGCGCGGCCGCCCCGCCGAGACCGCGCCGCATCGTCACGAGTACTTCCAGATCCAGGTCAACTTCGGCGGCGACACGGTGCAGCACATCGGCAGCGTGCAGCGCCCTTTCAGGCGCAACACCCTGGCCTTCATCCTGCCGCACCGGGTGCATGTGATTCCGCACCCGGCCGACAGCGACTTCGTGGTGATCAATTTTTCCCAGACATTCTTGCTGCCGCACCTGGCCTGCGACCCGATGGACCTGGAAGAGGTGTCGATCCTGCAGGCGCCGGAACTGTCACCGTTCCGCTTCCAGGAGCATCTCGACTTCTGCCTCGATGAGGCCGACTTCGCCGAGGTGCGGCAGCTCCTCGAACGCATGCGCGCGCTGGACGGCAACCGCCGCTTCGGCAGCCGCGAAGTGCTCAAGGGCCTGTTGCTGCAACTGATCGGCCAGGTCTGCGGCCTGTATGCCGAACCGCTGCGCGAACTGGCCGACAGCAATGCGGCCCAGCTCAGCCGCCGCGCCGCGCTGGGCCGCATGAGCGAGTACCTGCGCCGGCACATCGACGACCCCGACCTGAACCTGCAGAAAGTCGCCGCCGCGACCTACCTGTCACCGACCTACCTGACCCACTGGTTGCGCAAGGAAATCGGCAAGACCTTCAGCGAGCTGGTGCTGGAGCGGCGCATGCACACTGCGCGCAACTACCTGCTCAATGGCAGCCGCCCGGTGGGGGAGGTGGCGCGGCTCTGTGGCTTCGCCGATGAAGCCTACTTCTCCCGGCGCTTCCGGCAGATCCACGGCCTGCCACCCGGGCAGTTCCGCCGCCAGCAACGCGACCCGGATACGCCGCAGGTGGCGATGCGTTAAGCTTGCCGGCATGAACCTCGACACCCGCATCAAGTACCGCCACCTGCTGTGTTTCCTGGAGATTGCCCGACAGGGCAGCCTGGCCAGGGCGGCCGATATTCTGGCAATCAGCCAGCCAGCGATTTCCAAGACGCTCAAGGAGCTCGAGGACCTGCTCGAGGCGCGCCTGTTCGAGCGCAGCCGCCAGGGCGTCGAGCTGACCCCGGCCGGCACCCGCTTCATGCGTTACGCCGGGCCCAGCGTGCAGGCCCTGCGCGATGGCGTCAGCAGCCTGCGCGGTGAAGCGCGGGCGCCGTCGCAGGTGCGCATTGGCGTGCTGTCGACGGTCGAGGGGCTGCTGATGCCTGAAGTGCTGTGCCGCTTGCATCAGCGCCACGACGCCTTGGTGATCAGCGTGGTAACCGGGGTCAGTGCGCAGTTGCTCGGGCAACTGCACCTGGGCGAGCTGGAGCTGGTGGTCGGGCGCATGACCGACAGCCCGCAGATTCAGGGGCTGTCATTCGAACACCTGTACAGCGAGTCCATGGCCGTGGTGGTGCGCCCCGGCCATCCTCTGCTGGCGAGCGCCCCCGTGGAGCGCCAGCGGGTCGGGCAGTATCCGTTGGTACTGCCACCGCCAGGCACCACCATCCGCCAGCATGCTGACAGCCTGTTCGTGCAGTGCGGCATCCAGATGCCGGCGCAGCGCCTGGAGACCTTGTCGTTGGCGTTGAGCAGGCGTTACCTGCTGGGCAGCGATGCATTGTGGGTGGCGCCACGCGATGCGGTGCTGCTCGATTTGCGCCGAGGGGAGCTGGCTGAGCTCGACCTTGGCGTGAGTGAGCCGGGTGGTTCGGTGGGGATCTGCCGGAATGCCGCCTTGCCGTTGAGTTTGCCGGGGCAGTGGGTGTGCGAGGTGCTGCGCGAGCTCGCCGATCAGTACCGGCAAGGCCAGTATCCCTGATCAGAACTGCCAGAAATAAAAAGCCACAAAAACCAGGAAAATCCGGCACAAAGGGTCAATACTGGCCAATGGCTGTAAAGCTTCCATGAAGAAGCCTTTACCTACTGAACTTCCTTACGAAAACCCGCTCTTATGCCGGTAGCCATTGGTGATGGCCGCCTGATAAGCTCGCGGCTTTACCCTGATTGCCCTTATGGCGCATGAACAAGGAAATAGCATGAAACAGCATCGTCTGGCGGCTGCGGTTGCCCTGGTAGGCCTGGTACTGGCTGGCTGTGATCAACAAGCCAGCAGCCCCGAGCTGAAGACTCCGGCACAGAAAGCCTCCTACGGTATCGGCCTGAACATGGGCAAGAGCCTGGCTCAGGAAGGCATGGAAGACCTTGATTCGAAAGCGGTCGCCCTCGGTATC
>Ga0105251_10002177_pt1 | contig 15713 bp, 14 predicted proteins | sample KBSS64metaG_FD_80424 | JGI IMG/M metagenome (GOLD analysis project Ga0105251, IMG submission 80424) | Switchgrass rhizosphere microbial communities from Kellogg Biological Station, Michigan, USA - KBS S6-4 metaG | ecosystem: Host-associated > Plants > Roots > Rhizosphere > Soil | place...
AGCATTATCAACATAACATCTATATTTCAACGACTAGGAAAACTACTGTACAGGAGCAGTAGTTTTTTCCATTTTTATGTTGTATAGAATATACAAGGTTAGTTAACATAATACCTCTTTCCGGTACACATCAAAAAAGAGAACCATTGGTAGGCAAGGATTCTGATGAGGTTATGATTTCTGCTTTATGCAACTTTTTATACATCGGTGATATGACAGCTTTTCTTAGCATTATGAATGACCTGAAGATGAATAAAAAGTGCACCTTTTATTCATATGCTTCAACCTTTAAATAATTGATTTTTTATATGGATATGATATATTAAAAGCTAGACTATTTTTTACAAATTTCAACGCAACCCTATTTTGAGCTACCTCGCGTCCACTGCCGAGGTAGCTTTTTATTTTGTTATCAATAATAATTAATGCAACATCTTGCAACAGATTTAAATATCTTGTCTTTAAACGTATTAGTTTTTGGTCCATGGAAGAACAGGAAGATTATCTAGTATAAAACACTAACATATTAAAATTGAACTGTACTCTAATCTTTAGAATTAACCTAACGATTGGAGTACAGTTTCTTTAATTTATTAGGGAATGTTCCTCTCTTCTTGTTAGTTAATATAAAGTTTCTATTACTGTATAGAGTATTTCTATAATCTATCCCATCAAACAAAACCTATAATAAAGAAAAATAGCTCAAACAAAATAACTCCAAAGAACAAAAGCTTATTAAATTTTCATTTTAAAATAATTTTAAAAGTGGTGAAGATGGTGCAAAAAGTAGTAGGAATTATAGGTGGTATGGGTCCGTTAGCAACAGTAGATTTAATGAAGAAGGTGATTTTGCATACACCAGCAACAAAAGACCAAGATCATATCCATATCATTGCTGACAACTTTTCTCAAATACCTGATCGAACAACAGCAATTTTAGGGAAAGGTGTAGATCCTTGCCCATATATGATACAGTCAGCGCAACGTTTAGAGAAAGCTGGCGCAGATTTTCTAGTAATAGCATGTAATACAGCTCATTTCTTCTTTGAATCAGTAAAAAAATCTGTTCATATTCCGATCTTGCATATGCCTGTAGAAACAGCTAAATTTTTACAAGAAAACCATTTTAAAAAAGTAGGCTTATTAGCTACGGATGGAACCATCAATACAAAATTGTATCAACATAGTTGCCAGAACTATGATATAGAGGTTATAGAGCCAGATATGGGCATGCAAAAAGAAGTAATGGATGGAATATATGCTATTAAAGGTGGAAAATCAGCAAAAGGGTTTATGAGCCTTTCCACAGTAGCTAATAAATTGATAGGAACAGGTGCGGAAGCTATTATAGCAGGTTGTACGGAAATTCCTCTCGTACTTAGGTCATCTGATGAAACGATTATTATTGATCCAACCGAAATTTTAGCTAAAACAATCATTAAAATAGCTAATGAGACAGGTAAGAGCGCTCAATTAGTATAATATTTAGAATTACTTCCTGTCTTACTTTTAAATACCGTATAGGGAAGTGTTATAGTAGATAAAAATAAAGATGAACTAAAATAAGGAGCAGTTAAAGATGAATATTGAAAATATTGAGGCTTTCATCTATGTGTGTCAACTAGGTAGTTTCAATAAAGCAGCAGAGGCTCTTTATTTAACTCAACCTTCTGTAACAGCACGGATTCAGTCCCTAGAACGTGAAATTAACATAAAGCTTTTTCATCGAAATGGAAATAAAATTTCTTTAACTGAAAAAGGAGAATATTTTTTTCCACACGCACAAAAAATTCTCCAGTCTTACCAGGAAGCAAAGTACGGTTTACAACAAGTAAATATCCCTTATGAATTGGTGATTGGCAGTGCTTTGTCCATCTCTAATAATATTCTTCCAGATATTTTGCCAGCATTTATTTCAGAATTTAAGGACGTTCGAATAAAGATTTTAACAGGCCATTCTAAAGACATTTTACACAAGGTGATTAATAAAGAGGTGGACTTCGGTATTGTACGAACAGAAACCCACCCTCAAGTAGAATCAATTCGTCTTTATAATGATCCAATCAGTCTTTTTGTTCCTAAAAATCATATTTTTTTAAAAGAAGAGAGTGTAACAGTTGAAGCTGTAAGTAAGCAACCACTTATCTTTTTTGATTATGCATCGATAGATTGGCTTGCTATTCATCGCTTATTCTTAAGTAAGGGGTTAAATCCAAATATATACCTAGAAGTTGATAATATGGAAACAGCAAAAAATCTTGTACTTCAAGGCGTAGGCATCTGCTTTTTACCTGAGCATTGTGTAAAAAAGGAATTAGAAAATGAAGAGTTATTCCGAGTAGAAATGACTCCTCCTGTGAAAACAAACATTAGCATTGATTTTATTTATTTAAAAGGCAAACCTAAATCTGTTTTCATGGATTTCTTAAAAGATAAGATGTTTGAACAACACTAAACCTATTAACACTCAATTGGTTTAGTGTTTTTTTATGTAGAGAATGATTACTTTATCTACATACCATTAATATTTTCTATAACCTTATAGCTTTCTTCTATAACTTAACTTACTAAAAGAAATTTATAATGATTACATTGGATGATTAAATTTAAAGAAAATTATGATTATTAATTCGGAAATTATCCAATATTCATCATATTTATTATCATCTCTAAAAGAAGGGGTTGACCAATAGTTATATCTATACTGGAAATTATTGTTGGTAGTTAAACAATAAACTAAGTGATAAGTTTTATGATGAAAGTCCTTGATTCATCAAGAAAAGGAAAAATGAAAGGGGTTTCATTTATGAAAAAGTTTGGATTGGCTACACAGATATTTATTGGGCTTGCTTTAGGTATTATCATAGGTGCAGTTTTCTATGGTAATGAAACAGCAATGGCTATTCTTCAACCAATTGGTGATATCTTTCTTCATTTAATTAAAATGATTGTTATTCCAATTGTAGTAGCAGCTCTTGTGGTCTCAATAGCAGGTGTAGGTGATATAAAAAAATTAGGAAAACTAGGTGGAAAAACGATTCTTTATTTTGAAATCGTTACTACAGTTGCATTAGCTATTGGTTTACTTGCTGCGAATATATTTCATCCAGGTACTGGAATTGACATGGGGAATCTAGAAAAAGGTAATATCTCGACATATGAAGAAACAGCTAAAGCAAGTGAAAGTGGTAGTATTGCTGATAAATTTGTTCATATCATACCAAGTAACATCTTTCAATCGATGGCAGAGGGGGATCTGCTTGCAATAGTCTTTTTTTCTGTACTGTTTGGAGTAGCTGTTGCAGTTATCGGAGAAAAAGGAAAGCCTGTGTTGAGTTTCTTTGATGGTGTATTAGAGGCCATGTTCTGGATGACAAACTTAGTTATGAAGTTTGCTCCATTTGGTGTATTTGCATTAATTGGTGTCAACGTAGCAAAGTTTGGAATTGGTTCATTAATACCTTTAGGGAAACTGGTATTAGTGATATATGCTACAATGTTTTTCTTTGTATTTGTTGTACTAGGAATTATTGCGAAATTTGCTGGTACAAACATATTTACCCTTATGAAAATTTTAAAAGATGAGCTAATTTTAGCGTTTACAACTGCAAGCTCAGAATCTGTATTACCAGGATTGATGGCTAAAATGGAGAAGTTCGGATGTCCAAAGGCTGTTACTTCTTTCGTTATTCCTACAGGTTACACCTTTAACCTTGATGGATCATCTATTTATCAAGCAATTGCTGCAGTCTTTATTGCTCAAATGTACGGCATTCATTTATCTATTGCAGAGCAGATTACACTTTTACTCGTATTGATGTTGACTTCTAAGGGCATGGCAGGCGTTACAGGTGCTTCATTTGTTGTGGTGTTAACAACACTCAGCTCAATGGGTCTTCCGTTAGAAGGCATGGCCTTCATTGCAGGGATCGATCGTATTTTAGATATGCTTCGTACATCTGTAAATGTCGTGGGAAATGCATTAGCTACTATCGTTATGTCCAAATGGGAAGGTGAGTTTGATCAAGAAAAAGCAGAACGTTATACAGCATCTATAAAACAATCTGATGTCGCATAACTAACTAGTGGTAATGACTAATAAATAGGGGGAAACATCGTGGCGAATACTGAGGTAAAAGAAAAACAAAGTGTGCGAATTGAAAAAGATTTTTTAGGTACAAAGGAAGTTCCTAATGAAGCATATTATGGAATACAAACACTACGTGCGGTTGAGAATTTTCCAATAACAGGTTATAGAGTTCATGAAGAGCTTATTAAAGCTTTAGCCATCGTAAAGAAAGCAGCTGCTCTTGCTAATATGGATGTGAAACGTTTGTATGAAGGACTAGGAAATGTCATTATCCAAGCTGCGGATGAAATCATTGAAGGAAAAAGAAATGATGAGTTCATCGTTGACCCTATTCAAGGTGGAGCCGGTACATCAATGAATATGAATATAAATGAAATGATTGCTAATCGGGCTCTTGAGTTATTGGGACATGAAAAAGGATCATATGTGCATCTAAGCCCAAATAGTCATGTAAATATGTCGCAATCTACAAATGATGTATTCCCGACTGCGATTCATATAGCAACGCTCAATTTACTAGAAAAGTTAGTAAAAACCATGAGCGAGATGAAATCTGTATTTCAAAAAAAAGCCCAACAATTTGATCATATTATAAAAATGGGTCGTACTCACTTACAAGATGCTGTTCCAATCAGACTCGGTCAAGAGTTTGAAGCATATAGTCGTGTTTTAGAGCGTGATATAAGACGTATCAAGCAATCGCGTGAGCATTTATACGAGATAAATATGGGAGCAACAGCCGTAGGAACTGGGTTAAATGCAGATCCTCGTTATATCGAAAACGTTGTGAAACATCTAGCTCATATTAGCGAGTTTCCATTGCAAGGTGCGGATCATCTTGTAGATGCTACTCAAAATACAGATGCCTATACAGAGGTTTCTGCTACCTTAAAAGTCTGCATGATTAATATGTCTAAAATTGCGAATGACATTCGGTTAATGGCTTCTGGTCCTCGTGCTGGATTAGCTGAACTTCTATTACCAGCTCGTCAACCTGGTTCATCTATTATGCCTGGAAAGGTGAATCCTGTCATGCCTGAAATGATTAATCAAGTGGCTTTCCAAGTAATCGGTAACGATCATACAATCTGTTTAGCTTCTGAGGCAGGACAGCTTGAACTAAATGTAATGGAGCCAGTTCTCGTGTTTAACTTACTCCAGTCAATTAGCATTATGAATAATGCATTTCATGTTTTTACAGAACATTGCCTAAAAGGAATTGAGGCAAATGAGGAACGCTTAAAAGAGTACGTAGAAAAAAGTGTAGGAATTATTACAGCCGTAAATCCACATATCGGATATGAAGTAGCAGCACGTATTGCTAGGGAAGCTATCTTAAATGGAAAATCAGTACGAGAGTTATGTTTACAGTACGATGTATTAACTGAGGAGGAACTTGAATTAATTTTGAATCCATATGAAATGACAAACCCAGGAATCGCTGGTAATTCTCTTTTTGACAGAAGTTAAACAAACATCTACGGAGGAAAGGAAGCCTTTTTTAAAAGGCTTCCTTATTTTGAGTACAAACACGTATAGCTTTTTTAAGATCAATAAAGTTTACTTTTTTCATTCTTACTTACGCTAAATTAATTTCAATAATTCACAAAAAATCTTTGGCTTTATTTCCTTAACATTTTAAAACAGAATTATTTCGTCCGTGAAAATATACCTTAAGGGGGAGAGTCAGGAAAATGCAGATTTACACCGTTAAGGAAATTTCAAAATAAAAAAGTCAAATCTAGAATATCTCCTAGTTTTCTATTTCTCGTCTACTCGAAGTTGTTTTGGAAAATAGTTAATCTATTAGATATCAAATGACAAATATTGATTTTTGTCATTTGATACTCATTATGGTATGCTCTTTTTCAAGGAGGTGTTCATGGCTCATTAGTCATATACATATGAAGAAAAAGATTGAAACATTATCAAAAGAACAAATACTTACCGCCACAGAAGAAACCCTTAGAAGATTTGGTATAGCTAAAACATCTGTAACCGATGTGGCTAAGACTTTGAATGTCAGTCACGGAACCATTTATCGTCATTTTAAAAGTAAAGCAGAACTTTTGGAGGGGGCTACAGAAAAATGGTTGAATGAAACAATCATTGCTCCTTTAACTGCTGTTTATGAAGATCGCTCACTGAAAGGATCAGACTCTTTAAAGACATATATTCAAACATTAATTGCATTAAAAAGAAGTTCTGCTCATCATGAAAAAGAATTGTTTGAGATGTATGCCAAGGTGACTGAAGAAGCTGGAGATCTCATTGAACAACACGTCAATCGTATGACGAATCAAATGAGCGAGATCATCAAACGTTCTGACCTTCAGGCAAGCGCTCCTGATCGTTTGGCTCATTCCATTTTCTTTGCAACCACGCGATTTCATCATCCGTCCCACGCATACGAATGGGACAGCCCAACCATTGATCAAGAGTTTCTAGATTTATGGAAATTGTTAGAAAATGGATTTTTAAATAAAAAATGAGGAGGAAAATAATAAAATGAAACTTTTAGAAGGAAAAGTCGCAATCATCACCGGTGCTTCCAGAGGAATCGGACGCAAAGTAGCCGAACAATTAGCCGATCTCGGTGCAAAGGTGACCATTAATTATTCAAGTAGCCCCGATAAAGCAGAAGAAGTTGTAAAAGAAATTCAGGATAAAGGTGGGAAAGCAATTGCCATTCAAGCAGATATCAGCCAAATAGATGATATAGAAAGGCTTTTTTTGGAAACCATTTCTGCTTTTGAAAAGGTCGACATTTTGATTAATAATGCAGGAATCATGATTAATAAGCCCCTGACAGAAGTCACTGAAGCAGACTACGATAAACAATTTTCCGTGAACGTAAAAGGAACCTTTTTTGCTTGCCAGCAGGCAATGAAATATATGGAGGAAGAAGGCCATATTGTGAATATCTCAACCTCTGTGAACGGACAAATGTTTCCTACATACAGTGTCTATTCAGGCACAAAAGGGGCGGTTGAACAATTCACGCGGCAACTTGCAAAAGAGTTCGGTCCAAAAAAAATAACAATCAACGCGGTAGCCCCCGGGCCGGTAGACACAGAGCTTTTCTCCGTAGGAAAAACAGAGCAACAAATAGAGGGGATGAAAAAAATGAATGCATTTGGTCGCCTCGGTGAGCCAGAGGATATTTCGAATGTCATCGAATTCCTAGTAAGCGAAAAATCAAAGTGGGTTACTGGTCAAACACTACGTGTTAACGGAGGATTTATCTAAACCTCCTTTTTAATTATCAAGTACCGCATGGAGAAGGGCTTACCATTTGCTCTTCTCTAATTAAATTTGTAACTTTCATAATTCTTTTGAGCACCTCTTAATCGAAAAATTTCCCTCGTTTAACTATGTATATTAAACTCAAGCACCCGTTAGTTGAAGAGGTGTATCTGCTATAACGAAAATTATTAATTTTCCATAATTTATACTGATTTCGTAATTAATAAAGAAGGGTGCCAAGACGTCTATTGTAATAGGCGTTGTGTGCTTACTATTCATTTACAAGAAAAGAAGCTCACCTTTTTTAGGTAAGCTTGAAAACGGAAAGAGGAATAATGATTTACAGGGCGATTAACAATTAATTTATCATTTACACTTACTGACGATAAGTAGCGTCTTTTTTTACTTAACATGATATCTTTTATCTACATGATTAAATTGCATTCAAAAAAGATTGAATGAATGGTATAGCAGCGCCTATAGGAACTCCATTTTTAGGTGAACGGCTAATATGAATAAATGGCTCATTATTTGGAAATGCGGTTTTGTCATAAACTTTTTTATGAAGAAATTCAATGTCTTTTTCTTTTAAGTAAGGAGAGATATGTCCACCTAGAATAAATTCTCTGTTAATAACAAGATGAATATTATTGATTGAAAATGCCAAATTATCTAAAAAGGAATCCCACCTCTTTACATACGATGATGTTCCAGAACGTAACTCTTGGAAGAAAAGTTCTAATGATTCATTTTCTTCTAGAAGTGCACTAATAGAACAAAACGTTTCCATACATCCTTTTTTTCCACAGTAACAAGGGGATCCATGAGGATCGACTGTCATATGTTCTACCGTACCACTATGCCCTTCTTTCCCCATATAAATTTGATTATTTATAATAAGAGCCCCCCCAAGATGGGTACCAATTGACAGATAGACAATATCTCCGATATCATTTCCAATCCACAGTTCTGTAGTAGCTGCACACTTTGCATCATGGAAAAAAACACAAGGATAATCTAAGTGCTGCGAAAACACCTGAATATCTAAACCTGTACAGTTTAATATTTTTCCATATGTAATACTCTGTCCATCAGTTGATGTTAAAGCTTGTACTGCAAAACCAATACCAAGGACTTGCTCTTTTTCCACATTAAGAGATGAGATAAACTCCTCTACAGCATGGCTTACGTCTTTAAAATAACGATCTATATTTGAATATTCAATTGATAATTTCGTTTTCTTAAATGGAACACCAAGCAAATCAATTGCTAAAATGCAAACTGTCTTTTTTAGAATTTCCACGCCAATACTAATACGAGCCTGTGGGCATATCGCATAAGCAACTGCACGTCTGCCGACAGACGATTCAAATTGTCCACTCTTTTCAATCAATTTTTTCTCTTCTAAACGAACTAAATTTTGGGTTACAGTTGGTAAACTCAGATGGAGTTGGTTCGCAATTTCTTGTTTTGAGAGTCTTTCGTTTTGATAAATAAGGTGGTAAATCGATGAGTAATTACTTTTTTTTATATCTTTAAATGTAATGTTATTATCCATGAAAAGAACCTCATTAGGTAAAAATATTTTGTAAAATCATTTTGCTTAACTGCTATTAAAATATATCACAGAAGCTGAAGCAATAACAACTTTAGCAAAAAAATTGAATGGTAAATTCATCTTTTTCTATTTCTTTACATTGACTCCTCTATAAAATGATTATATTATATAAATTAATTTTATAAATATATTTTATAAAACTATTTTCCGAAAAGAGAGGGAATTAAATATGGGAATTATTGAAAAAATGAGATTGGACGAAAAGAAAATTTTTGTCACAGGTGGAGCAAGGGGTATTGGAAAGAGTGTTGCAATCGCTTTCGCTGAAGCAGGAGCAGATATAGCGATTGTGGACCTGGATTTTGAAGCAGCTCAAAAGACTGCAGCAGAACTAAAAGAGAATCATAAGGTTGAAACGATTGCCATTAAAGCAGATGTCACAAAACCAGAAGATGTAGATGGCATGATCGAAAAAATACTGGAAGTATTCGGACGTATTGATGTTGCCTTCTGTAATGCCGGAATCTGTATGAATGTACCGGCAGAGGAAATGACTTTTGATCAATGGAAAAAAGTAATCGATATCAATCTTACTGGCGTGTTTTTAACAGCCCAGGCAGCTGGAAAAGTAATGTTAAAACAAGGAGGCGGCTCTATTATTAATACAGCTTCTATGTCAGGACATATTGTGAATGTGCCACAACCACAGTGTTCTTATAACGCCTCTAAAGCAGGAGTAATTCAGTTGACAAAATCTCTGGCAGTAGAATGGGCTACAAGAAATGTACGTGTAAATTGTATTAGTCCAGGCTATATGGGAACGGAACTTACATTAAATTCTCCAAGTTTGCAACCCTTAATTGAACAATGGAATCAAATGGCACCTCTTAAAAGAATGGGAAGACCAGAAGAACTTCAATCTATCTGTGTCTATCTTGCTGGAGATACTAGCAGCTTTACAACAGGAGCCGACTTTGTAGTAGATGGCGCCTTTACGTGTATTTAATAGACTGAGAGATTCGGATTTTTAAGATTGGAGGAATATCTATGTATTATTTACTAGGTACAGACATTGGAACATCTGGTGCCAAGACGATTTTAATGGACACGGAAGGCAATCTAATTGCTCAAGATTTACAGGAATATGATGTGTTGACTCCAAAGCCATTATGGGCTGAACAGTGGCCAGAGGTATGGCTTCAGGCAACGAAAACCTCTATTAGAAATACAGTGCAGAAATCAGGAATTCCGGCGAAAAAAATACGAGGGATTGCTATTAGTGGTTTGTATGGTGGTTCTGGCATTCCATTAGATGAAAACATGGAACCGGTTAGGCCATGTATGATTTGGATGGACCGTAGAGCAGAAGAAGAGACAAAGTGGGTTTTAGATCATATTGGAGAAAAAAAGCTTTTAGAAATTACTCATAATGGCGCCGATCCTTATTATGGTTATACTAAAATTTTATGGATGAAAAATCATGAACCAGAAAACTGGAGAAAAACAAAGCTCTTTTTGCCACCAAATGATTACGTTATTTATAAACTAACAGGGGAAGTTGCGATTGACTATTCTTCTGCTGGAAATATTGGCGGTATTTTTGATATGAATAACAGAACCTGGTCTAAAGAAATGATGGATGCGATGGGTATTCCTCTGTCGATGATGCCAGAGAAAATCGTAGAATCAACAGAGATTGTTGGTGGACTAACCAAAGAGTCTGCAACTGAATTAGGTCTTTCTGAAGGAATGCCAGTAATCGCAAGTGGTATTGACTGCGGCGCTGCCAATATTGGCCTCGGTGTATTTGAATCGGGTATATATGCAGCAGCAATTGGGACCTCTATGTGTGCAGCATTAATTTCAGATAAACCTGTGAAAGGAAAAGACCTGATTGTTTGGCCATATCTGTATGATGCAAAAAGACTGTCCTATTATTTTGCTGGTGGGGCTACTGCAGGAGCAATTGTAAAATGGTTTCGTCAAACGATGTGCCAATTTGAAATTGAAGCCGAAAGAGCTGGTGGGGGAAATGCCTACGACGTGTTGAATGAACAGGCAGCAACCATCCCAGGTGGAAGTGAAGGTTTAATTGTACTTCCTTACTTTATGGGAGAAAGAAGTCCTATTTGGGACTCGGATGCAAAAGGAACAATTGTAGGACTTTCCTTAGCACATACAAAAGCTCATATTTACCGGGCATTTTTGGAAGCGGTAGCATTTTCTTTACGAGATGCGATGGAAGCGACCGGAGAAGATCTAGGTGAATCTATCTTGATTGCCGGAGGAGTAACCAAGTCAAAATTGTGGAGACAAATCTTTGCAGATGTGACTGGCTATCCCGTTGTCTGTCCAGTACATGATGTAGAGGCAAATATGGGAGATGTTATGCTGGCCGGAATCGGAACAGGTCTTTTATCTTATGATGATGTGAAGAAATGGCAGGTATTAGACAAAAAAATTATGCCAAATAAACAGAATCACGAAAGATATAACGACTATTATAAGGTTTACAAATCTATATATAAAAACTTAAAAGATGATATGAAAACGTTAACAAGTCTTACTTTGAAATAATGTGAAGCATGTACTACAAAAAACAATTTAAAATTGCGGGGTAACGCACATGGACAAATGGAAAAAAAGAATTGGATATGGTGTTGGCGATTTAGGGTGTAATCTAGTATTTAGTACAATGGCATCTTACCTTTTGTTTTTTTATACCGACGTTTTTGGGATAACAGCAGCAGTGGCCGGTACTTTAATGTTAGTAACAAAAATAATTGATGCTTTTGCAGATACCGGGATGGGATTGTTGGTTGATAGAACGCATACGAGATGGGGTCAAGGAAGACCCTATTTCCTGATAGGAGCTATCCCTTTTGCTTTATTTACTGTAGTGACTTTTATTGTTCCTGATTTTAATATGACAGGGAAAATTATTTGGGCTTATGTCACTTATTGTTTGTTGAACATTGCTTATACAGTGGTAAATATACCACTTAATACAATTGTACCAAGGTTAACTTCAGATAACCATGAACGAAACTGGTTAGTGTCGACAAGAATGATTTGTGCATTGATTGGAACTGCTTTAGTAATGTCCATTACAACGCCTTTAGTAAAGTTTTTTGGGCATGGAGATCCACAAAAAGGGTTTTTAATTACGATGAGCATTTATGCCATTGCAGCAATGTTAATATTTGTGTTCACCTTTATGAATACCAAGGAGGTTATTCCACCGTCGACTCAACCGGGGAAATCCTCTTTTAAACAAGATTTTAAAGGGTTGACGGACCAAGCATTTATTTTTTTCATTATGAACTTTCTCTATTTCGCTCTTTTTGTCATAAGAAATACGACTGTAATCTATTATTTTACTTATAATCTTGGACACGAAGACTGGTTAACTTTTGTTGGTCTATTCGGAATTCTATCAGGACTACCAATGTTAATTATTTTACCTTGGCTCCAAAAAAAGATGACAAAGAAGAATGTATTGTTCATGAGTACTGCCATTTATATTATCGGAGATTTAGTAATATATTTCGGAAAATCTTCACCTTTTTTACTCATAGCAGGACTAGCGATAACCGGGCTCGGAATTTATGGTATCTTTGGCATCACATTTGCGATTCAACCAGATATTATCGATTATTCAGAGTACAAGAATCATAGAAGCATTGCGGGTATGATTGCTGCTTTTCAGGGCTTTTTTGTAAAAATAAGCTTAGGACTTGGGAGTGCATTCGTAGGGGTTATTCTAAAAATGGGTGGTTATGTTCCAAATGCCACACAAGGTGCCACGGCTTTAACCTACATTGAAGCGATTTTTATATGGGTACCCCTGGCTATTTGTTTACTAATTGGAATAACGATGTGGTTCTATAATCTCGATGGAAAACGTGCAGCAATGGATGTCGAACTGGAACGACGTCGTGTATCAACTAATCAAAAAGTTATAAACTCTTAGTAGAACGAATTCATTAAATAATAGTTAGGGTAAACAAATATGAAAACGCTTTATAGAGATGGAGTTGAAATCTATATTAAATTTTATTAATTTAAAATAACACAATTTTAATTAATAAGATAAGGTCTTGTATAAAACTTAAATGGATTTTATCGGTATGAAATAAAAAAGACATCTTTTAATTTCAATGTAAAGTAATCGCTTTCATTTTTTGCTTTCTCGAAATGATTTAATAGGTTATAATAAATATCTACAAAATATTAAATGATATGTAAGCAGCAAGCAATTACACCCTTAACATTTAGCTAAAAGAAAGGCCTACCTCTGACAACTCAGGTAGGCTTTTCTTCTTTTTTCTATGTATACTAACTATATACATCTTTAGTTATCACGCAAGGGGAGATCCTTTTATTTAACTATATGTTGGTTCTCATTTCGACTTTTGTACAAAAACTTATATCTTAGTCAACACGACCCCGCATAGAGTAAGAATAATTCCTATTACTTGATATTTTTTAAGCCTTTCTTTAAAAATAATCAAGCTCCCAATTAAAACAACAATGCAATTTAAACTAATGATTGGATAAACCACGCTAGATGGGCCTTCCTTTAAGGCAAATAAATAACAGCTATAACCAATCGTACTTAATATACCAACAAGTACACCTATCTTTATTTCAATTTTATGTGTAGTTAATTTTTTAAGTTCTTTCCGAGCTAAAAAGCTTAAATAGACAGCTCCTCCGCCATACATTGAAACTAGCATTTCTCCCACACTAAAGTGTTGATACGTGCTAAATTTCATAATAACACCCACTGTACCAATAGATAGAAGAGCTAAACAACAGCTTAAAATCCATAATTTATACTCTACTTGCGCCGTTTTGTTTGGTTGATACTGAATAATACAAGCTGCCAGTATAATAATGATGATACCAATCCAATTTGTTAAAGGAATGGATTGAGGAAATAATAAAGATGTAGCTAGAACAACAATGACTGTATTCATCGCAATAATGGTAGATGTAATACTGGCAGGTCCTTTCTCAAAGGCTTTAGACATTTGGATATTGCCATTGGCATTTAAGATACCAATTAGTGCCCCTGTTAAAATAGGAAAAATGTGAAGTTCAAAATTTCCTTTGATAAAAGTAAATAATAAGATGATAAAAAAAGAAATCCAATAAAAGAAAAGTTGGATACACACTTTAGATAAATGTTGAAGGGCACCCCATTTAAATAAAGTGTTGTTTACTCCGAAGCACACAGCTGTCCCTAAAGCAGATATAAACCATAGCATGTTGTTTAATTCCTTCCTAGTAGTTTTTATACTACTAAATTATACAATTGAAATAATAATTTTAATATTTCAATTTAATGAAAAAATAATTTTAAATAAACAGTCCGTAAACGTATACGTTTACGGACGCGAGGTTTTAAAAATGAAACTATCAATTTTAACGTTCGTTTACATTTTAAACAACATTACGAACGTCCACCTAATCACATATACTTATACGAACTGTTTTGTTCCAGTAAAAAATTAAAAAAATAAATGTTTCCTTTATTTCTTCACTTCAGTAGCACTCTAAAGAAAAATTTATCTACAATAAATATAAATTTTTCTGACACAAGCTCGTTACCTATTTAAGTACGGCCATTATAAAAGTAGGTGTTTAATAATGTCTACTGAATAAAAAAGAGCATCATTCTATAGTGATGTCCTTTTATATATAATAAATTGTATAAGCTATACATTCTTAATTTTCTATAAAGCAAAAAAAATAGCCTTTTTTTCCTTAAATCGTGTTGCTAGCGAACTCATACGCAAAATTAAAAGTCTTTTCATGAGTAGTTGTATTAGTAATTTCCTCATACTACCTCTTATTTTATCTTCAAATTTTCAAATAATACGTCTAGGAGGTGTTTTTATGCCAGAATACGGTTCAACACATAATAACAACCATAGCAATAGTTATGATACTAATGGTGGAAATATCCAACCAGTAGATGTACCGAAATCAAATAGTAAAAAGATTCCTGCTAATAATGATGGTCTAAGTGGAAAAGTAAATGCAAACCTCGGCTACCATCCAGAAAAATAGCACGAAAAAACCACCCTACACAAGTAAGGTGGTTCTCCGATAAGTTTTATCTTACAAAACTAAAACCATGTAGAATCTTTTTTTATTTTGTATATTATACCATTTAATGAAAAAGAGAGCAACCCTAAAGTTACTCTCTCTCCAACAAAAATAAACCCAAAATGTGTGTATGGTGATGTTTAGTACACCATCTTTGTACATTTGATAGAAGACCTTCTATCTATATCATGCCATCATATAGAAGGTCATTCACAATAGTGTATTACGTGCATCTAGTCACCTTACCTATTCAACAGCTCGTTACCGAAATGGTCTTATGGGTGGTCATAAAGCTTAAGGAGAAAAAAGATATGGAACCTAGAGGAATGAAAAAATGGCACCCTTTTGCTACAATGCCAGAGCAATACATAGGATTACAGGAAGTCATAAAGAGGCAACTAGAAGTACCTCAACCTGTTTTAACAAAAGAGCAAATGGAACAAATTAATTTTACATTGATTGAAGCCTTACATATAAATAAACAAGTATATCTTACCTATTATAAGAACGGGCAACGTATAACCGAAACAGGATTCATACAATTTGTTGATTCCCTAGGGAATTTGTTTATTTTTATCAATGAAGTATTTGAATTAAAGAACAAAATGAGGTTAAGTGAACTAATTGATGTTCGTTTTATGTAAGGAAAAAATAAAAACGTATTTAAAATAAGCACTAACTAAAATAGCAAATAGTCAGTGC
>Ga0105251_10002184_pt1 | contig 15652 bp, 17 predicted proteins | sample KBSS64metaG_FD_80424 | JGI IMG/M metagenome (GOLD analysis project Ga0105251, IMG submission 80424) | Switchgrass rhizosphere microbial communities from Kellogg Biological Station, Michigan, USA - KBS S6-4 metaG | ecosystem: Host-associated > Plants > Roots > Rhizosphere > Soil | place...
AAAGCATTCTCGCCAATTATGACGATGTGCAGCAGCAGTGGGCTAACTATGGTGAAAACCGCGCCGGAATTATTGAGGCCAGAAAGGTTGCTGCGGATGCGCAGAGCTCAGTTGCTGATCTGAACACAACCGTTACAGCCGGATTCAAATCCACTAATCAGGCTATCGCGGATAATTCAGCAGCCATACAGCAAAAAATGACCGCTTATGCAGATGCAAATGGCGGATCGGCCATTTACACGCTGAAGGCGGGTATCAGCTATGGGGGCGTGAACTATGACGCGGGTATGTCTGTTGCCGTTACCATCAACGGCTCTCAGGTCAACACGCGTTTTGCAGTCAATGCTAACCAGTTCGTCGTTATCAATGGCAGCGGAAATAACGTGTATTCACCCTTCGTTGTAAAAGACGGTCAGGTGCTTATCAGCCAGGCGTTCATAGGTACTGCATGGATAGGAAGGGGGAATATTACTGATGTGCTCCAGTCTGATAATTACGTTCAGAATCAGGTGGGCCTCAGCATCAATTTCAAGACCGGTGTTATTGAAAACTATGGCTCCGTTTCTGGCGAAGGAAAGTATAAACAGACAAATACCGGAATATCAGTATTGTCTGCTGATGGTTCGCTGGTTCAGGTTGGGCGTTTAACTGGAGAGTTTTGATGGCTAATTGGGGTTTTGGAACTTGGGATGCTCAGGGTCGAGATACAAATACCGGAATAGTAAGAATTCTGATAGCCGGGACACTCGAAGTGGCAAATGGTCAACAGAGCGGATCATTTTCCTTTCAGGTTCCGGCTGGCTATTATCTTGATTATACCTTTCAGGCTAATATGGGTACTTCGCCCAGGGGAAGGCGAAGGGTAAGTATCTCAGGCAATAATTTCAGCATCAGTTCCGCAGGCGATTCTGATTACTCAACAGGGACGCTACAGGCCTATGCAGGAACATTTCTTTTTTTTGTCAGGAAATAGAATATGGATTTCGGGGTTGCTCTTTCTGATAATTCTGGTAATCCCTTTTACATTAAAGGGACCATGCCATTAACACTGATGGGAAAACAAACTTTTTCTATACCTTCAGGTGGGTTAGGATCGGCGGTGGTGCATGAGAACGATAACGTTCTAAGGTTGTTTTACTATGATGCATCTGGAGGTGATGGTTATGCTTTCTATTCCAGAGACACCCAAAATCGAGGAGTCCTTACATACGGAGGCAATAACAGAGCATGCGTTATAACCCTATACACATTTGGATACCAGTATCAAAATCCTCCTAAATTCGGCATAGGTATTTTTGATAATGCCTCTCCGCGTCGTTGCATCATTCATAATCAGTCTAAAGTCCTCAGTAATGTTCAGAATCTCGGAACAGAAGGGGATGAGAATGCTGGCTACAAAATTTCGGTAAATCTTTCAGGGCGGTGGGCCATAAGTCCGGTAATGACAGGAGTCATTACCGGTGTGATCAATCAGGGTGGGCAGCCCTATCCTTTTCAGTCAGTTTTTTATGCCAGATCACTTTATGATGGAAATAATTCATCTATTGCTTCAATATTAGACAAAGGTGCCCCCATCGGTGGTGTAAGTAACGTCACGTATTCCAACTTCCGAAACAGAATTTTTGCTGTGGATATGTCAAGATATTAATATTTGATCATCATGATCGAATATTCTGTTTGAAATAATATACATAATGAATTAAAAAAACTGGAAATCAGTTCAAGGAAGAAAAAAAATGAAATTAATTGCTGTTTTATTTACGTTAATATTTATCTCTGGATGTCAGACTTTGCCGCCTGTACAGTGCACTGCAACTGCCAGCATTGGTGGTCAGGATACCACCGTTCAGATATACGGCGTCAGAAAGCAGGCCAACCAGACACAGTATTACGCCGGAAACCCCTTCGGGTGGAAGTGGGTATCAAAAAACAACTTCACGCATTCTACTTGCGAAAAATAAGCAACAAACCAATCACAAAAAACCCGGCCATTGAGCCGGGTTTTTTATTGCCCGGAGATCGTCATGGCAGCAGGTACTATCGCTTTAATCAATAACTCAACCACTGTAAACGGGAGCGATACCAGTTTCACATCTGAAATTAAAACCGGTGATTTCGTTTATGTCACGGTGGGCGGTGCACCATACACGCTGGTGGCTGCTAGCATCACATCAGACACCCAAATGACGCTTGCCGTGGCTTTCGACGGCCCGACAACCAGCGGGTTGGCCTGGAATTCTGTAGCGGCCTCTTTGCTGGTCGCTATTACGCAAAAAATCCTTAATGACTTTGCCAGTGTAGCTCGTGGCCGCATTCTGGACTTTCAGAACTGGCAGAAGATATACAGTGATGCTCAGTCAGTAGATGTAACCCGACCCGACAGGACCACTTTCACTGGCCCGTCATGGGGATACATGGCGAACCAGTACAAAAACAAGATGGATAAAAGCCAGAACCTGAATGACCTGGCTGATAAAGGGACAGCATGGAATAACCTTGCAAAATACGGAAGTGAAGCTAACACTGCTGCTCAGGGTAATGACTCTAGGCTTAACACTGTCAATGGCAAGTCAGGTGGGACCATTTCCAGCGCAGTGACGATTAACAGTTCTTTAACCGCGGGTCAGGCGGCGGGGCTTGCTGTTGCAGCAGGTGAAAACAACCGTGTTGAGCTAAATAATACTTCATCAGGTGGCAATACCGGAAATCCCGTAGGCTGGACAGTTTACCGCTGGTATAGCGAACTTGTGCAGACCGGCATCCGCCGAGCAGGTGACACAACCATTCAGTCGTATTTTATAGCAATGTCCGCCGTGGGCTCATTTGAGTTTCAACGCTCAGGCAATGCTTCTGCTCCTGGCTCATGGGTTAACGGATCGGATGAGCGTCACAAGACGAAAATTAAGACTGTCAGCGATCCCTTGTCTGCTGTTCTGTCCTGGAGGGGAGCAACATACGATAAAAAAGATGGCTTGTCAGAGGTAGGTCTCATTGCTCAGGATGTGGAGAAGTGCTGTGCAGAAGCGGTTACGACTAATGGTGACAGGAAGTTTATGGACGGGACTGTCATTCCAGACTTCAAATATCTGAACACGGCGGGCGCTGCGGCTGCTTATCACACTGAAGCCATAAAAACTATTTTTGAAATTCTCTACCAGCTTGCAGAATCGCCCGACGAGGCACTGAAAACTCTGGAAGTTATCCGCAAGAGGGCAGAAGAAATCAAAAATATCAGTATTGAGCAGGAGCCGCCACGCAAAGAAAAACCACCTGTATTCGATGTCCCTACCAATGAGGAGTCGGGCGATAACGAAGAGACAGGATCGTAAAAAAAGCCCGGCGACCGGGCAATGACTTAGCCGCTCCTGTCTTTGCAGGTTTACGGGGTGGGTGATTAAAGCTTAGTCACCCGTCAAAGCCCCTTCAAAATAAAAACCCTTTCCCGCCAGTGACTTTACAAATATCCCAACCGCAGCGGCTTGATCAAATTCATGTGTTGATATTACTGTAAATATATACAGTAAAATAGGAGGGTAGAGAAATGCCCCGTGACTATGAAATCATGATTGCCTTTCGCCAAGCCATTAAGCGCGACAGTCAAGGCCGCTACACACTCAGCACACTCGACTTTGTCAGGGAACTTGATCGTCTTAACTGGCACTACACGCTTCGCGCCGCCAATAAGTGGATCGAAACCCACACAACCACTTTTCGTGACATCTCAACGTCTGAAGGTGAGGACCGCTTGTTTCAGGTTTTCAATCCAAACGGTGGCTTCTGATGTTCGCCCTGGTTGACGTTAATTCTTTTTACGCCAGTTGCGAAACGGTTTTCAGGCCTGACCTGCGTGGTAAGCCAGTAGTGGTTCTGAGTAACAATGACGGCTGTGTAATTGCCCGTTCCGCAGAAGCCAAGAAATTGCAGATACCTATGGGAGCGCCGTACTTCAAGCTGAAGAATGAGTTCAGACGTCATGGTGTGCAGGTTTTCAGTTCAAATTATGCGCTCTACGCAGATATGAGTAATCGCGTCATGACTACGCTGGAGGACATGTGCCCGGCTGTAGAGATTTATTCAATTGATGAGGCGTTCATGTGCCTGGATGGCATGCAGCGCCTGACATCACTTGAAGATTTAGGGCGAAAGGTGCGCGCCAGAGTTAAACAGGAAACTCACCTGACAGTTGGCGTTGGCATCGCGCAGACCAAAACACTGGCAAAGCTGGCAAACCATGCGGCCAAAAAATGGACCAAGACAGGCGGTGTCCTCGATCTTTCGAATATCGACCGCCAGAAAAAATTACTCGCTCTGGTGCCGGTGGAGGACGTATGGGGCGTTGGGCGGCGCATCAGTAAAAAACTTAATGCCATGGGTATCACTACAGCCAAAGACCTCGCTGAGCAGAGTACATACATCATCCGAAAACACTTCAACGTAGTGCTTGAGCGTACCGTCAGGGAGCTTCGTGGAGAGCCCTGTTTAGAGCTGGAAGAATTTGCACCGACCAAACAGCAGATAGTGTGCTCACGTTCATTTGGATCACGTATCACCGAATACATGGATATGCGTCAGGCCGTATGCGCTTTTGCAGAACGCGCTGCTGAAAAGCTGAGGAAGGAAAGGCAGTATTGCAAACAGATAGCTGTATTTGTGCGTACCAGCCCGCACGCAGAGGGAGAAGTATTTTATGGCAATCAGGCCGCTGGAAAGTTACTGACACCTTCTAACGATACCCGCGACATTATCCGGGTGGCTATGGACGCTCTTGATCAGATATGGCTCGACGGTCATCGCTATATGAAAGCAGGAGTGATGCTGGGCGACTTTTTCAGCCAGGGGGTGTCTCAGCTCAACCTGTTTGATGAATACCGGCCACAACCCAATAGCGAAGCCTTAATGCGTGTTGTTGATGGGCTCAACCAGAGTGGCAAGGCTAATTTATTTTTTGCGGGGCAGGGAATTGAGAAGTCATGGGCCATGAAGCGTGAAATGTTGTCGCCATCTTACACGACAAGAATTATTGACCTTCCCGTTGTCAAGTAAAAAATTAGTTAAAATGAGTAAATATCATTTGGGGAAAAAATTGAAAAGAAATACACTGATTAGACTTTCTAATGCATGGAGGATTTATGAATAATCTGGACTCTTTTTCTTTCACATATTCTATTCGTTCAAGAGATGCCGCAGCACAATGTAAGTTGTCTGCTTCTGTACTTTCGATCCTTGTGGCCGTGTATTTCTTTTTCTTAAAGAAGGATATTTTTAACGCCCTAATGATTAAACAGAATTTTAACGACTTCGAACATTGGGTTTCAATTAGCAATGGGGTTTTTGTTGCTGCAATTGTATTGTCTATAGCAAGTGTTATTACTGGCTATTTAGGTTTGGATAAAGAGGCTCTTTTAAATTTGACTGAGACATACAAAGCCAAAGGTGTAAACCTTACTGATAATGAAAAAAAACAATCAATAATTGATTTCGAATCGAAAATAATGAAGTCTGAAAAAAATAGTGGAATATCAATGCTGCTATCGGTGGCTTCTATAATATTTGCTGTATTAGCAATATTGATTTTAATCCTTCAAGATGCAAAATGGTCTGTAATATATGGTGTTGGTGGGGGAGGCATAGCTGTTGGCTTAATATTTATTGCAAGCTATTTTATATATCCTAAGCCGAAAAAAACATAACGAATACAACTACCGCTCCATCAGCCTCTGATGTAACGCAAGTAACAAACGTAACTTCAGAAACTGTTGACACGAACGGAGCTAGCAAGGATTCAGTCCCACCAGAAAATTAATAATAATATATGAAATTTTATCATAATTTTTCTGGTGAAAGGTGCAGAAAATACAAAAGCAGCAATAACAGGCTGCTTTTAAGATCGATCCCATCGGCTTTAAAGATTTAAACCTCCGTTCCCTTATACTGTTCTGCTTTAGTATAATCATGTAATATTTTTTGTTTCGTGAGGATGTTTAATGTCATATAAAACCCCATAGAATTTGTATAAGTACCTTTCATTTAATGAAAATACAATGGAATGCTTGATTTCACATACTGCTTATTATTCTGATCCCAGCCAATTTAATGATCCCTTAGATTGTAAGCCAGTTGTGGTTGTTGATGTTTCTTTAGATGTTCTTGAAAAAGTGGCATGCAAACTAATAAGGATGAAAAGTGAGAAAGAACTATCGTCAATGACTAAAAGATTTAAATTTAATGACTCTGAATCGGAAAGGAAAGTTTCTTTATTATCAGAATCAGATTTGTTGTCGTTTTTAAAAGATGTAAATTATTATTCCAATGAAAATGAAAATTTAGAACCTGATAACTATAAAAAATATCGTTTTCAGCAAACGATTCAGGAAGAAATTGTAAGTGTTTTCAGGAAGGGAGTATGGTGCCTTAGTAGTAAATATGACAGTCCATTGATGTGGTCCCATTATGCTAATAATCATAAAGGAATATGCATCGAATATGATATGAGTGATGTTGATGATGGGATAGCAAAAAAAATTATTTACGGAGGATCACGAAACCTTAAAGTAAGTTTGATTGAGCAGTGGTTAGACACTGGGAAAATGCCCAATGAAATTGAAGACGTTTGTATGCTTACTAAATCTAGAGATTGGAGGTATGAATCCGAATGGAGATTGTTTGGTAAAATAGGTGTCGGAGGCATCGAGCCATCTATGAAATCAGTAATATTTGGTATGAATTGCAAAGAATCAACTATTGCCTTAATTATTAATGCTTTTTTAGGATTTAGAAGAGAGATCAAATTTTGGAAAGTTTCTAATGTTGGTGATGGTTTTAAATTAAAACGCTATAGAGTAGATGAAGAAGAGTATATGCAGCATTACTCTAATATTTTAACATACGGAGAAATAAAAAAAATATTCGGAGATTCTGACCTTTTCCCCTAAAAACGTCATTTATTAATATTCATAATAATCTCGCTATGAAGATTGTAAGTGACTGAATTTAAAGGCAGTAATTAATATTAAAATTATGAATTTTTAGTGTAACTTATTGAAAATATTGTAATAAACAAACGATTTAAAATCCCTCGATCGCAAGGTCGTGCGGGTTCAAGTCCCGCCCCGGGCACCATATTGAAACACCAATAAAATCAAGTAGTAGCAATGTCGTTTAAGCCGCCTCTTTGGGCGGTTTTTTTGTGTCTGAAATTCGGTAGTGGCGATGGAATGGCGATGAATTGGCGATGACATTTTTTGCTGCCACCTTTCATCACGGACCGTCAGCCCATCCTTATCCTCGTACTCTCCTGACTTGCATAAACCTGCATTTTGGCATCCCTCAGCTTCAGGCCCGCGTCGAAAACTCAAGGCCAGGTCGTTCACAAACTAAAGAGGAAAACAGATGCGTGCAGGCTGTAGTCAGCGGCATCAGCGCTAGCGTTTGAGCTTGATGGGCAACAGCCAAAAGAGCAGGGAAGCCTTCAACCGCAGGAATAAAATTAATTGCTCATTTTATGTGCTATGCTGAATTTCCGTTTCACAACTTAGGCTCACATGGACGACGATGATGAACGGCCCTATATTATCTTTACCGCAATCGGTAAAGCCGTGCTGGAACTGCTTGATGTAAAAGAAGGTTTTTTTGATTTAGAGCTTGCTGAAATACTTGAAGACTGGAGGAAAGAGGAGACGAATCCACTTCAGGCGGAGGTTTACAGAATGGCGGCGGAGTTTGTCAGGGCAGGGAAGGCAGTAAATTAAAAAGGCCTGCGTTACACAGGCAGAAACTGTTACAAGGGAAAATCCAGCAGTCAATTTTGACTGACTGTGGAAGCATACAGTGATCGTGCTTTTTAGATACAACTGAATGAGATTTGATCGATAAAAGGCACGATATGCCTGTGTCAGATAGAAAAAAGCCCACTCGGATGTGGGCATAGCGAACAGGGCTATAAAGATAAGGTACTATCGATTACATTTTGATTATCGGCTGGGAAGCAGAAACCTTCAGATCTAAATTTGGATAAAAACGACAACGATCATTTGTTTTTTTATTCTTATACTTCAATGGTTTGCCGGTCTTTAACTTTCCTCAGATATCCTTCATAAAATTAATGACCCTGATTGGCCTCTTTTCTTATCGCGAGACATCTTTTTCCAATGTATATCCCTGTCCTTAACGCTCTATCGTCGGGTATAACGCTACGAGCTTGTATAGGCAGGCACGGTTTATCTTGGGTTAATGCTTGTGACTTTCACTCATAAGCTGCGGAAGTTTTCCGCTGAGATGAAAGACGTAGCTAAACCGGCGCGAGGGTAAGCACTCGACTTTTAGCGGTCTGGAACACCTGCTGCCAGGACTGTGGTTGGCACAGGCTCAGTGCGATTGTTTCATACCCGCAATTTTTCACATACCCTGTATTCAGGCTCAACTGGACATAGTGATCAATCGCGCTCTCACAAAAGATATTTTGAGATGGTTATTCCTCATACCGTTTTTCCATTTGTAATCCCGTCACTGTCTGTCTCAACCTGAGGCAGTTAAAAGCCGCAACGACATATCTTGAAAATTCTGATTGCCAGGCTTTATGACGGCTGTTCTCTTCTGTTGACGTGCCATCGATAGCCGGACGCATGTCCGTAGTACTCTCACAAGCCTCAGTACAGAATGAAATCGAGCGCAAGGGCTGTGCCGTGAAGGCCGGAACGCGCTCAGTCAATTAGATCAAATTAAACGGGAGTCACCATAATGAAATTAAAATCGTTCATCGCATTGAGTTTAGTATCACTGTCGTTTGGTAGTCAGGCTGCATCTTTTGTCGTCGATGCCAAAAATAACTGCTTTGATCCTCAGGCCGTTAACAGTAAGGTTCAAAGTGGTTCGCCTCTGAAATTCAACCTCGATGCGGGTACCTATAATATTTACCTGACGTCGAATAGCGCCAACTGCGTCACAGGAAGTTCATGTCAGATTGATCGGGTTGTTATGGCTGGTGGAATGAGTACGGCAAGATGGGGGTCTGCAATCAGCAGTACACCACAACAGATTAATGTGGCTGGAAGCAATTATTATCTTATCGCTTACATTGGTGATGACAACTGCGCAGACAATACAGGTTCTGTGACCATTCAGGCAGATAAGGTCCAGTAAACAAGCACGTTCGTTTCACTAAGACTATCACAAGACGCATTTTCGAATGCGTCTGATAATGTTTTATCAGTTGGTAGGCATTACTTAGATATGAAAGAGGGAGCGGTAAGTGTCATATCAATTTCAAAGTAGCGCAGTCTGGGGGGGGTCTGCAACTAACAGTACTTTGATTAAAACTTTAGTCCTTAAACATGGTGCGTAGATAATAAAAAATTACTGCCGATGCCTACTTTTTTGTTGAAGGCTGATAGTGGATTTTATCAATGCGACGTAGAGAGGCTTTTCCAGATATATAACATAATCAGGATATTATGATATGTATCTCGCCATTCCTTAATCGGATATGGCGAGCTCTCCAATTGTCTAATCTACTTTTAAAGTATAGGTAATTTCATGATTTCTTGCCAAGATTAATAAAGGGGAGTTCGACAAATTTGTAACTTAATGAACAGGCTATTAAGAAGAACAAAAAAACAGTGCCCGATACAACCATATACTGCATCTGATCTAAGTGGAAATTATGAGATTGAATGAATCTATTCATGCAAAACCAGGCTATGCCGTGCAGCATATAGATGCTATAGCTCGCATCGCCTAATCTAATAAAGCCTTTAATGTTTAAAAGACCAAAAAGATTACCACCGATGGCTATGAAAAAGAAAGTTGATGCTACTGCAGGCATAAAGTAAATGTTGAAACTGCTGTCGGAAATAAGTATCACAACTGCAAAAGATAGTGATGCACCGATATTATAAAACGTTTTGCTTTGCGCAGATGTTGTTGTAAGTTCTTTTCCTATAGCACCAATTGCAAAGAATGAGGCATATGAAGCAAGTGCTGGATTTTGTGTAGATACAAAGTATACGGAAGCGAAAATGATTGCCGATGCAACAGGTATCAAACCAATTTTGTCACGTAATACGTAGGCTACAGGGAGTGAGAAATAAAAAGCCCATTCCCAAAAAAGTGTCCATGTTACGCCTGCGTTAATAAACTGAGTGTCATGCATCCCAAAAACATCGGGTTTCTTTCCTGTTAACCCGGCATCGAACCAAAAATAAAATTTTGATAATAAATCATTTGTACTAATTTCATGTCGCTGAATCCAGAAGGCAATAGCGAGACAGAGAGTTGAAGAAAGCATAAAAAGTGGAGCGATACGCAAGACTCTTTTTTTGTAGAAGTGGAACCATGATTTTACGTTTGTGTGGGCAAAAACGTAACCGGACACCATAAAAAATAGTGCAACGCCAAAAGAGCCAATTTTTTGATTCACCGGATAATCATTTAATGAGCTAAGAAGCCATGGATGACCATGAAAATATTCATAACTTAGCACAAAGTGATGAAAGGCAACCATGAATGCGAGGAAAAATCTCAATCCGTCAATTCTGTGAATGCGACCAGAGGTATCCTTATCCATAAAGGAAAAAAGTTTTGTACTAAACAGAATACCCGTTATAAATAGAAGCGCTAGCATCCATAAAAGCAGAGTAAGTTGAAGTGGCATATTGATTACTTGTGAAATTATTAAAAACGCATTGTAACGTAACATTTATGAGGTTGGTGCTTTTTTTCACAAAACATCATTCCAACTTTATCAAGGAAGTTTTGCGGGGGTGGGGAAAGTCAATAATTACAATGGGTTATGAGTAATTTCTGTGAACTTACAAAAGGAGGAGTAAGCTTTGTTTCATGCGCGATGGAAGTGCATTTGACTAATTTATCGTAAATTTGGCACATTTAGTGATTTCAATGTTAAAACCCGCTTTAAGTAGTCCATGCATAAAAGTGAATTGTCTAGACAAGGTAAGTGGTCCTGGCTGAAATCATGTTCCATTAAGAATCAAAATCCCGGCATGTTAAACATTCCCTTGAGCGGAGGTGCCAATGAAAAAGTCACGACTCCCCGAAGAGCAGATTATCTTTGCCTCGAAACAGGCCGAATCGGATATGTCCGTGCCGGATGTTTATTGCAAGCTGGGTATTTCCGATGCCACCTTTTAGGCTTGGTGTAAGAGATACGGCGAAACTTACCCTTCTAAACTCAATCATATGCGGCAACGCCAAGAAGAAAACCTGTTGCTTAAGAGGCTGGTTGCCGATCTCGGCCTCGACAAGGCGATGCAACAGGATGTTCTGGCAAAAAAGAGCTGACATTGTTATGACTCCGGGATTAGAACGGGAATTAACAGGCCCGATACGGTGCCAGCGAAAGACAAATCTATTTGCGTTATGGCTCAGCCGCAATTCGTTCAGGTATTATTTTGTTGCTGCCGATGACAGCGCACTGGGCCTGCTCGTCCATGAATTCACCAAAACGCCCATTCATTACAGATACAGCAGCGTACACGCAATGCTCCGGCGTGAGGGCTGGTGCGACAAGCACAAACCGGTCTTCCGCCTCTACTGTGAACAGGGGCTGTCTCTACGACCCAGACGGCCACGTCGCAATAAATCTGCCCTGCGAACACCGCCGCAGGTTCAGGGCTTATATTCGAATCACGTCTGGGGCATGGATTTTGTCTCGGACGCGCTGCTTGACAGGCGACGATTGCGCCTGCTTACGGTTATCGATTTTTACACCCGCTGGGATCTGCGTGCGGCAGAATCTGCGTCTGACAGATGTAGCCTAAATGCTGAACAACATAGCGATCAAGGGTCCTTTACCTCATTGACTGAAAACCGCTAATATTTTGAATTTAATGGGAAAGTTATGGACGGATTGGTGTAGGAAAGAGGGATTAGGATCGAATTCTCACTCCCGGAAACACTGATAGACAACGCTAAGCTTTAGTCGTTTAACAGCAGGTTGTGGCAGGGATGTCTGAACGAGAACGGGTTCGTATCTCTGGAAGATGCACAGTGAAAATCGAGACCTGGTGCATACACTTTAATCAATGTCACCCCCATTATGCACTGGGCTGGATGACACCTTACGAATTTGCCAAAAAATCTGCCGTTTGACCTAATTTGCAGCCAGATATTCCTGATTATGAGTGGATTACATATGGGGTGATTCATAAGGATATGATTTCAAATTAAAAAAAAGAGTATTTGTGTCTTTAGCCGGAAATAATCTCCTCAATGTTTTAAAACATGCCAAATATTGATTGAAAGGAAATTTGTTTTGTCAAAGCATGACTTGAGTGAAAATGTTGATACAAATCAAGCAGAAATCGATTTCGGTTCAGACCACATCATCATAGCGCGCCGCTACCGGGCCCTTGGGGCACTGAACGATCTCTTTATCGCGATATGGTTTTTGACAGGAAGCGTTCTTTTTTTCTTCGACTCGCTAATGACCGGCGGTACCTGGTTATTTGTGGTCGGCAGCCTTCAACTTCTGTTACGCCCGGCGATAACCCTGGCAGAGCTTATTCATGTCAAACGTGTTTATCGCTCTCGCCCTGCCACTTCGCGGTGACAGCCTGAGACAGGTGGTTCAGATGAGTCAGCCCGGCCGCTATCCTGCGGCCCGGCTGTAAGGCGGTCAGACTTAACATCGCTGCTAAAACGTTACCAGGTGCGAGCCGGTGGCGGAGGCGGTTGTTCGCCGGTTGCGGCTGGAGGGGGCGGAGGAGGGGCGTCAGCCCGAGGAGGTGGCGGCGCTAAAGCCTGTCCTGGCGGTGGAGGCGGACGACGGTCGTGCGGCGGCGGTGGCGCGCCGCAACCCGGACCTGGCGGCGGCGGTGCGCAGGCGCTGAGCGTGGAAACGACAAAAGCAGCGGCTAAAAAGGTCAGACGACGATTCATTCTATTTCCCTTATGAAATTAACAGTAAGCTAATTGTAGACACCCGTAACTAAAAATAGGGTGGCGAAGGGGAAAAGCGAAGCGAGGAAGGCCATTTGTTTGTTTTTTGAGATACTTCTCATCTCACGATGATGATTCGGCTTTTTGTCTTCACTCCGGTTAAGGTAGCGCATCAATGTAGAGGAGTAATGTTATGAATGGCATTTTGAAATTCGTCCGCGGCTGGCTGATTTTTTCGGTTCTGTGGGGCGTCTTCATGTGGTTTATGTCATGGCAGGCGCAGGGCAAAGAGATTGGACTGGCTATTTTAATGAGCCTGTATGCCGGGTTGCTATACCAGGCACTCATCACCATGGTGGCCCGCTACAAAGCCCGCCGCCAGCAAGCCTGACTGCGGCCTGCTGCGCTCAGGCAGCAGGCCAGTGACTCAGCTCAGATTACCGGTCAAGCGGCGATGGAAATCACTGCTGCGCAGATCCAGTCCTTCTATGGTCACGTGCGTACCATAGCGCTGGTAGCGATATTCGATTCCATCCAGCGCGGCGACGCTGGAGGCATCCCAGATTTGCGCGTGGGTGAGGTCGATAATGACGGATTTCGGATCCTGTGCGTAATCAAAGTGCTCAAACAAATCGTTGCTGCTGGCAAAAAACAGCGGCCCGCGCACGGTGTAACGCACCGACTGCCCGTCTTCGCTTAGCTGCCTTTCGGCATGAATGACATGCGCAACGCGGCGTGCAAATAACATCATCGCAACGATAACCCCGGACAGTACCCCAAGCGCGAGATTACCGGTGAGTACCGTAATGCCTACCGTCAGCACCATCACCAGCGTTTCTGACCAGGGCATCCGTTTCAGGGTTGCCGGTTGCAGGCTGTGCCAGTTTACCGTCTTGACGGCGACCACCATCATGATTCCGGCCAGAACAACCATAGGGATCTTCGCCATAATGTGGCTCAGGCCGGTGACGAGAAGCAGCAGGACCAGGCCCGCCGCAATCGTTGATACCCGACTGCGCGCTTTGCCGAGTTCTACGTTAACAATGGTCTGGCCAATCATGGCGCAGCCGGCGATGCCGCCGTAAAAGCCAGCAAAAATATTGCCTATGCCCAGCCCCCAGGATTCGCGCCGTTTGCTGGAAGGCGTGTCCGTAAGATCATCAACTAATTTGGCGGTCAGCAGCGATTCCATCAGCCCGACAAACGCAATGCTGAGCGCCGTGGGCCAGACGATTTGCAGCGTGTGGCGATCGAGCGGTACGGCTAAGGCCGTAAAGTCAGGTAAGCCGGCACTCATCGGACCTTCATCCCCCACATCCGGTACCCGGTAACCCATCAGCAGCGCCACGCCGGTCACAACGATAATGGCGACCAGAGGGGAAGGAACACTTTTAAGCACTCGGGGCAACAGCAGCACAATCGCCAGAGTGAGTGCGAACAGAGCCCATACTACAGGCGACTGACCCCAGACGTGGGGAACCTGAGCAAAGAAAATCAACACGCCAAGCGCATTCACAAAGCCGATCATCACAGAACGTGGGATATAGCGCATCGCCCGTGACATCCCGGTGACACCAAACAGAATCTGAATCAGTCCGGCCATCACGACCGCAGGCAGAATGTAGGCCACGCCATGGGCATGTACCATCGGGCCAATCACCAGCGCCACCGAACCCGCCGCCGCGGTCACCATGGCCGGCCGTCCGCCAAGAATGGACAGCGTCAGGCAAAGTACAACAGAGGCGACCAGGCTGACTTTGGGATCGACGCCCGCGATAACAGAGAAAGAGATCACTTCAGGAATCAGTGCCAGGGCCGTAATGACGCCAGCCAGACATTCTCGGGTAAGCAGTGCAGGCGAGCGCAGTACGCGCCCCACACTGATATCGTTTTCCACAACGGCGGTCGTGGCGACATCGTTTTGTTGAATCATAATGTTGTGCAGGCTCTTTTATTCATATCTTGCGCGAAAGGCAAGGAGGACTGGATATGGTGAGGGGCAGATGTTACCGATGGATAAACGAAGAAGCCAGAGAAAGCGAAATGACTCCATCCATGGAGAAAGGACTATACCGTTAAGTCGTCAGGGGTTTTATACACCACCATCTCCAGCAGGTGACGATAAACATCCAGTGAAACTTCGTCACTTTCCAGTTCAAGACGATGAATCAGCTTAGAAATTATCGCTTTGTTATTCACAGCCATGCCTGACTGCAGAATTTCTGCAACCACCAGTCCAAGAATTTCCATATCACTGTCAGGCTTGTTACCAGCAACGGTAAAGTAGTCAGCAATCTCTTTATCAGTTTGGGGCAGTGTGTTTTGCATGTGTTAGCCTTTCAAATAGCCAGCTACCCGGGCGGACAGCAGGACAAACAGACCTAAAAGCCATCGCATAAAATACAATGGAACCCAACGCCGTAAACAGGTCGAGATAATCAAAAAAGAAACCTCTGAGGGTGGAAATCCATTACACCTTCAGAGGCGACGCAGATGCATCATTCGTTACAGAGTCGTGATCACAACTCGTTGGCTGTAAAGTTATACAATGTAACTTTGATTGTACAAGTAAATTATTAAGCAAAAAATGCTAATGGTTAACAATCAGCATTTTAGGTAAATTATTTGCCGTTAATCTGTACAGGGAAATGTGTACAAGTTGAAAAATCGGCGCGTGAGCAGCACGATTCACAGCAGGTTAAGCAAAGAGGGGAAGTTTCGCGGTGAGTTTACGGACTTTCTTCTTGTCCCCGACGAT
>Ga0105251_10002186_pt1 | contig 15646 bp, 8 predicted proteins | sample KBSS64metaG_FD_80424 | JGI IMG/M metagenome (GOLD analysis project Ga0105251, IMG submission 80424) | Switchgrass rhizosphere microbial communities from Kellogg Biological Station, Michigan, USA - KBS S6-4 metaG | ecosystem: Host-associated > Plants > Roots > Rhizosphere > Soil | place...
GGCGCGGGCGTCACGCAATGGCGCGCGGGCGATGAAGTCTGTGCGCTCGTGCCAGGCGGCGGTTACGCGCAATACTGCATCACGGATGCATCGCATTGTCTGCCGGTGCCCGAAGGCCTCACGCTGCTTCAGGCCGCGGCCTTGCCCGAAACCTACTTCACCGTGTGGACCAACGTATTCGAGCGCGGCCGCCTGCAGGCGGGCGAGACGTTTCTCGTGCACGGCGGATCGAGCGGCATCGGACTGACCGCGATCCAGCTCGCGCACGCGTTCGGCGCGCGCGTCATCACGACCGTCGGCAACACGGAAAAAGCGCGGGCGTGCCGCGAAGCGGGCGCGGATCACGCGATCAACTATCGCGATGAAGATTTCGTCGATGCCGTCGCGAAGCTCACCGATGGCGAGGGCGTGAACATCATCCTCGACATGGTCGGCGGCGACTACATCGCGCGCAACATCCGCGCGCTCGCGCTCGAAGGCCGGCTCGTGCAGATCGCCTTTCTCGAAGGCAGCCGCATCGAACTGGATGCCATGCCCATCATGCTGCGCCGCCTCACCTTCACGGGCTCCACCTTGCGCGCGCGCAGCATCGAACAGAAAGCGGCGATCGCGCAGGCGCTGCACGCCCACGTGTGGCCGCTGCTCGAAAGGGGCCGCGCGCTGCCGGTGATTCATCGCGTGCTGCCTTTTGCGGACGTGCAGGCCGCGCACGAGCTGATGGAATCGAGCAAGCATATCGGCAAGATCATGCTGAAAGTGGGAGACCAATGACATGCGGCACGACAAGCGCGTGGTTCTGATCACGGGCGGCAGCGGCGGCATCGGCGAGGCGCTCGTCGAGCGCTATGCGCGAGATGGCGCGGCGGTCGGCATCGTCGACGTCAATGAGGAAACGGGCGCGGCGCTCGCACAGCGTCTCACCAGCGCGGGCCTGCGCGTGCATTTCGCGCACGCCGACGTCGGCGATTTCGCCGCGTGCGAGGCCGCATGCCGCGCGATCGAAGCGGCGCTCGGTCCGGTCGATACACTCGTCAACAACGCGGGCATCTCGCCGAAGCACGCAGGCAAGCCGATGCCGATCTGGCAGATGGCGCCCGACGAATGGCGCCGCGTGATGGACGTGAACGTGAACAGCGTCTTCAACTTCTGCCGCATCCTTGCGCCGGGCATGGTGGAGCGGCGCTTCGGGCGCATCGTGTCGATGTCGTCGGTGGCGGGCAAGGCGTATCTCGACATCGTCGCCGCGCATTACAGCACGACGAAGGCCGCGCTGATCGGCATGACGCGGCATCTCGCGGGCGAGCTCGGACCGCACGGCATCACGGTGAACGCAATCGCGCCGGGGCGCATCGATACGCCGCTCGTGCGCGGCGTCGCGCGCGAAGCCAACGAAAAGGTCGCACAGGAAACGCCGTTGCGACGCCTCGGCGCGCCTGACGAAGTGGCATCGACGTGTCTCTTCCTCACGTCCGACGAAGCTGCGTTCGTCACCGGACAAGTGATCGATGTCGCCGGCGGATGGCTGATGACATGACGAATGCGCTCTGGCGGACCATCGGCTTTCCGGGGCGATATACACAGGGTCCGGGCGCGCTGGCCGCGCTCGGCTCGACGCTCGCGGAGCTCGGCGCGCGCCGCGCGTTCGTGCTCGTCGATGGCGCGGTAGCCGCGCGCGTGTCGGCTGACGTCACGCAATCGCTCGAAGAAGCGCGCGTCGCCCCGCACATCGCGGCGTTTCCGGGCGAATGCACGGCGGCGGTCATCGCGAAGCTGAGCGACGAAGCGCGCAAAGCACACGCCGATGCCGTCGTGGCAATCGGCGGCGGCAAGACCATCGACACCGCGAAGGGCGTTGCGCGGGCGCTGAACGTGCCGATCGTGGTCGCGCCGTCCGCCGCGTCGAGCGATGCGCCGACGAGCCGCCTCATCATCCTGTATGACGAGGCGCATCGTGTTGCCGGCATCGAGATGCTGCCGCGCAATCCCGATGCCGTGATCGTCGATACCGCGCTGATCGCCGCCGCGCCCGCGCGTCTGTTCGCGGCCGGCATCGGCGATGCGCTGAGCAAGAAGTACGAAGCCGCGCAATGTCAGCGCGCCGCCGGTCTGAATTCATACGGCACGCCGCCGCTGCCGGGCGCCTTGCTGCTCACGCGCGCGACGCTTGCCACCTTGCTCGACGACGGCGCGCGCGCCTACGCCGATGTCGGGCGCGGCGACCTCACCGATGCCGTCGAACGCGTGGTCGAAGCGACCGTGCTTTTGAGCGGCGTCGGCTTCGAAAGCGGGGGGCTGTCGCTCGCGCACGCGCTGATTCGCGGTCTCACGGCGATCCCCGCGATGGCCTCGATGATGCACGGCGAACTGGTCGCGTTCGGCACGCTTGTACAATTGTTCGTCGAGGATTCATCGCCCGAGGACATTGAACCGTTGGCCACGCTTATGACCGCAGTCGGATTGCCGCTCACGCTCGCGCAACTGGGGCAGCACGCCCCGCTCACATCCGTGGAGCTGTCGCTCATCGCCGAGGCGACGCTCGCCACGCGCTACAGCCGGCACATGATGCCGCCATTGACGGCGCAAAGGCTGATCGAAGGCATCGCTCGCGCCGATGCATACGGACGCACGCGCAGCGCGCCATGAAGCCGACCCGCGCCACGCTCGCCGATGTCGCGCGGCTCGCGGGCGTATCGCTCGGCAGCGCGTCGCGGGCCTTGTCCGTACCGGACCAGGTCAAGCCGCAGACGCTTGCGAACGTGCAGCGCGCCGTCGAACAACTCGGCTACGTGCGAAACGGCGCGGCGCAGGCGCTCGCCTCACGCAAGACGCGCACGGTCGCGGCCATCTATCCGACGCTCAATAACCCCATTTACGCCGATTCCATTCAGGCGCTTCAACAAACGCTGTGGGGCTATGGATATCAGCTGCTGATTGCGAGTCACGAATACAAGCCGGCGCGCGAACTCGAGGTGCTGCGCGCGATTCTCGAGCGCGGCGTGGACGGGCTCGTGCTCGTCGGCACCGATCATCCTCCCGAAGTCTTCGCGCTCACGCGTCAATACGACTTGCCCTATGTGCTTACCTGGTCGGTGGACGAAACGCAGTATCCGCACTGCGTCGGCTTCTCGAACTTCGAGGCCGCTTACCAGTTGGCACGGCGCATCGTCGGATTCGGGCATCGGCGCGTGGCCATGTGCGGCGGCTCCACGTTCGGAAATGAACGCGTGCGCGCGCGGCAGGCAGGCACGCGCGCCGCGCTCAGGGAAGCAGGCCTCGACCTGAGACCCGAATGGATCGTGGAAGCACCGTTCACGTTCGAAGGCGGACGGCAGGCGCTGCGCGAACTCTGGGGCGGCGAAGTGCACCCCAGCGTCGTGATATGCGGCACGGATCTGCAGGCCATCGGGCTGCTCGACGAATGCCGCGCGAAAGGCATTCGCGTACCCGAAGATCTTTCGGTGACCGGGTTCGACGACATCGAACAGGCACGGCTCACTCAGCCGCCGCTGACGACGGTGCGCGTGCCATCGCTGGAGATCGGCGCTCGCGCGGCACGGCATCTGATGGCGCTGATCGACGGCAAGGACGGTGACAATGAACTCGTGCTCGAAGCGCCCGTTGTGGAACGGGGCACGCTTTCGGAGCCCGCGCAAGGCGAGTCGGAAGTCTGATCGGACCGCTCAGCCCATGTTGTCGCATAGAATCGCCCAGCTCGCGCAGCCGTGGCGCGAGCGGCCGCACCATCCTTTCCCAGATGCGACTCACGCCCGAGGAATCGCGGCGTTGTCTCGTCGTTTCCGAACAGGACATGGAGGCGGTGACGAACGACATCGAACGAATTCGCGCCAGGGGATTCGGCACGCGCCATCACGAATTGATCGAGGGCACCGTAGTCGGCGCAGCGCCGTTCTTCAACAGCGCCAATCAGGTAGCGGGTTAGATCTGCATCTTTGGCCCCGGCGTCCGGGTCACGGAAGAGATCTTCGACCCTAGGCTGGCCGCCCTTCGCCTTCGGCATCCGCGCCGCCCCGCATGACGTGCGTCGCAATCAGGTCGACCAGCGAGGCGAGATCCGCGGGCTTGATCAGATGATGATCGATGCCGGCCGACTTCGACCTGAGACGGTCCTCGTCCTGACCATAACCGCTCAACGCAATCAGAAGACAATCGCCGAGGTCGGTGTCGGCACGAATGGCCTTTGCAACTTCGTATCCGTTCATGCCTGGAAGGCCGATGTCGAGCACGGCAACCTGAGGCGCGAATTTGCTGGCGAGCGCAAGCGCGGAGACACCATCGTGCGTGCATTGCACCTGATATCCATGCAGTTCGAGAAAGACCTTGAGGCTCTCCGTGGACGCGACGGAATCGTCCACGACGAGCACCCGTGCGCCACCTCTGCGACGCATCGGAAGAATATCGGCGACAGGAGCCGGTATGCCGGTTGCAATCGATGCCGGCAACTCGACCGTGAACCTGGCGCCCCGTCCGCGGCCGGCGCTCCAGCAGCGGATCGAACCGCCGTGCAGCTCCGTCAGATGGCGGGCAAGCGTAAGCCCGATTCCCAAGCCGCCCTGCGCGCGATCCAGCGCGCTGTCGCCTTGCGCAAAGAGCTCGAAGACGCGCGGGAGCAGCTTCGAATCGATCCCCTCGCCGTCGTCGGTGACGGTGATCACCGCGTTCCCCTTCGAAAAAGCCGTCGAAAGATTGATGTGCCCGCCGGGCGGGGTGAACTTCGAGGCGTTGTTCAACAGATTCGCAATGACCTGCGTGAGACGAACGACATCGCCTTCCACCATCAGATCGCTCGTGCAGGTCTCGCAGGAGAACGCCTGCGAGCGGGCGGCGAAGTGCGGCCGGCTGGTTTCGATTGCACGATCGACCACGACTCGCAGCGAAAGCGGCTTGCGCTGCAACGCCACCGCGCCGCGCGCGATCCGCGATACGTCGAGCAGATCGTCGACGATGCGTACCATGTGATCGAGCTGGGTACCTATGATTCCGGTCGCCCATGACATGACCTTTGCATCGCCCGGCTCCGTGTTCTTCATCACGCTCACCGCGTTGGAGATGGGTGCAAGCGGATTTCGGAGTTCATGGGCCAGCATGGCGAGAAATTCATTCTTGCGCCTGTCCTCGTCACGCAGGGCGGAGAACAAGAACGCGTTCTCGAGCGCGATGGACGCACGGCTCACGAACTCGGTGACGATGGGCGCCCGCTGATGATCTCCCTCGCAGTGCACAGTCCCGAATGCGATGGCTGCCTTTCGCTGCGCGCCGCTCAAGAGCGGGTGAAATCTGATTTCCTCGAACTTGGCCGGGTTCTTCCCTTGCGCCTTGTCGCTTTGAAACTCGAAGATACGGTCCGCCCCGGCCCGGCACACGAGACTCTCGCCCTTGTCAACGGTCTGTCTCGCGAGCTCGAAAAATTGCTCCGTCGCAGCCATGGTCTCGATCGCACGACCGCTAGCCGGGTCGATCAGCGCGCGGACAGCCGGCCCCCAGCGCAGCGACGTCCTCGGGAGCTGTTCGCCGTCCAGTTCGAGATAGACGCAGGCGACGTCAGCCAGTGCCGGCACCGATGTATCGAGGATGCGGGAGAGAGTCGTCTGCACATCCAGCGAGCGCGTGAATAGATGACTCACGTGCGCCAGGAAATCGGCGCGCTGGCGAGCCTGATCGGCGGACGCGCGTTGCGCCTCCGCCCGCGCGAGTTCCTCGCGCTGCGCGGCCCGCGCGCGCAGCTCGCGGTTCATCCTGTACATCTGCACGAACACGCGTACCTTCGCGCTGAGAATCTCCGGCACGACGGGCGACGAGATATAGTCCACCGCCCCCAGCGAATAGCCTCGAGCCATTTCTGCATCGTCCACATACGCTGTGACGAAGATGATCGGGGTCGATGCCGTCCGACGATATGAACGCAGCATGCTGGCCGTCTCGAAGCCATCCATGTCGGGCATGTTCACGTCGAGCAATATGACGGCGAAGTCCTGTTGCAGCACCGCCTTCAGCGCCTGCCGCCCGGACGACACCGTCACCACTTCCTGATCCGGTCCCTCGAGCACCGTGCGCAGAACGACGTGCTGGCTCGGCAGGTCATCCACTACGAGGATGCTCACCTTCTCCTCCGGAGATGATTCGAACATGGCCATGGCCGGCGCTCCTAACGATGCAGCCACGCGTGCAGCACGGCAAGCAGGTCATCGCGGTTGACCGGCTTCGAGAGGTAATCCCACGCGCCTGCCTCGATACACTTTTCGCGATCGCCCTTCATCGCTTTGGCCGTGACTGCGATGATCGGCAATGCCTTGCCTACCGGCCGCTTGCGGATTTCCCGCATCGTGGCGAGGCCGTCCATCTCGGGCATCATGATGTCCATCATGACGATCTGGATCTCGGGATCGGACTCCACCTGCCGTATCGCATCGCGCCCGTTGTCGGCCCAGACCTGACGCATGCCGAGATCCTCCATGATCGTCGCGAGCGCAAAGATGTTGCGCATGTCGTCATCGACGATCAGTGCCTTGACGCCCTTCAACGCGTTCTGTGACGCCCGCAACGCCTGCAGCATGGCGCAGTGCTCCTGGCCGAGGCGCTTTGCATCGATATGCAGCGCGGCGACGCTCAGATCGAGCAATTGATCGGGGCTCGCCGCTTGCAGGGCGACGAACCCGTCCCTGACGCGCTGCCAGCGTGCAGGCGGGACCGGGCCCGCCGCGCTCACGATGACCGGCAATGGCGAAAGGGCTTCGCGCGAAGCAACTGCCGCTTCGATGTCTTCGGGTGAAATGCCCGCAATGTCGTCAGCGAGCACCAGCGCGTCAATGGCTGGAGACGAGAGTTGCTTTAGCAACTCCTCGCGGGAGCTTGCCGACACGACCGCGGCCGGCAAGGCCTGCAACGCACTGGAAAGCAACTCCCGCTCATTCGGCGACGAAAGCGCCACGAGAACGACGCGTCGCTCTGCTTCGATGTATCGGGCCAACGCAGCGAGCGCGTTATCCAGGATCGCCTGGGACTCGACCGGTTTGGACAGAAAGGCGAGAGCACCGGACCGTAGCGCGCGGTCGCGCGATTCATCGGTCGAGATCACCCACACCGGAATGTGCCGGGTGGCCATGTCGTTCTTGAGCCGCGCGAGAACCTGCCATCCGTCCATATCGGGCAGAAACAGATCCAGCGTGATGAGGTCCGGTTTGAACTGGTCGGTCAGCGTCAAGGCGTAGGCGCCGAATGCAGTGGTGAGCGCCTTGAATCCGCGCTGCCGCGCCGCTTCGACCATCACGCCCGCGAATGCCGGATCGTTTTCGACAATCAGCGCAACCCGATCGCCCTGAACGATGTTGTCACGGTCGTCGATAAGGTGTGCGGCCGATACCTCGTGCGCAACCTCGATAGTCATCTCTGACTGCGCCGCCAGGTCCACGACCGCAAAGCTCGCGCGGGGCGAGCCACCCGGAACGGGCTCGCGTCCCTCTTCCCGCCGCATCAGCTTTCTTCGCCCGCTTCTGCCGAGATCGTTGGTGCGCGGCAAGAACAGCGTGAACGTGCTGCCCTCATTCGGCGTGCTGGTGAGGCGGATTTCGCCGCCCAGCAGCTTGGACAGTTCGCGGCTGATCGCGAGCCCCAGTCCCGTGCCGCCGTATTTTCGGCTGGTGCTGCCATCGGCCTGCTGGAAAGCCTCGAATACGATCTGCTGCTTGTCCGCCGAAATGCCGATGCCGGTGTCCTGAACTGAAAAAGCGATCACACTGCCTGCGCTGTTCAGCGCCTGATTGTCCTCGCTCCATCCGCCCCGCGCATGCTCGATCGTCAGTGATACGTGTCCGTGATGCGTGAACTTGAAGGCATTGGAGAGGAGATTCTTCAGAATCTGCTGCAGACGCTTGAGGTCCGTCACGATCGAGACGGGTACACCGTCGCCGAGATGAATGACGAATTCGACATGGCGCGCTTCAGCAACGTGCCGGAAGGTGCGCTCGACATATGTCGTCATGTCGGCGAGGCGGTGCTCCGCAACGTCCAGAACGACCGTGCCGGACTCGATCTTCGAAAGATCGAGAATGTCGTTGATGAGCATCAGCAGGTCGTTCCCCGAGGAATGAATGGTCCGCGAGTATTCGATCTGCCTGGTAGACAGGTTGCCGTCGGGATTCTTGCAGAGATGATCGGACAAAATGAGCAGGCTATTGAGCGGCGTGCGCAGTTCGTGCGACATGTTGGCGAGAAACTCCGACTTGTATTTCGACGTCAGGGCAAGCTGCTTCGCTTTGTCCTCGAGCGCCTGGCGTGCCTGCTCGACCTCCGAGTTCTTGCGCTCGACTTCCTGGTTCTGATGCGCGAGCAGCCGCGCTTTTTCCTGTAGTTCCTCGTTGGTCTGCTGAAGCTCTTCCTGCCGGCTCTGCAGCTCCTGTGCAAGCGATTGCGACTGCTTGAGCAAGTCCTCCGTACGCGTGTTCGCTTCGATCGTATTGATGACGATGCCGATACTTTCAGTCAGCTGATCGAGAAACGCCAGGTGAGTCGAATTGAAGCATTCGAGCGAGGCCAGTTCGATCACGCCTTTGACCTGGCCTTCGAAAACGATCGGCATCACAAGTACGTTTTGCGGCACGGCGCTCAGCAGACCCGATTCGATCCGGTAGTCGGTGGACGCCGACGGCGCGAGCAGAATCTTGCGCTTCTCGAACGCGCACTGACCGACGAGTCCCTCACCCAGCTGAACCTGCTTGCCGTGCGAGCGATGGCCTTCGGACGCGTAGCTCGCCACGAGCCTCAGCGAAGCGGCCTCATCGACCATGTCGAATACGAAGAATTCGGCTTGTTGCACGCCGACGACTGGCGCAAGCTCGGACAAAATGAGCTGGCCGACGGTGACCAGGTCCTTCTGCCCCTGCAGCATGCGGCTGAACTTCGCCAGATTCGTCTTGAGCCAGTCCTGCTCCGTGTTGAGCTCGGTCGTGTCCTTCAGGTTGCGAATCATCTCGTTGATGGTGTCCTTGAGCGCCGCGACTTCACCAAGCGCCTCGACGGTGATCGAACGAGTCAGGTCGCCTTGCGTCACCGCCGTCGCCACCTCGGCGATTGCGCGAACCTGCGTCGTCAGATTCGCCGCAAGCTGATTCACGTTTTCCGTCAGCCCTTTCCACGTGCCCGCAGCGCCAGGCACCTTGGCCTGTCCGCCGAGCTTGCCTTCGACACCCACTTCGCGCGCGACGGTCGTCACCTGATCGGCGAACGTGGCGAGCGTGTCCGTCATGCTGTTGATCGTGTCGGCGAGCGCCGCGATTTCGCCCTTTGCCTCCACCGTGAGCTTGCGGCCCAAATCGCCGTTCGCCACGGCGGTCACGACTCGCGCGATGCCGCGAACCTGGCTCGTCAGGTTGCCCGCCATGAAGTTGACGTTGTCGGTCAGGTCCTTCCACGTGCCCGCGACGCCCTGCACGTCCGCCTGACCGCCGAGCTTGCCCTCGGTGCCGACCTCGCGCGCCACACGCGTCACCTCGGACGCAAACGAACGCAGCTGATCGACCATCGTGTTGATGGTGTTCTTCAGTTCGAGGATCTCGCCCTTGACGTCCACGGTGATCTTCTTGGACAGATCGCCTGCCGCCACCGCTTTCGTCACGTCGGCGATGTTGCGGACCTGGCTCGTCAGATTGCCTGCCATGAAGTTGACGGAATCGGTCAAATCCTTCCATGTGCCGGCGACGCCCTGCACATCCGCCTGTCCGCCGAGCTTGCCCAACGTGCCGACTTCGCGCGCGACTCGCGTCACTTCGGATGCGAAGGAACTGAGCTGATCGACCATGGTGTTGATCGTGTTCTTCAGTTCGAGAATCTCGCCCTTGACGTCCACGGTGATTTTCTTCGACAGATCACCCGCCGCTACCGCCTTCGTCACGTCCGCGATGTTGCGGACCTGACTGGTCAGGTTGCCGGCCATGAAATTGACGTTATCGGTGAGATCTTTCCAGGTTCCGGCGACGCCCTGCACGTCGGCCTGTCCTCCCAGCTTGCCTTCAGTGCCGACCTCGCGAGCCACTCGCGTCACTTCCGAAGCAAACGAGCGCAACTGGTCGACCATGGTGTTGATCGTGTTCTTGAGCTCGAGGATTTCGCCCTTCACATCGACGGTGATCTTCTTGGAAAGGTCGCCCGCCGCCACTGCCGTCGTCACATCGGCGATGTTGCGCACCTGCGCGGTCAGATTGCTGCCCATCGAGTTGACCGAGTCGGTCAGATCCTTCCAGGTTCCCGCTACGCCTTGCACATCGGCCTGGCCGCCCAGCTTGCCTTCGGTGCCGACCTCGCGTGCAACGCGCGTGACCTCCGAGGCGAACGAACGCAACTGATCGACCATCGTGTTGATGGTGTTCTTCAGTTCGAGAATCTCGCCCTTGACGTCCACGGTGATTTTCTTCGAGAGATCGCCCGCGGCAACCGCCGTCGTCACCTCTGCGATGTTGCGCACCTGTGCCGTCAGGTTGCCGCCCATCGAATTCACCGAATCAGTCAGGTCCTTCCACGTTCCCGCGACGCCCTGCACGTCGGCCTGGCCGCCCAGCTTGCCTTCGGTCCCGACTTCGCGGGCCACGCGCGTCACTTCCGAGGCGAAGGAACTCAATTGATCGACCATGGTGTTGATCGTGTTCTTGAGCTCGAGGATTTCGCCCTTCACGTCGACGGTGATCTTCTTCGAAAGATCGCCGGCCGCGACTGCCGTTGTCACGTCCGCAATGTTGCGCACCTGCGCGGTCAGGTTGCTGCCCATCGAGTTCACCGAATCGGTGAGATCCTTCCACGTTCCGGCGACGCCTTTCACGTCGGCCTGACCGCCGAGCTTTCCTTCGGTGCCCACTTCGCGCGCCACGCGCGTCACTTCTGACGCGAACGAGCGCAACTGATCGACCATCGTGTTGATGGTGTTCTTCAGCTCGAGAATTTCGCCCTTGACGTCCACGGTGATCTTCTTCGACAGGTCGCCGGCCGCCACGGCCGTCGTGACTTCTGCAATATTGCGAACCTGGCTCGTCAGATTGCCCGCCATGAAGTTGACGTTGTCGGTCAGGTCTTTCCACGTGCCCGCGACGCCCTTGACGTCCGCCTGACCGCCGAGCTTCCCTTCGGTGCCGACCTCGCGCGCCACGCGCGTCACTTCGGAAGCGAAGGACCGCAACTGATCGACCATCGTGTTGATGGTGTTCTTCAGTTCGAGAATCTCGCCCTTGACGTCCACGGTGATCTTCTTCGACAAGTCGCCGGCGGCGACCGCCTTCGTGACTTCCGCGATGTTTCTGACCTGGCTCGTCAGATTGCCGGCCATGAAATTGACGGAATCGGTCAGGTCTTTCCATGTCCCGGCCACGTCCTGCACGTCTGCCTGACCGCCGAGCTTGCCTTCCGTGCCGACCTCTCGCGCCACACGCGTGACCTCTGCGGCAAAGGTGCCGAGCTGCTCCACCATCCGGTTGATGATCTTCGCCGTGCGCAGGAATTCGCCTTCGAGCGCACGTCCGTCGGCTTCGAGGGCCATGCTTTTGCTGAGATCGCCTTGCGCTACGGCGCCGATCACGCGCGCCACCTCGCTCGTGGGGTGAACGAGATCGACGATGAGGGAATTCACCGAGTCGATCGATCGGCGCCAGAAGCCCCGGGGATCGGGCAGTGTGGCGCGCTCGTAGATGCGGCCTTCCTTGCCGACTGCCTGGCTGAGTCGCGCGAGCTCATCCGACATGCGGATGTTCTGGTCGACGACGTCATTGAAGACATCCGCAAGCTTGCCGTGCAAGCCGGTCCAGTCGGCGGCGAGCGACGCCCCTTCTCCCTTTCTCAGCGCGATGAGCGCCGTGTGAATGTCCCGAGTACGTGCGTGCGCGGTATCGGTCGCCTCGAGCAGCGCGTTGGCTTCACGCGCCTGTTGCAGCCAGAAACCGCTCAACCCTTCTTCATCAACGCGGCCCGCGGCACCCAGGCTTGCCGCGGTGTGTCCGGTTGCGCGTCCGAGCGCCAGCCCTTGACGCACACATTGGTCGGCCAGCATGTTCAGCTCGACGGCTAGCTGTCCTTTTGCACCGGTCCAATCGGCAGGCAACTTCTGAACGGGTTCGCCTTCCCGCAAGGCGGCGACCGTCCGCAGCATGAGTTGGACTTCGCGGTCCGTCAGCGTGTTTGCCTCTTCCGATATGGTGTTCATACGATTCCCTTGTAGGCTGGCTTGCTCTTGTAGCGCATCAGGCTGGAGTTGTAGGAAACCGAGTTTCGGCTTCAGCAGGTCGCCCGTTTGCGTTCGCGCGCGATGCTATATCAATACACATTAAGCGATGCTGAAAGCGACGGCGCATCCAATTACTGAGACGAAACGCGCTCAGTTCGATGGCGGAACGGTATTAGTTACCACGTCGCAAGAGAGTATGCATTTACTTGGGAGCCGGCGCCATCGATGATCTCGGCCACGACAAAAGTCACCTTGAACCGCTCACGCGCTTTCCCTTCGACCATAGGAAGATCGACCGGCGATTTTCCAATCACAGGTGCGCCGGGTCGGAGCCGGTTGGAGTACCGTTCGCGCAAGGATATCTGTATCGGCGGCCGTTGAAGGCACAACTACTCGCAGCGTCCTTAACGCATGCGAAGCGACGACCGACTGACTTGACAGCCGTTTGGACAGAGGATGTAAAAGCGGTCGAATACGTTTGTCGTGGGGCTTTAACGTTTCTAAAGCTGCACGTTGGCAAACTCGTCGGCGGCCGGTTGTCCGGGCCCGGATATGGGCGACGTGCCAAACAGGTCGGAGCGGATCAAGATATCGGCAAAAGGCGTTCGCGACGCCCTTTGACGAATATAGGCCGTCCTCAGCCCCGCTCAGAAGAATCAGCGTCGTGTGCGACGCGTCGCCATCGTGCCATCGATACTTTGATTTCCTGCTCTGCGGTGATTGCGACGACACGAGACGGCATGCGCGCTCGGGCTCAATGGAAGCCGCCCTGGTGTAACTGCTTGATGATCAACGTCGCGAGATAGCGCGGTTCATCGAACATCGTGGCGAGTTCGAAAAAGAACAGAAAGGCAAGCATGTAACCCGCGGCCGGCCGATATTCCATGAATCGCACGAAGAACGGCGCAAAGCGGGTGCGTATCGGCGCGCGCGAGAGGAGCCATGCGCAGACGGCGCCGATGGCCGCCCCTCCGATGACGTCAGTCGGATAATGCAACCCCAGATAAACGCGAGGCAGACACACGAAGACCACGCAATGCACAATCGCGAGCACACCGATCCATCGCCAGACCAGGAAAATGCCGACGGCTATCGCCATCCAGAGCGAGGCATGGTCGCTGGGAAACGAACTCCACAGGCGCATGCCTTCACCGGTCTTGTCGGCCAACGGAAACGACAAATGAATGGAGGGGTCGTAAAGCGGACGGAGTCGAAACGGCAGCGTCAGCGCGAACAAGCGGCCGAGCAAGAATGCCAAGAGCCCGGCGCATAGGATCGCGACGACAGTCTCACGGCGCCATTGCTGTGCTTCTCCCGGCTGGAACCACATGGCACAGAGAATGGCTAGCGGGACGACGCCTTTGGTGAAGTTGAAATCAGCGATCGCGTGAACCGTGTGAGTGAACACGAAGGACGATGCCGCGATATGGACAACCCAGGTTTGAACTGCCGTGTCAAAAGCGGTCATGCCTCGCTTCTCCGTCAGAAATATGTCGTTAGTATTAAAGCGTACGTTTGCGGCGGTGCAATCGTACGTTGAATACCTCGCATAAATCAGAGGATTGTGCTGGCGATGCGTTCAAGCGAGCGTCCGAGCGCTTCTAATGGCGCGCCAGGCAACGGCGCCTTTCGTTGGGATTACACCGGGTCGGTGTCTCGCCTTACTGGACCCATTCGATGGCTCAAACGGGCGATAACCGCCCTTGCTCATCGGATAGGTCGGCAAGTCGGTTGTCCCAGAGCCGGCGTTTCTCATCCCGGCGCATCAAGGTTGGCGTTTGCTGCGGCCGCCAGCGGGCTTGCCGGCCGGCGTAGTTGAACCCGCCACTGGCTTGCTGGCAGGTTTGCTGCGTCGCTTTTGTGCGCTGAATGGATTAGCGCCGGACAGGCTTGTGCCTGTTCCGCCGGCCACAGCGCGCTGCGCGGCAGGCTTGCGTTTGTCCTCGCCGCTTTGCGGGCGCGTTTTTTTGGTGAGCTTTTGCATGGCGCCCGGCGCAGCTTGCGGCACTTTGGGCTTCTTGGGTTTTTTGGGTTTCTTGATGATCTGGCCCGTCGCGCTGGTTTGCGGCACGCGATGTTCGGCTTCAAAGCCCGGCTCTTCTTCGCGCGGCAGTGTTTGCCGAATCAACGCTTCAATCGCAGCCAGTTGCGGCGCTTCATCGGCACACACGAGGGACACCGCCACGCCGCTTGCGCCCGCACGGCCAGTACGCCCAATACGATGCACATAGTCTTGGGCCACGATCGGCAGATCGACGTTGATCACCAGCGGCAGGTCGTCGATATCCAGCCCGCGCGCGGCCACGTCGGTGGCGACCAGCATATTCACTTCGCCCGTCTTGAAGCGCTCCAGGGCACGCAGGCGCGCGGGTTGCGGTTTGTCGCCGTGAATGGTGTCGACCGCATAGCCCGCTTCATCCAGCATGGCCGCCAGGTAATCCACGCCATTGCGTGTTTTGACGAACACCAGCGCGTGCTCCCACTTGTTCTCAGCCACAAGGTGCATGAAGAGTTCAGGTTTGTTCCGCTTATCGACCGGCACCACCCATTGCTCGATGTTGCCGGCCGCGGCATTGGGCGGGCTGACGCTGATATTGACGGGGCTGCGCAGAATGCTCGCCGCGATGGCGCGAACATCATCGGAAAACGTGGCGGAGAACAGCAGGGTCTGTCGCCGAGCGGGCAAGGCAGCAAAGACGGCGTCGAGTTCGCGCGCAAAGCCCAAATCCAGCATGCGGTCGGCTTCATCCAGCACCAGCGTTTGTACTTCATCAAACTGCACGGCGTTCTGGCGATTGAGATCCAGCAAACGGCCCGGCGTGGCAACGAGCACATCCACGCCTTTGCGCAACTTCATCATCTGCGGGTTGATACTCACACCGCCGTAGGCGGACAGAAATCGTAAGTCGAGGTCTTTGCCGTACTCGATAAAGCTTTGCAGCACTTGTTCGGCCAGTTCACGCGTGGGCACCAGAACCAGAACGCGCGCGCGATTGCTGGACACCGCCGGGCCATGTTGCATCAGCCGTTGCAAAAGCGGCAACGCGAAACCCGCCGTCTTGCCAGTGCCGGTCTGTGCCGCCGCCATGACGTCCTTGCCACTGAGCACAAGAGGAATCGCCTTGACCTGCACCGGCGTAGGTGTCTGGTAATTGAGGCGCTGCAAATTGCGCAGCAACGGATCGATCAGGCCAAGCGAGGCAAAAGACATGCACGTATTCCGGGATAAAACCGCAATTTTAGCGGTTACCGCGTTGATCGCGCCGCGCAGGCCGATCGACGCCAGGGACGCCTCTGTTGCTTGGCCAGACTCTGTCTCGAACTGAACTTGAACCTCGTCATCGACGGAAGGAAGCCATTCTCCAGGCCCGAAACACGCGCGGTGAAACGATCCTTCCGTCAGGGCAATCTATACCAGCGCTAATGAAA
>Ga0105251_10002187_pt1 | contig 15643 bp, 21 predicted proteins | sample KBSS64metaG_FD_80424 | JGI IMG/M metagenome (GOLD analysis project Ga0105251, IMG submission 80424) | Switchgrass rhizosphere microbial communities from Kellogg Biological Station, Michigan, USA - KBS S6-4 metaG | ecosystem: Host-associated > Plants > Roots > Rhizosphere > Soil | place...
ATGGGTGCCCACCACCTGGAAAACCCTGATGCCCGACATGCTCGCCGGCAAGTGCGACATCGCCATGGGCGGCATCTCGGTCACCCTGGAACGGCAGAAAAAAGCCTTCTTCAGCAACATCCTGGATGTCGACGGCAAAATTCCGCTGGTGCGTTGCGAAGACCAGGCGCTGTACCAGACTGTCGAACAGATCAACCAACCCTCGGTTCGCTTGGTCGAACCCGCCGGCGGCACCAACGAAGCGTTCGTTCACGCCCACCTGCCCCAGGCGCAATTGCAACTGCACGACAACGTGAGCATCTTTCTGGAACTGCTGGATAAAAAAGCCGACGTGATGATCACCGACGCATCGGAGGCGCTGTATCAGCAGAAGCTCAAGCCGGGCCTGTGCGCCGTCAACCCGACGCACTACCTGCAATACGGCGAAAAAGCGTACCTGCTGCCCCGTGACGACTTCACCTGGAAGCTGTACGTCGATCAGTGGCTGCATTTGGCCAAGGCGACGGGCAATTATCAGAAGATTCGGCGGCAGTGGCTGGCGGTGCCAAACGCGAAGTAATGCATCGTTTTTTTCGCACAAAAAAGGGCACTCCCGAAGGAGCGCCCTTGTTGATTGTGCAGCGCGTATCAATCGTCGTGCAGCAAACTCGAGCTGTACTCGCCAAAACTATTGCCCAGCGCACTGCCATGGAAACTCATCTTGTTGGCGGTGCTATTGGCGGGCCCCGGGCCAAAGCCGGCCGGCTGCACGGAGTCAGCCGAGTAATCACCATGAGCACTCACACCCGAACAGGCGCTCAACAACAAAGCACCGGCCATCAGCGAGACTTTGACGAGGTTTGCGATCATTTTTTGATTCCTGTGGGTTGAGGCGCGGGGAACATGACATTTGGCGGTCATCCTATGCCTCGTCTGTGCCAGGCATCATGAAACAATGCGCGGCGACAGCGTCGGTTCAGGAACCCTGTGCACCGGGCGATATCTTGCCAGGTACACAGGTATAGAGTCCCAGCGACGCACGATCAGGCAATGATGTCTGCGCTGACGAATGTCGCAACACCGACCAGGGAAATCTCGAACTCCGCAGCCGTGTCGGCATCGGCGCAACGCCAGAGACATCACCAGGGCCGTTGTCACCCCATGTGACTGAGTTATAGAGCTGGGAAAATACGTCTTTTTGGTCCGGACCGGTGACAGTATCAGAGTAAGACTCCCAGATGATCAGGTAATTGCCGTTGGCCTGCACAGCGACCATATGTTCGGATTGGATATCCACAGAGGCTGTGTTGACCAGGGTTTCCACACCGACCTTGGCGCCAGCCGAGTTAAAGCGCTGTGTGAAGATGCCATAGTCATCTCCCGGGCCACTCCCCTCCCACACCGCCAGGTAAACACCGTCGGGAACACCAAAAGTCTGTGGAAAATCCTGAGGCCCCACGGTGGTGGCGTTGATGTGTACTTCCCCACCGACCTTGACCCCGCTGGCATTGAAGCGCTGCAGAGAAACTACCAGGCACTGCCAACTCTGAGCAAAACCAGCGTCAGCGCGCCAATGGCCGTCCAAGAAATGGTCATCACGTCAGCACCGCCCGCGCCCTACCCCAGATCTCAAGACGATCCTGCAATCCGTTCAGCCCGCCATTGATTCGCCGGGTAATGGTGTTGAACTAGTCATTGTCGGCCAGGTCGTTCAGCCCCCCTGTTTCCAGAACCAGGCCGCCGACATCGCGGCGTGGTGCGGTAGTTCCAGCAACTCCGGTTTCGCGATCAGATCCAGGACTAGGGCCTCGCCGCATGCCGCATAGTTTGCCCGGCCCGTGATCTGAATCAGCCCACGCCCGCGGTACTTGAGGCCATCACCCGCTACTATGTTGCCTAGGTCTGCCCGCCCCTCGTACTTGGCTTGGGTCGGAGTCGGCCCCCAAATCTCACGAATGTAGACCAACTGGCCTGATTCATGGCCGATCTGGGCGGGGAAGGCGGCAACACGCTTCGCTCCGACAATCTGGAAGCGCTGCATTGCCGTGTTGAGGACAGGAACAAAAACGCTGGCTTTGGCGCCGGCGTTCGGGAGGATCTGCAGCAACTGCTGCTGAGTGATGGGCATGTTAATCTCCAGGCATAAAAAAGCTCTCGCGGGGAGGTTACTGATTGAGATTACTAAAATTAAGCCCTGTAACTTGCCTGTGGATATACTGCCTACCTATCTAAAGGCACAGGAAATTAGTATCCAATGCGATATCTACGAGCATTAGCACCGGCCTTTGCAGCTGTTTTCTCTCTCGCCGTAACCCAGCAAGCAAGCTCAGCGGAATCCCCTGAACAAGAAAAGGTCCTGGTTCACATGGACTGGAAAGAGGGGATTCCGAATGAGGTCGCAGTCGAAGCTCGCGGGGACGGACTAGAAATATTAAAGGGAAGTGATGGCAAGAGCGCAATTAGGGCTAGCATCCTTAGGGGAGCTGACTACTCAGGAGTTGCAAACGGCTCGCCACGCGCCGAAGTGCAATTTGCAAATCAGTTCAGATTTCAACAAGGCTCTAGCTATACGGTTCGCTGGAGCACCTACATCCCACGGAAATTTGAAATAGACGAAAGAAATTTTATTATTTTTACCCAAGTACACCAAGGCGACAGATCTGGCCCACCAACTCTGGCAATTACTATTCTTGGTGAAAACTACGCAATCTCACAGCGTGGTGGTGACTACCCGCAACAGATCTCAGCAGGGAAGAAGTTTTGCTGTGTCTCTGACGACAAAGGAAAGTGGGTAAACTGGAAGATGGATTACACCCCTTTTGATAGCGGTACTGGCTCACTAACAACGCTTTGGAAGGACGGAGTTGAGATATTTACTGCCTCTGGAAAACCCAACACTTACAAAGGAGATAATGATGCATATATGAAATTTGGACTATACAAACCTAACTGGATCGAAGGAGACGCATCCAGCGAAAAAGTTACAATATATTTTGGACCTATAACCATTACCAAAAGCAAATAACAAAGGCCACTCAAAGACCTTTTTAAAATCAAACCCAGCAAGATTAAGACCAGTAAAGGGACTTTTGATGAAACTTTTCAAAAGCTGCAAGCCCGAGCACGATGTTGCTAGCGAGTGCAAATCATTGAAACTAGGAACTTTGTATGGATATCAGCGTGATGAAGACGATAATATAAGAGACGAAGGCGAAGGTACCTATCACCTCGAACTGCAATTTCTAGAAAAAATCAAATTAAGCAAACAAATTGCCAACGTACTTCTGCATCCGCTGTTTAATTTCGGGGCATACAAGCCAATAAAGTTCTCCGGACACATTCAATGCACCGGAAGCGGAATTAGAGTAGAAAACAAAGAAAAGCACTCGATCGCTATAGAAGCGAAAAGCTTAGCAATAAGGCGGCAAGTATCAGATAGATTCGTTTTTTGTATGTCGATATCTAGATCAAAACCTCCCGCGATTTCGGGCAACTATACTACTCACTGGGGAATAAGTGACAAAGACGCTGCAGAATTTGCGCACGGAATGGCGAAGGGCTTGATAGCTTCCATTAAAAAAAATCGAATGATCGTAAAAGGTCTATCAGAAAACGACATCAAAACTCTAAAAGTCATTTACAAACATAGACGGGTTAGCTACATATCAAGAACTCATAAATTTTCAAAAGTGAATCAAGAATCAGTTGACTCCTACGTCAAATCACTTACCTACATGGACTTCATCAAACCATCAAAGTACGCCCAGAACTATGAGTACCGCTTTACATTTGAGGTTCACTCAGAATCCGGAGTTCACTTACCCGCATCGGATTCAGCATTTATCGACTCAACATTCATAGAAAAGCACGTAATTAAAAAGCCTCGCAGTCGCTGATTAGGGCACTAGGGGTTAAAGTAAAGTCCGCATATTGACGGGCAATACACTTTTTTTACCTGTGTGGTGGTCAAATGCCGACGGCGGCAAACAACGGCTTGGACGACGCGTACTGCGCCTGTATTTCGCTATCAGTCAGGACCTTGTTCCACTTGGTCAACTGGTACAGCTCCGGATACAGCCCGGCTACCGCGGTGGGGGTGCCGGCCACGTAGTAGTTGCCGCTGGCCAGCGTCGGGCACTGGTGAAGTGCTTATCCTCAAGCTTGCCAAGCCAGGTTTCCCCGATTGCTTTGAGGGTGGCTCGCTTGGTCTGTAGCCCACCAAATAGCGATCGTTCATCTCTTTGACAGTTATACCCATGCGGTTGGCTTTGGCAATTGCACCAGATTCAGCCATCTCAGTCTCGCGCCGCTTGATCCAGACCTGAGCCGTGGTCTTGCGGTCGAAGGTCTGACTTTCCTGATAAACTGTCACACCCTTTTGCATGATGCGGATCTGCGCGGCGTACGCAGCAGAACCATCCTTGCGCTTGCGAACGGTGATTGATCCCATGGATTTTGCTACATGACTGAGTTTAGTTGCTACATTGTCGCAACGATCATTCCAAAACTAGCAAAATCCGTTGCAAAAAAGTAGCAAACGAGAAGTAGCCAAATGTCGACGAAACCCGCAGAAAACCTAGTCATTCCAGTAGATTCAGTATCTCGGAGGTTTTCTGTAGCACCCATGATGGATTGGACCGATTATGAGCCAACCTCAAGAAAATAAAGGCCTACAGTAATCCTCAAAAAAAACCGTACCAATTTCGTACCATCGACACTCGCACGCTACTGAATTCCGCTTTCTCTCTCACCCCCCGTAGCAATTTTTAAGCAACCGTTTTTGGCTCCAATCCCGAGCACTGTCACAGCGGTCCCAATCGCCTTGCATACTGGTGTACGGCATCCGCCAATCGACTCGCTTGATGAGTTTCTCAAGCTGCTACGCTTTCCTTTTCACGGAGGAATCGCGATGCCCAACTCAGACCTACTCCCATCCCTGCTTTTCAAGATCAATGAAAACCAGCTCGCCCTTGAAGCTGCCATCATGGAACTGACGAACTGGGTCGAGCAGCGGGGAGCCGCAGATGTCGCCGAAAACGTGCGTTGCGCCCTGGATGCAATCGACCGAAACGAAGAGTTCATCAAAATGACTCTCGCAGTCCTAATGACGCCCGAATGACTGTAATCGGCTGTCGATTGCTGTCGGGCCCGCCCCATAACCATCGGCTATCTCTCTCATGCCAGTAACACCGCCGCAGTGGCAGTCATAAGAATGAGAATCAAAAGCATAAATTACGATCTTTTGATTGAGACAAGCCAAACCGACCTCGCGCAACCAATAGCATTTCAATTTCCCCATCGACCAAGGCCAACATTGACCGATGAAGAGAAACCGGGCAAATTGCCAGCCATAAAAATATGGCTCGACACCAGTCGCCATACGAAGAATCTGGAATTACACATTAAAGGAAGTAGTGTGAAACTATTAGCAGATGACTATTTTCTAAGACAAAAACGTATTTCCCAGCAACGGAACAGAGTTAAAAAAACACAGACGAAGAAACGAACTACCGAGCAACCCGCAACACTTAATGACTCGATTGCAATCGAAGCCCCCGCAGTCATTAGCTTGCATACTCGCGAGTATCACACGCAACTAGTTAGATTCCTTTCAACAGTTAGAAAAGAATCGTTGCGCAGAAAATCCATCCGAATTAATTTTAATAATACCTCCAAAGTAATTGGCACTGGCATGCTTTTGATGCTAGCCGAAATTGACAGAATATGTCTTACTCTCGCCGAAAAATGCAAAGTAACATGCAGTTACCCTAAAGACGAAACTGTTGAAAAGGTATTTCAACAGATTGGATTTTTCAATATCCTTGGCAAGCCTCACAGATTAGAAATTAACAAAGAGGATATTACCGTGAATAGCTGGCGCTATGCGTCTGGCGTAAGCGTAAACCCTCAGGATGCAGACATTCTGCTCAAAGCGATTAAGGGAAAGATACCTAAAGGGTATCTACGTCTTGTTACGGGTGTCAGCGAAGCTATGGATAATGCCGTCCATCACGCCTACATCAGACCCCGAGAGGATAGAATTAGCGCAAGTGGCCTAGACCATGCGAACGACAAAAGATGGTGGGTTTTCGCCCAGGTTCACGACGGTAGACTTGTCGTAATTTTCTGTGATCTTGGTGTGGGCATCCCAGTGACCCTTCCTGAAAGGTGGGGAGAGTACATTGGAGATATTCTTAGGCTCACCACCCTATCAGCAGGCAAACGTGACATGAAAATGATACGTAGATCTCTTGAGCTTGGACGCACCAGAACGGACCAGGGGCACCGAGGTAAAGGCTTAGCACGGAACGTGATGAAGGCAGCAGAGGAACTGCACGGAAGGCTATTTGTCTACAGCAACAGAGGGGTCGTAGGGGTTGATTTCTCAGATGGAAGCCCCAGCTATACCCAAGGCGGTAACAACCATTCTATACTTGGCACCGTCATTCAGTGGTCCGTACCGATCACAGACGCGCAGGAACTGGAAGATGAACATGGCCAAAATTAGCATTTCAAAAGATTTCAGCGAATACCCTGCTGGAAGATATAGAGTAGACGGCAAACATTCCGGAGAGGTTTTCCGCGATGACTTACTTATTCCAACACTTGAAGAAAACGACATTGTTGAGATCAACTTTGACGGATCAATGGGCTATGGATCTTCTTTCCTTGAAGAAGCATTTGGCGGATTAGTAAGACTTAAAAAGTTCAGCAAAGAAACTCTACACCAAAAACTCCGCCTGACCTATAAAGAGGATCCTTTCATCATTGAGGAGATCTGGCACTATATAGACGATGCACCTATAAAGTCTTAAAAAATGGCAGACCCTCTTATGGACATTGGTGATATTCCAGCTTGGATTGCACTTGCGGTATCTGCATTTACGCTTTACCAGCAGGGCAAGCAAAACGACAAGGCTACCCTAGAGCGTGAAGAACATAAGAAAACCTCAAGCGACCAGCTGAGAGATCTTCAGCGAAAACTACGCTTAGAGCAGATGATCAAAGATCTAGAGGACCTATTAACGCTTACCGTTGACTATTGGACTCAACCCGGAAGTACAAGCGCCACCTCAGCCCTTATGATAAAATCAAAATCACAAGATCTAGCCTACCGCTGCAATGACTACAACCGGTTCCTATGGATTTCGGCAGCTGCCGATTTTTCTGTTATAAGAAGAACAATTACGGGCGGACAATTCGAAGTTAAATCTCGCGCCGCACTCCAGACAACTGACCCACTCATCCGAGAAGCTTCACATTTGATTTCCAACTTCAAAACAAAACTGCGTCAAACTTGTGACAGCTTAGATCGTTTTCTGTAACAACCGAATACCTGCACACACCTAATTCTGCTTACAGCCAGTAAAACCCACGATCTCAATTCGAATTTTCAAGCCTAATCGAGTAAATGGGGATCAACATTACACACCCAGTCGATCCCCTCCTCTTGAATCGCAGCAACCATTTCCAGAATTGTCTTCCCCCTCGCAACTAATAACGCCACGTAGCTAATCAGTTCAGCTTCCCAAGCTGATAACGAGGGTTCGATTCCCTTCGCCCGCCCCACTGTTTTCAAGGCCTCCAGCGGTGCATGTACATGACTGCAATCAACTGGGGGCCGCTTCTGGAATTTCGCCATCATCACCCTCGAGCGAACCAGGAGCTGGCCAGCGCCTGCGAGAACCAACCCAGTACGATTCCCACACACGCTTTTCCATAATCTGAGTTCCTGTACCTTTGATCGTTAAAAAGGTCGTACGCAGAAAATGGCTCCAAACAAGCTGCTCAGGCTTAGGAGTGTGATCCCAGTAAGCACTGTCATCTGTACCCACCTCGACCTCACGTACCAGATTTCCGAGTGCTGCTGCAGGTTTTCGATAAGGGTCTTTACCTTGAGCTCATTGTTTTCAACGAGCTGAAGGCAGCGCCCGACAAGAAGGCTACTCCATGGGGGATCCATCGTTGTGTGATGTTTCGAAAGCAATTGGAATAAAGTTCTGAACGTTCTTATCTGGTCATAGGTAAAAGCGACTCCTCCAGCTAGAGCAACCCCCAACAAACCCACCTTTTCAGCGTTTGCCTCGAACATTGGGCTGGATTGATCCGGCATCTCCGGTAAGGAAATTGGCTCCAGTTTGTCGAGCAAATCTCTCAACTGGGTAAGGACGGTGCGCAGTTCTGGAAGTGAGGATTCTATTGAATTCAACTCACCCGCCAGTGCGGCCGCTATAGCCTTGCTGTCCCTAAACCGACGGTAATCCTCAGCTACAAAATGACTGCCAAACCCCACCAGAAGTGCCGAAGTGAACGCAATGAGCGCGGGAGTAACGTTTTCCATCAACCCAGATCCTTTCCTGAATAGTTTTGCGACATTTGATCATCCACAAGGATGTTAACAGCCTGAGGCCAAACGCCCGTATAGGAGTCATCTCTAAAATCTGTGGGGGTCTGAACAAAAAGTAATATTAGTAATATCCCCTCCAAAAATCAGCTACGACCCTTGTAAATCAAGGTGTCCAGCCGTTTTAGGAAAAGGCGATATTTAAGCGATAGGAAAGCGATATTATTACCTTTCTATAAAGCTATATTTCTATTCCTTAAAACCCAATGAAACCGGGGGGTTGGCGGAAATATTACTTTTCATATCGCTTAATATTACTTTGCCATGTAATACCGCCCCCCCTGTAAAACCGGGGGCTCCAGCCCCAGCACCTACCCCGTATTACTCATATCGCTCTTTTTGAAATACCCTCCCTGTCTTTAGGAATGAATCTCAAGAAAAACGCTGTTTTTCGCGAGGGCCATATTGGCTGCATGAAGGTGAATCTGATCGTCCATCGCCTTCAGTTCTGTGAAGTCCATCAAACCCGCCACAGCCCATGTCTGCCGTGGCCTGCAGGGAATTCAGCCTATCCCCGTACACAGCCAATGCCCGTCCCACAAAGAACGTGCGCGTTTTTTGAAAACACACTGAAAACCACGTTTTAAAAGTTTTCGCCCAATGAACCCTGGGGTTCCCCTCCACTCCGTCAGTGACCGCCCTGCGTGCCTCTGTGCAACCGCGCTGCATTTACTTTCAAAACTTTGCACTCTGTGTAAATGCCGATCGCCTGCAAAGCACCACGGCCCGCCTGGGCTAAAGGTTCGTTTGCACTACATCAGGATTTGCACAAAAAAAAGACACAAAGCCCGTCGGCGGGAGGGGGAAAAGTGCGTTCCTTGCCTGCGTTTTCTTCGCGCAGAGTTTTTCCAGTGAAGAGATGGCACATGGATGTGTGCCCTGCCGTGTGGCAGCGACAGCTAAAGCAGTCACGTAAATCGGGGGAAAGTTAGCACAACACGACCTATCAAATTGACCCTTAAAGGGTCAATATAGCTTCCAAGGGGGACGCAGAAGGCGCCGCCCAAACCAAGGAAGCCAGATGGACCTAGATGAAAAAGCCTACCTCGAACTGGATAAGCTCCAGCTAGAAAATCGGAAGTTAGTCGCTGAGACCCGCAAGCTAATCGCCGAAGAACAGAAGTTGAGACGGGAGGGAATGTTTTACCCGCTACTGGTTGGAGCCGCCCTGATTACCGCGGTAGTTTCCCTGATCAACCTGCTAAACAAACCCTGAGTCATCGGCCCCGAACATCGGGGCCAACCCTCTCGGCCTTGAGCTTTACCGGGAATCAGTCCAAATTACCCAAAAGGGCCGCGATAGGCGCGCCTGCCAACCCCTTACGAGGATGAACGATGAACCACAGCCACAAGACGCCGATCAAGCCGATGGCCGATGAGATCGCCGCCCTGGACAAGCTCCTGAGCAAGAAGCCCACCTACGGCTTCGTGCCGTTCCTAATCGGTGCTGTATGTGCCGGTGTGGTGTTCATGGCTTACACCTACATCTCGCACCTGTAACCGACCTTCTCCAGTTTTGCCCCACTGCGTTGGGGCTTTCGGACTTTCAATGAAACGAATTCAGCACTATGGACCGCCCACGGCGGAAGATTTGGCGCGCCTGAAAATCGAACTGGGGTTCACCAGTCCACAGATGGCGGATCTGGCCGGGTTGGGGAAAGGATCGCAATGGCGCAAGTACACCGGCCGTACCGAGGACCGCGTGATGGGCATGCACATGCACTTCTACATGGCAGCCCTGCTGACGCTGAGTGAGGACGAATTGGCCCGTGTCGTCGCCACCATGCGCACACAGGGGGCCGACGTCGAGCTAGGGCCACTGCCGGCCGGCCCACCGGCTTTGGCTGAAGCACAACCTACTGCGGAAATGTAGTCCACTTGACCAGCCGGTTGCGCTCGACCCGACCAGAAATTGCATCGGATTTGACCAGCGCGCTTTGTAAGCGTGATCGGCAGAGAACGGCCACAAGCAGTCGGCGGACAGACTAGTGGCAAATAGATGGTGTCCTGCTACTCTGAATCTTCACCGCCGTCCGGCTTGCCGTCACCCTCAGTCGCGTTTCCTCTCGATAGCTGCCGCGATTACTGCGACAAGATCGAGATGGGTCAAGAACTTACAGGGCGGCAAGGAATGTTGTACGACATACCATCGCGACATGGCATGTCATCTAATAGTAGCTAGGGATCAAAGGAGACTCCGTGGATATCGTCTCAACAATCAACAACTCCATCTCCATAGTGAGCAGGCTTCGCGACATATCTAAGAATCTGTCGGAAGCGGAGTTCAAAAACTTACTAGCAGACCTATCGAACGAGCTTGCTGACGCCAAGCTTCAAATTGCAGACCTAAAAACCCAACTTGCAAATCAAACAGAAGAGTTACGAGCTTTAAAGGCCGCAAGCCCTGAGAGCAAGCAAAAGCCCACAATCAAATGGGGATGCTATCTATTTGAAGGCGAAGAGGGTCTTTACTGCTCCGCCTGCTATGATTCAAAAGGTAAAAAGAGCCTAACCAACAGATTAAATACAAAGAGTCGCTCATGCCCTGTATGTAAAGCAGTAATTGGTTCATGAAACCAACATACGACTCAAGCCCACTTGCCTTGCGCAATGTGAATACTATAACCCTACTAAGACCCTTGCTTAGGCTTTGTGGATGGCTCCGAACTCCAAACTGCAGCTGGCGCTATTACATCTTCACGAATAAGACTGGCAACTTGCACTAGCAAGTGCTGGTAAGCTTTTTGGCGAAGTAACGGGTCTTCAATTTGGTCAGCCAAACGTTGACCAGTAAGGACGTGAGCATTGACAACAGGCTGTCGGAAGTAGTGGTTCAACTGACTTAGAGAAAGTCGGTGTACATCCAGAAAGGTTTTTGTAATGAATGCCCCAACAGCACCGCCGATTCCTGATATCGCAGAAGCTGCTGCTACATGCTCCCAACCCGGGTTTGTAAGTACGTGAATGCCTCCTCCAACCACAAAACTAAGCCCGGCAAGCATTGAAAATATGGCAAATATGAATGACCAGCCAGCTCTGGCTTGAGTTTCTGTTTGGTATTTCTCAATTTGTTTACTGTATAGATCGAAAAGCCGACCTACTTGAAGAAGATCTCGGTTTTGCCTTATTAAACTATCGATGTCGCGAGCGCGCTGAGCTAAGAGTTCCGGTGAAAGCTTGTCCGCTCCCACATCGCCATCCAACTCTTCAGGTGGTATATGGAACGCTTCTTTCTCGGCTTTCAATACAAGCTTTCGAGCTGCGCGACTTTGAGAGTAATCCAAGAACAACTTGAATACAATTGTAAGTAGACCCGCGAAGGCCACAAAAAATTGTGATGGCTTAAGAAATTCTTGAAAAATATCCATTCATTCAGTTTCCGTAACTAAACAATAAAAACAGTAGTTCACAATGGCGTTCAGCATACAGGCTTTTTTCAGCTTTTGAATGGTCTCGCTTAGTAGACGCTATCAAGTGGCCGACTTTTGCCTGCCACAACTGACCGGTCTTGGTCGTCTTCTGCCGGTCATGGCCACGAGTCGCGCAGGTAAAATCCAATGCAGATGACTCGTCAGGCCGAATGCAAATGGGGGCCAGTCAGTGCAATTCCCGCAACTACAGCGTGATGGGTTTTAACTGACCGACGAGCGCGATGGCCTGTGCCGCATTATCGGTGAAGGCCCCCGCGTCGCTCGGACTCGGCGCCGGTCCGGGTACATGAGTATGGCCGGCCAATTGTGTGTTCATTGCCGTCACCAGATCGAGCAGGTCGCACAGGACCTTCAGCACGTTCACCCCTTCCGATCCCATCCAGGTCTTTTCCGCCACACTGCGCCGTAGGCCGGTGATGCGCTCTTCCATATCACCACCCACCGAAGCATTGAGCTTCTGCCCCACCACCAGGTTCAGGTCGCGCCCGGTGGCCTGATGCAGGTCGTCCACAGCCGCCAGACTGGCCGAGCCGCCTGAGAGCAGCTTGAGCGAGCCCAGGGCCTCGATCTTTTTGATACCACCCACTGACTCGATGCTGTGGTCATCCACGGTCACGCTGTGGCGCTGGTAGTGCTCAGTGTTCTCCAGCGCCTCCACACGGCGCTCGCTGGCCTGATCATGGATCTGGCCATCGGTCTGGCGCAGCCAGTTGCCATCGGCGTCGACGCGTTGCTGTACCGCCTCGCTGTGCTGCCAGACCTGATCACCTTTGGGCAGGTTGGGCAGGCTCAAGCCCTGGGGCAGGATGGCCAGGACAAAGGGTTTGTGCGGCAGGCCGTAGGCAAACGACACCACGACCATCGTGCCTTCATCGGGAAGGCCGTAGATCCCCATGGACTCGCCCCCCATCGGCAACGGCAGCGGCACGCCTTGGAGCAGTGGCAATGCCGTATCGGGCTCGCCGTCTGGCCCCAGAACCTCAAGGTCAGCGGCGAAACGTGGGCGGAAGTCGTCACACAGCCCCGCGTTGGTGGGTGGGTCTGGGATGGCCACCACCCGGGCAAAGCGCGGCAGGTGATAGCCGCCGGTCAGTTCGGGATACTGGCGGTCAACCACACGGCGAATTACGTCTTCCATTTGATGCTCATTTGGCTTTCTGTGAGGGTCACGGCGGTGATGCGTTCGCCCTGGTTAATTGGCGCACCAGGACGAATCCCAGGCAGTGCGGCAATGACCGCACTCTGGTTGCTGTTGTAGCTGTCAAAGAGTTCGCGGGGCAGTTGCAGCGGCTGACGCTGGCCCCAGAAGCTGTCGGCCCAACTTCCCACGTAGATTTCGCCGTCGCCCTGTTGCTGCCACATGAAATCCGGGATGGAAAACACTTTGCCCAGGCTGTCGATGGCTTGCACGCCGTTGGCCAGGTTGAAGAAAAACGCGGTTTTGGTGTGGGCGTAGGCTTGGTCGGGAACCCGAAAACGCAGGCCATTGCGCTCACTGATCGCGGCCAGGACGGCGTGCAAGTCCACATGACGCAAGTTCAGCGGCATGGGGATTTCCAGTGCGGCGGACAGCTCACGACAGAGCAGGACTTGCTGTTGGCTGTTGGCGGCAGTGCAACGCTCCACGTAGCCCAAAAAATGCCGCTGGAGTGGGCTGTCGTTGTAGCCGATGTCGAAGGTCACCAACCCGTGTACGGATTCGCTGGCGATGATGGTGAAACTGGCGCGCCCGGGGGCGTGATGGTCCAAGCGTGTTTCATCTTTGCAGAGGGGGTAGGACACGCCGTCGACGGTCAACACTTTGTGCAGGTTCATGGCGTGACCGGTTTTAACCAGTCGTCGACGGACTTCAGGACTTTCTCAAATCCGTCCATTTCAACGGGCGCGCTGCCACCGTCTGCACCGGACGTACCAGAGACGGGTTGTCCTGGTGCACTTTGCTGCACGACGGGATTACTCGGGCTACGTTGCTCCACGCGCTCCGGTATCGACAGTTTTTCGATCAGATTGAATTGCACGCGCCAGGCTCGCAGGCTGTCGTCTTCATTGGCGTTCACGTTGTCGCGGAACTGCACTTCGCGCACACCGAAGGCCGAGGCCGTGCGATTGACGATCCGATAGACCGTGAGCTGTCCGCCGCCGGCGGTCGAACTGGCCAGGCGCATCAAGTTGCGCAAGTCGGACTCGTCACGGTAGGGAATCATCAGCGTGACGCTGAGGGTTTTGGGTTTGAAGCCCTTGTGCGCCTGTGCCGTATTGCTGGTCTGGCCTGACAGGTCTTCGCTTTCAATGGTCAGGGTGGCCATGACCTTGAGGCCCTTGCCCTGAACTTTCTCGCCGTTGAGTAGCAGCGTCATAACCCGATCAGCTCCTGCACAAAGCTCAGGCTCTCTTCACTGCCGAGCAACAACAGGCCGGCACACAGCACCCATTCATAGCCAGGCGTAGGGCCTTCCAGCAGTTGCCGGCGTAATTCAGCGGCATCACCTGGGCCGATCATGCGCGCCTGCATCGTGGCATCGGGCAAACCGTTGGCCAGTGCGTTTTGCAGGTCACTCAACTGCTGATCGCAAGCGGCCTGCTGCTCAGCCTTGCGCGTCGCCAAGGCGCTCAAGTCAGCCATCGGGGACGTGTCGGCGGCGTAGCTTTCATAGATGGCCAGCTGGCTGTTCAGCGTCTGTTGGGACACCCGGGTCACGGTGCAACGCTCCAAGGGTAAGGCTCCCCAGCGTGGCAGTGTCTCGGCCGTGGGCAGCGTCCACTTCTCCGCCTCCAGGCGTGCGATGTTCGCGGCACGACGTTCGGCGCGTTCCAGGTCGGGAGTGGGCAGCAAAGCATTGAAGCGGCCCAGGGTGGCGGCAAACTGGTCGAAGCGTGTCGAGAGGAACAGCACGCACAAACCATACTGCTCCCCCTCGGGACGCCCAGCATCGATGTCGGTGAGTTTGTCGGCCAGCGCCTCAAGCAGGTTGGGTGCCGAGAGAAACTTTTGATACCCCCGGCCCTGGCCCATGCCGCTTTGGAACGGCGTCACCACGAGACTGGCCGGCGCGGTGGCCAGTTGCTCGGTCATGGCGGCGCGCCCGACTTCGATGGCTTCTTGCGCGGCGGAACCCACGGGGCCTGGGTTGGTAGTGGCCGTCATTCCGGCCAGGCGCTCTTCCGTTTTGGCGATTTCAGTGCTGGCCAGGCCTTTGGCTTCATCCAGCCCTTCGACCCACTGGGTGGCCTCGCTGGGCCACTGCATGGTGACCGATGTCCAGGTCATGGCTGCTGGCCGTCTGGTGCGGTAGGACGGGCGTCGAGGTTGGGAAACAGCTCGTTGGTTGGCCAGGCCCGCAGTTCATTGCGGTAGGTGCGCCAGGCGAGTTCCGTGCTGAGCGCGGCCGGGTCGGCATCCAGATGCTTGTCGATCTCTCTGCCCGCCCAATGCAGTTCATTTTCGATCCATGACCGTTCTCGACGGCTTTGAATCACCAAATCGCGGGCGGCATCGAGCACCCAAACGAAACCATCCCAGAGATAGGCTGCACTCGGTCGCGGCAAGGTCGTCAGCTCGGGCGGCAATTCGCCCGGCAGCGAATACAGCACCTCGGCGCCATCGGTAGTCTGATACACCGGACCACGAAAGTCTGGCACGACCACCCACGCCCCATCCCTCCAGACCACCACCTCCCCGTCCCCGGCTTCGGGCGGTTCTTCCAGCGTAGCGCCCGCTGGCAGACCGCAGCCACAGCTGACATAGGTTTCGTGTTGACCGAGGTATTCGGTGGTGGTTTCACTGTACGTGTAAACCTCGATCCAGCCGCTCTCTTCAAAAAAACCATTC
>Ga0105251_10002188_pt1 | contig 15639 bp, 15 predicted proteins | sample KBSS64metaG_FD_80424 | JGI IMG/M metagenome (GOLD analysis project Ga0105251, IMG submission 80424) | Switchgrass rhizosphere microbial communities from Kellogg Biological Station, Michigan, USA - KBS S6-4 metaG | ecosystem: Host-associated > Plants > Roots > Rhizosphere > Soil | place...
CGGTTTTATAACCGTCGTAGGAGCCACTCCAGCCTGAAATACCTTAGCCCCGTGGAATACGAGGCAAGGTATTTGGCTGAGGTTGCTTAGACAGATGTCCACCTGTCGTGGGGAACATCATAAAGACGCCCCCGCCGGCAAGCCGTGCTGCTACGGACCGCGCAAATACCACACATCCTCGTGCGATCGTGTCCGCACAAACACCATAAACCCGTAGCAGCCGGGCTTGCCCGCGGGAGCGATCTCATGAACGCCCCCGCACGTAACGCGAACGCCGTCAGTTATAAACGAAAAACCCGCGCCCGCTCTTGCGTCCCAGATACCCCGCCGCGACCATTTCCTTGAGCAGCGGAGCAGGGCGGTATTTGCTGTCGTTGAACCCTTCATGGAAGGCTTCGACGATGGCCAGCAAGGTGTCCAGACCGATCAGGTCTGCCAGCGCCAGCGGGCCGATGGGCTGGTTGCAGCCCAGGCGCATGCCGTCGTCGATGTCCTGCGCGGTGGCCAGGCCTTCCTGGAGCACCAGGATCGCCTCGTTGATCATCGGCACCAGAATGCGGTTGACCACGAAGCCCGGACGGTTGCCTGCCGTAATGGCCGTCTTGTTCAGCCGTTCAGCCAGCTTGATCGCAACCACATGTGTCTCGTCGGCGGTCTGCAGGCCTCGAATCACTTCGATCAGTCCCATCATCGGCACCGGGTTGAAGAAGTGCAGGCCAATGAAGCGATCGGGGCTATCGACACTGGCAGCAAGCTGGGTGATCGACAGCGACGAGGTGTTGGACGCAATGACGCAATCCACACCCACATTCGCGGCAATCTGCTTGAGCAGGCGCAGCTTGAGGTCCAGGTTCTCGGTGGCGGCTTCGATCACCACCTGCGGGTCATTGAGCTGAGCGTAATCGGTGGTGCAGCGAATGCGCGACAGAGCCTCCTCGGCGATGTCGCGGGTCACTGTCTGCTTGTTGACCTGCCGCTCCAGGTTTTTACGCACCGTTGCAATACCGCGCTCAAGCGCAGCGTCGCTGATGTCCAGTAAGGTGACATCAAAGCCCGCAATCGCGCACACCTGCGCAATGCCATTGCCCATGGTGCCCGCGCCGATCACGGCGATATGTTGCATGCTCATCGAGACGGCCTCGTTCATACGCGTTCGAAGATGACAGCGATGCCCTGACCGCCGCCGATGCACATGGTCACCAGCGCATAACGGCCGCCAGTGCGGTGCAATTCATGAATGGCCTTGGTGGCGATGATCGCGCCGGTCGCGCCCACCGGATGACCCAATGAGATACCCGAACCGTTCGGGTTGACCTTCTCCGGATCGAAGCCCAGCTCGCGAGCCACGGCACAGGCCTGGGCAGCAAAGGCTTCGTTGGATTCGATCACGTCCAGATCGGCAACGGTCAGGCCCGCCCGTTCCAGCGCCTTGCGGCTGGCCGGGATCGGTCCCAGGCCCATCATCGACGGTTCAACGCCGGCATGGGCATAGGCCACCAGGCGCGCCATCGGCTTGAGACCGTGCTCGCGCACCATGTCGCCATTGGCCATCACCAGTGCCGCTGCGCCGTCGTTCAGGCCGGAGGCGTTGCCCGCGGTGACGGTGCCGTCCTTCTTGAACGCGGTCTTCATTTTTTCCAGTTGCTCGGCGGTGACGTCGCCGCGCACATGCTCGTCCTGGGCGAAGGTCACCGTGCCTTTGCGCGTGGCAATCTCGATCGGCACGATCTGCCCGTCAAAACGGCCTTCAGCGATGGCACGTGCAGCGCGCTGCTGGCTGGTCAGGGCCAGCGCGTCCTGATCGGCGCGGGTGATGCCGTAGTTCTCGGCAATGTTCTCGGCGGTGATGCCCATGTGGATATTGGCGAACGGGTCATGCAATGCGCCGAGCATGTAGTCATACGCCTGAACGTTGCCCATGCGCGCACCCCAGCGGGCCTGCGGCATGATGTAGGCGCCGCGGCTCATGGATTCTGTGCCACCGGCCAGCACGGCATTGGCATCCCCGAGCATCAGCGATTGAGCAGCCGACACGATGGCCTGCAGGCCCGAACCGCACAGGCGGTTGACGTTCATCGCCGGGGTTTCCTTGGTCAGCCCGGCCTCCAGTGCGATCACCCGCGACAAGTAAGCGTCGCGCACTTCGGTAGGGATCACGTGACCCATGACCACATGGCCGATATGCTCAGGCGCCAGACCGGACTTGGCGATGGCCGCGCGGCTCACCTGGGTGCCCAGTTCGATGGGCGAGACGTCCTTGAGGGAACCGCCGAATCCGCCAATGGCGGTACGCAGTGCGCTGACGACGAAAACTTCGGTATTGCTCATGTCAACTCCTTCAAATCTTCGGGATTTCTTGTGGTGGCACCCGGCCCGGAAACCGCCAAACGGCATTTCGGCCAGGCGCATGTTGCGGGCAAGTCTAGATCGGGCTCGCAGAGGGGCCTATGCCGAAACTGTCCATATCGGCTGGCGTTCTTTACCATCTGCGCGGTCGGCTCGTTCAAGAGCACATCTATAAAAAGGAAAGGCCGGACATGCGGGAAAAGGATTCAGTTTCGATCTACTTCGTGCAGTTGGTGGTGTATGCCTTGCGCGACCAGCCGCTGCGCCTGCAATCGGTGCTGCAAGCGGCGGGAATCGACATGGCGCTGCTCGACGACCCCGCCGCGCGGGTGTCGGCCGGTGCGTTCGCCGCGCTGTGGCTGATCCAGATCAAGGAGCTGGAGGACGAGTTTTTCGCGCTGGATTCCCATGGCATGCCGCTGGGCAGCTTTACCCTGATCTGCCGCGGGCTGATTCAGGAGCCGAACCTGGAAAAGGCCCTGCGCCAGTGCCTGAACAACTTTGGCCTGTTCCTGCGCGATTTTCGCGGCAGCCTGATCGTCAGAGGGCAGCGCGCGGTGATCGCGGTGGAGACCCGCGTCGACGACCCGACCCGCCAGCGGTTTGGCGAGGAAACCTTCCTGCTGCTGATGATCAGCCTGCTGTGCTGGCTGGGCGGTCGGCGCATCACCATCGACCGCGCGCAGTTTCGCCAGGCGCGCCCGCGGCTGAGCGACGATGCGCTGCTCTGGGGTTTCAACCTGAGCTTTGGCGAGCAGAAGACCGAGATCGAATTTTCAAGCCACTACCTGCGCCTGCCGGTGGTGCAGTCGCTGCCGTCGCTCAAATCCTTCCTGCGCACCGCGCCGCAATGGCTTGTCATACGTTTCCGCAACCAGCGCGGGCTGGCGGCTCAGGTCTATCAGCGGCTGCGCAACAGCCATTACGGCCATTGGCCAACATTGATCGAAATGGCCGACGAGTTGAAACTCAGCCCTACCACGTTCCGTCGTCGGCTCGACCGCGAAGGCTGTGCGTTCCAGGGTATCAAGGACGAAGTGCGGCGTGGCATCGCCCAGCAGAAGCTGCGCGAAACCGAGATGAGCGTGGTGGACATCGCCTCGCTGGTGGGCTTTCAGGAACCCAGCGCGTTTCACCGGGCGTTCAAGAAGTGGACGGGGGAGAGCCCTGGCAGTTATCGCGCCGGGCGCAAGGCGACACTTCAGGCCGAGCAGTAATTGCTCGTTGATATCGCGTGACACCTGAACACAAAGTTTTTCGTGAGGGACGTGGCATTTGTCTTCAGTTCGCACTCCATCTGCCGATGACTTGGTCAGTACGGAGCCCAGGAGTTCTACCGTGAATTTGTATCTGAACCAACTGCAGAGCAAGGCTGATTTCAAAAGCTCGATCTATGCAGGTGACATTTATCTGAACACCAACCTGCAGGCGACCCACGACCTGTGCCGTTTCGCCAAGCAGAGCATCACTGCAGCCTTCGATGGCGAGACCGATCATCAGGCGCTGCACACCATGATGCCGGTCACCGAGTTCGTGGAGCGGGTTACGGCTCTCAAGCGCCAGTTCACCAACTGCCTTGAAGTCAAAGAGATGATTCACAAGTTTGCGCTCGAGATCGGCATCGATCCGACCGAGTACCTGTTCGACGTCCCGCGTATTCGCGTGGTACCGAACTACAACTACCTGCACGCCGGGGTGAGCTATGCGTACAAACCGCATCGCGATACCTGGTATGGCAACGCCGACTGCCAGATCAACACCTGGATGCCGGTCTACACCATCGCGCCGGATCAGACGATGATGATCAACCCCGGCTATTTCAGCACGCCGGTGAAAAACTCCTCGGTGGACTGGAGCCTGGCCGACTGGATCAACGTTCAGCGTCCGCTGGCAAAAACCAATGTGACCGAGGAAACCCGCATTCACCCGGTCCCGCAGGAAGAGATCCAGACGTCATCGGAACTGCGCATCGCCGGCAATGAAGGGGAAGTCATCACCTTCTCCGGTTCGCACCTGCATGGCACCGTGGCCAACCTGACCGACAAGACCCGTTTCAGCATCGATTTTCGCCTGATCCACCTTCAGGACCTGCTGACCGGTCGCGGCGCGCCCAACGTCGACAGCGGCGCCAAAGACGTCGAAGCCGGTTACAAAGACCTTTTCCATCTCAATGATTTTTCGCAATTCCAGGGAGTTAGCCAATGACCAAGCGCCGCCTGACGGGGCCTGAGGCCGAGTACGCCGAGAAACGCGCCAATCTGCTCAAGCGCGTCGACTCTCAATATGTGGCCGATGCTCCGTTCGTGTTTGCCAACCGGATTGCAGTCACGGCGGCGCTGTCGCGCATTGAGCTGTTCAAGATGGTGCAGGACGTTCCCGGCGCGATCATCGAATGCGGCGTGTACAAGGGCAACTCGCTGATGCTCTACATGCAGCTGTCGATGATCCTGGAGCCTTACGCGATCAACCGCTCGATCATCGGTTTCGACACCTTCTCGGGCTTTCGCAGCATCGACGCCGAGGAAGACCCGGCCGACATCAACGAAACCATGTTCTCGGACACCGATGAATCGATCATTCAAGAGATGATCGATGCAAACGATCTGGTGCGCCCGGTCAACCGGATCCCGCGTTGCGAGATCATCAAGGGCGACATCATGGAGACCGTTCCGGCGTTCCCCAAGACTCGCCCTGACCTGGTGGTGGCCATGTTGATCCTGGACACCGACCTGTATTCTTCGACCAAAGTAGCGCTGGAAACCTTCCTGCCGTACATGCCCAAAGGCGCCATCGTGGTGCTGGACGAAGTAGCCTATCGCAACTTCCCGGGTGAGACTGCGGCGCTGCGCGAAGTGCTGGACCTGAACAAGGTCGAACTCAAACGTCTGCCGTTCGATTCGTGCGTGGGTTACTTCCGCGTCTGATCGCCGCTTGCGTTGCCAGAGCCCCGTTGCGACCCAGCGGGGCTTTTTGTTTTCAGCAATCGGCAGGCGTTAGCCTGTTTGCGTCATGGCGCTTGATATTTTGAACGCCCGACGCTTATTTTGTACGCCTCGCCGCGTTGCGGCCTGCACAGAACCCTGCATAAAAATAAAGGACTTGAGTCATGAGTAGCGGTGGCCACAATTCACTCGCGCAGCGATTGATGGGCATTGATGAAATTGAATGCGTCACGCCGGACCTGAACGGCGTGCCCCGGGGCAAGGTCATGACGGCGGAGGGCTTCCTTGAGGGTCGTCGGCTGCAACTGGCGCGGGGGGTGCTGTTGCAATGCATCATGGGCGGCTATCCGGCCGCGAAATACTACGGCAGCGATGACGGTGACCTGGCGTTGATCGCCGACCCTGCGCAGACCCATCGCCTGCCATGGAGCGAAGAGCCTCGGGCGCTGGCGATCTGCGACGCGGACGAGCTGGACGGCGAGCCGTCGAACCTGTCCACTCGCGGGCAACTCAAGTCGGTGATCGCCCGCTATGCCCGACATGGCTGGTCGCCTGTGGTGGCCACCGAGCTTGAGTTCTTCGTCTTCGCGCCCAACAGCGACCCCAACCAGCCGTTCAAACCACCGGTGGGCCTCGACGGGCGCCGCGAAGACGGCCAGTCGGCGTTCAGCGTCAGCTCCAACAACGGCCTGCGTCCGTTCTTCAGCGAAGTCTACAAATGCATGGCCGCGCTGGGTTTGCCCCGCGACACATTCATGCACGAAATGGGCGTCAGCCAGTTCGAGATCAACCTGCTGCACGGTGATCCGCTGCTGCTGGCCGACCAGACGTTCCTGTTCAAACACATGCTCAAGGAAGTCGCGCTCAAGCACGGCCTGACCGTGGTGTGCATGGCCAAGCCGCTGGCTCACACGCCGGGCAGCTCGATGCACATTCACCAGAGCGTGGTCGACAGCGTCACCGGGCAAAATATTTTCAGCGACGCCCAAGGCAACCTTACGGCGGCGTTCCGCCACTTCATCGGCGGCCAGCAGGCGGCCATGGCCGACTTCACCGCCCTGTTCGCGCCCAACGTCAATTCGTACCAACGGTTGTGCCATCCTTTCGCCTCGCCGAACAACGCTTGCTGGTCCCACGACAACCGTGCGGCGGGCCTGCGTATTCCGGCCAGCGCGCCAGTGGCCCGGCGCGTGGAAAACCGTTTGCCCGGTGCAGATGCCAACCCCTATCTGGCCATTGCAGCTAGTCTTTCAGCCGGGCTCTACGGCATCGAGCAGCAGCTTGAGCCGACAGAACCGATCCAGGGGGAATTCGTGGTGCCGGACGCACTGTCGCTGCCATGCACCCTGCATGCGGCGCTGGAACGTCTCAAACGCAGCGAACTGGCCAAGGAACTGTTCGGGGCCGAATTCATCGAAGGCTACATCGCGTCGAAGACCCTGGAACTGACCAGTTTCTTCAGCGAAATCACGCCCTGGGAACGCAGAGTTCTGGCTGCCCAGGCTTAACCACCGCGTTTCGGAAATCCTCCATGGATGAGGGTTTCCGTTTTTGGAAAGCCGATGCGCCAAATCTGGAAATCCTTTCGAGCGCTGTATTTCGCCTCACTGATGATGCTCATCGGTTCGGGTCTTTTAAGTACTTACCTGGCATTGCGCCTGGCCGCTGACCATGTCGATGGCCTGTGGGTCGGTGCGTTGATGGCGGCCAACTATGTGGGACTGGCGCTGGGCGGCAAGATCGGTCACCGGCTGATCGGCCGGGTGGGGCACATCCGGGCGTATGCCACGTGCGCCGGTATCGTCGGCGCGGCGGTGCTTGGACATGGTCTGGTCAATTTCCTGCCGGCCTGGATCTTCCTGCGGATGATCGTCGGCCTGGGCATGATGTGTCAGTACATGGTCATCGAGAGCTGGCTCAACGAACAGGCCTCGCCCAAGCAGCGGGGTCTGGTGTTCAGCGGCTACATGATCGCCTCCTACCTGGGGCTGGTGCTGGGGCAACTGATCCTGGTGATCCACCCTCAGTTGGGGCTGGAGCTGTTGATGCTGGTCGCGTTGTGTTTCACCCTGTGCCTGGTGCCGGTGGCGATGACCCGCAGCATCCACCCGGCGCCCATGCGTCCGGCGCCGCTGGAACCGCTGTTCTTCATGCGCCGGGTGCCGCAGTCGCTGACCACGGTGCTCAGCGCTGGCCTGATCATTGGCTCGTTCTACGGCCTGGCGCCGTTGTTCGCGGCGCAGCAGGGGTTGTCCACCGAGCATGTCGGTATGTTCATGGCATGCTGCATTGGCGCGGGCCTGCTGGTGCAGGGGCCGTTGGGCAGGCTGTCGGATCGCTATGACCGCGCCAAGCTGATTCGCGGGTTCGCCGGGTGCCTGGTGGTGGCCTCGTTACCGCTGGCTATCTTCCCCGGATTGCCGATGGAAGCCGTCTTCGCCATGGGCTTCGTGACCTCGCTCCTGCAGTTCGCGCTCTACCCGCTGGCAGTGGCGTTTTCCAACGACCACGTCGAAGGCGAGCGGCGCGTATCGCTCACCGCCATGCTGCTGATGACCTACGGCGTAGGCGCCAGTATCGGGCCCTTGGTCGCGGGCGTGCTGATGAAGCAGTTCGGCAGCAACATGCTCTATGCTTTCGTCTGCTTCGTAGCGCTGATCCTGGTGCTGCGCATCCGTCCGAAAGCCGTCACCAACCTGCACCAGGTCGAGGACGCCCCGCTGCACCACATCGCCATGCCCGACAGCATGGCCAGCTCGCCGCTGGTCGTGGCCCTCGACCCCCGTGTGGATGAGCAGGTGGTGCAGGACCAGATGCAGACAGCCGCCGATCCCGCAGCGCAGCCGGCCGATGCGCCCGGCGAGCCTGATGTTGAAGTGCAGGAACGGGTCGTGGCATCTGGCGAAGGCGTGGTGCGGCCGGTGGCGGTGGTGGATGAGGAGGGTGTTACAGCTTCCGCCGACAGCCGTGACGTGGGGGTGGATCGGCCGTTGTAGCCGCCGCGGTATGGCCGAAAAAGCTGTTTCTACGACATATGCTGCTTTTCGCCTCTCTCTAAGATCGGTGTCAGTGAATCACTGCGCGGCTCGCTTGCTGCGTTGTGACTCAATCCTGACTTTCGGAGAATCGACATGAAGCTGACTCAAAACACGATCTTCATCACCGGCGGCACCTCGGGCATTGGCCGGGCACTGGCCGAGGCGCTGCATCAGCGTGGTAACAAGGTCATCATCGCGGGCCGTCGCCAGGCGTTGCTCGAGCAGATCACTGCTGCCAACCCCGGCATGGAAGGGGTCACACTGGATGTGGGCGATGCTGCCGACATCGCCAAGGTGACCGCTGACGTGGTTCGGCGTTTCCCGGATCTGAACGTGCTCATCAACAACGCCGGGATCATGCTGATTGATGACGCGAGCAGCGCCATTGACGAACAGCTGATGATCGACACCATCACCACCAACGTCTACGGTCCAATTCGTGTCACCTCCGGGCTGATCGAGCATTTGAAAACCCGCCCCGATGCCGTGGTAATGAACGTCTCGTCGGTGCTGGCGTTCGTTCCGCTGGCCTTCACGGCGGTCTATAGCGCGACCAAGGCGGCCATGCATTCCTGGTCGATGTCCCAGCGCTACATGCTGCGCAACACCTCTGTGCGGGTGCTGGAGATCGCGCCACCTTGGGTTCAGACCGATCTGTTGAACAGTAATGATGAGCCGCGCGCCATGCCGTTGGCCGAGTTCATCGAAGAAACCATGGCGGCCCTGGCCACGGACGCTGATGAAATCCTGGTCGAGCGCGCCAGGCCGTTGCGGGCGGCGCCGGGCGTCGATGAAGCAGCGTTTGTTCATGGGTTCAACGATTCCTTCGCTGCCGGTTGATTGGCTGGCGTCAGGGGCGCGTCGCATTTCCCGTAGCAGTCCGGCTTGCCGGCGATGGCGATCCCGAGGGTGTCTCGCCGGCAAGCCGGACTGCTACGCGAGCGCGATACATGGGTACACACCTGCCACAGGTTCAGGTCTAGAATCGGAGCTCCCATGACGGACCGTGCGCCCATGCAATCCATAGCTCTCGTCGTTCGGCCAGACTTTCAGGTGATGAGTCTGGCCGCGTTGTCGGCGTTCGAATTTGCCAATGTCGTCGCTGAAGAAAAGCTCTACGACATTCATCTGCTCTCCGAGCACGGTGGTCAGGTCGCCACCAGTGCGCTCTTTACCTCGGTGTCCACGCAGCCCCTTGGCCAGGCGCAGTTCGACACGGTGCTGGTCAGTGGCGCCATGGACCGATCCTCGGCCTCAAGCCGCATCAATGAATTCCTGCTCCAGGCCTACGCCAACTGCCGGCGGGTGGGCGCCCTGTGCGTAGGGGCTTTTGCCCTGGCAGAGGCGGGTTTGCTCGATGGGCGCCGTGCCACCGTGCATTGGGCTCGCGCACGGGAAATGCGCGAGCAATTCCCGGCGATCAAGGTCGAGGAGGACCGGATCTTTATTGTCGACGGCAAGGTCTGGACGTCGGCCGGCATGTCGGCGGCGCTGGACCTGACCATTGGCATGGTTGAGAAGGATCATGGTCCGGAAATGGCGCGCAAGGTCGCTCAGCACCTGGTGCTTTACCATCGCCGTGCCGGTGGCCAGTCGCAGCATTCGGCCATGCTGGAGATGAGCCCTGGCGCCGATCGCATCCAGGTTTCACTGGACTATGCGCGCAAGAACCTGCGCCGCGAACTGTCGGTGGACGAACTGGCTGACGCAGCATGCCTGAGTCCTCGCCAGTTCAGCCGTTCGTTTCGTGCGCAAACAGGGGTTTCGCCGGCCAAGGCGGTGGAGAACCTGCGTCTGGAAGCCGCGCGGCTGATGATGGAGCAGGGGAGAAAGTCGCTGGAGGCGGTCGCCCAGGAAACGGGCTTTGGTGACAGGGAGCGGATGCGTCGGGCGTTCGTGCGGGTCTACGGTCAGACGCCACAATCACTGCGCCGAAGCCTGGGCCCGGTGGCGGATGCGTTTTAGACCACAGGCCCGTTGCATTCACCCGTATCAGCCGGGTCTGTAGGAGCGAATTCATTCGCGATGGGATCGGGCAGGCGATAGAGAGCTGTCGTCCGTTGCGCCCATTCGCGAATGAATTCGCTCCCACAGGGTTGGCGTGAGGCAAGACCCTGCGGGCAATGGGCGATCAATCAGAAGTCGTCGTCTTTGTCGAAGCGGCGGGCTTCGCGTTGCAACTGGTAGACGAAACGCTCGACCTGGCGCTGCACCAATCCACTGATGTTGTGGAAGCGCACGCCGGCGAAGGTGGTGTTGATCTTCTCTTCGAAGTGCAGGTAGCGCAACTCGACCGAGGTGGTCATGTTGCCGAAGGGCAGGGCGGCGATGAAGCGGTCGTATACCTGGCCCAACTGCATGCGCTCGGAGAAGTCGCCCTCGAAACGCAGCTTGCAGCCAGTGGCCGAAATATCGAGCAGTTTGCCGCGCAAAGGCGACTTGAGCTTTTCACCGCCGACTTCGATGTCCACCAGTGACGCCAGTTTCAGCGCGGCGCGAAAGGCGTTACGGCGCTGATGATAGACAACTTCTTCAGGCAGAGGACCGCGATAGCTGTGCGGGTCTTCGATGATGGTCATCTGCGCCTTGACTTCCCAGGCGATGCGCACGCCATCGTGGAAGCCTTCGACGCGGAACGGCTCGCCGTTGGCCATGAAGCGTTCGCCGTCGCGGGGAATCATTTCATCCAGAGCGATGACGTTATTGTCACGGTCGACTTCGATGACGTAGCTCTGGAAACGCTGGCTGCGCTCATGGAAGGTGATGATCAGCGGATCATGGCTTTCCATCAGCAACCGCATGTTGGCGGCAATTTCCAAAGGCGTGGTAAGTACCTTCGGGGGCTGCGGAACATCTTCCGCGCTTAAGGCATTCACAGTTAATCCATCTCCAGGCAAAAAACGACAACGTGCAACTAGAGGCAGTTTGCCATCATGTCACACGTCTTGATACAAGAACTTACGCCTGGCTAAGCGGACGTGGTCTCATCTTCCCGGCTGTCGAGCCCCGGCTGTCATAGAGCGTAGCCGTGTCGCCGCCGTTAAGGATGCGCAGTTGTTGAGCCGTTGTCAGCTGCTGAAGCTGGATCAGTGCGCCATTCTGTTCGTTGGCGGCCTGACACTCGGTCATCAACGCACTCAGTTCGTCTCCCGCTTTCAACAGTGCTTCGCCGACGGAGGAGTGCTTGGCCACTTCTTCAAGTCCCGCGCGATTGGCGGGCAGGCCCAGGCTACTCAACAGTTGGCTGCGTCTGCGTCCATGCTGTTCGAGCACGATCACCAGCGCCTGTTTTTGCGCCAGGATATGTTCCATTTCGACCATATTGCGTCCGTGAAGCGCCAGTGACTCGGCCTTCAGGATGTCCAGCAGATGCCGGGTCGGCGCAATATCGTCCGTGATCAGTTGAAGCAATGTAGTGTCTTGCATCGCGTGCCCTGGGATTCAAGCGTCCAGAAGCCCCTGCGCGGACCGGGGGCTAGCGCTGGGCTTCGAAGTTAAGCAGTTTGCTTGCAACACGGTTGCTGTCGACCTTGTAGCTGCCGTCGGCGATAGCCTGCTTCAACTCGGCCACGCGGGCGCTGTTGACGGTGGGCTGATCACGCAACGAATCAGTGATCTTCTGCAACTGTTGAGCTTCGCTGCTCAAATGTACTTTCTCGCCACTGCCGTCAACGCTTTGAGAAGTGCTTGCCGTCGCGGTGGCGTCGGCCTTGCTGGCTTCCTTGGTGCTGGCGGTACGCGAAGTACCGCCTACGGCAGTGGAGCTATTCAAACGACTGAAGTCGATGACCATGATTAAAACCTCTGGGTTCTAGGACGCTTGCCTTTGTTTCGGCTAAACCCGGAATAACTTTAGGGCCAGTGCGAAAACAGTCTTTAATCGACTTCGCACAGGGCAGATGGGTTCCGAGTGTAGAAAAAGCGCAAGCGTAGCGCCAGAGGTTCGTGCGCGTTACATAGGCACCTCGACCTGCCCGGGGGCGACGATATTGGCCTTTATGACACGTTTGGAGTTGAGGTTCTTGACCCGTATTTGCTCGTTGAAACCGCCGTCGGACAGCGCCTCGCCGGGCATGCGCACGCTCATTGCACCACTGCGCGCGCTGATGACCACCTGATCGCCCTTGCGCACCATCTGCGGCTGCTCCAGGTGGACCGGGGTGAGAATCTGATCGATAACCGTTGGTCGGACAAGTTTCTGTCCAATGGCCTGATCGAGCGAATCCAGAAAGCCTTGTCCCAGCAGGCCCACGTCCCGCTCGCGCAGGGCCACGTCGGCTTGGGACACGATCGCATCGCGCTTCATCGGGCGTACCACGGTCACCACATTGCGAAACAAATGTACCTGCGCCGGCACGAACACCGTCCACGGGGAAGAGCCCTCGCAGCGCAGCTTGACCGTCACCCGGCCGATGGGCGTCGCGGAGTTCTCCAGGGAGGCTGTCAATTCCTTGTCGCAGTGCGGCATCCGCAGGCGAGGGTCGAGCTGTTTGACTTCGATCTCGTAGCGCCCTTGGGTCTGACTGGTGGCCAGGTAGTCTTCCACTGTGAATTCAAGAAAGCCCTGGGTGGCGCCGATAAGTTGTTCAGGCAGGGTTACGGTGTCCGCGCGGGCCACACCAGTGGCGGCGAGCAGACACAGCGCGACGACCACGCTATAAAAGCTGTGGGTCGCGTTGTTGAAGTGTCGAGATACTGTCATAAGCGAGTTCATGACAGGTCAATAGCAAGGGCCGTGCCGCTTGCCGATTAGGCAGAGCGCGATTGGTCGTTTTGGGAAGGAGTGGTGCATGGCTGGTGTTTTGGATTCAGTGAACCAGCGCACTCAACTGGTAGGGCAGAACCGCCTTGAACTGTTGCTGTTCCGGCTGGAAGGCAAGCAGTTGTATGGGATCAACGTGTTCAAGGTAAAAGAGGTGCTTCAGTGCCCAAAACTTACCCTCATGCCCAAATCCAGTCCGATTGTGCGCGGAGTGGCAAATATTCGTGGCGGGACGATTCCGATTCTCGACCTGTCGATGGCGACCGGGGCTGCGCCTCTGCCCAACATCGCCAATTCGTTCGTGATCATTACCGAGTACAACACCAAGATTCAGGGTTTTCTGGTGCATTCGGTTGAACGCATCGTGAACATGAACTGGGAAGACATTCATCCGCCGCCCAAGGGAACCGGTCGCGATCACTACCTCACCGCAGTGACGCGCATCGACAACCAGTTGGTGGAAATCATCGACGTGGAGAAGATCCTCGCCGAGGTTGCGCCGGTGTCGGAGAACATTTCCGCGGGCGTGGTGACTGAGGAAGTCGCGCACAAGGCGTTGTCGCTGCGGGTTCTGACCGTTGATGACTCTTCGGTTGCGCGCAAACAGGTGACCCGTTGTCTGCAGACCGTGGGCGTTGAGGTCACCGCATTGAATGACGGTCGCCAGGCGCTCGAATTCCTGCGAAAGCTGGTGGATGACGGCAAAAAACCGGAAGAAGAATTCCTGATGATGATCTCCGACATTGAAATGCCGGAGATGGACGGCTACACCTTGACGGCAGAGATCCGCAACGATCCGCGCATGCAGAAGCTGCACATTATCTTGCATACTTCGTTGTCCGGGGTGTTCAACCAGGCGATGGTGAAGAAGGTAGGTGCCGACGATTTTCTGGCCAAGTTCCGGCCGGACGATCTGGCAGCTAGAGTGGTAGAGCGTATCAGGGCGGCAGATATCAGCTGAGGAAGGGGTTTCTTCCCGGCTGTTCACATGATTTGAGAGGCGGCATGTCTACAGGTAATTTGGATTTTGAGCAGTTCCGGGTCTTCCTGGAAAAAGCCTGTGGCATTTTGCTGGGTGAAAACAAGCAGTACCTGGTCTCCAGTCGCCTGAACAAGCTGATGGAGCAGCAGGGCATCAAGTCGTTGGGCGAGTTGATCCAGCGTATCCAGAGCCAGCCGCGCAGTGGTCTGCGCGAGCAGGTGGTCGATGCGATGACGACCAACGAAACCCTGTGGTTTCGCGACACGTATCCGTTCGAGGTGCTCAAGAACAAGGTGTTGCCAGAGCAGCTCAAGGCATCGCCGGGCTTGCGTCCGCGCATCTGGTCGGCGGCCTGTTCGTCAGGGCAGGAGCCGTATTCGCTGTCGATGTCGTTCGATGAGTTCGAGCGTAGCAATCCCGGGCTCTTGAAGGCTGGGGCGCAGATTGTGGCGACTGACTTGTCGGGCAGCATGCTGACCAACTGCAAGACCGGGGAGTACGACAGCCTGGCCATTGGCCGCGGTTTGTCGCCGGATCGGTTGCAGCGTTATTTCGATCAGAAGACACCCGGGCGCTGGACGGTGAAGGCGCCGATCAAGAACCGTGTGGAGTTTCGCTCCTTTAACCTGCTGGACAGCTATGCGGCGTTGGGCAAGTTCGACATTGTGTTCTGCCGGAACGTGCTGATCTATTTTTCGGCTGAGGTGAAGAAGGACATTCTGTTGCGTATTCATGCGACGTTGAAGCCTGGGGGGTATTTGTTCCTGGGGGCTTCGGAGGCGTTGAACGGGTTGCCGGATCATTATCAGATGGTGCAGTGCAGCCCCGGGATTATTTATCAGGCCAAGTAGGGCTGGTGGTGGTTTGATTGTTTGCTTGAAACCCGGCGATGGTGGCCGGGTTTTTTGTTGATCGTTCCCACGCTCTGCGTGGTAACGGCTTGTGTGACGCGCTGCGTCTTTGGGTGACGGTGGGATTGTGTGTATATCCGTTATCGCGGTGGTTGGGCTTTAGGGTTTCGCCCCTTACGGGCGACTCACTTTCCTTCCGGGGAAAGTAAGCAAAGCCATTGCTCCTGGCTGGGGTCCTCCTTCGTCGGACTTCCCTCGACTCCGGCGCCGTTCCGGGGGCGCGCCGTGATGGGCCATCCATGGCCCGCACGGCTTTCGCGGCTTCCTGCCGCTCATCCCCCTCCACGACGCCTGCGCTCGGCCTGGCGCCCTGACGTCGCGTTCTGCGGTGTCTGGGCCATCGTGCATGAAGATCAAAAGCAGAAGCCAAGATTTGGCTCACTCTGTCCCGTAGCAGTCCGGCTTGCCGGCGTCGGCGCCCCCAAAATCGCCGACGCCGGCAAGCCGGACTGCTACGGGACGTATAGCGCGGTTGCGATCTGTTTCGGGCCGAAGGCCGTGGGAGCCGGCTTGCTGGCGAAGGCGATCTTGAGGACGCCCCCGCCGGCAAGCCGTGCTGCTACGGGGCGGTGTACAACCAAAGCTTTTGATATTGATCTTGATCTTCTTACGCGATGGCACAGACGCCGCAGAACGCGACGTTAAGGCGCCAGGCCGA
>Ga0105251_10002189_pt1 | contig 15637 bp, 15 predicted proteins | sample KBSS64metaG_FD_80424 | JGI IMG/M metagenome (GOLD analysis project Ga0105251, IMG submission 80424) | Switchgrass rhizosphere microbial communities from Kellogg Biological Station, Michigan, USA - KBS S6-4 metaG | ecosystem: Host-associated > Plants > Roots > Rhizosphere > Soil | place...
ACGGGTCTGGTTTCGACAACGGCGCCAGCAGTGATGCACCGATGGCTGTGCCGAGCGCACTCATGATCAGATAGACAATCATCGAAAGGATCACTCCAGCGATGATGGAACCCCACGACAGCCGCGGCAGGCCGTCTTTTGTCGTAAGCAGTCGCATGATGTGTTCTCCGTCAGATCGTTTCGGGTGATGGTGACGTTGCGCAATACGCATGCCGGTTTCCTTGAGGTCGGAAAAACTCATCCCTCGGTCAGGCGCAAAGGGTTGAACCCGCCACGTCTGCGGCTCGGGTCTGCAGTTTCTTCCGGGGCGAAGCGCTAGGGCGCGACTTCCTGCGGCGCGAATTCAACTCTGCGTCTTTTTGGGAAACCCGGCCGCCCGAGCCTATCGGTGGGCTTCTTTTCTGTCTCGGTTTAGTCAACGCGGCCGGCTTCGCATTTCAAGGAATACGGCTATTGGTATCAGTGCTGCTACCTCGCCGCTTGGCGGAAGCCGGCGGCGCAATGACGGTTCGCCTCAGTCAACGGTTGCCGAAGGGCTGGGAAGTCGCGCTGCATATCAGGTGCAGAGCGCAACGGTCAGGGCAACTTCGCGCAGACCGGACCATTGTTTAACTCGCGTAGCCCGGTGCCGTCGAACGCCGCCCTTCAGCGAACGGACGCCAGCAGTTCCGCTGACGTCATCACTGCAGCGTATTTCTGCCGCATGTCGAAGAGATTGGCCTCGTGCGGCTCAAGCGCGCGATCTCCCACACAGTCCGACAGCACCACAGGACGGAATCCGTACTGCATCGCGTCGACGACGCTTGCGCGTACACAGCCGCTGGTCACGCATCCCGCGACGACGAGCGTGGACACGCCCCGCATCGCAAGCCACGCCGCCAGCGATGTCCCGAAGAACGCTGATGGCACGTTCTTGCGCACGACGAGTTCGCTGCGTGCAGGCGCAAGCTGCGGCACGATCGCGCTTGCCGGGGTGTCTTCCTTGAGCGTCAGCATGCCCGGCACCTTGAGCGAGAACACGTTGGCATCGGAATCATCGTCCGCGTAGACGATGCGGCTATGCGCCACCGGCCATTTCATTTCGCGCGCCGCCTTCAGCAGCGGCACGGTGTTCTCGATCGCTTCGGGAATGTTGCCGCCGCCGAACACCGCCGGATCGGCGAAACCGTTCACGAAGTCGATGATCAACAGCCCGATCGGGCCTGTGATTTCCAGCGTTTGCCCGAAGCCCTGACGTGCATAGACGGCGTCGTTCATTGTTCATCCTCCACGGTTTTACCGTCGCGCACGACGTCCACGCCATCGAGCGAGACGGTGCAGCGTCGCAACGGAATGTCGATATGGCAGGCGGTCGTGCGCTTGCCGCCGCCTTCGTTGTTCGGCCCGAGGGAGAACAGAAAATTGCCGTCGAACGCGCGGGCGTCCATGCCCAGTGTCGCTTCACGGTCGTACAGGCCGAGCGTGGACCAATGTGCGCGCTTCTGCAGGCCCCAGCCGATGTGCGAGATCGCGTAGGCCTCGGGGTCGTCGAAGGTTTCCATGTATTCGCGCAGCAGGTCGGCGTCGACGCCGCCTTCGATCTCGCGCGCATAACCGGCTTCGACCGTCAGCACGATCGGCTCGGCGCAATAGGTTTTCTGGGGCAAGAGAATGTCGCCGCGATCGATCACGATGCGCCCGTTCGCGCCGCCTTCGTTCGGGAAAGTCAGCGCGAATCCGCTTGGCCAGTGATCCCAGCGGCCGGGTTCATCGACGAAACCGTATTCGGCGATCGCCGGAAACTCGCCCATCGGACAAGTCAGATCCGTACCGGCTTTCGACGTCACGCGCATTTCGCGCGACGCTTCGATCCGCTTCGCCGCAGCGAGAACCCGCGTGCGGTCATTGGGCGTCGGCGTCATGCGGACCAGCACTTCCGGCGGCTCGACAGCGAGCAGAATCTTCGTGCCCGACGCGAGGATGTCGTGCTGTTCGGGCGAGAAAAGCAACGTCATCAGATCGAGCACGAGGTCGCTCGCCTTGAGCGCCGCGATCGCCGCGCGGTTGCCGGTGAGCGGCGTTTCGCCGAGATAGGCGAGGGCGTCGCGGCTCAGCGCCTTCTCGCCGTTGACGGGCGGCAAGTCGAGCCGGTTGACGACCGCGCCCATCGACTGCGTCGCGATCAACGCGCACGCGAGCGTTTGCGGATGCGTCGCCGCGCCGGTCAAAATGGTCACGGTCTGCCGCGGTTCGAGCCGCGAGAGCGTGAGCACCTGCTTCCAGGCTTCGACAAGTTGGTAGTCGCTAATTGGCATGATGATGTGCGATGGTTATTCGAGCGCTGCGCCGAAGAACGAACCGAAGGCGCGATAGAAGCCTTCCTCGTCGTCCCACGGAATCATGTGGCCGGCCTCCGGCACCTTGACGACTTCGACGTGCGGCAGCAAACCGCGAATCTCGTCGATGTCCTCGGTGCGGATCACGTCTCCACGGCCCGCCGCCATCAGCAGCGCGGGCTGCTTCACGTGCCGCATGTCGGCGTGAACGTCGTCGGTATGGAAGCCTTCGAAGCTCGTGCGGATGGCGCGTTCGTCGCAGGTATGCAGCCATTCGGCGCGCAGGCGCAGTTGCTCTTCCGTCCACGTCGGGCAAAAGCGGCGCATGCCTTCGACATCGAGCCCATTGCGTGCAAGCGCGATCGAATCCACATACCACGGCAACGCCGACGGATACGCCCGTCGTCCCGGACCCGACACGGGCGGATCGACGAGCGCCAGCCGCGCGAGCGTGCCGCGTTGCGAGCGTGCCGCCGCGCGCAAGGCGATGCGCGCGCCCATCGAGTGCCCGAGCACGCTCGCGCGCCCGAGCCCGATTGCGTCGATGAAAGCGAGCAGGTCGCCGGCTTGCGCGTCGAGGCTGTAATCCAGTTCCGGCGATGCGCTCGACAAGCCGCGGCCCCGCACATCCAGCACATACGTGTCGAAGTGCCTGCCGAGCCGCTCGCCGACGAAACCCCATGTGACCGCGGGACTCGTGATGCCCGGCACGATCACGACCGCATCGCGCTCCATGCGCGGGCCGCTCGCCCCGCCATAGCGCAGATAATGCTGGCGTATGCCGTTCGCGTTGATATTGGCGCCGTACAAAAACGTCGATTGCATCGCTGCGCCCTCGCTCAATAAGCGCCGGAAAGGAGCGCCCCGGCGCCCGGCACGATGGGCCGCAAGTCGAGCTGCCGCAACATCGCATATGTGGTGGCGATGGCGGCGGTCACGACGGGCTTGCCGGTCATCGCTTCGACCATCGGGACGACGGACAGGGACGGCATCTGCACGCAGGCGGACAGGACGATGGCATCCGCGTCGTGGTACTTCAGCGTCTTCACGATGTCCGGCAGATTGCGCGGATCATGGCGCGCGACTTCCAGGTTGTCGGCAATTTCGAGCGCGCGATAATCGATCACTTCGAAGCCTTCATGCCGGATGTAATCGACCACCAGCTCGGTGAGCGGCTTCATGTACGGCGCGACGACGACCACGCGCTTCGCTTTCATCACCTCGAGCGCATCGACGAGCGCGCCCGCGCTGGTAACGACAGGCGCATCGGCGCCATTCGCGGCGGTGTGCGCCTGCAAGCGTTGCTGCGACGCGCGGTGATAGCCGCGTCCCATCGCCATGATCGCGACGAGGCATGCGTAACCGAGCACGTCGACGCGCGCATCCGACAGTTCGACGGCGCAGCGGTCGGATTCCGCGTCCATCTGCGCGAGTTCTTCCTTGACGACCTTCTTCATCCGCATGCGGCTCGAATGAAACGTGAAGCGCTCCGGCTGGATGCTTTGGCGCGCCGTCAGCATGGCGGGAATTTCGGTTTCCATCGTCGTGTTCGAACTCGGGACGATCTGGCCGATGCGATAAGTCTTTGCGGGCATGTCGAATAACCTCTTGATGTGATCAGGCGGCGGTGAGCGCGCGGGGTGCGAAGCCGGTCGCGTTATACGCATAGACCCAGTTCGCCTGAATGCCCGATGCCTGCGGATTCAGATACGACTTGAACTTGTAGATGAGATCGCGCTTGCGTTGCGCGAACGCGCTCGGCAGGTGATACGTGCGGCCCCGTTCACGCGACTCGAGTTGCACGCGGCTCGTGCGCGGCAGGCGTTCGGCCTCGTAGTCGCGCAATGCATTCGCGATATCGCTACCGTGCGCTTTCAACGAACGCGCCAGCACGTAGCCGTCTTCGATCGCCATCGCCGCGCCTTGCGAGAGAAACGGCAGCATCGGATGCGCGGCATCGCCGAGCAGCGTGACGTTGCCGCGCGACCAGGTTTGCATCGGATCGCGATCGAAAAGGCCCCATTTGAAGACCGAATCGGCGCGCTCGAAAAGGCGGATCAGGTTCGGATGCCAGCCTTCGAACGTCGTGAGCAACTCTTCGCGGCTGCTCGCGGCATTCCATGATTCCTCGACCCACTTTTCCGTCTCCGCGACCGCGACGATGTTGACCGCCTTGCCGCGACGCACGAAGTACGTCACGACGTGCGCGTTCGGCCCGAGCCAGAACGAAGAATCGGGGCTCACGAAGTCGGGCATCTCGTCGAACGGCACGACCGCGCGAAAGCACATGTTGCCGGTGAAGCGCGGCGCCTCCTCGCCGAAGAGCTTGCTGCGGACGATCGACCGCACGCCGTCGGCCCCGACGATCAGATCGGCTTCGAATTCGCTGCCGTCGTCGAACACGGCGACCGCGCCGTCCTTGCCTTGACGGATGTCGACGCAACCGGTCGAAAGACGCGCAGCATCGGCAGGAAGGAGCGAAGTCAGAATGCGATGCAGGTCCGCGCGATGCACGTGATAGAACGGCGCGCCATAGAGAGCAGGGCAGACGGCGGCCAGCGGCGTGCGAAAGTTCTCGCGCGCCGTCTCCCAGTTACGGCCGACGATCGCTTGCGGCACGAACGCCACGTCGCGCAGCGCGTCGCCGAGGCCGAGCGCCTGCAGCACCTTCACCGCGTTGGGCGTCATCTGAATGCCCGCGCCGACCTCGCCGAATGCGCTCGCGCGCTCGAAAAGCCGCACTTCGATGCCTTGCTGCGCGAGCGCGCCCGTGAGGGCGATGCCGCCGATTCCGCCGCCGATCACGCCGACGCGAAGTGTTCTGCTCATGGTCTCGTCCTTCCTGAAAAGTGAATCCGTGTAGATGCGCGATCAATATTATATGGTCGTATAAATAAATGCAACGGCGGACGTGTGGCGATGTGACTGCTGAAGGAAATTAGGGATAGGCGTTTGAACGACCGTAAAATATGCGGCGACCGCAGCCGCATGCATCGAGCGGCCTTCCATTCAACGCAAGACGGCCCCGCATGACGAAAGACCAGACTACCCACGCTCGCGCACACGGAGATTCGGCCGGACGCAAACGGCTCGGCCGCCCGGCGGGCAACGTGAACCAGCGCGAGAACATCCTCGATGCCGCCGAAGTCGATTTCTCGCAGCGCGGCTACGCGGGCACGTCGCTCAAGGAAGTGGCGGCGTCGTGCGGCGTCACGCAGGCGCTGATCACGTACTACTTCGGCACCAAGCAGCAGCTGTTCGAGCAGGTCTTTTTGCGCCGCGCCACGCTGGTGTCGGAAGAGCGGGTCAATCTTCTGCGCGCACTGGGCGATGGCGGCGCGAAGCCGGACGTGCGTGACATCGTGCGAGCGTTCTTGCAGCCGCTGGTCGCGCTGCGCCAGTCCGATGGCGGCCGCGCATTCATCCGCCTTCAGGCGCGTTTGCATACTGAACCGCCCGAGATCTCCTACAGCCTGCGCAGCACGGCCTATGGCGATTCCACCGATGCCTACGTCGAAGCCCTGCGCACTGCGTTGCCCGGCCTGCCTGAAAAAGACCTCTACTGGCGCGTGACCGCGATGATCGGCGCCTATCTGTACGCTTTCTCGGATACGCACCGGCTCGATATGCTGGCCAAGGGCGCATGCGATCCGTGGGATGCGAACGAGACGCTGGAGCAGTTGACGAGCTTTATCGTCGGCGGCCTGGAGGCGCAGGCGAGCGTGGCGACGAAGCCTGCAAAGACGAGCCGCGCGAAGAAAACGGCGGACGCCCCCGCGAAGAAAACGGTGAAAGCAGCGAAGACCGCCCGGGCCCCGCGGGCGGCCTGAAACACGGTCGATCAGCGGCGCAGGCCGATTTCCATCGATTCGATCACGTGCGTGAGCGTTGCGTGCATCGACGTGAGCGCGGCCTGCGGCAAGTCCGCGCTTGCGGTTTCGCCGATCATGTCGCGCAGCGTCTCCTGAACATCGACGCATGCGCTCTGCGGCAGCGCGGCGGCGATCACGCTGATCGCGGCAGTGAGTCCATGCAATTTGCCCGTCAAGACTTCGAGTTCCTGGCTCATCTCTTACTTCCTGTCGTTGCGTTGATTGAAGCGTGGAAAGCGGACCGCTCGCGATAAGGACGGTCCGCGATAGTCACATTTGCCCGGTTGCCGGATGCGCCTTCAGCTTGACGAAGAGCGCGAGGCCGGCGATCACCGAAGGCACCGCGAGCAGCGCGAACACCGCCGGCAAGCCGAGCTTCCATTGCGCGAACAGCCCGCCGAGCGCGACGCCCGCAATGCCGCCGAAGCGCCCGACGCCGTACATCCACGAGACGCCGGTCGCGCGGCTTTGTGTCGGGTAGAACATGGCGGCGAGGGAGGGCATCGACGATTGCGCGCCGTTCATGGTCGTGCCGGCGAGAAAGATCAGCGCGCTGACGAGGCCGACGCTGCCGATCGCCTGCCCGACCACGAAGATGAACGCCGCAGTCAGCAGGTAACCGAGCATCACGATGACATTCGCGTTCCAGCGATCCATCAGCCAGCCGGACACCACCGTCCCGATGCCGCCGCCGAGCGGGAAGAGCGCGGTCAGCAGCGCGGCGCGTTCGGGCGTGAAGCCCGCTTCGTTCATCAGGAGCGGCATCCAGCTCATCAGCAGATAGAAGATGACGAGGCCCATGAAGTACGTGAGCCACAGCATGATCGTGCCGGTGAGAAAGTCCCTGGAGAGAATCGCGCCGACGGACGTTTTCGCGTGCGTTTGCATGCGTTCGGACAGGCGGAACGACTGGACGCCCGACAGATCGAGCGGCGCGATTTTCGCGAGCGGCGCACCGATTTTTTCCTTGGACGCGCCCTGCTTCACGAGAAAGCGCACGGATTCCGGCACCCAGAACACGACGCCGAGCACGAGGATCAACGGCAGCACGCCACCGACCACGAACAGGCTATGCCAGCCGTACGCCGGAATCAGCCACGACGACATGAAGCCGCCGAGCGCTGCGCCTACCGTGAAGCCGCAATACGTCGTATTGACGATGATCGCGCGCCTGCGCTGCGGCGCGTATTCGGAGACCAGGGTGATGCTGTTCGGAATCGCCGCGCCAAGGCCGATGCCGGTGAGAAAGCGCAGCGTCACGAGCGACTCGATGGAGCCCGCGAACGCGGTGGCGAGACTCATCGCACCGAAGAAGGCCGTCGCGGCGATGAGCACGCTCTTGCGCCCGAAGCGGTCGGCGGCAGGGCCGGAGATGACCGCGCCCGCAGCGAGACCGAAGAGCGCGGCGCTCAGCACGGGCGCGAGCGCAGCCTTCGAGATGCCCCAGCCCTTGACGAGCGCAGGCGCGATATAACCGATGGCCGCGGTGTCCATGCCATCGATCAGTACGATCAGGAAGCACACGCCCATCAAGACCCACTGGAAGCGCGAGAAGCGATGTGCGTCGATGAACGCTTCGACGGGCACGTCCCCGCTCCACGCATCGCCGCGATCGGAAACCGATGGATGCTCCGCCCGCGGCGGAAAGGCCGGGCCGGATTGAAGCTCTGCTTGCGACATGAACAACTCCTCGTTGTCGACGGCTCACACCGTCCATGAATGCCACCAGGCCGGCCAGATGCCGGAACTGCGCGAAGCGGGGGCCCACCGGTTTCGACGCAGTTTATTATATGGATATACAATTAATAAACGCAATCGGGAAAAAAATAAGAGACGGGCGTGAGGTCACGCCACGCCCATCGAAGGCGATCAGGCGCTGGTTGGAGATGGCGACGCGGTGCGTCTGGTGTGAGAGGTGCCCGAGCACCGCTTTGGGTCCGGCGAACGGGCGCTTGGCGTAGACCACCGATTCGCAGGTACGTAGCGGCGCCCCCACCGGGCAAAGGTGGCGGGTCTAGCGAGACCGGTACTCGCCGAAGAACTGCAGCTCGCCGTGCCGCTGGGCCACTTCGAGCGCTTCGAGGAAGCGCCGGCTGAGTACGACGGGCAATCCGCGGGGCACGTGCACGGGTGCATACTGACCATCAACTCGGGCCGGTCGAGCGTGACTGTGAAGAAGAACTTCAGGCCGGTGATCGCGTGGTCAGCGACACGGCCGATGTGCCGTGGCCGACCAGATAAAGTCGGTAGCGCCGCAGGTCCTCGACAGTGGCCATGTCAGGTGAGCGCACCTCTACCGCGCGAGCGGTTTCGTTCAGCGGCGACGAAGAGGCGAAGCAGCAGTGCTCAAGTACTCTTCTTCTGGGCCTTCGGCGGTGCGCCCGATGACGCTCTCACGATTAATTCGGCCTCCAATTCAACGCTTCGGGCGGTACCTGGTTCTGAAAGCTCGGAAAGAATCATCTTTGCAGCATTTGTTCCGATTGCGGCGCTCGGGACACGGACGGTAGTAATCGGTATCGGTAGCTCGGACATAAGCTCAAAATCGTCGAATCCGGCGAGGCTCAGGTCGCCGGGGATCTTGTAGCCTTGATACATCGCTTCCAGCATTGCGCCCATTGCAAACGAACCGTTGCCGCAAATCACCACGGTCGGCGGCTGCGGCGTGTTCATCACTTTCGAAAAGAGTTGTCGCCCGACGCGCGCGCCCCACACGCCGTCGACCATGTGAGCGGCGGATATTCCCAATCCGTGCTCTGCAAGCGCATCGCGCACCCCTTCACGTCGGGCCTGCGCGCGATCGTTGGTATCGGTGTGCTGCGATAGCATCGCAAAACGGCGATGCCCCAGACCAACAAGATAAGTCGTGAAGTCGAAGAATGCGCGGTGGTTATCTACACCCACGCAAAGCGCGTCGCTGTTTTCTCGATAAACGAATGTGTTGACGAACGGAATCTGACGCTGCGATAGAAGGGGCTGCAGATCTCGATGATGAGCTTCGCCCACCAGTACGACGGCATCGACTCCGCGTTCGAGCATGGTTCTGACTTGTCGATATTCCCGATCGAGGTCGTACTCCGAGCAACCGAGCAGAAGCGTGTATCCAGCCTGTTCGAGTGACTCCTGGAGTGCCTGTATGGCTGAAGCGAAATGCTCATTGGCCAACGTTGGGAAGACTGCCCCGATTGTTCCGGTCCGTTGAGTTGCAAGTGCTCGCGCTGCGGCGTGCGGCACCCAGCCGAGATGATCGATCGCGACCATGATTCGCGAGCGCAACTCGTCCGAGACGACCGTTGGATTGTTCATCACTCTGGAAACGGTCGCCGACGACACGCCGGCAAAGCGAGCGACGTCCCGCAAGGTCACCCCCGAGGTGCGCGAGCGCTTTGCGGCCGCGTGGGGTTCGGCCGCTTCCGCTGATATTAGTTTGCTCTTCGCCATGCGTGGGGATGGTCGGATTCGCGCGAGATCATCGATTATATCAACGCCTTTCCTCGTTACTCCGCCATTAAGCGAAGACTTTGCCCGCCTCGATTCATTGCCTCGGCGATGTTTTCTGACGATGAGCGGCCCTCGCACCGAATGGGCAGTGCACCTTCAATGCAAAGAATTGCTTCTGTCGATTATGTACGTAGTAGACCTATTGATATTGGGGACCCTCGATATGAAGAGACCATGACTCTTGAGATCCGTGAAACATCTGATCGGCCCCTCGCGACAAACAGAACAGAAATAACAGAGTGTCGCTAAGCGGTTTGCTCGCCGCTGCTGGGATCCATTCTCGCGACGTCGCGCGGTGACCGCGTCGGGCCCAAAGTAGGTTCAAAGGATCCAGCCGTATTCGACATCCGGGTATACCTGTAGGAAGGACATCGGTCCAATGATCGCGCGGGTTACACCACGATGCGGGAAACTCCCTACATAGCTTTCATTCAAGATTGAATAGAGTTCAATCAACGAACGTCGTAGTATCTTGGTGTCTTACAGGCACCAGACGCTGATCGGATCGGCGCGCACGAGAATGCTTGAACTATCGCTGCACTTCACTCGCGGAAGGAGACACAGATGTCAATGAAGTTATCGTCGCGGCAGGTCGATGGCCTGCAAGGCGGAAACGGAGGGCAACCCGGAGCGGCCGAACGTCCCAAAGCACGTCCGTCCGCCGGAATGCGCAAAGTCAAGCGGCTCGGCTGGAATCTGCTTCCACCGTTGACCTTCGTGGCCATCATCGCAATCTGGGCGGCGGCGGTGCGCCTCTTCGACATCCCCGCGTACGTCATGCCTGGTCCCGGGCTGGTTTTTTCACGACTCGTCGAGGAATATCCGCAGCTCTGGAGCAATTCGATCGTCACGGTGACGGAAATTGTCTGGGGCTTCGGATTGACGATAGTGACTGCAATCCCGGTAGGGCTCGTCATCGCGCTGTCGCCGCTTGCGAAACAGGTGGTTTATCCGCCGCTCATGTTTCTCCAGCTCGTGCCGAAGATCGCAGTGGCGCCGCTGTTCCTGGTCTGGCTCGGCTTCGGCATCGAGTCGAAGGTGCTGCTCACCGTCCTCATGACCTTCTTCCCTTTGCTGTTGGCCAGCGTCAGCGGCTTTCAGATTCTGGACAATCGTCTGCTCTATCTGACGCAATCCATGGGCGCGAGCTCGTGGCAAACCTTTCGCTATCTGCGCCTTCCCTCAGCGCTGCCTGTCATCTTCTCCGGCATCAAGACGTCCGCCACCATCGCCGCAACGGCTGCGATCGTCGCCGAGTTCGTCGGAGCGAACAAGGGTTTGGGCTATGTGCTGCTCCGAGGGACCAGCACGATGGACATCGGACTGACCTTCGCCGTGATTGCCGTGCTGACCTTTATCGGCATTGCCATCAACTACATCGTCGAATTCGCCGAATGGGCGATGACACCCTGGCAGCGCGATAAAAACTGACCTCGAGAACGAAAGAGCGATTGGCCCGATATCGCCGTGGCCAACACCAACACCTTTGGAGACTAACAAGATGCTTCGTTTTATCAGCCGCACGCTGGCCGCAAGCGCTGTGTCGTCAGCGTTGGTTTTTGGAGTGAGTGCCACCGCCGTCGCAGCGACGCCTGTCACATTCCAGCTGAATTGGGTCGCAGGGGGCTCGAACGCGGGGTTTGCCGCGGCGCTGACCGAGGGTTACTACAAGGAAGCGGGCCTTGACGTCACGTTGATCGAAGGCAATGGATCGGGCAATACAGCTCAACTCGTGGCCGCGAATCGCGTGCAGTTGGCCTACGCCGATGCCGTCGCGGTGAGTCAGCTCATCGCGAAGGGCGCGCCGATGAAGGTCATCTCGACAGTCTATCAATCCAACCCTAACGAAGTCTCGGCGCTGAAGAAGACGAATATCAACTCGATCAAGGACCTCAAAGGTAAGAAGGTGGGCGTTCCGTCCGGTTCGTCTCAAACGACGATGCTTCCGCTTTTCCTGAAGGCGAACGGGCTGAAGGAATCGGAGGTGAACCTGATCAACATGCCGTTGACCTCCATGGTTCCGACCTTGTTGCAAGGGCAAGTCGACGCGATCCTCGGATCGATCGATTCGTATCAGATTCAGCTGGAAGCGCAAGGCGCGCAGTTGACCAACTTTCGCTTCGCGGACTACGGCGTGCCGACCGTCAGCACGTCGATCTTCGCGAACGAAACCTATCTCAAGGAGAACAGCGAGGTGGTCAAGAAGTTCGTTGCTGCGAGCCTGAAAGGCTGGAGCTTCGCGCTCGATAACCCGGCCAAGGCAATCAAGGATCTGAAGGCGGTCTTCCCGAATCTGTCGGAGAAGACGGCGACAGCAGAGCTTGCGGCCATCACGCCGCTCTTTTGCAGCGGCGGCGCGAAGTACGTAGGTAAAGCGGAAGACGCGCAGTGGGTGAAGACGCAGGATCTCTTGTCGCAGGTCGGTCTGTTGCCCGCGGGTCGCGACCCGAAGTCGTATTACACGAACGATTTCCTTCCGCCGACGTCGGCCATGCGTGCGTGCAAGTGACTAAAGAAGTAACTAAAGGACCGTCATGACTGAACAGCGAAACATGGGACTGCGTTACTCGGACCTCGAAGTCGGATTGAAATTTCGCAGCCCCGGACGAACGATCACGGATGCGGACCTGGTCGGGTTCGCAGGCCTTACAGGCGACTTCTCCGAACTTCATACGAGCGATGTGTACGCGCAAGCCAGCCAGTTCGGCCGCCGCGTCGCGCACGGCATGCTCGGGCTCGCTTACGCGCACGGCCTGATGTGGGCGCGCACGGGCGAGTTGCGCGAAACCGCGATCGCGTTTCTCGGGATCAACGAATGGAAGTTTCTCAACCCCATCTTTGTCGGCGACACGATCTTCGTCAACTACGAGATCAGTGAGCTTCGCGAGAGCAAGTCGCGGCCGACGCAAGCCATCGCGACCTTCGATGTCTCGGTCGTGGATCAGGACAACCGGGTCGTTCAGACGGGCAAAAAAGCTTTGCTGGTGTCCAAGGTTCCCCTTTCTGCTGTCGCAGCAAGTAATTCGTCCGCCGCGAGCGGCGAGGAGCGGAAGTCATGAGTAATCAGGTTGCAGAACAGCGGGACACTGCGACGAAGTCCGGCGTACCGATTAGTATTCGACGCGTCGCCAAGACCTTCGGCGAAGACAGCGACAAGCCGTTTCAGGCGCTCAAGGAAATCAATATCGACATCCAGCCGGGCGAGTTCGTCTCCATCGTCGGCGCTTCTGGATGCGGCAAGAGCACCTTGATGCTGATGATCGCGGGTCTGCTCAAGCAGAGTCAGGGCGAGATTCTGGTCAACGGCAAGCCGGTGACGAAGCCGATCACCGATGTCGGGATTGCGTTTCAGGATCACTTGCTGCTCGAATTCAGAACGGCGCTCGAAAACGTGATGCTGCAGGCCGACATTCGCGGCCTGCCGAAGAAGAAGATCGAGGCACGTGCAAAGGATCTGTTCGAGCAATTGCGTCTGACGCATGCGATGCAGAAGTATCCGCGCCAGTTGTCGGGCGGTATGCGGCAGCGCGTCTCGCTCGTCAGAACGCTGGTTCACGATCCGTCCGTCCTTTTGATGGATGAACCGTTCGGCGCACTGGATGCATTGACCCGGCTTCAGGTCCGGATGGACCTTGAGGCGCTGTGGCTGCGTCGCCGCCCGACCGTCGTCTTCATCACGCACAGCGTGGAAGAAGCGGTGGGGTTGTCAGACCGCATATTGGTGATGAGCCCGAATCCCGGTGAGGTGGTCGACGAGATTACGGTCCATCTGCCGCGGCCGCGTCCCATTGTGCTCGGCGACGCGCCGGAATTTGCGGCCTACGTCGACCGCATCTATGGGCATTTCGAACGCATGGGCGTGCTGCACGGCATCGAGGTGCCTAAGGCTACATCGGCCGCATCGTAAATCTGGTAAACGACAGGGCGACATGAGCACAGCAACGGAACACGTCAGCCGGTTGGTCACGACCGAGGTGAACGGTTTTATCGCCACCGTGGGGATTAGTCATGGGCCGCTGAATCTGGTCACGACCGGTTTGTTGCGCGAGTTGAACGAGGCGTTCTCGGCAGTGTCCGCGATGGCCGATATCCGTTGCGTGATTCTGCATGGAAGTCAGTCGCGCGCCTTTTGCGCGGGCAGCGACATCAAGGAATTCGCGCGCGTTCGCGAACAGGCCAGTGAAAAGAAGATCCTTTTCGAAGACATGGTGCTTCGTCAACTGGCGCGCCTGCCGATGCCGACTATCGCGGCGATCGACGGCGCAGCGCTCGGCGGCGGTCTCGAACTCGCCCTGGCTTGCGATCTGCGCGTGGCGCGACACGGCGTGGCGATGGGCCTGACCGAATCGCGTCTGGGCGGGCTCGCCGGTAGCGGTTCGCTGAGACTCACGCGCCTAGTCGGCCCGGCGCGAGCCAAGCTGATGTTGTTCACAGGCGAAACCATCGATTGCGCGCAGGCGCTGTCGTGGGGTCTGGTCGATCGCGTGACAGATGACGGAACCGCGCTGGATGCCGCGCTCGAACTTGCGGGAACCATCGCCGCGCGAGGGCCGGTGTCGAATCGCCTCGCCAAGGAACTCGTCGATGCCGCGCAAGATTTTCCGCTCGATGCGGGCCTGTCGATGTCGACCGTGGCGCTCCAGAAGATATTCGACAGCAGAGACCTGCATGAAGGTGTGGATGCGTTCTTCTCCAAGCGCCCACCGTCGTTCAAGGGCCATTAAGGCTTAAGCAAAGATCATGAGTGTTACGAACCTGGAAATCGGCATGACCGAAAACGCGCAGGCCGCTGACTCGGCCTTGCTGGGCGACGGCGCAGTTCTCGTCTGGAACGATGTGGTATCCGAAGGCCGCGAGCAGTTTTATGAGTGGCATGACAAGGAGCACATCCCCGAAAGGCTTTCGATTCCTGGCTTCCGACGCGGACGCCGGTATGTCCGCTCGGGTCACTCGCCCGAGTGGCTGACCATGTACGAGGCGGTCGATCTGAACGTGGTGGTGTCGCCGGCTTATCTCGAACGTCTGAACGCGCCGACGCCCGCAACGGTCGATACGTTGCGCTACTTCCGCAACACATCCAGAGCGGTATGCCGAATCGTGCACTCGGTCGGGTCGAGTAGCGGCGGTCACGTGCTCGCATTGCGTCTGGATGTGCCCGCGGCGCGGGCCGAAGCGATGAAGACATATCTCTGCACGGAGGTGTTTCCGCGTGCCGCTGCGTTGACGAGCGTCGTCGCCTGCCATCTCTACATGGCCGATCAATCCGGCAGCCATATCGACACCGCTGAGTCGAGCACGCGTGAGTTCGACGTGCCCGCCTGGGTAGTACTCGTCGAAACCACCACACCGGAAGCGGCCGAAAGCGCCCGTGGTCTGCTCGACGCCCGGAAGCTCGAATCGCTCGGTGTGACGGTGCGCCCCGACGGCACAACTTATTCGTTGGAGATCTGCCGGCTGGCACATGCTCCGGCAGACATTTGAACGCTAGACCACTCAAGAGAGACTGCGATGAAACTGGTAAGACACGGGCAACCCGGCGAGGAGCGCCCGGGCATCATTGACGCGCAAGGTCAGATTCGCGACCTCGGCGACCGTTGCAAGGATTTCGATCCCGCGTTTTTTGCGGGCGATGGCCTTCAGCAGTTGAAAGAGATCGACGTGCAGAGCCTTCCGGTCGTCGCAGCCGATACGCGTCTTGGGCCGTGCATCGCGCAACCCGGGACGTTCCTGGCCATCGGCCTGAACTACGTTCAGCATGCCATCGAGACAAACGCGCCGATCCCGACGGATCCCATCATCTTCAGCAAGGCGCCGTCCTGCGTGTCGGGTCCGAACGATCCGGTGCTCCTTCCCAAAGGGTCGACTAAGACCGACTGGGAAGTGGAGCTTGCCTTCGTCGTCGGCAAGCGCGCTCACTATGTCGAGGAGTCCGAGGCGCTCGATTACATC
>Ga0105251_10002193_pt1 | contig 15610 bp, 15 predicted proteins | sample KBSS64metaG_FD_80424 | JGI IMG/M metagenome (GOLD analysis project Ga0105251, IMG submission 80424) | Switchgrass rhizosphere microbial communities from Kellogg Biological Station, Michigan, USA - KBS S6-4 metaG | ecosystem: Host-associated > Plants > Roots > Rhizosphere > Soil | place...
GCGCCATTGGCTGCGCGGCGTGACCAGCAGGAACGCCAGCAGCAGCGGCCCGGGAACCCAGATCACATGCAGGTGCAGCTGAGCCGGCATCAGGGTTGGCAGCCACTGACCGAACATGCAGCCAAGCAGCAGCGGCAGCGCTGTTGTCAAAAGCGTGCGAACGTCTAGTGCAGGCTGCGTGAAGCCGAGCGGCCGTGAGGGCGTGAACGTCGCGTGCGGTGGGTCAGGCGCGTCGGCGCCGACGGGGTTCACCTGGCTCCTGGCCTGCACTCTGCACCTCGGGGAGATGGGCGGGATCGCCAGCGGCGGTCCATGCGCCTACGTTATACGACGTTCGGGTTGTATACGCTTGCCGCCGTGTCACTTCAGCCCCACAATCGGCCCGATGTAAACAGGTTGACGCAACGCACGCTATCCACATTCCGACGCAACGGGGGAGCAGGCGATGGACGAACCGATGTCACCCTACAGCCGATTCGTGGTCGACGGTTTCGACGCCGACGCGCTGCTGGGGGTTGTGCGCGATACACGCTTCGAACAACGGCTGCTGGCGTCCGGGCATTTCCGCGCCTGCGTGCAGCGACTGGTGTTTCCGGAGTTCAGCCTGGACAGCGGTGCGTACACGTTGCCGATCTTCGCGAGCGGAAGCTTCAGCCAGGGCATGATCGCGCTGGCGTTGGCGGTCACCTGCGCCGAGCCGATGTGGGCCAATGGCCGCTGGATCGCTGCCGGCCAGGTGATGGTGTTCGCCGAAGACAGTGAATTGAATGTCCGGCCCAGCCCCGGCGGCTGGCAGTGGGCGGTACTGCTGATTCCACGCGAAGTGCTGCAGCGTGAATCGGTACGGCGCCTCGGCCGCGAACTGCGGCTGCCGCGTACCGGCTGGTACAGCCGGACGGCGGCGCCGCGCGACGCCCGCAACCTTTGCGAAGGCGTGTTTTCGGTGCTGCAGGAGGCGGCCGAATGGCGGGGCCCGATCGTGCCGGAACAGGTGGAGCTGCAGGCAGCCACCCTGTTGGGGGTATTCATCGATGCAGTGGGTGCCTCGGATGGCGGCCCGGAACGACGCGGGCTGGGCAGCGGCATCGAACGCCGGCGCGATGCGATCGTGCGCCAGGCAGAGGCCTACCTGAAGTCACAGCTCGAAACCCCCTACGACAGTCGTGCCCTGTCGGCCTATCTGGGCGTCGGCGAGCGGCAGCTGGAGCGCCTTTTCAGGGACGCCTACGGCCACGGTCCCTGCCACTGGCACCAGCTTGCACGGCTGAACCTGGCGCGCAGTGCGTTGCGGCGCGCCCAGGGGCGGGGCGGCGTGACTGAAGTGGCGACCCGTTACGGCTTCGCCCATCTGGGCCGGTTTTCGGTGATGTACCGCGATGTGTTCGGCGAGAGTCCACGTGACACCCTGCGCGGCTGAATCGTTGTGGATGCGCGTCACAGTGTGAAAATGCGTCACGATTTCATCACATTCTCGCTGTAACGTAGGCTTCGTTGCGCGCGATTTCCATGTGAATCCGCGCAGTACTTCAATCAGGGGACGATTGATGGCCACGGGAGGAATCGACATGCAGGTTTCGTATTCGACGGCGGAGTGCCGCTATCGCCGTGTAGTGCTGGCCGACGACCACCGGGTGGTGGCGCAGGGTATCGAGCATCTGCTGGAAGACCGTTTCGATTCCATCGAGCTGGTGTCTTCGGGCGAGGAACTGGTGGAGGCGGTACGCCGCGATCCACCTGACGTGGTCGTAGCCGATATCAGCATGCCTGGCCTGACCGGCATCCAGGCGCTGCGCCGGATGCGCGAGGAAGGCTATGTCATGCCGGTGGTGTTCCTGACCATGCATGACGAGTCCAGCATGGCGGCCGAAGCGATCCGTGCGGGCGCTCGCGGTTATGTGCTCAAGAGCGCTGCCGGTGAAGAACTGGTGCGTGCGCTGGCCGGAGTGATGGGGGGGCACACCTACGTGACCCCGACCCTGGCAGTGGACGCAATCGCCAGTGCCGGACGCCAGCAATACGTGCTGACCGACAAGCAGCTTCGCATCCTGGAATACGTGGCGCGGGGCCTGCGTTCGAAGCAGATCGCCTATGAACTGGGGGTCTCGGTACGCACCATCGAATCGCACAAGTACGCGATCATGCAGGAGCTGGGCGTGCACGGCACGCTGGAGCTGGTGCGCAAGGCCGAGCACGAGGGCTTGATCCGACACTGAGCCGGGCGGCCGGGCCTGGGCACCGGGCAAGTAGATTTACTTGCCCGCATCCGGTTGTTTTTCCCTTGTCCCGGTCAAGGCGCGGGAACACCATCGGTGTGTGCGATCACCTGGTGGACCCCATGAACGCTGTCCGTGTGCTGCTGGCCGAAGACGGCTCCGCCATGGGGCGGCAACTGCGGGGGCTGCTGTCCGAACAGTTCGACGTGGTCGGACTGGTCCAGGACGGCGCCTCGCTGGTCAAGGCGGCGCAGAGCATGCTGCCCGACGTGGTGGTGACCGATATCGCCATGCCGGAGCTTGACGGCCTGGAGGCGGCGCGGCGGCTGCGTGAACAACGGCCAGTGCTGGGCGTGGTGTTCATCACCGTGCACGCGGAGCCGCAGATGGTGGACCAGGCCATGGCGCTGGGCCCGTGCAGCTATGTACTCAAGTCCGACGCGGGTGACGACCTGGCGCTGGCCGTGCAGGCGGCGCTGCGCGGCGAGCGTTTCGTGTCGCGTTCGCTGTAGGTCCTGCGTTTCGGCTACACCAGGATGCCCATCAGCTTGGCCACCAGTTCGTCGAAGGGGAAGGCCAGCAGCGCCAATGGCAGCAGCGGCACTGTCGCGGCCATCGCCACGGAGAGGATGTTCCAGCGCGTGACCGGCACCACCGACATCGCCACGATGCCCTGGTAGACCCCACCGAAGTCGGCAATGGCCGAGGCGTCGCCGGTATCCACCAGCGACGTGGGCCCGGCCGTGTCTTCACTGGCGGCCTGCCAGCGCTCGTCGAAGGTGGCTGAAGCCCGGTTGCCGAGTGCATCGAACCGGTACAGTGCGTGGCGACGAGTGCGCACCAGCAGCGGCGTAAGCAGCAGCAGCGGCGCCATCAGCAGCACGGTGGCACCGACCACGTAGCCGGCGAGCAGATGGCGCAGGTCGTACAGGGTGGTTCCCATGTACGTCATCTGGTTGATGCAGGTGCCCGACACCAGCAGCCCGCCGGCCGCAGCGAGCGCGCTGAAGCGCGCCTGGGCCAGGCCGAGGAAGGCCAGCCCCCCGCTGCGGTCGGGATGCTCGGCGTGCAGGTCAAGCCCGACCGAGGGCAGGCGCCACAGCAGCAGGGTCCACAGCATGAATCGCCACAGCCACAGCAGCACGACCAGCCGGAACAACGGCGTGCCGACCCAGGCATACCAGACGCCGGCTGGGGTCACGGTGCCACCGGCGACGCGCCAGTCCGGCACCCCGTGCAGCAGGCTTACCACGCCCCCCTGGTAGAATGCCGGTGCGAACGCAAGCGCGATGCAGGCCAGTTCCGGCCACACGCTGTCCCGACAGCGCCGCACCCGCTGCAGCAGGGCCTGCAGGCGCGGTTGACGTTGCGGGCGGACCAGACTGGCCCGCGTCAACTGGCGTATCGCGTCGTGCAGCAGGTCGTCTGCACGCGACGCGGCCAGCACCAGCAGTGGCAACGCCAGCAGCAGGCGGGCGAGGGTGGCGTAGTCGCCCAACAATGCCATGGCGTGCGGGCGCGGCCACAGCATGCCCTGCGCATGGGTCAGCAGCAGCATGGGCAACACGCTCACCGCGACAAGCGTCGTGGCCAGCCAGCGCGACAGCCGCCGACTACGGCGCAGCGCACCGCTGGCATTCAGCAGGCGATGTACCAACCCGCCGCGCATCAAGGAGTAAGTGTCCCGGTTCATGCCGAACGAGCATACCTTCAGGCCTGCACGCCACTGACGCAGTAAAAATACTGATGCCGGTGCAGTACCAATCCCGATGTACACGGGAGGCGCCCCCCGCAAGCTGGACGCCTCGCCATCGGGAACCGGCAATGCTCCTGGTCATTGATTACCTGACGCGGTTCTGGACCGACCTGATCGGGCGCACCGACGGACCGATGAGCTTCCGGTTCTTCCTGCAGCCGACCATGGCGCTGATCCTGGCACTCCTTGACGGCGTGCGCGATGCGCGTGCCGGCAAGCCGCCGTATGCGTCGCGGATGATGCACAGCGCCCCCCACGAACATCTGGTGCTCTGGCGTGATGGGGTGACCGCGACCGCGCGCATCCTGGTGCTTGGCGTGGTCATGGACGCGATCTACCAGGTGCGAGTCTACGGCGGGTTCCCGTATCCGCTGGAAGCCTTCGTGCTCGCAGTGGCGTTGGGGTTCATTCCGTACCTGATCCTGCGCGGCCCGTTCACCCGGCTGGCAGCGCGCTGGTTCCGCAGCCACCCTACGCACAAGGATGCGGCCCCATGACCGGCACCGACTCCACCCAGGCACTGTCGGATCGTGCCGCGACCCTGGAGCAGGCGCAGGCGACCCTTGGCGGGTCCGATCAAGCCTCGCTGGAACTGTCCTCCCGGCGCACCGGCATGTCGTTCCAGCGCACGCGCATGAGTGCGGACCGGACCCTGATGTCGATCATCCGCACCGCGCTGTCGCTGATCGGGTTTGGCTTCACCATCTACCAGTTCTTCGGCCACATGCTGCAGGTGCCCGGAGTCACCCTGAATCCGCATGCGCCGCGCAACTTCGGCGTCGCACTGGTGCTGCTGGGGATAGTGATGCTCACGCTGGGCATCGTGTACCACCTGCGCTACATGCAGGGCCTGCGTGCCGAAAGGGCCCAGATGAAGCGCGAGGGACTGATCCATGGCGACAGCCACTATCCAATATCGCTGACCCTGATCACCGCCGGCCTGCTGTGGCTGCTGGGCCTGATGGCGATTGCCGGGATGACGTTCAACATCGCCCCGTTCGGCTGAGGAGAAACAAGGATGAGCGTAGTGGCCGACACCATGATCGATATCGAAGGCGGGCTGTTCCTGATGGGCTCCAACGACCACTATCCGGAAGAGCGTCCGGCACACAAGGTACGGGTTGCACCGTTCCGGATCGACCGCTATCCGGTGACCAACCGGGAATTCTCGCGCTTCGTCCGCGACACCGGCTACGTGACGTCCGCCGAACGACCGGCCGATCCGCGCGACTACCCGGGTGCGGACCCGGCGCTGCTGGTGCCGTCCTCGGTGGTGTTCGTGCAACCCTCGGGGCCGGTGGACATGTCCAATACCCACAACTGGTGGCACTACGTGGCCGGCGCCAACTGGCGGCATCCGCGCGGGCCGTTCACCCGGCTCGACGGGCTGGACGACCACCCGGTGGTCCACCTGACGTATGCCGACGCAGAGGCCTATGCGGAATGGATCGGCAAGTCGCTGCCGACCGAGGCGGAATGGGAGTTCGCCGCGCGCGGTGGCCGGGAACCCAGCGAGTTTGCCTGGGGCGATACCCTCACCGTGCGCGACCGCCACCAGGCCAACACCTGGCAGGGTGAATTCCCGTGGCAGAGCCTGGACGAAGATGGCCATCGCTGGACCTCGCCGGTGGGCAGCTACCCGCCCAATGGCTATGGCCTGTACGACATGATCGGCAACGTCTGGGAATGGACCAGCGACTGGTACCAGCAGCACGACCAGATTCCCACCAAGCCGTGCTGCGCGATCGACAACCCCCGCGGCGGCGAGCGCCAGCGCAGCCAGGATCCCAACGACCGCAGCGGCGTCCCGCGCCGGGTCATGAAGGGCGGGTCGCATCTGTGCGCGCCCAACTACTGCCGCCGCTACCGCCCGGCCGCGCGGATGGCGCAGCCGGTGGATACCTCGACCTGCCACGTCGGCTTCCGCTGCGTGGAACGGTGACCGCCATGCATACCACTACCGCAAACCATTACCGTCGCAGCTGCATCGCCAGTGCGCTGCTGCTCGGCACCCTGGCGCTGGTCGCCGCGTTGCCCGCGCATGCCGTGGAAGGCGGACTGGGCCGCTCCATCACCGGCATGCAGATCACCTCGTACGTGGGCGTGATTCCGCCCGAACCGGGCATGCAGTGGTCGTTGAGCTATGTCCAGTACGACGGCAAGATCGGCGGCAGCCGCCCGGCGCCGATTGCCGGGCAGGTGTCGCTGGGCCTGGAAGCCGACGTCAGCCTGACCGCCGCCACCGGCATCTATGTGTGGCCGACCCACGCCGGCCGGTGGAACTTCGCCTCAATGGTGACCGCCCCGTACATCGATGCCGATGTCACCGCGAACCTGCGCGGCCCGTTCGGCAACCAGGTCAACACGCACGACAGTGCTTCCAACTGGTTCGACCTGTACTTCGCACCGTTGATCGCCGGCTTCCACATCAACGAAGTGCAGCATCTGTCGTTCGGCCTCTATGTGTACGCGCCCACGGCCAAATACACGCCCGGAAAGCTGGCCAATCCCGGCCTGAACGTCTGGACGGTCTCACCGGCCGCCGGTTACACGCACCTGTTCCAGAAGGGCACGCTGGAGTTCAGCGTGCTGGGTGGCATGGACTGGTACAGCCGTAATGACGATACCGATTACAGGAACGGGTTGGTGCTGCGCAACGATGCCCTGCTGGTCAAGCGCACCGCCAGCGGCTGGGGCTTTGGTGCTGCCGCGGGGTGGCTGCAGCAGGTGCAGGACGACGATAGCGACCTGGCCGACCAGCTGGATGGGTTCAAGGGTCGATCCTTCGGCCTGGGCCCGGTGCTCACCTACGGGAAGAAATGGTCGGGCGGCGAGCACGTGGACGTATCGTTCCGCTACCTCAGTGAGTTCAGCGTGCGCAACCGCTTTGAAGGCGACCCCTGGAGCGTATCGATCAGCGCCGGATTCTAGGGCGCGTTTCCCCACCGTATCTGGAGATGTCCATGCCTGCCACAGCCACCCGCGTCGCCCATGTCGCCTGCCTGTTGCTCGGGGGTGTTCTCGGCCCGGCATTGCCACTGTCGGCCGCGCCGCCCAGTGCGCCTGCGTCCGCTGCCGGCGTCAACGACCTCGATCCGGACGCGCTGGCCGCGCTGGACCGGATGGGCGCGGCGCTGCGTGCGTTGAAGCAGTTCACGCTGACCTCCGAAGGCAGTACCGAACTGGTGCTCGACAACGACCAGAAGATCGAGCTCGACGGCCGGGTGACCTACAAGGTGAAAGCCCCGGACAAGCTGTTCCTTGAACTGGACAGCGACCGGCAGCTGCGCCAGCTGATCTACGACGGCAACGCGCTGACCGTGTATTCGCCGCGCCTGAAGTACTACGCGCAGGTGGATGGCGTCGGCGCCACCCTGGGCGAGCTGGTCGACCGCGCGTCGACCCGCTATGGCATCGAGATGCCACTGGCGGACCTGTTCCTGTGGGGCACCGACAAGGCGCCACGATCCAACATCCGCAATGCGCTGCATATCGGTGGTGGCACCCTCGACGGCGAGGCGGTGGAGCAGTACGCCTTCAAGCAGGATGCGGTGGACTGGCAGGTGTGGATCTCGAAAGAGACCTCGCTGCCGAAGAAGCTGGTGATCAACGCGTTGGATGATCCCACCCAGCCGCAGTACCGGGCGCAACTGCACTGGGACACGCGTTCGCCGGTACCCGACAGTGCGTTCACCTTCACCCCACCCGCCGATGCAGCGCGGATCAAGCTGGTGTCGGCAACAGCGCCCGTCGCTGGCGAGGAGAACTGACATGCGTGCCCTGCCGACTGCCCGTTTCGCCCTCTGCACCGCCGCCAGCCTGCTGGTGCTGCTGGCCGTGGGCATCCATCCGGTCCAGGCCCAGCACGGTCACCGTGGCGGTGGCGCTGCACGGGCCAGCGCCCACAGCAGCATCAACCGGCCCGTCGAGCGGCCGCAGGGTGGCGCCCACCGCGACATCAACCGCAACGTGAATCGCAATGTCAACGTGAACCGGAATGTCGACGTCCACGTTGACAACCACGGCCACCATGACGACCACTGGGACCGCTATGACGACCATCCTTTCGCCACGGCGGCGGCCGTGACGGCCGGGGTGGCGGTGACCTCGGCGGTAATCGGCTCGATCGTCAATTCGGTGCCGCCCAGCTGCGTCACCACCGTGATCAACGGCATGGCCTACCAGCAATGCGGAAATAACTGGTACGAACCGCGCTACAGCGGAACCACCGTGCAGTACGTGGTGATCAATCCCCCGCGCTGAGACCGGCAAGTCAGGCAGGCGGAAACAGTCAGGAGGAAACGGGTCGGGAGGAGATGCGCATGGTTGCACTGAACCTGAAAGACGTTGACCGCAGCCACGCGGAGGAGCAGCTGCGCGCGGTGCTCGATGCGGTACCGACCGCCTTGCTCCTGATCGATCCGGAGGGCGAGATCCGCTATGCCAATGCTCGCGCTGCGCAGGTGTTCGGCTACGCGCAGGGCGCCATCAATGGTCGGCTTGCCGCATTGCTCCTGCCGGAAACGACCTGCCTGCTGCGTCCACGAAGCGCTGGTTCTTCGGGGGCCCTGGCGCTGCCGGGTGGTTTCGGCAACGATGCCGTGGCCCGCCGCCTGTGCGGCGGCGAGTTCCCCGCCGAAGTGACGATCACGTCGCTGCAGCTGGACGGCCGCCCGCATCTGGTTGTTGCGGTGACCGACCTGACCGAGAAGCGTAGCGCGGAGCAGGAAGGCGCCTTCGAGCGGGAAAGCATGGCGCACATGGCGCGTGTGAACCTGGTAGGCGAGATATCCGGCTCGCTCGCGCATGAGCTCAACCAGCCGCTTGCCGCGATCCTCAGCAATGCGCAGGCCGCGTTGCGGATCCTGCGCCGCGACCCGGGCGAGATCACCGATATCCGGGAGATCCTCGAGGACATCGTCGAGAACGACCACCGCGCCGGCGAAGTGATCCGCCGCCTGCGCGGGCTGCTGCGACGGGAATCCCGCAGCTTCGCGCCAGTGGTGGTCGATGAGCTGGTCCACGACTCGATCCGCATCATCCGCAACGACCTGATCAACCGTGGCGTGGAGTACCGGCTGGACCTCACCGTTCCGGTCACGCAGGTGCATGGCGACAGCGTTCAGCTGCAGCAGGTGCTGCTGAACCTGATCATCAACGCCTGCGACGCGATGGCATCCAGTGCGCAGCGGGTACTCACGATCAGCACCCTGTCGCCGGCCACCGGGCTGATCCGACTGGAAGTGCGCGATACCGGGCCCGGCATCGAGCCTGCGCAGCTCGAGGGCATCTTTGCCCCCTTCCTCACCAACAAGCCAAATGGGCTGGGCATGGGCCTGGCAATCTGCCGCACGCTGCTGCGTGCGCATGGCGGTACCATCGAAGCAGGCAACCTGCCGGCCGGTGGCGCGGTGTTCCGCATCGAACTTCCCACGCTGGAGTGAAGCCATGAACGCTGTCGTGCATGTCGTCGATGATGATCCGGACGTGTTGACCGCATTGGGACGCTGCCTGAAATCCGAGGGCCTGGAGGTCACGCTGAGCAACTCGCCGGACGAGTTCCTGACCCGGTATGACCCGACCCTGGGCGGCTGCATCGTGCTCGACCTGAACATGCCGGGGATGGATGGGCTGGCCCTGCAGCGCCTGCTCGGGGAGACCGGCCATGCACCCAGCCTGATCTTCGTGAGCGCCACGTCCGATGTATCCAGCTGCGCCACCGCCATGCGGACCGGCGCGCTGGACTTTCTCACCAAGCCGGTGGACGTCGATGTCCTGCTGGACGCGGTCCGGCGTGGCATCGACAGGGATGCCGACGTGCGCGTGAGGCGGTGTGGCGAACAGCTTGCGCTTGAACACTACAACGCGTTGACCCCGCGCGAACGCGAGGTGCTGCCGCACGTCCTTGCCGGCCGGCTGAACAAGCAGATCGCGGCGGACCTGGGGATCTCGCTCAAGACCACCAAGGTGCACCGCAGCCGGATCATGCACAAGTTCGGGGTGCGTTCGGTTGCCGCGCTGGTACGTCACGCCGAAGAAGCGCACCTGGCCATTGCGGTTCCGGATCGGCGGGCCTAGGCCATCGCCATGACCATCACGGTTCCCCACGTGGTAAGCAGCACATGGGCGATGGCGACCGAGCCGGAGTAGCCGATCACCGCGATGGAACTGCCGGAGCGTTCCTGCAGGGCGGCCAGCGCGGCGGTAAAGGTCTGCGCGCCGGAGATCGCACCGAGCAGCAGGACGGGCGATATCTTCAGGACTTTGTGACCGAACCACAGTCCACTCAGCAAGGGCACCAGGGTGACGGCGATGCCGCCGACGAACAGGCCCAGGCCGTGTTCGCGCAGCGCGTCCACGAAGTGCGGCCCTGCGCCCAGGCCGACCATCGCCACGAACGCGGCCAGGCCATAGGACTGCATCAGTTTCACGGCGCTGTCGGGTACGCGTGCGAACAGGGGCCGGCTTGCGCGCAGGTGGCCGGTGACAATGCCGCCCAGCAACGCGCCGACGCTGGTACCGATGCTGACCGAGACCTGGCCCAGCGGCACCACCGCGACGATGCCGAACACCGCGCCCAGGAAGATCGCCAGGCCGACCGCGACGAAATCGGTGGCGTCGGTGCTGTGCACGATCGCTCCCAGTTCGGCGGCGGCACGCTCCACGGCCGGTTCCGGCCCGACCAGCAGCACGACGTCGCCACGCTCGATGATGGTCTGGGTCCCGATCGGCATCTTCTGCCCGTTGCGCAGGATCCAGCGCAGGAAGACTCCGCGCACCGCGTCGCCCTGGGCGATCTGCTCCAGCGTGCGGCCGGCCCAGGTCGATCGGCTGACCAGCACGCGGTGCGAGGCCATCGGCACGTCGAGCAGCGCAGGGTCATCGACTTCATCGGCGCGGTCACCCAACAATTCCACCAGCGCGTGGCGGTGCCCGCCGACCGCGACCAGGTCGCCCGGCTGCAGCAGGGTGTCGGGCTGTGGCTCCTGCAACACCCCCTGTTGGCGCAGGCGGTAGACGAACAGCCGTTCGCCCGGCAGCAGGCGCTCGGCCTCGGCCACGCTGCGACCGGCGATGGGCATTCCGGCGGTAATCCGATAGGCCCGGGTCTCGAACGGCTGCCAGGCCGAGGCGACCCCGGCGCGCGTGCGTTCGATGCCGAAGCGCCGTTCGAGCGCCAGCGCCTCGTCGGTCAGCCTGCAACGCAGCAGTCGGGGCCCGATCACGTTGCAGGTCAGGATCACGCCGAGCGCGCCGACCACGTAGCACAGCGCGTCGGCCACGCCGACATGCGCCACGTAGCGGGCCTTGAGCGCATCGTCGATGGGCAGGCGCTGGATGGCCTCGGCGGCGGTGCCCATCGCGGGCGATTCGGTCAACGCTCCCGACATCATCCCGGCCGCAAGCCCCGGGTCGAGCTTCAGCGCATGCGCCACCAGCAGTGCCACGACCAGGCCGACCACCGGCATGAACACTCCCAGCACCGCGTAGCGCCAGCCGTCGCCCTTCATCGCCGGCGCGAAGCGGGGGCCGACTTCGTAGCCGATGCCGAACAGGAAGAGCAGGAACACCAGCGACTTGGCGGTGGCGGCCACCGGAACCTCGAACGCCCAGCCCAGCAGCATGCCGGCCAGCAGCGACCCGGTGACGCCACCGAGCTGGAACCCGCGGAGCTTGAACCCCCCCACCCAGTAACCAAGGGCAAGCGCCAGGTACACGGCCAGCTCGGGATAGCGGATCAGGACCGAGGCGAGCCAGCCCATGCGGATCTCCTTGTCGGGTGGGTCAGAGGCTGGGCGGGTCGTAGTAGACCAGCAGGCGGATGTCGTCGAGGTCGCTGGCCAGCGGGTCCTTCTGCTCCACATGGGCATAGCGCACGCGCATCATCAGGCCCTTCAGCGCCCCTTCGGCCACCGTCCACTGCGCGTTGAGGTTGTACTCGTCCTTGGCATACTCGGTGGGCGAATCCGGGTCGGAGCCATCGACATAGAGCGCGTACAGGCTCAGCCCCTTCACCGACTCGAACGCATACGAAGCCCGCATCAGCCAGGCGCCTTCGCCGTTGCGGTTGAAGTCCTCCACCTGCACGCTGGTGAAGCCGGGATAGCCGCTCCACGGGTTCTGCATGTTGGTGCCGCCGCTGGCACGGGTGTAGCCGGTGGTGAACAGCGCACCTTTCCAACCCAGTTCGGCCTTGCCGCCCCATTGCCGGGAGGAGAATTCCTGCCCGCGCAGCAGGTTGTCGCCGGCGCTGTCCTGGTCGGTGTACTGCGCGGCCAGGGTCAGCTTCCAGTCGTCGCCGAGCGGAATGCCGTACTTCCCTTCGGTGTAGAAGATGCTGATGATGTCGTTGCTGTGGTACAGGATGGCGCCGCCGCTGAAGTTGCCCTGTTTGTAATTGGCGCCCAGGGTGTAAACGCCGCGCTTGACCCAGGCCGGCGCGCCGGCGTCCCTGGCCATGTTGGTGAACTCGTCGGAATTGCGTTCCTTGATCTTGTGGAAGTAGCCCGCGCCCACGCGCCATTCCGGCGCGCCGTTCCCACCTCCGTACAGGCCCTGCAGCGCGACTGCCTGGAAGGTGTTGGGCGTCATCCGTGAGTCGTTGCGGTTGATATATGGCGAGTCGATCCCGAAGCGGCCCAGCTTGAGGCGGGTGTCCTCGTTGAGCAGCACTTCGCCGTACGCCTCGCCCAGCACGGTATAGCCTTCCTGTCCGGGCGCGAGCAGCAGCGTGCCGTCCTTGTCGTCCGGACCATACAGCCGCTGCGAGGTGTAGCCGGTGGCCGCAAGCGCGAAACGGTCGCGGAAGTAGCCGGTCTTCATGCCAACCGAACCGCCCAGTGCCCAGGCGGTGCTCTGGCTGTCGTCGTACTTGTCGCGGTCCTGGTAGAACGTGCGCGCCTGCACGTCCCACTTGGTGTCCTGCCAGGCCTTGCGCCGGGTCTCCCGGATCCAGGTGGCGCGGTCGCGCGGTCCGAACGCCTGGTCGAGCGGGGTCTGGCCCTGCTCGGTGGAGGACGGTCCGGTTTCAATGTATTCGTCGTCGGCGGTGGGCGGCGGCACCGGCGCTGCCGCCGTCTGGGCAGCGGCCAGCCCAGGCAGCAGCGCTGCGGTCACCGCGAGCAGGTGGGTGAGCGCCTTCATCGGGGTCTCCTAGTGCGACAGCACCATCGCGAAGTAGCCGAACACCGTGTACAGCACCCCCGAGACGGCGTAGCCCACCGGGAAGCCGACCCACGGCACGGTGCTGTTGATCTCCTTGGCGGCCTCGCGCGCGGGCCCGGAGTGCGAGCGCGAACCGGCGACGCCGCCCATCAGCACGGCGGGGTTGATCTTGAAGAAGTGGTAGCCGATCGCCCAGGTGATGAACGGTGGAACGGTGCTGGCCACGAAGCCGGCCAGGAAGATCTTGACCGCGATCGAGCCGGTGAGCTGCTCCAGCAGGGTGGCGCCTGCGTTGATGCCGACGATGGCGATGAAGGTGACCAGGCCCAGGTCTTCGAGGATGTTGCGCGCCGCATTCGGGGTGCTGCCGAAGAAGCGCAGCCGCGACACCACCGAGGACACCAGGATGCCCGACAGCAGCAGGCCACCGGCGTTGCCCAGGCCGACCGAGAAATCACCGATCGGCACGTTGATCTTGCCGATCAACAGGCCCAGCACCATGCCCAGCGACAGGGTCAGCAGGTCGGTGGTGGTGCTCGGGCGGGCGACCTTGCCCAGCAGCGCCGCGGCCTTGTCCACTGCGCTCGCCAGCCCGGTGACGCTCAGCACATCCAGCCGTTTCAGTTCGGTTTCCGCACCCACCGGCATCGGCTCGCCCGAGCGTTCCAGCCGGGTCACCTGCAGCTGCCCGGCGAAGTCCTCGCCGGCCAGGGTCTTGAGCGGCTTGCCCACGAACTCTTTTTCCGTCACTAGGATCTCGGCCTGGTCCAGCGGCACGTTCAGTGCCTGCGGATCGTCGACCTCGCTGCCGATCAGCCCGAGGTTGCTGGTGAGGTCTTCGAGACGGCCGCCGAGTGCGATCACATCGCCCGGCTGCAGGATCACGTCGGGGCCGGCGCCCAGTGATTCGTCGCCCCGGCGCACGTTGGCGATGCGGTACTGCGGATACTGCCTGCGGAAGTCGCCAATGCTCTGCCCGGCGGTAGCTGTATTGTCCAGCCGGTACGCGCGCAGGCCACCGCCGCGATATCCCGACAGCGCCGCATCATCGACGTTGCGCACACCATGGGCCTTTTCGTATTCCAGCGCGGCCTTGCGCGCATCCACGCCCCACCAGCGCGGCAGGTACTTGCAGATCAGGATGATGCCGACCGTGCCCCAGATGTAGGTGACGCCATATCCGAGGGCGATCATGCCCGAGACCTGTTCGGCCGTGGTGCCGGGTGGCAGCTGGTACGCGCCCTGTTCAACGGCCATTTCGGCGGTGCCGATCGCCGCGGACATGGTCTGCGAGCCGGCCAGCACGCCACCGGCAGCACCGGCCGGCAAGCCGAGCAGTCCGGACATGGCGACCACCAGCACCAGGCCGAGCACGGCGCAGATCACCGCCAGGATGGTGAAGGTGATGCCGTCCTTCTTCAGGCTGTTGAAGAAGGCCGGTCCTACGCGCAGGCCCACGCCGTACATGAACAGATAGTAGAAAAGCGACTTGGCGAAGTTGTCCAGCTGCAGCTTGACACCGTAGGTGGACGCCCAGGTCGCCAGTGCGGCACCGACCACCACCGCCGCCGCGACCATGCCCAGGCCGTAGCCCTTGACCGAGAACTTGCCCACCAGCACCGCCATGCCGACAGTGAAGAACAGCAGGATGTACGGGTTGTCCGCGAGGAACTGGAAGAACGCTTGCATGTCGGTGTGCTCCTGGCCTGGAAAGGGGGTTCACTGCAGCGAACGGGCGCGAACACCTTCCAGTGCGTCCGGTTTGATCAGCTTGATGCCCTGCGCGGCGTGGTAGCCGTGGATTTCCTTGACGTCCAGCTTGCGCATGAAGGCGATGGTGTCCTCGGTGATCACCTGGCCCGGAACCATGATCGGGAAGCCCGGGGGATAGGGGATCACGAAATTGGCCGAGACCATTTCCGGACCTTCGCGGAGCCGCCGGTCGACGTCCTCGCTGTGCAGCTTGACGAACTCGCAGTTGGCCTCTTCATACGCCATGAAGAACGCCGGGCGCATGTGGCCCTCATTGCTGTCGCCGTCCGGCGCTTCACGGAATGCATCGTGGAAGCGGCTGAAGTTGGGCAGGTCGGGTACGTCGGTCATCAGCGCGCGAACCCGGTCGGCGAATACCTGGCGGCCACCGGCGCCTTCCTGGGCCAGGCGAGATTCGATTTCGCGCGATAGGTCCGCCAATGCCTTGATCAGCAGCGCCGCATCGCTGTGCGTGTTGTTGATGTTGGTCTGGACCAGGATGCTGTTGCGCGAGGTCTTGTTGATCTGGATGTCGAAGCGTTCGGCCAGCAGGCCCTTGAACTGGGTGCCGTCGAAGCCGGCTGCACCGCAGACCACGGTCAGCCGGGTCGGGTCCAGTGCGAATTCGTCCTCGTCCCAGGCGCGGGTGGTTTCCACCCAGCTGGCATTCGGCGGGCCATAGTCGCGCAGGCCGGAAGCGCGGAATTCCGCCGGAATCATTTCC
>Ga0105251_10002196_pt1 | contig 15597 bp, 12 predicted proteins | sample KBSS64metaG_FD_80424 | JGI IMG/M metagenome (GOLD analysis project Ga0105251, IMG submission 80424) | Switchgrass rhizosphere microbial communities from Kellogg Biological Station, Michigan, USA - KBS S6-4 metaG | ecosystem: Host-associated > Plants > Roots > Rhizosphere > Soil | place...
GAAAAACCTGAGAGCGCCACGGGGAGTCAGGTTTCCCGCGTCATCGTTGACCCCCATCGCGAGCATGCTCGCTCCTACATAAGGGCGAAACCATAAGTGGCCGTTACCGCAGCAATGGATATGTACTCCAACAACATCGCCCACAGGCTTCGACGCATCATGGATCAACGTTGGTAGAAGCGCCGATGGCAATCGTCACAGGTTGACGGACAGGCTCATGGCGTGAGGGGGTAAGAAAATCAAAAGCCAAAGAAACGACGAGGCGGCCGCTGGGCACCTGACACCCCTCGGCGCTCTCAGGTTCATCGCGAGCATGCTCGCTCCTACAGGTTTTGCGCACTTTTAAAGCGCGGTGACCGAAAGCGTGCACCAGTGCGAAGCGGGTTGCCGATGCATTTTTCTCTGCGAAATTTACCACTGGCAGCACCATTCATTTCACCACAAACCCGCCAATCTGGCGGCCAGCAAGGACTAAACACTCACGTCTGCACCACCATGATGTCTTCTTGCGTTCGGCTGGCACAAACCCTGCATTAACCCCATCAAGCCCCTCTGAAAAAGATGGGCAGCCCTCTCGGTCAACGACGATCGACTGGCCGCACAGGTCGTGGGCAACATCGGTGGATCAGGCATGGCCGTCTGGTTTTCAACACCGCAAAAGAACAGGCAAAGACGCCTGGAACCGCAAGGTTTCAGGCGTTTTTTTTTGCTTTTTTTCACCGTGATGGGCTTAGGGCAGGTGTCGTTTATGAATTCCAATGTAGCCACTTTGAACAAACAGCAAACGCTGGTCGTGATTGGCAATGGCATGGTCGGGCATCATTGTGTCGAGCAGTTGATCGAACGTGGCGCCCTTGACCGCTATCGGCTGCATGTTTTCAGCGAAGAACCAATGCGTGCCTATGACCGCGTGCATCTGTCCGAGTACTTTTCCGGTCGCGACGCCGAGTCGCTGGCACTCAGTGACGCGGCGCTGTACGAGACCCAAGGCGTCACGTTGCACCTGGGGGTACCGGTGCTGGAAATCGACCGCGCCCGGCGCCAGGTGATCACCGCTCAAGGTTGCGTGGCCTACGACAAGCTGGTCCTGGCCACCGGCTCCTATCCGTTCGTGCCGCCGATCGAAGGCGCCGAAGGCGATTCGCGCCTGGTCTATCGCACCCTGGAAGACCTCGATGCCATTCGTGCCGCGGCGGCCAATGCCCGGCGCGGTGTGGTGGTCGGCGGTGGCTTGCTGGGCCTTGAAGCCGCCAACGCCCTGAAAAGCCTGGGGCTCGAAGCGCACGTGGTGGAATTTGCCCCGCGCCTGATGCCGGTGCAACTGGATGATCTGGGTGGCCTGGCGCTCAAGGCGCAGATCGCGCGCCTTGGCGTCGGCGTGCACCTGTCCCGCGCCACGCAATCGATCAGCGCTGGCGAGCAGTACCGCTACCGGATGAACTTCGCCAACGACGAATTCCTCGAAACCGACCTGATCGTGTTCTCCGCCGGTATCCGCGCCCAGGATGCGCTGGCCCGGCAATGTGCGCTGGAGATCGGCCCGCGCGGTGGCGTGGTGATCGATGACACCTGCCTGAGCTGTGACCCGAACATCTACGCCATCGGTGAATGCGCGTCCTGGAACGGCAGCCTGTTCGGCCTGGTCGCGCCGGGTTACCAGATGGCCCGCAGTGTCGCCGCGCGCCTGTGTGACGATGCCGCCGAGCCGTTCCAGGGTGCCGACATGTCGACCAAGCTCAAGCTGCTGGGTGTCGACGTTGGCTCCATCGGCGATGCCCACGCCAATACGCCCGGCGCGCGCAGCTATCAGTTCATCGATGAAACCACGGCCAGCTATCGCCGCCTGGTGGTGGATGCCAGCGGCAAACACGTGCTCGGTGCAGTGCTGATCGGCGACAACAGCTATTACGACACGCTGCTGCAATACATGCAGAACGCAATCGCCTTGCCGGCCGAACCCGCCGCGTTGATCCTGCCGTCGTCCGAAGGCGCGCCGACCCTCGGCCCTGGCGCCTTGCCGGAAACAGCCACGGTCTGCTCGTGCCACAACGTGACCAAGGGCGCCATCTGCTCGGCCATCGATGGTGGTTGCACCGACCTCGGCCTGCTCAAGTCGCAGACCAAGGCCTGCACCGGCTGCGGCGGTTGCGCCGGGTTGCTCAAGCAAGTGTTCGAACATGAGCTGATTGCCCGTGGGGTCAGCGTCGACAAGAGTCTGTGCGAACACTTCGCTTACACCCGCCAGGAGCTGTATGCGCTGGTGCGGGTAGAAGGGGTGATCAGCTTCGAAGAATTGCTGGCCAAGCATGGCCGTGGCCACACCGGTTGCGATGTGTGCAAGCCGGCGGTGGGCTCGATCCTGGCGTCGTGCTGGAACCAGCCGATCATGGACCCGTCGCTGGTGCCGCTGCAGGACACCAACGACACCTTCATGGCCAACATGCAGAAGAACGGCACCTATTCGGTCGTGCCGCGCATTCCCGGTGGCGAGATCACCGCCGACAAGCTGATTGCCATCGGCGTCGTAGCGAAGAAGTACGACCTCTACACCAAGATCACCGGCGGCCAGCGCATCGACCTGTTCGGCGCCCAATTGCACCAGTTGCCGGACATCTGGGGCGAACTGATTGAAGCGGGCTTCGAAACCGGCCACGCCTACGGCAAGTCGACCCGCACGGTGAAATCCTGTGTCGGCAGCACCTGGTGCCGCTATGGCGTGCAGGACAGCGTGCAAATGGCCCTGACCATTGAGGATCGCTACAAGGGCCTGCGTTCGCCGCACAAGCTCAAGTTCGCGGTGTCCGGTTGCACCCGTGAATGCGCCGAGGCGCAAAGCAAGGACGTCGGCGTGATCGCCACGGAGAAGGGCTGGAACCTCTACATCGCCGGCAACGGCGGCATGCGCCCGCGTCATGCCGAGCTGTTCGCCACCGACCTCGATGACGCGACCCTGATCCGCTACATCGACCGCTTCCTGATGTTCTACATCCGCACCGCCGACAAACTGCAGCGCACCTCGGTCTGGCGCGAAAGCCTGGAAGGCGGCCTGGATTACCTCAAGGACGTGATCATCCACGACAGCCTGGGCCTGGGCGCCGAGCTCGAGTCGCAGATGCAACTGGTGGTCAATCGCTACGAATGCGAGTGGGCCAATGCCCTCAAGGACCCGGAAAAGCTCAAACGCTTCCGTACCTTCGTCAACGATAAACGCCCGGACCCGGACATCCACTTTGTCCAGGAACGCGGCCAGCGCCGGCCGATCATGGCGGCTGAACTCAACCTGATCCCTGTTACCGAGGAGAGTGTCTGATGAATCAGTCCAATACCCAACGCGTTGAAACCGCTGCGTCTGCCGTCTGGCAATCGGTGTGCAGTCAGCAGGATCTAGTTAATGACTCCGGGGTGGTGGTGTGGCTGGACGGTGCCCAGGTGGCGCTGTTCTACCTGCCGGGCATGGAAGGCAAACAACTCTATGCCATCGATAACCACGACCCGCAATCGGGGGCCAATGTGATCGGCCGCGGACTGGTTGGCAGCATCAAGGGCGATCTGGTCGTTGCCTCGCCTATCTACAAGCAGCATTTTCGTCTCGAGGACGGCAGTTGCCTGGAGTACCCGCAACAGCGTTTGCGAGTCTGGCCGGTGCGGCTGAACGAAGGGGTGGTGGAACTCGGGGTGGCCTGACGCTGTACGCCATTCACATCAGGAGACGGATATGAAGACAGCCGCACAGTTGCTCAAGCTCAAGGTCGTGGAGAACCAGCAGGTGCACAGCATCGCACCGGACGCCATGGTGCTGGAGGCCGTGAAGAAGATGGCCGAAAAGAACGTCGGGGCTTTGCCGGTAATCGAAAAGGGCCAGGTCGTCGGGGTGATCAGCGAGCGCGACTATGCGCGCAAGGTGGTGCTGCTGGGGCGTTCGTCAGTTGGCACACCGGTACGGGCCATCATGAGTTCGCCGGTGGTCACGGCCGACAGCCAACAGAGCATCGAGCACTGCATGGCGGTCATGACCGACAGCCATTTGCGGCATCTACCGGTGGTGGAAAACGGCGAGTTGATCGGCTTGCTGTCGATTGGCGATCTGGTCAAGCAAGCCATTGTCGAACAGGCCGACTTGATTCGACAGTTTGAGCATTACATTCGCGGGCACTGAAAACAGCCTCGAAATCAGCGCAGCACGAAAGGGGACGGATCGGCGGGTAGACGCCCATTCGTCCCCTTTTCCCGGGATCACCCCCACATCAGAACTGTTATGAGTGATCGGAGCGACCGGGTTTATATAGCTCGTCGGTCATCGTACAACCTAGCATGAGTCAAAGGAAAAAAGCGAACTTGCGGCGAGGGTTCCTCTCGAAGTTAAAAGTCCCTATGGATCTTGAATTCACGGGTGTCGAGGAACTCACATGATGCAGCCCAGGGAACATCCGCGATACGAATTGACGCTGTTGATTCTGTTCATGCTGATTGTCATTGCGCTGGGCTATTCCCCACGTAGCCGGGTGGATTGGGCGCTGGAAAACATGCTTGCGCTGCTGCTGGTGGGGGCATTGGTGGTGTTCTATCGCCAGTTTCGCCTGTCGGCGGGCTCCCTTACGCTGGTATTCGTGTTCTTGTGCATTCACGAACTGGGCGCCCATTACACCTATTCCCTGGTGCCTTACGATCGCTGGTGTTCGGCCTTGACCGGCGTCAGCTTCGACAAGAGCCTTGGCCTGCACCGTAATCACTACGACCGGCTGGTTCATTTGAGCTACGGGCTGTTGATGGCATGGCCCATCCGCGAAGTGCTGTTGCAGCTGACACCGTTGCGCGGGCGCTGGCTGTTCTTCATGGCCCTGAACATCATTTTGTCGACCTCGGCCGTCTACGAACTGGTGGAATGGATTGGCGGGGCTTACTTGGGTGACGACACGGCAAAAGCCTTTGTCGGCGCGCAAAACGACCCCTGGGATTCTCAAAAGGACATGGCGCTCGCCGTCGCTGGCGCATGGGTGAGTTTGCTGTTGGTTTCACTGCGACATACGGCAGAAAAAGCCGCTTTACCTACCGCATGTCGTAAAAACAGAAATCAGTGGGGATAGCCTTCAATTCGCGCAGCGACCCGTCGATAACCTCTTGAGACGCCATTCGCGATGGCCGTTTGGACCATCGACATACGTGCCAGAAAGAGGAACCACAGAGTGTCCATAAAACTGCGTTTGCTGCTGCTGATAGGGACGGGGTTGCTCACCGCGTTGATCATGGGCCTGGTCGGTTACCTGGGGACTGCCCGGATGGCGGATGCGGTGCAGGAAAACGAGGTTGGCATGACCGTGCTGCGCAACCACATGGAAGCCGACATGATGCACGACGCGCTACGTGCCGACGTGTTGTCCGCGATGTTGGTCGGGCTGGGTAAAAGTACCAGCAGCAAGGCCGAAGTACGCACGTCCATCGAAGAGCACGCGGCACACTTTCGCGAAGTGCTCGGCGACAACCTGAACCTGGCGGTCAACGCCACCCTCAAAGACGCGTTGAACAAGATCAAGCCCAGCCTCGACACCTACATCGCCGCGGCCGAGCGCATTGTTGGCATGGCCCTGGAAAACCCCGAGGCCGCGCAAAAAGAACTCGGCTCCTTCAACAGCGTGTTCAGCCAACTGGAAGACCAGATGGCCGCCGTCAGCGAGCTGATCGAAAGCAACACCCAAAAGACCAGTGCCGGGACCCGTCAAGCGCTCGGCAGCGCCAACCTGGCCCTCGGCACCGTGCTTTTCGCCAGCCTGTTGTTGCTGCTCGTCCAGGGACGCTGGGTGATCCTGAGCATCATGAACCCCTTGCAAACGGCCAGCCGCATCGCCGAACGCATCGCCCATGGCAACCTGAGCGAGACGATTGCAGTACCCGAGCGCAAGGACGAAGCCAGCACCCTGATCCGCAGCCTGGCGACCATGCAGCGTGATCTGCGCGCCATGATCGAGGTGGTGCGCAGCAATGCCCATGGCGTCAGTGGCATGAGCACGCGACTGAGCAATGGTTGTCATGAAGTAGCCGGCAGCAGCCAGCAACAAAGCGCCGCCGCCAGCACCATGGCCGCCGCCGCCAGCGAAATGACCGCGAGCATCGAGGAAATCACCCGGCACGCCGAGCGCGCGCTGGACATGGCCAACCAGGCCGAGGCGCTGGCCAAGGATGGTGGGCGGGTGATCCATCAGGTGGTCAGCGACATGGACGGCATCGCCCGTTCGGCGCAGCAGTCGGCACAGGTGATCCGCACCCTGGACAAGGAATCCGAAGGGATTTTCAGCATCATCCAGGTGATCAAGGGCATCGCCGACCAGACCAACCTGCTGGCGCTCAACGCCGCCATCGAAGCCGCCCGCGCCGGGGAGCAGGGCCGTGGTTTTGCCGTGGTGGCCGATGAAGTTCGCAGCCTGGCGGGCCGTACCAGCGCTTCGACCCAGGAAATCGCCGCCATGGTCTCGCGCATCCAGCAAAGCACCCGCGAAGCGGTGATCAGCATGGAGGAGGGCGTGTCCCAGGTCGACAAGGGCATGGCCGTGACTGCCGACGTCGAGCGTGCCATCCGCGAGATCCTCGAGGCCACCCTCAACACCACGCAACTGGTCAACGACATCAGTCGCACCATCGGCGAGCAGAGCCTGGCCAGCAATGAAATCGCCCATCAGGTGGAGATGATTGCCGGGATGTCCGAGGGCAACAGCAAGGTGATTGGGCAGACTGCCTTGACGACGGATGAGTTGTCTTCGCTGGCGGGGCAACTGTCGCAGTCGGTGGATCGCTTCCGCCTTTGATACATCCTTTCATTTTGTACTGCCTTCAAGGGCCCCTTCGCGAGCAAGCCCGCTCCCACATTTGGAATGCATTTCAAATGTGGGAGCGGGCTTGCTCGCGAAAGCAGTCGATCAGACAACACAAAACCGAATTTTTAAAGATACTTATCCGTCACCGCCCCCTCCGAAGCACTGGACACCGTCTTCGCATACTTGGCCAACACCCCGCGCTTGTACTTCGATTCCGGCCGTACCCAGCGGCTCTTGCGCTCGGCCAGTTCGGCGTCGGACACAGCGACCGTGATCTGCCGGGTCTCAGCGTCAATGGTGATCCGGTCGCCATCTTCGACCAGCGCTATCGGCCCGCCTTCAAACGCCTCCGGTGTGATATGCCCCACCACGAAACCATGGGAGCCACCGGAAAAACGCCCGTCGGTGATCAGCGCCACATCCTTGCCCAAACCCTTGCCCATCACCGCCGATGTCGGCGAGAGCATTTCGCGCATGCCCGGTCCGCCCTTGGGCCCTTCGTAGCGAATCACGATCACATCGCCCGCCTGCACTTCGCCATTGAGGATGCCGGCCAGGGCGCCTTCCTCGCCGTGGTAGACCCTGGCCGTGCCTTCGAAGCGCAGGCCTTCCTTGCCGGTGATCTTGGCCACGGCCCCGGTGGGCGCGAGGTTGCCGTGCAGGATCACCAGGTGCGAGTCCTTCTTGATCGGCTGATCGAAGGGCAGGATCACGTCCTGGCCAGCGGGGTAGTCGGGCACGTTTTCGAGGTTTTCCGCCAGGGTCTTGCCGGTCACGGTCATCACATCGCCGTGCAGCATGCCAGCGGCGAGCATGCGCTTCATCAAGGGCTGGATGCCCCCAATGGCCACCAGCTCGCTCATCATGTATTTGCCACTGGGGCGCAGGTCGGCCACCACCGGTGAAATCTTGCCCAGCTCGACGAAGTCGTCCAGGGTCAGCTCGACATCCACGGCATTGGCCATGGCCAACAGATGCAGCACGGCATTGGTCGAGCCGGCGAGGGCGATCACCACGCGGATGGCGTTTTCAAAGGCCTTGCGGGTCATGATGTCCCGGGGCTTGAGGTCCAGCTTGAGCAATTCCATCACCTGCTGGCCGGCGCGGAAACTGTCCGAGGCCTTGTCGCTGCCAACGGCGTCCTGGGAGCTCGAACCGGGCAGGCTCATGCCCAGCGCCTCGATGGCCGAGGCCATGGTGTTGGCGGTGTACATGCCACCACAGGAGCCGGGGCCGGGAATGGCCACTTCCTCGATCTGCTTGACCTGGATCTCGCTGATGTCACCGCGCGCGTGCTGGCCCACGGCTTCGAACACGGAAATGATGTCGGTGTGGCCGGCGCCGGGGCGGATGGTGCCGCCATAGACGAAGATCGAAGGTCGGTTGAGCCGCGCCATGCCGATCAGGCAGCCTGGCATGTTCTTGTCGCAACCCCCCACGGTCACCAGCCCATCGAAGCCTTCGCAGCCGACCACCACCTCGATGGAATCGGCGATCACCTCGCGGGACACCAGTGAATATTTCATGCCTTCGGTGCCGTTGGCGATGCCGTCGGAAATGGTGATGGTGTTGAAAATCACGCCCTTGGCGCCCGCGGCATTCGCGCCTTTTTCCGCTTCGATCGCGAGTTTGTCGATGTGCATGTTGCACGGCGTGACCATCGCCCAGGTGGAGGCGATGCCGATCTGTGGTTTCTTGAAGTCTTCGTCGGTAAAACCCACGGCACGCAGCATGGCGCGGGCGGGGGCAGCCTCCACGCCGTCGATTACCTGGGAGGAATATTTGCGCAGATCGTCTTTATCGCTCATGGCTCTTGCCCACCTGCTCGATTGAAGACCAGTGAGTATAGTCGCCCATCCACGGCATCCATCACGCGCGGGCTGGGCTTGTCGTGATATTCTTCGCAACAACTTGGTTTGATCTATTCAGTTTTCCTGTCCTTGAGGCGGGCGAGCAGAATCACTGTCGCTCAAGTAGCTGAAGCCAAAAAAGATAAAAAGTCAGTTCAGTAGGGACATATAACTGGGGTCGATGCAGTCCATCGGCCTTGTGTGCCCACCTTCCAGCCGTCATGTGCAGCCGTTATGTACGAGAACCCGCGGCAGACTTGCCTGAATGCCGTGAGACAAGCGGCTTGCGATCGCGGTTGGAAGGGTGGATGGCGTTTTATCATAGGTGCTACAGATGTTTAAGAAAGTGAACACGGCCCTGCTGGGGCTGGCCTTGTCGTTGGGGATGACGACAGCCCAGGCCGAAGATGCCAAGAAAGTCGACGTGCTGTTGATCGGCGGCGGCATCATGAGCGCAACCCTCGGTGTGTGGCTCAATGAGCTGGAACCCGGCACCTCGATGGAAATGATCGAGCGCCTCGACGGCGTCGCCCAGGAAAGCTCCAACGGCTGGAACAACGCCGGTACCGGTCACTCTGCCCTGGCCGAGTTGAACTACACCCCGGAAGACGAAAAAGGCAACGTCTCGATTCCCAAGGCCGTTGAAATCAACGAAGCGTTCCAGATCTCCCGTCAGTTCTGGGCTTGGCAGGTCCAGCAAGGCGTGCTGAAGAACCCGCGTTCGTTCATCAACTCCACACCGCACATGAGCTTCGTGTGGGGCGATGACAACATCAAGTTCCTGAAAAAGCGCTACGAAGCCCTGCAGGCAAGCCCGCTGTTCGCCGGCATGCAGTACTCCGAAGACCCGGCCGTGATCAAGAAGTGGGTCCCGCTGATGATGGAAGGGCGTGACCCGAACCAGAAAATCGCGGCCACCTGGTCTCCGATCGGTACCGACGTGAACTTTGGCGAAATCACCCGCCAGTTCGTTGCACACCTGCAAACCACGCCGAAATTCGACCTGAAACTGTCCAGCGAAGTGCAGGACATCAGCAAGAACGCCGACGGCAGCTGGCGCGTCAGCTACAAAAACCTGAAAGACGGCAGCAAATCCGAAACCGACGCCAAGTTCGTGTTCATCGGCGCTGGCGGCGGCGCCCTGCACCTGCTGCAGAAGTCCGGCATTCCTGAAGCCAAGGAATACGCAGGCTTCCCGGTGGGCGGCTCGTTCCTGGTGACCGAGAACCCGACCATCGCCGAACAACACCTGGCCAAGGCCTACGGCAAGGCTTCGGTTGGCGCACCGCCGATGTCGGTTCCGCACCTGGACACCCGCGTGCTGGATGGCAAGCGCGTGATCCTGTTTGGCCCATTCGCGACCTTCAGCACCAAGTTCCTGAAGGAAGGTTCGTACCTGGACCTGCTGACCACCACCACCACGCATAACGTGTGGCCAATGACCAAGGTCGGCATCAAGGAATACCCGCTGGTCGAGTACCTTGCCGGTCAACTGATGCTGTCGGACGAAGACCGCCTCAACGCCCTGAAGGAATACTTCCCGAACGCCAAGGCCGAGGACTGGCGCCTGTGGCAAGCCGGCCAGCGCGTGCAGATCATCAAGCGTGACGAAGCTGCCGGTGGCGTACTGAAACTGGGCACCGAAATCGTCGCCTCGCAAGACGGCACCATCGCCGGCCTGCTGGGCGCGTCCCCGGGCGCTTCCACTGCCGCACCGATCATGCTGACCGTGCTGCAGAAAGTGTTCAAGGACAAGGTCGCGACCCCGGCCTGGCAGGAAAAACTGCATCAAATCGTGCCGAGCTACGGCACCCAGCTCAACGCCAATCCGCAAAAGGTTGCCGAGGAATGGGCCTACACCGCCAAGGTGCTGGAACTGACTCCACCACCTGCGATCGGCCAGGCTGTGGCTCCGGCTGTCGAGGCTGAAAAAGCCAAGGCACCGAAAGAGAATGCTGCGGCGGACATGGCGCTTTAACTGAGCGCTTGATCAAAAAGCCCACTGAGCCAGGGATGGCCAGTGGGCTTTTTTGTAACCCCTGCAACAAATCCCCGTACCTGTAGGAGCGAGCATGCTCGCTCCTACAGGTTCATTGGCTCCATCTGTTTCATCTGATCCGTATTTTTCAGCGCTTTCTGACGCTGTAATGCAATCAGTTCGAGCCCCACAATGACGGCAAGTTGCGCAGCGGTAGCCGCAGTGCACCGCACTTTCGAAACGTTGGAGGCTCTATGGGCAAGATGGCGATTTTCCTCGGTGGTTTTCTGGTGTTGACCATTCTGATTGGCGTGCTGGCAACGATTTCGCCGGTCTGAAGCCAGAGGCTACGCGTGCCTAGGTCGCCGGACCTTGTTGCTTGATGTTCCCACAGAAAATATCGACGTTGCCGTCTGTCGCTGCGGTTCGCACGACGATGTGATAGTCACCGGACAGCAAGACAGGCAGGGCCACAGGCACGCTTCTGGAAAACGACCAGCCGCGAATCGGCTGGCGTTCGGTGTTGACCTTGTCATTCATGGCGTACGCGACGGGGCCGGGTTGCTGGCAGCTGCCCTTGTTGATGAAGCTGTAGAGACGCAGGGGCAGGGCGGCACCGCTTGGTACACCACTGATGAAGAAACTCAGCCCGGTTTGTTGGTCCCACTCGGACAACGTGACATTGCCGATCTGACCGGTGTTCTGCCGAGTAGGATCCAGGGTGACCGACACACTCTGCCTGGATGAGGTGGCGCAGCCGAGCAGGCTGGCGCAAATCAACAGCGCCGCCAGTGAATGTCTGAGCTTCATGGCCAAACTCCTGTGTTGAAAAACGGCAAGTGGAGATTAGCGGGTATCGCTCATTTTTCGAGCGCTGAGTGGCTGTCGATTTTGCCGCAATCGATGCGCACAGATGTGAAACCGGTTCTAGACTTTGACCGTCAGCCATCTGTCGAGAATCGCTGGCCAAGGAGTGATCATGCCTCCCCGCAAAAACAAGCCCGCCAAAGCCAAAAAAAATACCGCGGTCATTGAAGAACCGGTGTTTCGCTCGCGCAAGGAACGCCTGCACGCGGGTGAACGATTAAGCCAGAACCTGCCCCATGCGCTGCACGCCGAGTGGAAACCGCCACGCAAGCATCGCGATCCGATCGAGCTGCTGGAAGCGTCCAACCGTTATCGGCTGGCCAACCTGATACCGGTGCGCTACGGGCGCATGTTGCGCAGCCCGTTTGCTTTTTTGCGTGGCTCAGCGGGCTTGATGGCGTACGACCTGGCCAAGACCCCCACCACGGGGATCGAGGTGCAAGCCTGTGGCGATTGCCACCTGTTGAACTTTGGCTTGTTCGCCACCCCCGAACGCAACCTTATTTTTGACATCAATGATTTTGACGAAACGCTTCCCGCGCCTTGGGAATGGGACGTGAAACGCCTGGCGATCAGTTTTATAGTGGCGGCCCGCGATAACCGGATCAGCGATAAGGTGGCACGGGGCATCGCCATGGAGTGCGTACGTGTTTACCGTGAGCGCTTGCGTAAACTGTCGAAGTTGAGCCCGCTGGAGGTCTGGTATGAGCGCCTGGATGCCCAGACGATCATCGACACCGCGCCCACGGCCGAGATCCGGAAGTTTCGCGAACAAGTGATGGCCAGGGCCAGGGTGCGGGTCGGCGAGTATCTTTATCCAAAAATCAGCAACGAAGTGGCAGGGCGCCGACGGCTGATCGATCAGCCCCCGATCCTTTATCATGTGGATGAACCGGACTTCATGCAGCGAGCCCGTGCAGCGCTGCAGGCTTATCGATTGTCGCTACCCCATGAACGGCGTGTGTTGTTCGATCGATATCGCCTCGAAGACATTGCCGTCAAGGCGGTCGGGATCGGCAGCGTGGGTACCTACTGTTTCGTCGGCCTGTTCTTCAGCGCAGAAAACCAGCCGTTGCTCCTGCAATTCAAGGAAGCCTGCCCTTCCGTGCTGGCGCCTTACGCCGGCAAGAGCGAGTTCGAAAACCAGGGGCAGCGCGTCGTCACCGGGCAGCGACTGATGCAGTCCTCCAGCGATATTTTTCTGGGCTGGACCCGTGGCCAGAAAGGTCGTGATTTCTTTGTACGCCAGATGCGCGACATGAAAATGTCGGCCCCGATTGAAGGCATCACGCCAGCGCGCTTGAAGCGGTATGCCCAATGGTGCGGCCAGACGCTTGCCAGGGCCCACGCCAAGTCCGGGGACGCAGCGCTCATCAGCGGCTATCTGGGCAAATCGGATAGTTTCGACCAGGCCATCGGCAAATTTGCCGTGACCTATGCCGATCAGAATGCCAAGGACTATGCCGCGCTGCTGGCTGCGTACAAGTCCGGGCGGATCACCGCGCTCATGGAAGAAGAGTGACCGGCGACTGGGGCAACTACCGCCCGTGCGCGGTGTCTGCCAGTTGCGCGGTATCGACCCGTACGAAAATGGAGTCGCCCACTGCCGTCAGCACATCGCCGGCGAAGACTTCGCAGATGACCCGTGTCTTGCGTCCGACTTCACCTTCCACTCGCGCCCGCAGGGTCAGCGGGATACCCATGGGTGTCGGCTTGATGAACTTGATGCCGAGGTTGCCGGTGACGCAACTGATGCGCGGCAAGCTTGCGGCATCGCGGTTTTCCGCGCGGTAGTGATAAGCCATGACCGCCCAGTTAGAGTGGCAGTCGACCAACATGGCGATCAGTCCGCCGTAGACCAGGTCCGGCCAGCCGCAGTATTTGGCATCGGGTACGTGCTCGGCCATGACATGCACGCCGTCCTCATGCCAGTAGCTCTTGATGTGCAGCCCGTGGGGGTTGCTGCTGCCGCAGCCGTAGCAAACGCCATCGGGCGCGGCGGCGTCTTGCAGGGAGGTATCGTGGTTGGACATGTGTCGATGTTCCGAAATATTCAAATTATTGTCTGTAGGAGCCAGGCTTGCCGGCGAACCGGACGCCGCGGTGTATCTGTCGCACCGCGTTATCGTTCTTCGCCGGCAAGCCTGGCTCCTACAGGGGGTTGTGTAACCCTAAATCCGGGCTAGCGCCTGCGCCAAGTCTGCACGCAAGTCTTCGATATCCTCAACCCCCACGGACAACCGCACCAGCGCATCGCCAATGCCCAACTGCGCGCGGGTTTCCACCGGGATGGTGGCGTGGGTCATGATCGCCGGGTGTTCGATCAGGCTTTCCACGCCGCCCAGGCTTTCGGCCAGGGCAAAGATATGCACGCTTTCCAGGAAACGCCGGGAGCCGGCCAGGTCAGTGTTCAAGTCGACAGAGATCATCCCGCCGTAGCCGCGCATCTGCTGCCGCGCCAGCTCATGCTGCGGGTGCGAGGGCAGGCCGGGGTAATAGACCCGGGCGACTTGCGGTTGACGTTCCAGCCATTGCGCCAGATCCAGCGCATTGCTGCAGTGGCGCTCCATGCGCAACGCCAGGGTCTTGACCCCGCGCAGGGTGAGGAAGGCGTCGAACGGTCCGGCGATGGCGCCTACCGCGTTCTGCAGGAAACCCAGGCGCTCGGCCAGTTCGGCGTTTTGCCCGACCACGGCGATGCCGCCAATGACGTCGGAGTGGCCATTGAGATACTTGGTGGTCGAATGCAGCACGATGTCGAAGCCCAGTTCCAGGGGGCGTTGTATCCACGGGCTGGCAAAGGTGTTGTCCGCCACGCAGATGATGCCGCGGTCGCGGCAGGTGCGGGCGATGGCGGCAAGGTCAGTGAGGCGCAGCAGTGGATTGCTCGGCGTCTCGACCATGACCATGCGTGTGTCGTCCTGCAAGGCGGCCTCGAAGGCGGCGAGGTCGGTCAGGTCGACAAAGCTGAAGCGATGTCCGGCACTGCGCTGGCGCACCTTGTCGAACAGGCGGAAGGTGCCGCCGTACAGGTCATTTCCGGAGACGATGTGCGAGCCGGCGTCGAGCAGTTCCAGCACCGTGGAAATGGTCGCCAGGCCCGAGGCGAATGCAAAGCCCCGGGTGCCGCCTTCGAGATCGGCGACGCAGCGTTCCAGCGCCCAGCGCGTCGGATTGTGTGAACGTCCGTAGTCCAGCCCCTTGTGCACGCCAGGGCTCTGCTGCAGATAGGTGGAGTTGGCGTAGATCGGCGGCATCAGCGCGCCGGTCGACGGGTCCGGCGCTTGCCCTGCATGGATCACGCGGGTGGCGAAGCCCCGTGGCGGGGCATTTTCATCGTGCTGACTCATGGCAGGGATCTCCGCAGGTGATTGAGCATGTCGGTTCGGGTGATCAGGCCGTGGAAACCTGAGGCATCCTGGATGATCGCCACCAGTCCTCGGCCCAGTTCCGCCTCCAGATCCGCCAGTGAGGCGTCGGGGGCCAGGGTTTGCAATTTGTCGGTCATGGCGCTGGAGACGGTCTTGCGAAAGTGCGTAGCGTCTTCATGCACGCCCAGCAGGATGTCCGACTCGTCGATTACACCGACCAGTTGCTTGCCGCTCACCAGCACCGGCAGTTGCGACACATCCGCCAGGCGCATGCGCTGGAACGCGGTGAGCAGGGTGTCGTCGGGGCCGACGCTGATCACCCGGCCGTCCTCGAAGCGCCGCGCGATCAGGTCGCGCAGGTCGCCGTACTGCTTGCTTTTCAGCAGCCCTTGATCGTTCATCCACTGGTCGTTATAGACCTTCGACAAGTAACGCGTACCGGTGTCGCAGACGAAGCTGACCACCCGTTTCGGTTGGGTTTGCTCGCGGCAGTAGCGCAATGCGGCCGCTAACAGGGTGCCGGTCGACGAACCGCCGAGAATGCCCTCGGCGCGCAGCAACTGGCGGGCATGATCGAAGCTTTCCTCGTCGCTGATCGAGTAGGCGTGGCGCACGCTGGACAGGTCGGCAATCGACGGAATGAAGTCTTCGCCGATGCCTTCGACGGCCCAGGAGCCCGGTGTGCCGAGGGTGCCGCTGCGGCTGTATTCGGCCATCACCGAGCC
>Ga0105251_10002197_pt1 | contig 15594 bp, 12 predicted proteins | sample KBSS64metaG_FD_80424 | JGI IMG/M metagenome (GOLD analysis project Ga0105251, IMG submission 80424) | Switchgrass rhizosphere microbial communities from Kellogg Biological Station, Michigan, USA - KBS S6-4 metaG | ecosystem: Host-associated > Plants > Roots > Rhizosphere > Soil | place...
GACTATTGAGTTATTCACTAAAGAAGGCACGGTAAAATCTTTACCTTTACCGTCATCACCATGGCAGGTTGAACAATACATCGAATAGAGTGTTTTCCCATCCGTCGGTGAATAATTTATTGAACCATCTTTTGCAACAGACGTTGAGTTTTTGTGATTGAAGTTCAGCAAATAAAATGAAATAGCCGCTAAATCACCCTCGGTAAGATATTGCGTACTTTGCGTAACAACTTCACTCATTGGCCCCGATATTGCCCCATGCTGGCTTTTACCCACACGCAGAAGATCTTTTAATTCCTCAGATGACATCGAGATCTTTCGTAGTGACGGCGCATACCAGCCATCAATCGTTGCACCACTAAGATAAATATCGCTGGTCCCATTATAGGCTTTTTCCTGCATTGAGACGCCTCTTGGGGTATGACAGGCGCCGCAATGGCCAGGACCCTCAACCAAATAAGCACCACGGGCCAGTAACTCTTTATCCTGCTCCGTAGTTTTTAACGCTGTATTATCGGGATGAGCATCCTCAACATATAACCAATTCCAGAAATGCAGTGGCCACCTGGCGGAGAGTAGCCACGGAATATCATTCTCTCTATTTTTCACGTCAGCGGCGGGAACCTCTTTCATGAAATAGTCGTAGAGATCGTGAATGTCTTTATCGGACATTCTGGCATACGACGGATAAGGCATTGCGGGATAGAGTGGATGACCATCTTTCGCAATCCCCTGCCTTACTGCCTTCTCAAAATCTTCATACGAATACTGACCAATGCCGGATGTTTTATCTGGCGTAATATTGGTGGCGTAAATATTCCCAAGCGGCGTGGAAAATGCTTTCCCTCCCGCCATCGGTTGGCCACCTTCGGCGGTATGGCAAGCTACACAGTCCGAAACCTTTGCCATATATTCACCCGCTGAGATAGCCGCTGCATGGCCGGTATATAAAATGCATCCGATAGCTAATAAAGTCTGTTTCATGTCAGCTCATCCCATCGCCTTGAGTTCATTGACCGCACGCCACGCCTGGTCAATCGCAGTATGCGCATAGGCATCCCAATCTGAATCGGAGTTCGCAATCGCGATTCGCCCGATAGGCTTACGCGCCCGCTTAATAATTTCCGGCATCTTATCCATATCATCGAACAACGCGCTGGCGTAATAAGCGTAGCCATGAGCCCAGCGGTTCACGGTGATAGCAGTGATATCCCGTTCATGATCAAATCCGGTTTGCCCCAACATTTCCTGAAGCTGTTCGCGGATCATCTTTTCATGAGCATCAAAAGTGGTGCCGAGCAAATAAGCTCGCCCCTGGCGGAACTGTTCGCGGGCACTCATTTTGCTGCCCGGGTATGTGGGCACATAAACCATATGCAGGCACATGGGGTCATCCGGGTTTTGCGGGTGATGATAACTTCCCATGCTCACCGGATAGTCAAGCTTCACGCGGCTGTAAGGGGCCGCAGGAGAATAGAATTCGTGGATACCGAGTTTGGTGAAAGCATGCCAGTTCTTGACCACCACATTGGTGTATACCAGCGGCGCTTTGACGTTCAGGCGCAAGTCAGCCTTTTGCTCTTCCGGGGTTTCAGGCACCAGATACGGGATCATCATGTTGTAGCCCGCCATGATGGCCTTACGCCCTTTGACGCGATGCGCTTTGCCGTCGTTAACGTAGGTCACAACCACGCCATCATCGGTATTGGCCGCATTAATCACAATGCTGCTCAGGCGAATGCGGGTGCTGTTCTCTTTATTGTCGAGTTTTTGATAATTCAGCCTGGAGGTGATGGAGTCTTCCATTGTGTTGCCAGGTAGCGCTTCGGGCACCAGGTGCCTGACTATCAAACGAGCCAGGCCCGCATTACCATCCGGTAAATGGTAGACATAAGGCTCTTCCAAATCGGCAAGGGATTCTTCATCGAGAGGAGGCAAGCCCATCTTGTCCATTCCCGGCAATGCGCAAGTGCGCGCATCACCACAACTCACGCCTTCAATGCCGATTGCAAAGAAGTCATTGGTGCGTTGCTGGAAATACATAATTGCCATTTTGCTCAGACCCACTTTCTCCACCAGGAAATCGCGATAGCTGTGGGTGTCCATCCATTCGGTTTTCTCGTCTACCGACATCCCTTTCAGGTAATCCTGCGGATTGATGTACAAATCCAGAATGGCTTTACGGTCGCTCTCACTTAACGGGAAATCATTGATAAATGCCTCAAGGCTGCGGCCATTGAGTCTGTCTGGCGGGATATCATCGGCGACTGCGCGCCCAGGATCGCCGCCAACAATTTTGGTTTCACCGAAGTTCTTTTTGTCGAAGAAAACCCCACGGCTCAGATTTAAGTCCGGGTAAAAATTGACCTCAAAGCTCTGCTTCATGCGCGCTACGCTAACGCCAACCTTAGACATCAGGCCATTTACCACCGGGCTAAAGTTACGCGTTGGCGACTGAAAGGCTTCGCTACCGCCGTAGCCAATAATTTTTTTGCCTCCGGCGTTAAATTCATTGCGCTTCGCGTGGCCGCCAAAATCATCATGGTTATCAAGCACCAGCACTTTGCTCTCTTTATCCATCAGGTCGTGCCAGAAACTGGCTGCCGCAAGGCCGCTTAACCCGCCGCCGACAATAACCAGATCGTACTCTTCTTCAATCGGAAGATGGTCTGTGCTGAATTTTTCATGGTCACGGCCAATTGCGTGCGCCATCTCGAATGAACCGGGATGGTTACCGCGCAACCCGGTAAGTTGGGGCGGATAGTAATCCTCCCCGATAACCGCGCGGGCATTACCGGCAGCTTTGGCAAGGTCCAGAGGTGTTAACCCTGCAGCAATAGTGATGGCAACTCCGTTGAGAAAATCACGTCTGGTTATCGACATAAACGACCTTACTTATTTAGCCTGTGGTTTTAATTCTTCATCCAGTTTCCTGGAGTCGTAGTAATCGCCTTGCCATGTAATCTTGCCGTTATTGACGGTGATATAGCTGACGCCTTCAAATTTAATCGGGTTATTGGTAGCCGGGCTGCCAGCCCACTCACCGCTATTTTTACCGCTAAACTCCCAGCGGAAGGCGATGGTGTCGTGGTCATAGACTGGCTTGCTGGTCATTTTCCATGTCAGGTTCGGTACGGCTTTAATAAAAGCGCCGATAACGTCTTTTTCCGCGTTTGCCTTCCCGTTAACCGGCGTGCCATTTGCTGCATCGTAATAAACCACGTCTGAGGCTAAATATTGTGCAGCTTTTGCCGAATCATGGGCGTTCCATGCGGACATATAATCTTTAACCACCGTCAACGGGGAAACATCCGCCAACGCCAGATTTGAGAATAGAGCGAAGGAGAGTACGGCAACTTTTATTGCTTTCATTTCATCACCTTAATATTAAGAGTCAGAGGTATCGCACATGATGTGTTTTACACGGGTGTATTCATCGAGCGAGTAAGATGACAAGTCCTTCCCGTAACCGGATTTCTTGAAGCCGCCGTGGGGCATTTCTGCGCACAGCGGAATATGGTTGTTAATCCACACCGTGCCAAAATCGAGACGCATACTGAAACGTTGGGCGCGGCCGTGATTACTGGTCCAGACACTGGATGCCAGGCCATATTCCACGTCGTTGGCCTTATCCAGCGCCTCTTCATCTGAGGAGAATTTCTGTACGGTCATCACCGGGCCAAAGACTTCGTGCTGGATCGCCTCGTCGCGTTGCTCAAGCCCGGAAATAATCGTCGGTTCAAAATAAAAACCAGGGCCAGCACCAGGCTTACCACCGGTTTCGATTTTGGCGTGCGCCGGTAATCGGCTAATAAAGCCTTTAACCTGCTCTAACTGATTGCGACTGTTAAGTGCGCCGTACAAAGCATCCTTATCTTCCGGCACGCCGAATTTGATTTCGCGGGTTTTGCTTACCAGCTTTTCGAGGAATGATTCATAAATGGAATCTTCAATCAGAATACGCGTCGCCGAGGTGCAATCCTGGCCTGCGTTGAAGAAGCCCGCGGTGGTGATGATATCGACCGCTTTATTAATATCGGCATCGGCAAAAACGATAACCGGTGCTTTGCCGCCAAGTTCGAGGTGAGCTTTGGTGAGGTTTGCCGCAGCAGATGCCGCTACCTGTAAACCCGCGCGAACCGAGCCGGTAATTGAAACCAACGATGCTTCTGTGCTCGATACCACCAGTGAGCCGGTTTCGGCTTTGCCAAGCAGCACGTTAAACGCGCCCTGTGGGAAAATTGGTGCGGCAAGTTCCGCCAGAATTAAGGTGCTGATAGGCGTGGTATCGCTAGGTTTAAGCACCACGGTGTTCCCCGCGGCCAATGCCGGGGCAATTTTCCATACCGCCATCATAAACGGGTAGTTCCACGGCGTGACCTGGCCAACAATCCCTAACGGCTCGCGGCGAATAGTTGAAGTTAAACCGGGGGTATATTCGTATGAGGCTTTGCCTTCAAGACATCGCGCCGCACCGGCAAAGAAACGCAGTGCATCGCAGGATGCTGCGATCTCTTCCTTTTCGATAAAGTGGCGTAACTGCCCTGTTTCCTGACTTTGCGCTTGCGCCAAACGGTCCACATTGTGTTCAATCGCGTCGGCCAGTTTTAACAGTGCAAGTTGCCTTTGGGACGGGGTGGAATGTTTCCAGACGGCAAACGCGCTTTTCGCTGCGCTATAGGCCTGATCTACCTCGCTACGACCTGCACTTGGCGACAGCGCGTAGGTCTCTCCGTTGACCGGGCTGACCAGCTCAAAGAGGTTATCCTCCGAACCTGCTACATATTGCCCATTGATAAAATGCTTTAGGATGTTCATTACGCGCTCCGCTCGTTAAAACATAAACTATATTATGTAATATGTTTTATGCGGTGCGAGTTCAATAACATTTTACTAACAATATGATATACATCCCATTTCGAAGTGATATTTTAATGTGCAATTGCGCAGCGATCATCGAGCGCTATGGAAAGGTTCAAAACGAGCGACACATGTTGCAGTGAACCAGCATCAACACTTAAGCATTCCTTCATTAACAAGGGGTTGTATGCTATGTTCAGTGAACTATTTAAAGGATTATCTCACCAGGGAAAATTATGATTACTCATGCGGTGATATTCGCGCCAATAGGCCAGGCCAGCCGTTCTGATCAGATAGTTCAGCGTCTTTCAAATGCCATTATTACTGGGTTGCTTGAGGCAAATGAGCAATTACCGAATGAAGCCGACCTCGCAAAAATGATGGGGGTTTCGCATATCACCATCCGCGAAGCGTTAAATACGCTGCGTGCCAACAACTTAATTCACACTGTGCGTGGGCGTAATGGCGGCAGTTTTGTTTGCGAGCAAGTCTGGGAATTCAGTAATACCCTTAATCCATTTAAGACCCTAAGTACCGATTATTTGTCGGATTTAGGTGAAATGCATTGCGCTATTATTAGCCACAGTACACGTCTGGCAGCGCGTCGTATGACGAACGCAGATATCACTCGCCTACGTGAATTTGTCGAAGTACTCAATTCAGCGACATCACCTGAAGCACGCACTCAGGCTGATATGCGTTGTTTGTTAGCTATAGCCGCCTGTTCTCAGTCAGCGCGTCTCGCTAACCAGGAGCTAATTTTGCAGTCCGAATGGTCGTCACTGGTGGCTATTTTGTTCCGTTCAGAAAATATCCACCGTGAGATTGTTGAGTTATACACCACGTTAATTAACACGCTGTCTTCACATAATGAATCCGAGTCAGTTAACATCGCCAAAAAGCTAATCGATACATTTACTTTCTATCTGATAGAAAATAAATTGAAATACAGTGCAAACTGACAAACTATAAAAATAGGCATAAATATGCTATTAACAACATCACTCCATGCCCTAACCCAAAAAATTGATAGCATCATTAACTCCACCATTGAATCCACCGGTTTACTTGCCCGCAATATTGAAACTTCGCTGGCAGAAATTGAGGATGTTAATCTGGAGCATTTGCTTGAGCCTTCCGTCAGGAAAACCATTCAGGATCACATCAAAGCGACCTTAAACAGTAATGTTTACTGCTCCGGTGCTGGCTTCGCCAGCCATATCGAAGGCTCAGGAAGTAATAAAGAGTTTTGGCTTCTCGAGTGGTGGTATAAGAAAGCTGATGGTGTAAAACAGGTGAATCTTGATTTAGACCAGGCCACGCAACAGCGTCTGGATTTCAGAACCTTTGAGTGGTTTAAGCAAGCTCCCGCTGTCGGTAACGCATTTATTCATGGCCCCTACGTCGACTATATCTGTAATACTTCTTACACTATCACCAGTGCCGTACCGGTTTATTTTAATCAGCAATTCTTGGGAGTGGCTGCAATAGATTTATTGGTCAGCCGCGTTGAGGATGAGTTATTACCTTTCGCTGCCGATAATAAAGTCATTCTGACCAACAAAGACAGCAGGATTGTTTTTTCAACACATCCTCGTTTTCGTGTGGGAGATTTGCTGGATATCAGTGTGGCGAAGATTGTCTTTGAGAATGATTACTTTAATTTGTATCAGGCTAAATAAATTTAGGTAGGATTAGCATGTAGCGCTAATCCTACCTATAAATACGCATGTATTAGTTCTGTTCAGTACTTAGCTTTCGCGCATACTCAATCGCATCATTTTCTGGTGCGTTCGAACGGCCAAACGGCTTAGTGATGAACATGTAAAGCAGTCCTGAGATAATGACAATCGCCAGCCCCACCAATACCGTCCAGCGGTCAATAAAGCTTTCACCTGCGGCTGGTTGTGCCAGTAACCAAATGCCGCACAGGCCATAGGCTAACGCCAGAACGTTTACGATTAATCCCCATGAACCCACTGTCCACTCACCTGCTGGTTTCCAGCCTTTCAGGCGTTGACGCAGTGCCGCCAGTACAACCATCTGGAATGAAATATAGATTCCAATAACAGCGAAGGCCGTGATACGGGCCAGGCTATCCGGCTGGAAGTAGACCCAGACACAGATAATCACTGGTAATAAACAACTCACCATCATGGCGTTATCCGGCACGCTATGTTTAGAGATTTTGGACATCCACTCGCTACCCGGCAGCATCTTATCGCGGGAGAAGGAGAATATCAGACGGCTTAACGCAGCCTGAAGGGACAGAATACAAGAGAGCATGGCAATAATAGCGACCACAATAAAGATGGTTGCACCGGTCTCACCCAGCGCCTGGTTCAGAATCATTGGAATTGGGTCAGCAATTTTACCGTTCACAATATTAATCAAGTCCGGGGATGAGAGCAGATAACCCAGAATCGAAATCACCGCGGAAATTGCGCCAAAGACAATACTCAGAATCATGGCGACTGGAATCTTCTTACCTGGGTTTTTAACCTCTTCAGCCACGTTACCGCAAGCTTCAAAGCCAAAGAACATAAACAAACCCATCAGCGATGCAGACATAAATGCAGTGGTGTAATTACCATCGGATGCCAGAACACCCATTGAGTCAAATACCACAGAGAATGGCTGTGAACGGTGGAAGATTAATAGATAGATACCTAACGCAATGACACTGACTATTTCACACCAGAAGCCAATTTTGGCGACACGGGCTAAATTCTTTGTCCCGGACATATTCACGCCCATCATTATCAGCAGCAGCACGACAGATGTCAGCATCATGTTGCCTGCGCTGGTAGCGTAGTGAAATAAAGACGCAACAAAGGTGGAGGTGTATTCAGCGATAGAGGTAATGGTGACGACTAAAGCCCACAGGTAAATCCAGGCTGCAATCCATGCATATTTTTTCCCCCATAACCTTCTTGCCCATGGGTATAACCCGCCGGTAATTGGATATTGGGATGCAACTTCACCGAATACGAGAGCCACCAGCAGCTGGCCACAGGCAACGATAAGAATCCACCAGATCGCCGGTGGCCCGGCAAGTGTTACCGCCAGCGCAAACAGCGAGTAAACCGCTGTCAGTGGTGATAGATAGGTAAATCCCAGCGCGAAGTTAGACATCAGCCCTATCGAGCGGTTGAATTGCTCGCCTTTAACTGGCTGATGTTGCAGATTTTCTTTGTCTGTCGTCTGTTCCATATCTTTTCTCTTTATGTGGCATAAGGGCAGGCAGTGTTCATATTTTATAAAACATAATATGTTATATGTATACGCCTAATGTCACATAATTGTTAAGATCGTGAGCATGATTGCAACATTCGCAGATGGGCAGTTTTTTGGGGCAATCTGGGGTGAAAAGATCAGAGGAAAAGTCGGCTGTTACTTGCGCTGATCCGCCCAAAGGTGCGCAGAAGTCACCCAAAATAATTCGTATTAAAACAAACCCCAGTCACTTACTTGTGTAAGCTCCTGGGGTTTGTGAGTGCAGCCAACGCTGCTGCGGCGCGAACTATGAAGGGTTTAGAGTTTCACGCAGACGTATTTCATTTCTAAGTATTCATCAATACCAAAGCGGGAACCCTCGCGGCCGAGACCTGATTGTTTAATCCCGCCAAACGGCGCCACTTCATTGGAAATCAACCCGGTATTCACTCCCACCATGCCATATTCCAGTGCTTCCGGAATTTGCCATTGGCGTTTCGCATCACGGGTAAAGATATAAGCAGCCAGGCCAAATTCCGTGTCATTGGCGTAATTCACTGCTTCATCATCAGTTTCAAATTTAAATAGCGGAGCAACTGGGCCGAATGTCTCTTCTCTGGCAAAACGCATCTCTTGCGTGACATTTGCCACGACCGTTGGCGAGAAGAAATTCCCACCGGATGCATGTTTTTGCCCGCCCGTTAACACCGTGGCCCCTTTATCCAGAGCATCGCGAATATGAAGCTCAACCTTCTCAATTGCTTTAGCGTTGATCAGTGGCCCCTGAGTGACCCCATCATCCATGCCGTTACCGACTTTCAGAGCCTCAACCGCTTTGACCAACTCAACACTCAGCGCCTGATAAATTCCGCTCTGAACGTAGATACGGTTAGCGCAAACACAGGTCTGGCCGCTATTACGGAACTTGGACGCCATGATGCCTTTAACGGCAAGATCGATATCAGCGTCATCGAAAATGATAACCGGTGCGTTCCCACCCAGTTCCAGCGACAGTTTCTTAATCGTTGGTGCACATTGCGCCATCAATAAGCGCCCAGTCTCGGTTGAACCCGTGAAGCTAAGTTTACGAACCGTAGCATTGCGACAAAGCTCGCCACCAATCTCTTTTGCATCACCCGTGATGACCTGCAATAACCCCGCCGGTAGCCCCGCTGTTTCTGCCAGTTTCGCCAGTGCCAGTGCGGTTAAAGGTGTTTGCTCGGCCGGTTTGACGATAATTGCACAACCTGCCGCGAGTGCCGGAGCTACTTTGCGGGTAATCATCGCCGCCGGGAAGTTCCATGGCGTAATGGCTGCACAAACGCCAATCGGCTGTTTGGAGACGATAAAACGCTGATCGGCACTGGTAGGCTGCAACAAGACGCCATCCACCCTTTTGGCTTCTTCAGCAAACCAGGTAATAAACGAAGCAGCATAGTTAATTTCACCCCGCGCTTCAGCAAGCGGTTTGCCACCTTCGAGGGTAATCAATCGGGCTAGATCTTCGCTATTTTCGTGAATCAGGCTCACCCAGCTGTGCAGGATTTTGGCCCGACTTGCCGCAGTCTGTTTTTTCCACTCTTTTTGCGCGACTTCAGCCGCAGTAATTGCCTGCACAGTTTCGGCCTGTCCCATAAAAGGAACCTCAGCGATTTTCTCGCCTGTCGCAGCATTCAAAACTGGAGCTGTTTTACCAGACAGTGCATTACTCCACTCACCATCAAGCGGACAGGTAGTTAGCAGCAAGTCTGCATTGTTTAATTCAATCATCTGTAGTCTCACAATTGCGTCGCGTTCTTAATAATATCTAATGCCTGGTCAAACTGAGCATCCGGAATAGTCAGCGGATAGAGGAAACGAATCACGTTGCCATTTTGGCCGCAGGTCAGTAGCAGCAGCCCCTGCTCTAATGCTCGTTTTTGAATCTGCTGGGCAATAGCGGCAGATGGCTCACCTGTTGATGGGTCATAAAACTCAGCGGCAATCATCGAACCCAACCCGCGAATTTCAGCTAATGCTGGGCAATTCTCTTTAATATCAAGCAAAGTTTTTGTCAGACGTTCACCTAATGTATCAGCACGTTGGCACAGTTTTTCTTCCGCAATCACATCCAGCACCGCATGAGCCGAAGCTATCGATAGCGGGTTACCTGCGTAAGTCCCACCCAGCCCGCCAGGTGCTGGTGCGTCCATGATTTCCGCTCTACCCACCACACCTGAAAGTGGCATCCCACCTGCCAAGCTTTTCGCCATGGTCATGAGATCGGCTTGATGTGCGTAATGGTCCATGGCAAACATTTTACCGGTACGGGCAAATCCGCTTTGCACTTCATCGGCAATCATCACGATGCCGTGGGTATTACAAATCTGGCGAATCGCAGCCACAAATTCAGGCGGCGCTACATTAAAACCACCTTCGCCCTGTACTGGCTCAAAGATAATCGCGGCTACCTGGGTGGCTTCGATATCGGACTTGAACAGTCGCTCAATGGCTTTCACCGCATCATCAGTCGAAGTACCGTTCAGCTGCGACGGATACGGCACGTGATAAATGGAGCCAGGGAATGGCCCGAAACCGATTTTATAGGGAGCCACTTTGCCGGTTAACGCCATAGTCATATAGGTACGACCGTGGAACCCACCGCTAAAAGCAATCACGCCAGGGCGGCCAGTATGGGCACGTGCGATCTTCACGGCGTTCTCAACTGCTTCAGCGCCAGTTGTGAAAAATGTCGTTTTCTTCGGCCCAAAAATCGGAGCCACTTTGTTAATTTTTTCCGCCAGTGACACATAACTTTCGTAAGGGACAATCTGATAAGCGGTATGCGTAAATGAATGGAGCTGCTGCTCAATGGCCTGTACCAGGCGCGGGTGACGATGGCCGGTGTTCAACACGGCGATACCCGCTGCAAAATCGATATATTGCTTCCCTTCTACATCCGTGATGGTGCTATTTTCTGCCGTCTGGGCAAAGAAATTACACATCACACCTACTCCACGCGGAGTAGCAGCCAGACGACGTTGATGGAGTTCGTTATTACTCATTTTTTTATCCCTCGCACACAAAACAGATTTACAGGTTGAATTACGAGATCCATTTAGACAGTATCTGGTACCTGAATCGAGTGCCAAATCGTTTTATTATTAGGATCCAAATGCGTTCACTTGCCGTAGATGTGATTAAGCAGGCATTTAGCCAGACACCTGCCGAGAAACTTCATAAGAAACTTTATGTTGCGATATGTAATTGCATTCTTGAGGGGAGTCTACGCCCGGCCACGCGGATGCCGCCTTCGCGCGATTTGGCTAGCGAACTGGTGCTGTCGCGTAATACGGTATTGCGGGTTTATGAACAGTTGCAGGCTGAAGGCTATATCTCGACGCGCACCAGCAGCGGCACGTTTGTCACCGAAAGTGTGCTGGATAACCTCAACACGCAAGTTGCGAGAACTATCCAAACCTCCCAGCCTGAAGACCGCTCGAGCCTGTCGCTACGCGGCCTTGAACTGCTTGAGAACGCCAGTGCCAGCCCTGCACAATGGGGGGACTTTATTCCCGGCGTGCCTGATGTAAACAGTTTCCCGCATCGGACTTTTAAGAAGATTTATGATCGTATTTCCAGGCGCTTAAACCCCGAATACCTGACTTACGATGCGGTTGGTGGGCTGGAGGATTTAAAGGCTGCGCTATCAGATTATCTGCGTACCGCGCGCGGTGTGAAATGCTCAACCGATCAAATATTGATAACCGAAGGTATTCATCAGGCGCTGGATTTAGTCACTCGTACGTTGTGTAACCCTGGTGACCATGCCTGGATTGAAGAACCCGGTTATTGGGGAATTAAAAATATCTTACGTATGAATGCTGTGAGTATTTCAGCACTTGAGGTCGATGACCAGGGGCTGGTTCCGCAAGCGTCGCCTGCTGAAAAGCCGAAATTGATTTTCGTCACCCCTTCGCATCAATATCCGCTGGGTTCAGTAATGAGTTTACCGCGCCGCCAGTTATTACTTTCCCAGGCGCGGGAGTTCCACAGCTGGATTGTAGAAGATGATTATGACAGCGAGTTTCGTTTCTCAGGCCAGCCTATTCCTTCGCTTCAGGGGCTTGAAGAGGATAGCCCGGTTATTTACATTGGCACCTTTAGTAAAACCCTGTATCCCGCGCTACGACTGGGTTACGTGGTGTTACCCAAACCCTTAGCCGCCCCGTTGAAAAAGGTGCATAACGAGCTATACCGTAGTGGTCATCAGGTCATACAGGCAGCCCTGGCTGAGTTCATCAAAGAAGGATATTACGCCGCGCACATTCGCAAAATGCGCCAGTTATATAGCAAACGTCGTAACCAACTTGTTGAACTAATTAAGCAGCATTTGGGTGAAGATTATCTGGGCTATTTCAACAGCAATGCTGGGCTGCATCTGATTATTCAACTTCCGCCTGACGCAGATGATATGCAGATTGCAACACAGGCGAATGCTGAAGGCATTTTAGTCAGGCCGTTGTCCCGCTATTACTTTAATCAACAGAAATCCAAAGGGTTATTAGTTGGATTTGCCAGCATCAAAGATAGCGATATGCTCCCGTCATTTGTACGTCTGGCAAATATCATTAAGCAAAAGTACTGACCTGCCACTCCGGTTTTATGTGCAAAGATATTGAATCTCGATATTGTTATGTTATAACATTCTTTCATTATCTGAAACACCAACGGAGAGACTGATGACCGCACGGATTACCACCATGGTTCTTGGCATGGGCATGTTACTGAGTAGCGCGAACGCACTTGCACATAGCCATACACATGGCGCCCCCCTATCTGAAGCAGAGCGCAAAGCCAGCGAAGGCGTATTTGAAAATAAACAGGTGAAGGACCGCGCATTAAGCGATTGGGATGGGGTCTGGCAGTCAGTCAATCCTTATCTGTTAAACGGCGACTTAGATGTGGTGATGGAGAAAAAAGCGCGCAACGATAGCAGTAAAACTGCGGCGCAATATAAAGAGTATTACAAGAAAGGCTATGCCACTGATATTGATATGATTGGTATCGAGAATAACGTCATCGAATTCCATCGCGGTGACACGGTAAATTCCTGCCAGTACACTTCCGCCGGTCATAAAATCCTGAATTACACTTCAGGGAAAAAAGGCGTGCGCTATCTGTTTGAATGCAAAGACAGCCAATCAAAAGCACCAAAATATGTGCAGTTTAGCGACCATATTATCTCCCCACGTAAATCCGAACATTTCCATATATTCATGGGTAATGATTCACAACAATCCTTACTCAATGAGATGGATAACTGGCCGACGTTTTACCAATACAACTTGTCCAAAGAACAGGTTGTCCATGAGATGCTTGAGCACTGATTGTTTATCAATTTCACACCACCACGCATATTGATTTACCTGCGGCCATCATCCCCAGATGGTCGCAAACCCTTTCCCCAAACGATAAATGTACGTAATTAAAACAACAGTTCAGTAATGCGACATAATCGGCTTTCACAATCTCTCGTTCCGCTACAATTAATACCATTCACAAATTAAACCAATGAGCTTTTCACGGACAATAAACTCAAAAAACCTGCAGGAGTAGCTAATGAAGCAACCTCGTTTTAGTGGTGTTATCCCCCCGGTTCCCACATTGTTTGATGCGCATGGTGAATTTGATGGTGTCGCACAGGCAATATTAATTGAACACCTGGTCTCATCGCCTGTTAATGGCCTGTTTTTTCTCGGCAGCGCCGGGGAATTTGCCCATATGTCTGAGGCCCAGCGGGCGCAGGTTACAGAGTTTTGTATAAAGAAGGTTGCAGGTAGAAAGCCCGTTTTGATAGGGATTGCCCACTGTGGCACGCAACAGACCATTGATGCCGGGCTTCATGCCCAGAAACTGGGTGCCAGTGGCGTGGTAGTGGTCAACCCGTGGTACAACCCGTTAAGTGATGCAAATCTGCTGAGCCATTACAAGACCATCGCAAGCGCACTTGAGTTACCGATTCTTCTGTATAACTTCCCCGCCCTTACAGGCCAGGCCATCCCGGTGCCTGTTATTCGTGAGCTGGCGTTAAGCTGCCCAAATATTGTCGGGCTTAAAGATACCGTTGATACCTTGTCCCATATTCGTGAAACCATCCACGCAGTGAAACCGGACAGACCCGACTTTGCGATATTCGCCGGTTACGATGAATACCTGCTGGGAACATTGATTCTCGGTGGTGATGGCTGCATCCCCGCCAGCGCGAACTTCGCCCCGCAACTGACCTGCGGGATCCTTGAAGCATGGCGCAAACAAGATCTTTCACGGGCCATTGAATTGCAACAATCTCTGTCCTGGATTCCGCCGCTTTATAGTATGGACTTGCCGTTTTACAACGCGGTGAAATATGCCCTGCGCCTGGTAGGCCTGAATATCCCGGTGTATTCACTGCCACCGGCCACGCCGTTAACGGAAGATATGAAGGTTGAGATAGAAAATATTCTTAATCGGGCGGGAGTCATTAACACTCAGGAAAAAGCGCTGAAGTAGCGCTAATAGAATCGAGTCTTCGCGATACCAATTGCAAGCCAGGTCAAGCCTGGCTTCAGCTCAGATTTAACTTCAATCGCAAAGAAAAGCATTCAACGGCAAATCATGGCTATGCGAGCGCGCACGGATCTGTGCCAGTAGTACTTCTGCTGTCGCCACTGCGTCGCACAATGCATGATGCGCCGGGTAATCAGGAAGATGGTAATCACGGCGAATACTCGATAGCCGCAAGTCATTCTGCATGCGTCTTGCCGCTTGTTGATGACGTCGCTCAAGCTCCAGCGTATCAATCCACAATAAGGGCAGCCCTTCCCGCCCGTAACGCGTAAATAGCCAGGCGTTAATAAACGCCCGCTCAACCATTCGGCCATGAACCACTGCCACTCGCCCCGTCAGGCTCGCGAACAAAGCCTCCATGGCTTCATCCAGAGAAACGCCCTCACGCAGCATTTCCGGGGTGATGTGATTGATGATCGCGCTACGCGCATTCACCGGATTACCGGTGGAAATATAGTGGTGCTGCGCGCTCGCAAGCCCGATTTGCCCATTTCGGGCAACCACACTGCCAATCGACAAAATACAATCCGTAGTGGCATCAAGGCCGCTGGTTTCAAAATCAAATACTAGCCAGGGAACATCAGTTACGGTCGCGTTGAAATCCGGCAATGGGGCTTCTAATAGCTGTTTTAATGCATGACTCAAGCCAGGCACACGCAGCCACTGCTCGCGCTCGGTCTGCAAACGGGTTTCTCGTGAAGGTGGAAAAATACGCGATAGAAAACTCATTATTACCCCTTCACAAACAGCATCCGGGCCAGCTCTTGTTGGCGGGCAATAATCCGGAAGGCATCTTTCAGATGCTTGCGCTCAAAGCTGCCAAACTCACGCGGGTCAATCTGGTTATCGGGGGTAATCCCTTTACGCAGCTGCGACAACTGGTGGTTAAAACGCAGTCGGGTTAAAAAATGAAAAGCATCGATGATGTCA
>Ga0105251_10002198_pt1 | contig 15593 bp, 15 predicted proteins | sample KBSS64metaG_FD_80424 | JGI IMG/M metagenome (GOLD analysis project Ga0105251, IMG submission 80424) | Switchgrass rhizosphere microbial communities from Kellogg Biological Station, Michigan, USA - KBS S6-4 metaG | ecosystem: Host-associated > Plants > Roots > Rhizosphere > Soil | place...
ATCGGCAGCAGCGACATCCGTATGTTGATTGCCGGCGCGGTGATGATTTGTGTTTTGGCTATTGTGCTTGATTGGTTACTGCACCGCCTACAAGTGGTGCTGACTCCTAAGGGGATTCGATAATGATTAAACTGGAAAATCTCACCAAACAGTTCGTTCAAAAGAACGGCCAAACATTTAACGCGGTTGATAACGTCAGCCTGAATGTGCCTGAAGGCGAAATGTGCGTGCTGCTCGGCCCTTCCGGCTGTGGCAAAACCACCACACTGAAGATGATTAACCGCCTGATTGCCCCAACCGGCGGCAATATTCTGATTAACGGTAAAAACACTAACGAGCTGGATACTGTCACGCTGCGCCGCAATATTGGCTACGTTATCCAGCAAATCGGTCTGTTCCCGAACATGACGATTGAAGAAAACATTACCGTCGTGCCGCGGATGCTGGGTTGGGATAAAGCGCGCTGTAAAGAACGCGCCAGCGAATTAATGAGCATGGTGGCACTCGACCCTAACCGCTTCCTAAACCGTTACCCGCGTGAGATGTCTGGTGGGCAGCAACAACGTATCGGTGTGATTCGGGCGCTGGCGGCGGATCCTCCGGTGCTGCTGATGGACGAGCCTTTTGGTGCGGTTGACCCTATCAACCGTGAAGCTATACAGAATGAATTTCTGGAAATGCAGCGTCAGTTGAAGAAAACCGTCATGCTGGTCAGCCATGATATTGATGAAGCACTGAAATTGGGTGACCGTATCGCCGTGTTCCGTCAGGGGAAAATCGTGCAATGCGCCAGTCCCGATGAACTCTTAGCTAAGCCTGCCAATGAATTTGTGGGGTCGTTTGTTGGCCAGGATCGCACCCTGAAACGTCTGCTGTTGGTTCAGGCTGGTGATGTCACCGACCAACAACCAACAATTACCGCGCGTGAATCCACACCGTTACCGGAAGCATTCGGCACCATGGACGACAACGATATGCGCTCAATTACGGTAGTAGACGGTGACGGCAAACCATTGGGGTTTGTGAAGCGCCGCGAAGCGCGTGGTGCCATCGGCTCATGCTCTGAGTTACTGCATCCGTTCCGCGTGACCGGGCGCGCGGAAGATAACCTGCGAATCGTGCTATCTAAACTTTACGAGCACAACATGGTGTGGATGCCGATTACTGACGAAGATGGCCGCTACAGCGGTGAAATTTCGCAAGATTATATCGCCGATTACCTCAGTTCAGGCCGCACTCGCCGAGCGCTGAATATTTCGTAGTTTAACAACGTCGTATTACTCAACCCCCGGTCGGATTAGCGCCAGCGACATTCGACAAAACAGCAACAAACGGTGGATGACGCTAACGCTCATCCACCTTACAATACCTGGATGCACCATCTAAACCACTTCCCTGATATGAAAGGCATGCTTCGACGGCTAATATTCGCCGTCTGGATTGGCGTTGCCTCTGCATTGGTCGTCTGGCTATTTCGCCAGTCAATGTATTTCCTTGAAGGCCTTTTCCTTGGCGATCATAGCGGAAGCCTGGTTGCCGCCGCTGCTGCGCTATCGCCGTGGCGCAGATTACTCACTCCGGCTATTGGTGGTTTACTCGCGGGTACACTACTTTGGGGCTGGCAACGCGCCACACGCCAGCGCCCTTCTGCTCCCACTGACTATATGGAAGCCATAGAGACCGGCGACGGGCGTCTTGATGTATCCGCAAGTCTGGTCAAATCAGCCGCGTCACTGATTGTGGTAGCAAGCGGTAGTGCCATTGGTCGCGAAGGTGCGATGGTACTTTTGGCCACTGTTTTTGCTTCGGTATTTGCCCAGCGCTTCTCAAATAAAGATGAATGGAAATTGTGGGTCGCCTGCGGTGCCGCAGCCGGGATGGCAAGCGCCTACCACGCACCACTGGCTGGCAGTTTGTTTATCGCAGAGATTCTGTTTGGCACTCTGATGCTCGCCTCGCTGGGCCCAGTAGTGATTGCCGCCGTCAGCGCCTTGTTGATGACTCATTTACTCAATGACGAACAAGCATTGCTTTATACCGTGCGAGCGTTAAGCGCTCCGCAACCTATACAGTATTTGCTGATGGCAACCTTCGGTGTGATAGCCGGTGTCGCCGGGCCGTTATTCCTCTGGCTGATGTCCAACAGTAATAAATTGTTCCAACGTTTCCATTTAACGCCGCCGTTGCAACTGGCGCTGGGTGGTTTGCTGGTTGGACTGCTTTCGCTGATTACGCCATTGGTTTGGGGAAATGGTTATAGCGTAGTGCAATCGTTCCTTTCACAACCTCCGGCACTGCTGTTTGTCGCAGGCATTCTGGTTTACAAACTGGCGGCGGTGCTGGCAAGTAGTGGTTCTGGTGCGCCAGGTGGTGTCTTTACGCCAACGCTATTTGTCGGGGCGGCACTCGGAATGCTGGTCGGACAATGGTTTGGGATTTGGACGTGGAGTGGCGATAGTATCGCTATTTTGCTGGCATTAACCGGAATGGCAACGCTTTTAGCGGCGACTACGCATGCACCGATTATGTCCACATTGATGGTTTGTGAAATGACCGGGGAATTTACTTTACTCCCCGGCTTACTGCTGGCGTGCGTAATTGCTTCAGCGCTTTCGCGCTGGTTACGCCCGCAAACGGTCTACAGTCAGAACGCTGCTAAGACGGGATAAATCGATGTAATTTGCCAGTTCACGCTGCTCTGCTCGAGGCAAATAGGGCAGTTCGCCCACCAGCGGTGCAGGCAATTTCTTGCTTAATACATCGATAATTTCTGCGTAGTGTGCAAGCCCCGGATTGATACGGTTTGCCACCCAACCAATCAATGGCAAGCCATCATTGGCAATCGCCTGAGCTGTCAGCAAGGCATGATTGATGCACCCTTCCTGAATCCCAACCACCATCAACACCGGTAACTGTTCCTGAACCACCCACTCCGATAATGGACGTAAGTCGTTCATCAGGCTGCGCCAGCCGCCAGTGCCTTCGACAACAACATGATCCACCTGCCCGGCCAAACGCTGAAGCCCATCAGACAGCAGCGAATAGTTAATCTGGCAGTTATGACTCACGCTGCTTTCTTCTTCGCTAAGAGCGATAGGATTGATGGCTTCATAAGGTAAATTGACAGTGGAAACGCTTTGAAGAACTAACGCGTCTTTGTTGCGTAGGCCCTCTGGCGTCTCTTTACTGCCTTTGGCTACCGGCTTATAGCCGACGACACTTTTGCCACTGGCTGCAAGAGCCTGCAACAAGGCGCGAGAAACCACAGTCTTCCCGACTGCAGTATCGGTACCCGTTATAAAGAAACGCGTAAGCATGACTAACTCCCAAGGCAATGCTTCAAGTACCCATCAAACTTTAAGTTGCAGGTGCGGTTTTAGCCCGCCTGCAACTCAAATTATTTAGGGTATGAGTGATTAAAAATTGAATAATTCAGGAGTGAAAGTCTAAAAGAATACTCATTCGACCAGATTGAGATAGCGCAATTTTTAGTGGATCAGGCAATGACATTAACCTTGCAGCAAGCGAATCAATAATGAACCGTTATACATTGCATCTTTTACCAGCGCAGCTCCCGCCATTGTTCCGCGATGATTGTACTGGGTACTTTCAACAACCATATGCTCGCTATACGCAGGGAGTGCTTGTTGGCGAATACAACTGGTGATTGCCGGATGCAGAATCTCTGCGGCTCGGTTAAACGGGGAACCTATCAGGATTTTTTGTGGATGGAACAGATTTACCATTATCGCAAGGATACGGCCAACGTTAGTGCCAATACCGAGAATGATATCTTTCGCTAATAGATCGCCACTTAACGCAGCGTCACAGAGAGATTCGACTGTCAGAGGTTGTTCATGCAGCATGGAACCCATCGACTGACTCATGCGAAGCTGCGCCAACTCCAGCACGCTGTCGATACTGGCAATCGTTTCCAGGCAACCGTGGTTACCGCAATAACAAAGCTTGCCGTAAGGATCAACTTGCGTATGGCCAATCTCAACCAGGCTGCTACTGCCCGCATGGAGCAGGCGTCCATCGGTAATCACACCGGCACCGACGTTATTATCAATAACAACCTGAATCACATCACGAGCACCCTTTGAAGCGCCAAACAGCCCTTCTGCCATCGTCCAGGCGCTGATGTCATGCTGGATGTAAACCGGCACACCGGTGTAGTTTTCCAGAATCTCACCGAGCGGCATATCGCAGACTTCATAAAACGGCATCCGATGCACGATGCCGCGTTTGGTGTCGATAATACCCGGCATAGTGATAGCTATCGCCGTTAGGCGCTCAAGCTTTTGCTGATGGCGGATAAAGAACTGGTCAATCTGCGCGATGATGCGTTCAATAAGCGGTTGTGAGTCATTAATAGCAAGGTCAACCGTATCTTCAACAATCAGCTTGCTGCTTAAATCATGCAGGCCAAGGGAGATTTCCCCACGGCTAATACGCACGGACAAGTAGTGCCATGCTTCAGTTTCCAGCATCAAGCCCACAGCTGGACGGCCCCGGCTACCAGGGTCTTGAATTTCCGTTTCCTGCACCAGATGAGCTTCAATCATTTCACGAACAATTTTCGTGATGCTGGCAGGCGCAAGCTGCGCCAGGCGAGAAAGATCGATGCGCGACACCGGCCCATGGGTATCAATCAAGCGATAAACTACGCCCGCATTGGTTTGCTTGATCTGATCAATATGGCCCGGTTGACTATCAGCAACCACTTGCGACTCCCTTTATTTTCGCGCTTCGAAATAAACTTTGGGCTATGGTGAAACACTTCAAGTGAAGGAGTCAAATATTTAGGTAGGGTTGTGATTTACCGCACATAATCTGCTGTATTAACCCCCTTTTAACGTCGTTATTGACTCAGTGAGCAGCGCAGAGATGCGAAGTGCCGCAGCTGAAAGTTCACGGTGCTTAGGCCAAACCAGCCACATTTCAGATTGCGCTTCCGGCTCATCAATGGGTAACCACACCACTTCCGATAGACGGACACGTTTAAATGAAGCCGGAAGTATCGATACACCTAACCCGGCGGATACCAGCCCAATGATGGTCATGGCCTCGCCCACTTCCTGGGTGATGTAGGGTGAAATCCCGTGGCGTTGCAGCAGGCCGAGAATATCCTCATACAGCCCAGTCCCAACGAGTGGATCAAAGAAGACAAATGGTTCATATGCGAGCTGTTGCAGCGAAACTTTTGAGCATTGGGCCAACGGATGGTCACGATGCAACATTGCAAGTAGCGGCTCACGCAGAACCAGACTCCAGTCGAGCGTATCCGGAAGCCGCGTGTTGCGCATTAAACCAAGTTCGAGTTCGCCGTCGTTTAACGGTGCAATTTGCTTGCGAGTGTTGATTTCCCGCATCTGGAGATGTACGTCCGGGTAGCTGCGGCGAAATGTTGAAAGACTATCGGCTACCGTTTTAATAAAGGGCGCGGATGAGGTGAAACCAATACGCAACTCGCCGGTTTCCCCTTGATGAAGCCGGGCTGCGCGCCCTGCCGCTGCATCAACCTGGCTTAAAATCTGCCGGGCATCTTGCAAAAACTGGCTGCCTGCGGCGGTCAGATTCACGCTGCGATTAGTTCTCGCCAGTAGACGCGCACCAATTTGCTGTTCAAGGATTTGAATTTGCTGGCTCAGAGGTGGCTGAGAGATACGTAAACGCGCGGCAGCCCGTCCAAAATGCAGCTCTTCAGCAACGGCAATAAAGTAACGCAGGTGACGCAATTCAATATTCATACTTTTAAAATATCAATTGAGATTATTAATATATTAGACAGAACAATTACAATTTTCTACTCTGAAAAGAAGACTTCATTTGTGCATTTTTAAGGACCGATTTTGAGCCGTACAACCCTCGTCAACACCGCCCCGGCAGCAGATATTGACGAAAGACGATCTCCCCAGCCGGTCACTTACATCAAGCGTGGTTCACCTCAATTTATGCGCGTTACGCTTGCGCTCTTTTCCGCAGGTCTTGCCACCTTCGCGCTGCTTTATTGTGTACAACCAATACTGCCGGTTCTTTCTCATGAATTTGGTGTCTCACCGGCCAGCAGCAGTATTTCGCTATCTGTTTCTACCGCCATGCTGGCGATTGGGCTGCTCTTTACTGGCCCGCTGTCTGATGCCATTGGTCGTAAACCCGTGATGGTTACGGCGCTGTTGCTCGCATCATGCTGCACGCTGCTTTCAACCATGATGACAAGTTGGCATGGCATATTGGTGATGCGCGCTTTGATTGGCCTGTCTCTTAGCGGTGTTGCTGCGGTTGGCATGACTTACCTGAGTGAAGAAATCCACCCAAGCGTAGTGGCATTTTCGATGGGGCTGTATATCAGTGGGAATTCGATTGGTGGCATGAGTGGCCGCCTGTTAAGCGGCGTGTTGACCGACTTCTTTAACTGGCGCATTGCCGTTGCGGCTATTGGCTGCTTCGCTCTCGCGTCAGCGTTAATGTTCTGGAAAATACTGCCAGCCTCAAAACATTTTCGCCCTTCTTCGCTGCGGCCAAAAACACTGTTTATCAACTTCCGACTGCACTGGCGTGACCAGGGGCTACCGCTGTTATTTGCGCAAGGCTTTTTGCTGATGGGGGCGTTTGTCACCCTGTTTAACTACATTGGCTATCGCCTGATGCAGGGGCCGTGGTATTTAAGCCAGGCGGTGGTCGGGCTTTTGTCGGTAGCATATTTGACCGGAACATGGAGTTCGCCAAAAGCCGGGGCAATGACCGCAAAATTTGGCCGTGGACCGGTGATGGTCTTTTCCACCGCGGTGATGCTGGCAGGCGTGGTGTTAACGGTCTTTTCACCGCTGCCGATTATCTTCATCGGCATGCTGCTCTTTTCTGCTGGATTCTTCGCCGCACACTCCGTCGCCAGCGGCTGGATTGGCCCGCGAGCTAAACGAGCTAAAGGGCAAGCCTCGTCACTTTATTTATTCAGCTATTACCTCGGTTCAAGTCTTGCCGGGACGCTCGGCGGTGTTTTCTGGCATCAGTTTGGCTGGTTGGGAGTCGCGAGTTTTATTGGCTCACTTTTGGTCATCTCCTTACTGGTGGGGACGCGTTTGCATCATCGCGCACAATAACCCCGTTACGGCCTCGTTTTCGGGATGGCTTTTTGCTATTTTCGCAGCGTAAACCATCTCTTTATGAGGCTCTATGGAAAAGCAAAACTATAATCATCTCACCCGCACCTTCCAGCGTCTTTCCCGTTTTGGACATCTCTCGGCCATCGCTGGCTGGGATATGTTCACCAATATGCCACCAAACGGCAGCACAGCACGCGGCGAAGCCCTGGCCGAACTGAGTGTTTTGCAGCACCAAATCCTGACCGATAAAAAAATCGCCACGCTATTGCAGGCCGCAGTTCAGGAAAATTTGAATGATGTAGAACGTGCAAACCTGCGTGAAATGACACGCCAGTACCAGGAAGCCATTTTATTACCCGCATCACTGGTAGAAGAAAAATCGCTGGTTGGGACGCGCTGTGAACATGGCTGGCGTACGCAACGCCCAGCCAACGACTGGCAGGGTTTTTCCACCAATTTAAAAGAAGTGGTTCGTGTTAGCCGTGAAGAGGCGAAACTGCGCGCCGAAGCAAAGGGCAAATCCCCATACGACGCGCTGTTAGATATTTATGAACCAGGGATGACCAGCGCTAAACTTGACGTTCTGTTTGGCGACTTGCGCACCTGGCTGCCAGCATTGCTGCAAAAAGTTGTCGATAAACAAGCAAAAGAGTCGGTCATAACTCCTGTTGGCCCATTCGCCACGAACGACCAGCGCGAGCTTGGCCTGGAAACCATGAAGTTGTTGGGCTTTGATTTTAACGGCGGGCGACTTGATGTCAGTGCGCATCCGTTCTGCGGCGGCGTGCCGGAAGATGTACGCATCACCACGCGTTACGATGAAAGCGATCTGGTCAGCGCACTGTTTGGCGTTATCCACGAAACGGGCCATGCGCGTTACGAGCAGAACCTGCCACGTGAATGGCTCGGCCAGCCTGTTGCTCTTGCGCGTTCCACGGCGATTCATGAGTCACAAAGTCTCTTCTTTGAGATGCAGTTGGGTCGCAGCAAAGAGTTCCTTAAACTGCTGCTGCCGATGGTTACAGCGCGTTTTGGCAAACAGCCTGCATTTGAAACAGCAAACTTTATTGCCGTGAACCAGCGTGTTGAGCGTGGTTTTATCCGCGTTGATGCGGATGAAGTGAGCTATCCAGCCCATGTTGTGTTGCGCTACGAAATTGAGCGCGCGCTGATTGATGGCGAAATTGAAGTGGAAGACATCCCGGCACTGTGGGATGAAAAAATGCAGCAATGGTTGGGGCTTTCTACCAAAGATAACTTCCGCAATGGCTGTATGCAGGATATTCACTGGACTGACGGTGCTTTCGGTTACTTCCCGTCGTACACGCTGGGCGCAATGTATGCTGCTCAATTGTTCAACGCGGCAAAACTCGCGTTGCCACAGCTCGAAAGCGATATTGCGGAAGGAAACTTCAGCGCATTGTTCGACTGGCTACGTCAGAATATCTGGCAACACGGCAGCCGTTTCACAACGTCAGAACTTATCACCAACGCTACCGGTGAAGACCTTAACCCGTTGTATTTCCGCAAACATTTAGAAGCGCGTTACCTTTAATCTTCCTCACCTGTCCGCGCCCTAAATAATTCGGGTTTTGTATGGGTGAATAGCATTAGCGACATCCACCATTGACGCAAGTTATGTCGGATGTCGCTGCGCTAATCCGACCTACGAAGGAATTTCGTCATCAATTCCCCGGCGTGTACAAACCGTTACATGCCGAAACCAATCACTCACTGAACGCATTGATCCACAAGTCTATAGTTCATCTCAACGGCCCCGCAGGGCTTCAAACAAACATAAATTCAAACATGAATTGAGGATGTCGAGATGAATAAAGTATTAGCTCTGGTTGTTGCCGCTGCAATGGGTCTGTCTTCTGCTGCTTTCGCTGCTGAAACTACTGCGACTCCAGCTCCTGCTACCACTTCTGCTGCAGCTAAAGCTCCTGCTGCAAAAACTACTCATCATAAAAAACACAAAAAAGCAGCTACCGAGCAGAAAGCACAAGCTGCTAAAAAACACAAAAAAGCAGTAACCAAAACTGAAGCGGCAAAACCAACTGCGCAGAAAGCCCAGGCTGCTAAAAAGCACCACAAAAAACCTACCGCTAAAACTGCAGCAGCAAAACCTGCAACTCAGCCAGCTGCATAAGGTTATCGGGGTTATCCCGAAAGCATAGCCACACTACTAACCTGCATAATTTGAGTTGTCGGCAGGTGGCAAGCAAGTGAGTCCCCAGAAGCGTAGATAACTATGTGACTGGGATGAACGACCGACGCCAACACACCGATAATGTGAAGTATGACGGTTAAAAACACCCGGTTCGCCGGGTGTTTACTTCCGGAGTCTGGATGATGTTGCGACGCTACAGCTTTGAAATCATCCTCACGCTGCTTATTCTTTGCGGCATTATTACGCTAAGCTTCTGGCTGTAATGACTTTTTACTCCCACTTTTTGTGCGACCCGTCTATAGTTAGTCCATTCGCTGGGTTTATATAACAATCAAAATTAATCGCCCCACAGAGAGTGATATGCGCAAAAAAGTTGTGATGTTGTTAGGTGTACTGTGCTTGTTACCTGCCCTTTCTCATGCTGATGACGAAAGTGCTGCGAATGTCAAAACGCTGTTTTTTGGCAAGGATGACCGCACAAGAGTGAATGATCCCGCAACACCGCCGTGGGATGCTATCGGTCAACTTGAGACGGCCAGCGGCAATCTTTGCACCGCGACCTTAATTTCCCCTCACCTGGCACTTACCGCCGGGCACTGTTTGCTGCAACCACCCCGTGGAAAAGCCGATAAAGCGATCGCTTTGCGCTTTGTGTCTAATAAAGGCAAATGGCGTTATGAAATTCATGATATTGAAGGTCGGGTTGAATCTACGCTGGGTCGTCGCCTTAAACCCGATGGTGACGGTTGGATTGTCCCTGCCAGTGCAGCACCTCATGATTTTGGTCTGATTATTTTGCACAACCCGCCTTCTGGTATCACGCCGTTGCCATTGTTTGAGGGTGACCGTGACGCACTAACCGAAGCGCTTAAAAATCAGAATCGTAAAGTCACGCAGTCGGGTTATCCCGAGGATCATCTGGACGATCTCTATACCCATAACGATTGCCTGATTACCGGCTGGGCACAGAAAACTGTTCTCTCGCATCAGTGCGATACATTGCCTGGTGATAGTGGTTCACCCTTGATGCTGAAAACGGAAAATGGTTGGCAGCTGATTGCGGTACAAAGCTCAGCTCCTGCGGCGAAAGATCGTTATCGGGCAGATAATCGGGCGATTTCTGTGACAGGGTTTCGTGACCAGCTACAGAGTCTAGCCAGCCAATAATTTAACCGCCGGGTATCACGCCCGGCGGTTTTCTTTTATGCCAGTTTGATAAGCACCATGCCCGCTAGTAATAAAACCAGCCCCACCCAGCCTTTACGGTTAAGACGCTGGCCGAATAAAATCCAGCCAGCCGCCACGGTGGCGATAATGCCGAAGCCACCCCATAGTGCATAAGCCACCGACAGCTCAATTCCTTTTACTGCCTGCGCCAGCGCGCTAAAGGCTGCCAGAACTGCACACAGCGACAATATGCCGTAGCCAAAACGGCGAAAACCATCAGAGTGTTTCAAGAAAATATTAGCGGCAATTTCTAACACGATTGCCAGGAACAGCCATAGCGCGTGAACCCATTCAAATGATTGCATGTTCGCTCTCCTTTGCTGGTTTTACCTTTCGCGTTTTTTTAGCGCTGGTTCCCGATTTAATCAAAGCAATCCCCACCACTAACGTGGTCAGACCGATGATTTTCAGTAGTGAGATCGATTCGTCGAACAACAGAACACTGAAAAGGGTAATAAATAAAATACCAATTCCTTCCCACATGGCATACGCGACGCCAAGGGCGATTTTTTTAACCGAAAATGATAATAAAATATAAGACAAGGTGATCATCAACAGCATAAAAATATAGCCGAGATTATCATCACTGACGCTGGACCATTTCATGGATAACGTGCCGGTAATTTCGGCAATAATAGCCAATGCTAATAATATCCAATAGATCATGATTCCTCTCCTGATAGAGAAAATAGCCGTACCAATGCTTGTAATGTGCTAAATAAAGCGCACAAGCCGAATAAAAAATAAGCTTATTTACCCGTAATAATTCGTGTACCAGTAAGGCAACAAGACCGTAAGCAAGCCGGTGCAGTCAACGCAACTGAGGCGCGAAGTATCAAGGGAAAAACAGGAGAGCGAATCTACAGCGCGTTGCGCCAGTGTTGTTCACCGGAAAGCGAGAAAGCAGAAGAGAAAGATGGGGCTTGATGGGTTAATAACGTTTTGAACAGCTTGTTCGTAAGCATAATGTCCATAGTTTTCACAACGTATCCGCGGTGTTGCTTCTCATCAGTTGCGGATAGTAAATTGTCCTCAGTAGTCAAACACGCTGAATTTGTACCATATTTCGTAAGACGCCTGACTTCCCTTTTCAATTCTTTACGCTTGAGCAGCAGAAAATAAGTGTATACCCCTCCTTTCCTCACCCGTACTATATACACAATTAAGGAACGGATTATTCTGATGGAGACCGTCAATAATGGCAAAACCCATTATTACGTTAAGTGGATTAAAAGTAGTCATTATGTTGGGGATGTTAGTCATCATCCTTGTGGGTATAAAAGTGGCTGCCGAGATCATCGTGCCATTTATTCTGGCACTGTTTATTGCCATTATCCTCAACCCAATGATTCGCCGTCTGGAGCGCATACGGGTCCCACGCGTGCTGGCGATTACCTTCGTCATTTCAGTGATTATTTTCTTCATGGCCGTGCTACTCGCCTACCTGGGAACCACGCTTAATGAGTTGACGCGAACGCTGCCGCAATACCGTTCCTTGTTAATCTCCCCTCTGCAAACACTGGACCCGTGGCTGCAACGGGTTGGGATTTCTGTGTCGGTGGATGAACTGGTTAAGTATATCGATCCGAACGCGGCAATGACGTTAGTCACAAGTCTTATCACTCAGCTTTCCAACGCGATGACCTCAATCTTTTTGCTGCTTCTGACCGTAGTATTTATGTTGATTGAAGTACCGCAATTACCGGTAAAGCTTCAACAATTAATGTCACGGCCGGCAGAAGGTATGGGTGCTATTCAGCGAGCTTTGGACAGTGTCAGCCATTATCTTGTGCTAAAAACCGCTATCAGCCTGGTGACGGGGTTGGTGGTCTGGATAATGTTAGCCATGCTGGATGTGCGTTTTGCCTTTGTCTGGGGGCTACTCGCCTTCTCGCTCAACTATATTCCCAATATTGGCTCCGTTCTCGCAGCCATTCCACCGGTTGCACAAGTGCTGGTATTTAGTGGACTGTATGATGCGCTGCTTGTCGTTGCTGGTTATCTGGCCATCAACCTGGTGTTTGGCAATATCATCGAACCACGCATGATGGGGCGAGGATTGGGTTTATCGACGCTGGTGGTTTTTTTATCGTTGATTTTCTGGGGCTGGCTGCTGGGCCCGGTGGGAATGCTACTGTCGGTTCCACTGACTATCGCGGTGAAAATCGCACTTGAACAAAACGAGGGTGGCAAGAGTATTGCCGTGCTGTTGAGTGATGTAACCAAAAACTAAAGAGCCATAGCCGCTCCGGATAACTTAGCGGCTATGGAGTAACGCTACATACTGTAACCCGGTTTTTTGGCCAAAGTATCCAGTGCCGGAGCTATCTCTTTATCGTAGACATCCTCTTTCCAGCGATCTTTCTGGATAGGTGTTAGCGCAACAGAGAGCGACTCGTCAGATGAATTAAAGTGCTTCTTCAGCACGGCACAAATATCAGCGGCAAGCGCCTCTTTTTGTTCTTCAGTCAACTCACGCGGGAAGTGTTTTACGGTGATATGCGGCACAACAGATCTCCTTTGAATGGCGAACTCTATTCTTACGTTAAACTATCAGGTTATAGCAACAGAAAATCATTTTGGGCAGATGGGGGCAAACTCATCAAAGCTGATACCGTATTGTTCATGGCCCAGTCGCAAGCCAAACTTTTCTTGCAGTAGTTGATACACCGCCCTCTCATCAGCCATATCCTCGCGTTGCTCGCCGCTAAACTGCCGGTTACTCAGCGTTAACGTCGTGCCATCGGGTTTATGCAAACACAACATTAAATGATGACAGAAATATGATTCAGGCCAGGTCGAAACATAGTGATTTGCGACCTGAAAATCACTGAAATATTGGGGTTGCAGATCAAACCGATACAGCGGCATCCAGCCATCTTGTTGTTTGATGCTCAGCAAGTAATCGCCGTCCAGATGCGTTAAGCGATAAACACCGTGCGCCGTAGGCTGCTCAACATCAGTTTCCAACCGCAAAGGGGAAGTCAGCGTTTTCCCGCCAAATCCTACATCTGCCAGATAACGCTGTTGATTTATCGTCACCAGCAATAGGCGGTGCGTTCTTGGTGGCATTTCAGGCGGTTGCGTGATCAGCACTCTCGCCGCCAGGTCTTCCACTTCAAAACCAATGTCTTCAAGCGCTGCGCGCAGCAAAGCATTTTGCTCATAGCAATACCCTCCTCGCCCAGCGACGACGAGTTTTTCAAAAACATTATCGAGCTCGAGTCTGATAGTTCGACCAAGAAGCGCATCCAGGTTTTCGAAAGGAATGGAGCATGTATGCAGCAGATGAATAAGTTGCAAGGTTTCTAAGGTGGGTACGGCTTCACCATGAAAACCGATACGTGCAAAATAGGTTTGTCGCTCGAAAGTCATCATCTCAACCTCTTAAAATCCGATGTCTTTACTATAAAGCGTTTTTTTCATGGCAAATGATCGATAATGCTCTGGCTACAGCAGGCCTGTAGACTACTCCCCGGAAATTAAGTGCCAGAAGGATGCGCCATGAAACCCAAGTCGATGACTCTCTATGATGTGGCAAAACATGCCCATGTTTCCTATCAGACTGTTTCACGGGTTATCAATCAGGCAGAGCACGTTTCTGATAAAACGCGCCGTAAAGTCGAAGCAGCGATGCAGGCACTTAACTACGTTCCTAACCGGGTGGCGCAGCAACTGGCCGGAAAACTAAGCCAAACGATTGGGCTTGTGACCAGCAATTTGTCTCTCCACGCTCCGTCGCAAATCGCCGCAGCCATTAAGTCTCAGGCCAGCAAACTCCACTTTAACGTGGTGATATCGATGATTGAACAGCCTGATTTAAGTGCCTGCAAAGGTGCGGTGAATAGCCTGCTTTCCCAGCGGGTTGATGGGCTGATTGTAAATATTCCTCTGGAAGATGACCAGGTTCGAGCCATCACTGACATGTGCGGCAATGTGCCGGTATTGTTCCTCGATGTATCCCCGACTCTCAATACCCACAGCATCACATTCGATGCCACCACCGGCACGCAGTTGGCAGTAACTCATCTCGTCCAACAAGGACACCAGCATATTGCTTTACTAAGCGGGCCATTGACCTCAGTTTCAGCCCGCCTGCGCCTGGAAGGTTGGCAACAGGCTCTGGCAAAGCATCATCTGATGGCTGTCGCGCAATTGCAGGGTGACTGGAGTTCAATCTCCGGTTATCTCCAGACACTGGCGCTCATGAGTACGGGATCGAAGTTCACCGCCCTGCTGGTCGCTAATGATCAAATGGCATTAGGTGCATTACGCGCACTCAATGAATCAGGCTTATCCGTTCCTGGGCAAGTCTCAGTGGTAGGTTATGACGATACCGAAGACAGCGCCTGTTTTATCCCACCGCTCACTACCATCAAGCAAGACTTCAAAGCATTGGGGAATACCAGCGTTGACCAACTAATTACCCAAATCCGCACGCCCGCTTTACCGGGCCTTGCCACCGTTCTGCCCGTCACGCTTATTGAGCGTAAAACGACGGCAGCACCAAATTCTGAAGCTTTGTCACCACAAGCCCTGGCCGACGCGCTTGCGGTACTTGCCCGTCAGGTCGCACGTCTAAAGTAATTTTTGTGAATCGCCTCACCTGAAGTTGTTTTACTGCTTTACATCTGCGCAGGTAAAAAACATATTAATTAATAATTGTGAGCGCTTCGCAAAAATGTAAAGGGACATCAAGTATGACCATCAGATCGGGTTCTGTTGCGGCCACTTTGGCCGCAATCCTTGGGCGACGCGACTGGGAGAACCCAGCAGTGACGCAATTAAATCGCTTGCCTGCTCACCCGCCATTTTTCAGTTGGCGTGATGCTCTCTCCGCGCGCGACGACTCATCATCTGAAAGTCTGCGCAGTCTTAATAGTGAGTGGCTGTTTAGCTACTTCACTCAGCCCGAGAGTGTTCCCGAAAGTTGGCTTGAGGTTGATTTAGCCAATGCTCAAATCTTACCAGTCCCATCAAACTGGCAAATGCATGGCTTTGATGCCCCGATTTATACCAATGTTACCTATCCCATTCCGGTTACACCGCCATTTGTGCCACAAGACAACCCAACCGGATGTTAC
>Ga0105251_10002199_pt1 | contig 15590 bp, 18 predicted proteins | sample KBSS64metaG_FD_80424 | JGI IMG/M metagenome (GOLD analysis project Ga0105251, IMG submission 80424) | Switchgrass rhizosphere microbial communities from Kellogg Biological Station, Michigan, USA - KBS S6-4 metaG | ecosystem: Host-associated > Plants > Roots > Rhizosphere > Soil | place...
GCTGCGGCCAAGCTGAACGTAACCCAATCCCGCATATCCGAGCTTGCAAATGGCAAGATCGAGAAATTCACCTTGGACGCCATGATGGACATGCTGGACAAGCTCGGCTTTCGCACCACCCTGACCCTGCCCTCGAACGATGCTGGCTCGCCCCCCCAGATCGTGATCACCCAAACGCCTGGCAGCTAAACCCTGTACCCCATTTTTCTCAGTTCTTGCTTCAACTCCTTCATCCGCTGTTCGGCGACCTGCATCGCGTGCCGGTCGGACCCATTGGTCGTTTTTACGAACGAATGCAAATGAGTTCGCCCTCATTCGGGGTCGCTGTCTTTCACCTCGTGCCCTTGTCGCCACAGACAGTGACCTTGCTCCAGCAGCTCCACACGATCACCGGCAAATCCGACCTGGCTTCGCGGATGATGCCAAACCGTGGAAACCGATGCCGAGAACACGGTGAATGCCGCGCTCAGGACGATGCGCTACGACACCAAGGTGGATATCTCCGGCCACGGGTTCCGAGCCATGGCGTGCAGTGCACTGGTCTGTGCTGCGGTCGGAGACGGCTATCGAGCGGCAGTTGAGCTACAAGGACCGCAACAAAGTGCGCGCCGCCTATACCCACAAGGCCGAGTTCCTCGAAGAGCGCCGGCTTCATGAACTAGTGGAGCCGGTACCTGGAGGCCAACCGGCAGGAGCATGTCACTCCGCATGAGTTGGCTAATCAGATTGGGGCGAATGTTACCCGGATGAAGGTGAAGCGGATCAATGATTGAATCCGCCACCCAGGTCACTGAGACAGTCCTGCTATGGGAGGATGCCTAAAACCTCAGGCGTCAAGATCTGAAGTCCAATCCCAGACAACAGACTTGTGCCCAACACGAAGAGAGCTACTTTCAACACCAAACGAATACCACCGCCGAATCCTTTATGACGCAACAAATAGCTGGCAACAATCTTCCTATAACCATCCCCGTGGCTAAACGCATAGATGATCGCTACCGCGAAGACAAACCATGCAGCGCGCTCGGGATGAGGCATTGTGATTATCGTCAACGCCAAACCGACACAGACAAAACCAATGCTATTAACCTTCTTGAAATAGCTCTTGGCGATGGCTTCATCTTCATCGTCCAGAAAGAAATTCGGTCTCATTGATATGCTCCTTTTGAGATCACAGTGCCGATCACCATGTCATCCAGTCACAGATTAAGAACTCTCTCTGACCGTTTCCACCCAAAGCAGGTGCATTACCCCCGCAAATTGACAGGAGCATGTCACTCCAAACGAATTCGCGAATCAGACCGGAGCGAACCTCACTCGCCTAAAAGCAAAACGTGGCGCAACGAGTAAGCGCTCGGTCTTCATATCTCAGTGACCCGCTTGTCCACGCGGGTCCATCCAAACAGGGCTGCAAAGCCGCCCTGCTTGGATGGACCTCGCTTTGCAAAGCTAACAGCCGACACTAATCCTTTGGATACCGCTGATTTCCACCGGTGGATAATTTCATGCACAAGCCCAGATGCCCCGTGGATTCTGGCGTTGACCAATTTTATCCACAGGCGTAGAACTGAGGGTGCAAATGCTGTCTTGGACAGCACCCAGGTGACCAGAACCTTGAAGGTCACGCCGCTCTCGCGGTGGTTCTCCCCCCAAATGGCGATTCGCATCCGGCAGCTCGCCCGGTCACCTCCCCCGGTGATGGATGCCTACTTCACATCTTGGCCCTCGTGCGCCAGACAACACCTCCTACTTCGCTGCCCTGCAGCAACCTATCCGCTTGGCCGAATCTTGCGCCAACCTGCGCCCGTCTCTTTCTCCTGGAAAGAGACGGGCGCTTCTAACACTGCTGCAGCCCTCATCGCACTTGGCTTTGCGGCTACTCCACTCGTGACAATCGGCGTGACAAACGCCGATGTCATCAGCAACAGCGCTGTAGATGATGGTGCCGCAGACCACGGAATGGACTGCACCTGACTGACAGTCAGGCATGCCCCAGTCATCGCATTGCTGCGTTCACCCGGCTCAGGATCTCGCGGCACTGGTCTCGTCAGCCAATGCAGCCTCCGCCCGCCCACCGGTAACGGTGCTTAGGAGGCCAGATCATGAGATGCCCTTGCTCCCAGACGTAAGGAGCCGCCAATCCGGCGAAGAGAACATTCCCCACAGGTCGCAGGGGCCTTGATCCCTGATAACACTCAGCATTCTTGGCGGGATGACGTGGGGCGAGGATTGGAGACCGGATGATGAGGTGACTGACGTGGCCTTGGTGGGTAGACGCGATGGCCGCAATTTCGGTTACGGCAGGCAACTGAGCTACGCAGGGCCGCAGGCGTTGAAAGACATGTTCGGCGGAGGCCATTACGGCACGGTCAAAGCTCACAGTGATCGGTGGCAGGCATTTGTGAAGTGGTGCCGCTCCGACCAGGGGCCCGGCATCAATGATGCGCGGCAGATTGATCGGAAGCTGTTGGCCGACTACGCGGCGTATCTGCGCGACATTGTTAAGCGCGGTGATCTCGCTGTCAGTACCGCGCAAAACCGACTATCCAGCGTTAACAGGGCCATGGCAGCGCTTCGCGGTGATCAGTATGTGAAATTGCCAAGTCCGAGCAAGGCATTGGGTTTGCAGCGCAGCGGAATTCGACACTCAGTGCCGCAGGGCCAAAACCGCACACAGGTTAAGCAGATTGTCGATGTGCTTTGCCGCGATCATCAGCTACGGACCGCTGCAATCGTTTTATTGGCGCGAGCCACCGGCATGCGCTTGCGTGAGGCCATCTTAGCCGACTTGCCACGGCTGAACCGTGAGGCTAACGGCCTAGGCAGGATCAACATCCAAGATGGCACCAAAGGCGCCCGAGCTGGCGCCTCGGCGTCACGTTGGATTGCGGTGGACGACCATGTTCTAGGTGCACTTGGGTTTGCACGGCAGGTGTCGCCTGCGGGTAGCAGCAACCTGATTGCGCCACACGAAAGTTACCTGAATCTTCTGCAAGAAATCATTCGCCCTGCGCGGGACATTCTGCATGCACACAATCTCAAAGGCTTCCATGAGCTAAGAGCGGCGTATGCATGTGAGCGCTATGAGCAAATCACGCAACACCGCGCACCTATCAACGGCGGCCAATGCTACCAGGTAGACAGGAACCTTGATCGTGAGGCTCGAAGGCAAATCAGCTATGAGTTGGGGCACGGTCGGATCGATGTGGTCGGGGCCTACATTGGAGGGCGCGTATGAGCAAGCCATTCGATATGGAACTGTTCTTAGCTGCGGTGCTGACGGGATCGTTTGCAACGCGGCAGCGCCATTTACGGCAAGCAAAGCTCATCCAAGCGGAGATATCTGAACGCTGGCAGCTAGAAACTCCTTGGGGTTGGAAGAAAAAACATGTTGCTTGGTTTCTCGACCACCGACTAGCGAGGCGATGCAAGGCAACTCGATATTACTATCTGCTGACCGTGCGGCTGCTGGCTCGTCGTTTAGATAGAGCATGGGTCTTCAAGTGCTAAGAAGGTCTGACTTTAACGACCGACCAACCGCAACCGACCCAAAGCAGCCATCCGCGAAGGGCAGTTACCGGCCAGAAGTGGATAGCCCACCCATCACTTTTCAGGCAGAAGCTGCTGACAGTAAAGCAATCTTAAAGATTTACACTGGCCTGGCAGAGTCCCAAACGTCACATATAGAAATAGATTGATGCACATTTATATTATCTACATTCGAACAGTCATGTTGGTATCCAAGCACCCTTTCCAATCATGGAGAGGAATCCAACATCAGTACCCTGACTACACGACTTCGCTCGGCCCTTGGGAAGAAGATACGGTCATCGAATACCTTGCAGATAAATACCCAGAGATTTCGCCACATCCATAAGATCAAATCGATGCGCTCATCGCGGATGCTCAAGTAGCAAGAGTGCTTACTTTTGCCCCGTAATCGTCTTAAAGACCATTCTCAGAAGCTCGCCTCGACGTCTGATTTGGGTGCAGGCTGTGTGAAAACTCAGACGCATCTCTGAAGAGCGCAGCGTACGTCAAATCTGTAATGGCTTGGCTATTCAGCTGACGCACGTTTCGCGCAGGAGCGCGAGATCCTGGTTGTTTTTTAACCGGTCTGATCGCGCCGATCGTTTTCACATAGCCTGGGTCGTAAGCCGACCTCGGCGAACGGCCGCTTCACGCTCTGAGGAAGTCAGTCAACCCAAATCGAGGATAGTTGATCATCCAAAAAGCCTCATTTCTGTGGAAAATATAAAGCCAAATAGGTCATTTGGCAATTTTGTATACCCAACTTCCGGGAGGTGTCAAGCATGTTTTTCCTTTACACCGTTGAGCACTCTACGATAGCATCATCTCAAGGCACAAAAATAACAATAACAATAGGAGTGTTACAGAAATGTCTGCAAGCATGTTTTTCGGCGTAATTGGTATCATTCTGGCAGTAATTGAGATTTGGCGACCTCGCTTATCTACTGCCTTGGAAGTGGCTATTTGCAAGCAAGTCGAGGAGTGTCAAGCAATTCAAGCTCTATACTTCAAGGAGCTAAAAACCATTTCAAAGTTGGCCCGTGGTGCTTTCCGCGAGGTACAAAAGGGACCTCAATTTATAACTACTGATGAGTTCAAGGCAAACACAGTTGCGTCTCTCATGAACATCCGTACATATCTGTGGTTTTACTGCGTTACAGCAGTAAACTTCTTAATTCTCAGACCGCTGTCCTTTGCCCTTGTATCCCTCAACAAACTCGGCCGTGGTAGAGCAGTTGGTGGACTGGGAGTCGTAATCGCAGTGCTTAGCACGTTCTTGTGAGTGCACCAAAGGGGAGTGGTATAGGCTCCCTGTTTATCTAGAAAGCGGTTGGAACGTAGCATCCACCCCATCGCTGATGGCGATTGGGTGGATGCTACACGCTGTGGATTTTTTTCAGGTTGGCAATTTAAAGGGCGAGCGGCAGCTTGGCCGATAGCAGGCATCTGTGAGTGGCCGCTAGTCGGCCTAGTCTAGAGACCAGGAACTTCCGGATAGCAGTGTGTCAGCGCCCGTGGCATTTCTTAAATTTGACACCGCTACCGCATTGACACGGCTCGTTCCGTCCTTGTTTTTCGATCGCCACTGCTGGAATAAATTTTTTCTCAGGCTTGGGCTTCACTATGAGCGCTGACTGAGTGATTCGGTCGGCCTCCTCGAAAACATGAGCATTTTCTTTCGTTCTCTGTGCGGGCGTATGAACCACGAATGATTGAGCTCGATGATAGGTCCCATTGGCATCTACGCAGGCCACTATGCCTACCATGCCCGAGGCATTGATAGACAAAGCGCCTGCGCTGGCCTTGTCATTCACCGTAGTCCAGTCAATTTTGTGGTCGTGTTGTTGAAGCCAAACGAATATGGGTGCTGAGCTCCCAAGAAGGAAAAAGCGATAGGGGCGCTGATTAAGGGTGCGGCGAAGATCAGACAGCGTCTTGGATAGATCATCACGCCCCTCTTCCCCCAGGTCACGAATACGGCTTTCCGCTACGAGCCACCCTGGAATCCGGTTGGTGTCAAGCGCTTGAAGTAACCTCTCTACCTCCACAGGGAAATCTTGCTTAGGGAGCGGAGTACTTTCCCAATCTTCGCCCTCGAAACTCTTATCTATCAGATCACTCATACCATCCCAAATAAGCATGTTCACTGAACCATCTGCTAAATGGTTGTCGATATCCTGATCGAAGCGGTTCCGTTTCAAATAAGCACCCAAGTGGTCAAACTCATCGAAAAGATGAGCATGACGCCTCCCTGCAACAGCCTGACGCACCTCCATATAGTGCATGAACTCGCCGGGGGTTGGCAGGAAGCGCTTAAGCACGAACAGGTCGTCAATAGACATTGAAATGAACGCGTGCTTCCCAAGTAGCGGCGCGATCTGCGGCAGTTTTTTGCAATACGCTGAAAAGGGAGAGAAGGACTCGACTGTCAGCCCAATCGGTAACATCACTCGATATTCGGAGCGGCGGACGCGGCTGCACTCTTTATATTTACCGTCCACAAGTTGGTAGAGGGAAACTTCCTCTGATGAATTCAGATAATTGAAGAAACGCTCACATTGGGTATAGGCCTTAAGAACCAGATCTTGCACGGACTGGGCATGCCGTCCGAAGTCTAGCGCCGGAGATGCAATAGTCGCAGCAGCGCCGGCTTTGGCTTCGACTAGGAACAACACGTCGTCGATCAGGATAAGAGTGTCGTTCTCAGACCATTTGTTGGTGACGGGGTCTTTGTAGTAAACCTCTTGGAAAACTGTAGCGTCTGGAAGCTGAGCAGCCAGAATGTCGGCGAATGCCGCTTCGCTCATAATTTTCTGCCGATCGTTGAAGGATTTTTTGTAGTCAGGTTTTCGCTGAAGGAGATTGAAAAGCAGCGCGCGATAACCCGCGTCTCGGGTGAAACACGGATCTACTGCGTAGTAATCCTCCCCTAGCTGGATCAGGGGTTTCTTCCTAGCAGGCAGTGTCCTATACGGTGTCCCAACGAAATCCCCAGGTGCAAAAAAATCGGTTTCTTCCCCGCGCCGATACGCCAAGTCCGCCAAAAGCGAAGCCGGCAATTTCGTATGAAGACTCACGTTAGCTATACCGCCCCGAAACATGTCGTTTATCGCCTGGCCTGCGGCCTTCGTCTGTTCCTCGTTGGACGCAACCCACTCCTCCATGACGCCTTCCAGAGGTTTGCCCTGAACCGCAGCGAAATTCTGCACAGACTCGAACTGTCTCATAAGCATCGAGACTGCATTGGAATGCCCAGAACGGGTGGCATTGGCCAAGGCCTGGAAACCATCCGCGATCTCAGCGGAATTAGCTCCATACACCTCTCTCAGCACATCTTCATGAGGTGATAAAACGTAGCGATAGAACTCGCCTTCCAACACTTGGTAGCGGTTCCCTCGTAGTAAGACCCATGAAGATTTCGCGCGAAATTCAATGTCTGCAGTGTCTGGGCCGAAGACACCGTCATTAGTATTGGCGGACGAAGCCATGGCGAAAATCATAGCCTGCTCTCGCAGTTTTCGGCCAAGCTCAAACAGCTCGGCGCACTTGGCTTCGTCGAAGAATACATCTTTAGGGGCGACATCTGATGCAAGAACTGCATGGACGTACTCTAGTAGGAACTGATTCTCATCAACCAATTCATCCGGGACGCCTTCTTCGTGTTGATCGTGAGAGCCACGTTGATCTGCTATCGCCTTCATCATATGCCGGGAGTAGATGTAACCGAGTAAATCATGTGGAGGCATAGCAACAATCAAATCACGCATATGGGTAGCAGTGCTCTCCATCCCCCGTAGTAGGGAAACATAAGCGTCTGTCATTTTTCTTGGTCCATAACAGTTTCCCTCGATGCGATTGTGGCCTAGATTCTTGCAAAGCCATGGTTGGACGTGGCGTTGATATTTAGGTATATCTTGGCAGAACTATCCTGATTCCGGCCCAACTTCCCTAGTTGAGAATGTACGTCGATTCTTGACGGCGGTCGCTCCCCCAAGTCAGCCAGATCCAGTGCCAGTCCTTATACTGCAATTCTTGCAGCCGATCCTGATCCAGCGCTAGCCGCCAAAACCCTCAAGCGTGGTCAAATATTTCCATTAGGACTCAAACCAGTGCTCTGAACGCTAGCCTCGGCGGTGCTTGCCGAGGTCTCGAACTTATATAGACCAAAAGTCCGCACTGTAGTTATTCAACCCGCGCTCAGCCTTAACTTGAAACGTTTCAGGGATTTCAGCGCCATCCCTTCCCTCTCTGAAATAATCTCTGACAGCCTGAAGCCCCAGGCTCATCAGGTGGTCCCACTCTCTTCTAAGCTTGTCTTGGAGGTCTTGCTTCTGTTTGGCAGCGCTGGGCTTACGACTGGTGATCGGCATCACATAGCGGAGGTGAGAGCATGCCTGATGGGTAAAGATGATCCTCCCGTACTCCCATCCATCGCTAGTCGACCGACGCCAACGGTAACTGACCTGCGCGGTCAATTTTTCCGTGAAGTAGGTCGGCTGCATAAACTGATCTTCGACGTAGAAGTGCAAACCTTCTTCTGCTTCGAGTTCCAACCGGTGTTTCATCTGCGAGACCGCGTGTGCCAGGTCATCGCCAGCAGTACGGAGTTCATATTCAGTCTCAGCACGTTTCTTAGCTGACTTGGCTTCACCGTACCTAGTCACTACTCGCTCAAATATCCTTAAATGGTTCGCCACATAAGGGCCGCAGGTCGAGAGCCGGAAGCGCTGTAGAGCCGCAGAAGACTCATCAGCAATGCATCCATCTATAGCCTTATCCAGTTCTGAAATATCGACTGCCTTCAAAGCATCCTGCTGGGAGCGAGGGATATTTATCTCACCCATTTCTTTTCCCTATTCGTTTGTTGGGGGTAACCCTTGCCAGGTAGCTAAGCATCACGTTCCCGGAGAAGAATACCCAAAGTCCGATCATGCGTGGACACCCTCGTGACTGGTAAGCGATGTCGTACATTCCAGACGTTGACATCGAAGCCACATAGCGCCGCCCTCCAGGTACCTGCCCCATTAGCAAATGTTAGTACCTGGTCGGGGCTGGCCAGTCCTCAATGCGGCTAGCTAACGATCAATCACTTGATACCGCACTCTGCTAGCGCCTTGTTGAGCGACTGGTCGAGGGCGTATTCACCGGTGGTGCTGGCAGCCTGATTCAGACCCAGTGTGCGATAGATCAACACTTTGCCTGTCTTCATCTGCGACATGATCTGATGGGCCTTCTCCCCGGTTGCGGCAGTGAAGGGTGACATAGCCTGAGCCGAAGCCTGCAAGGCAATCTTATAAGTCTTCTCCAGCATTTCTTGCTTCTTCGCGTCCCCACCGTAGGCCTGCATGGCTTTCAACTGCCCCTCGGGAACATAGTCGACTGGCGTTTCCCCTGTTGCGATGGTCCAAACTGGATTTTGGTCGATCCTGATTTGCACATCCCCTACTGGAGTCTTGAAGCGACCACCGCTCCGAATTCCTACTCGCAACTCTCCATTCGCCGACTCGATATATGGGTAGTAATGGTTGGAAACGGTATACACGCCTCCGCCGGTGTAGAAGCTGCCCACGGTAATGCCACAGGTAGATTTGTCAGTGAACTGGTCGGTGTCACGGACTGTAATCCATTCGACTGGTGGCCGTTGAGCAGTTGCGCAACCACTCAGCGCAAGCGCGAGAAGCAAAATGGCAGGTGCTTTCAATTTCACGCTCCTTGTCCAGAGTAGGATGTGCGGCCAATTGCCAGCAGGCAATATAACAGGCACCTGCCGGGCGCGCGCCAGGTCTGTCTCCCGCCACGATTTCGTGAGGTCGTATTTTGTGGCACGGCAACAGTCACAGGCCGTTCTTTGTCGATCTCAGCGCCGTCGCCCTGCCAGCCCCCAAAATCCATATACCAGCGCTGATAGAACTTCACATCACTGCCACTGGCCGATTTGGAGATCTGCAAAATCTCGCTGGTACCCATATCGTCGCCACTGAGCAGTCAGTAACCGCTTTCGGTTTCAGCCAACGTGGCCCCGGGGCGTCTCACCTGCCACTGAGGGAAAACGCACTGAGCGTATGCCTTGGGTTGCTTGGTTGTCTGGGCAGAATAGGTCGACCCCTTCTGGACGGGAGCAGGTTACACCAGAACCAACGACACCTACCCAGACAGGGTGTGCCTTGGGCCTAGCTGCATGAGGGTGTATTTCCGACACTTATAGCCCGCAGGCGTTGCCTGGCTACGCGCCCGCCCAGGCATCGAGATGGAACTAACTGATCGTTTTCACTTGGACGCACTTTTTTAATACTCTCGCTTCTCCCGCACACTTGAATGCAGGTCCCGGTAGCGCCACGGGTTACAGACAATCGGTGCTTTATCAGATAGCATTCTGTCAAACGGCTCCGCGGACGAACGGAGCGAGGCGAGCAAAAAGCGAAGGAGCTCCGATGGGCGGCATCGCACGACCCAAGCCTTCTATTGTCGACAGCTTTAAGAAGCACAAGGTCGAGGGTGGCAGGCAGTACTATTTCGATCCCAATGAACAACGCTACTATTCTTGGGACTCCCTTCATGGGGAGTTTGAGGTGTTTGATAAGCGCGGTTACCACTTGGGCTCGGTATGTCCTAAAACGGGGATAACCTTGAAACCACCCGTCAGAGGACGGCGGTTTAACCCAAACTAGGGGATTGACATGAGCTTTGTAAACCTTTGCCTTAGCGGCGATGTATTGACCGATGAAGTAGATGACTTCGTCGAAGACTGGCACGAAGGCCGAAAGGGTATTGATCAGGAACTTCACGAATACCTCGGCATGACCTGGGAAGAATATTCGGCCTGGTCCACAAACCCTTCTATGCTTCCCTATATTCTGTCAGCAAGAAAACATGGAATAAGTTTTGAAGAAGAGTTGAAGAGGGACAGATATGCTCTGGCTGCTCGCGCGTCTTCACCATTAGAAGCGAAGCGTATCATAGAGTGGCTAAAGGACGAGGAAGGTAGTTGATGTCTCCAGAAGAACGGATGGCTGCAAGAGTACTTAAACGAAAAAACCTGACTCCGCCATACGACCTTCTGGATTTGGCAAACAGTTTCGGGGAGGTGCGTTATCGAAGCTTTCCTTTCAAAGCTGACGGTATAACGGTCGGAATTGGCGAGCAAGATCGGCCGAGAATTTACATTAACAGCAACTACCCCGAGACAAGGCAATGTTTCACACTAGCTCATGAAATCGGACATATCGTAATCCCTTGGCACACTGGAACTGTTGTATCGCACCTGAATCCAGGATCCGACGATCAAGATTATTACGTGATGGAGCAAGAAGCCAATAGATTCGCTGCTGAATTATTGATGCCGACTGATTGGTTGAAATCACTATTCAGTGAATGTCTATCAATTGAAAGTTTTTTCAGAAAAGTTCTTGCCTTGACCGGAGCGTCAAAGGAAGCTGTTTTTTACAAAATCTTCAACGCCTTAGATGCACCGATAGCCTGTGCTCGCCTTAATGAAGTAGACGGGGCCATTTCTCAAACCAAGCGCACGAGATCCGCTCCACACGACGATAGAAGTTCTTATCCTCGCCAACTGTACAAAGATATAGATCATGAATACGAAGAGTTTTCCGTGGACGGAATGCCCTTTTGCTCTTGGTCGTTCAAAGGCAAGGAAATAATTGAGCTTGACACTCGCCCACGGCGAGAAGTTCTCAATCAGATCCTTGAAGATACAAATTTAAAACCTAAGCTTGCCAGCATTAACGCAATCATGTCGGCAGCGTTTGATAAAAACAAACACTTAGCCGAGCATGATATTTGCGGAGGCGTTTTGAGATCATTCAGATCTCGAAGCGAACTACCAGGTTTCAAAGATCATGCGCTTTTCGAACAGTATGTAATCAAACGCGTAAAAGAGCTAATGCTGCGAGCTCAGCAAAAGAAATAGTACGTGACTTGGGCCGATACTTAAAAATCCAACCCCGCGAATCCCCTACCCTCACAGCAAGAAACCGTTCGTCTGGTGCCGGCACCATACGCAGTATCAAAAAGGCTCACCGAAAGGTGGGCCTTTTTTTTCCGTCCTTGGCTTCACAACCGATCAGCAGCCTTGCGATATGCCTCCCCACGCTCACGCTTATCCACAGCCACTACAAACACCACAACGTCGTCATCCACAACCTGGTAAACCAAGCGATAACCGCTGCTGCGCAGCTTGATCTTGTAGCAATCGGGCAGACCAGCAAGCCGATTGGCCTCTATCCGGGGATCCAGCAAAACGGCAGCGAGCTTCTTCTTGAACTGGACACGCACAGTGTCCCCCAGTTTCTGCCATTCCTTGAGCGCGCGTGCGTCGAATTCAAGGCTATAGGTCATCCAGAGACACCTTCACTCGCTGGGGAGCAGCGAGCCGCTCACGCACGGTAGCGAGCAAAGCCTCGTCCTCCTCCGTAAGCAAGACCGGCTTGAATGGCAACTGACCCCGTTCGGCTACGTACTGCAATGCTTGGCGCATGAGCTCGGAGGGCGTAACGCCCAACCGTTCAAGCTCACGATAGGCTCGGATTTTAAGATCGTCGTCGATACGGACATTGATGGACGCCATGATGCCTTGCTCACTGTAATGACAATTGTCTTTACAGTGACGTAATTCTTGGCATCAGACAAGTGGTTCAAGGCACAAGCCGACGAAGGACGATGCTGCTACACGCCGATTCGACTTCACAAACAGCCATCAAGAGCTGGTCTGTTGATAGCTACGCAATGAGGTACCCGACGGGGTCTGGGCAAGGGCGTCCAACAACAACGTGTCTGCCCCAATTTGAAAGTCCAGCCCGGGCCACACTGTCCATCCCCCGTCACCCAGCTTGGCGCCTTGGAATTCATTGCCCTTACCAAGAGATACCAGCCCTGGCTACGCCGCAAGCAAATCGCTCATGTCCAAGTCGTATCGCTGACCATTGGTAAAAGTCAGCTCCAGCCGCGCGCCCGACCGTGGCTGAACAGCCCGCAGGCGGGGACGTTTCATCGACGCCTTTTCATCGACTCCTTCAACAGATCGACCTCCTGTGCACTGCATCAGATTCAAGACTGATGACCACATCTACACCGCGTCCCGTGAGGTGCACGTGCGGTGGAAAATGGTCCCTTCCTCGTACCTTGATGCCGGCCACTTCCACCAGTCTCCACATACTGCCCCGGCCTGCCGGCCTTGGCCCTGTTCACGCCTGGGCACTGGAAAGATTATTCCTACAGCCCACTAGGAATTCGAGACCTTGCTGTAAAGCAAGGCAGCTTGCAGGATCTGCCCCTCCAAACCCGTCTTCACCGAACCAAGCGCGCCGAAGCCCTGCATATTCTCAAACCCAGAAAACCCGCCATGCCTAAAGCAGCCGCTTCCCTGCACCCGGCTCCGAGTAGGAAACTACCGCGTGCTTTTTGACTGGGATGGCGGGGTGAGAATCGTCAACATCGAGGAGGTGAGGAAGCGCGATGAACACACCTACTATCGTACAGATCATCAATGGGGCAGATGGCCGCCCTGCTTTCGTGGTGCTGCCATATGCCGACTACATCGCAAGCCGCCCACAGGAGGACTTGGTCCCCAATGACGTGGTTGGATACATGGTCAAAGAGGGGCTGACTCCCATTACTGCATGGCGCAAGCACCTGGACCTTACACAAGCGGAGGTTGCCGAACGCCTGGGCATAACCCAGTCAGCCTACTCGCAGCAGGAGGCCGCAGAACGCCCACGCAAGGCCACACGCGAAAAAATCGCGGCTGCGCTCGGCATTCCGATGCAGTCTCTCGATATTTAGATCCGCAAATGTGGGGTGAGCCCGTAAGGCCTCTCACCCCAAACCTCGAACATTTGCCTCAGAAATTTTCAAAGGCATTCGATTTCAGCAGCCTCGCGGACACCCCAACGCCTCCCATAACGTTCCTGGGTTCGCCCAAGCGGACGAGATTCACTCGGACTTAAACGCACTACTCACGTCCAGGTCCGCTCAGGCGTAGGTCGGACTGCAGCGAACAATCCCGCAGCGAGGAGGTTGCAGCGATGCCATTTCAACCACTCTGTCCTCAACTAAACGACTGAATAAACGGTCCTGCACTCTGCTTGATGGCAGCCACAACATGCGGCGCCTGTTCGCAGATTGGCGCGGCGTTGCGCAGCACCTGCTCCAGCGCCTCCAATTGGTGCCTTATGATCTGCCCCGGCTGTTCAACCCCACAGAGCTCAGCAAAGTCCAATAGGCCCTGACGGGATGCAAACAATGATTTGTTCCCGGACAGCGAAAGCGCCAACACATCTTCTGGAATGTAGGCTGTCGTATTAACGATGTCGTAAGCCGGCGCTAGCCTTGCGTCTCTCTTGGCCGGGTTGGAATACAGCAAGCCAAAATTCTTCAGGTGCGCATCACCGTTGCCTACGATGCAACTCAAACTCACCATCTCGAACAACTGCCTGAGTGATTCCTGCACTGCTTCTGGGGCGCAAAAAAGACGAATAGCCTTGGCGATCGCCGCATAACTCTTGCTGTACTTCTGCTCAGCGGAGATCCCCATCAGCGCGGTCATATCTTCAAAGCCAAGCGGGCTACCCTCATCGTCGCGATCAAAGCGGCGCATGACAAAAAGCTTTGCATTATCCGAGAGGTAAAAAGGCGGAACCGGTATTCCTGCGGCCTTAGCGACAGACATGCACAGAAATTCATTGATGGCCAAGCCGGGGAACTCCTCGCGACCACTCTTGATGATCAAGTCGGACGTTTTAGAGGTGAAGCGTTGCGGCACCGAATCGACCTGCTCAGGGACCAATACTTTGGGTTGGACGCCTGATATACCTGCACGGAGGATGTAGCGATCCACCAGGTCAGCGAAAATATCCTGCGAGCCATCCCATGAAAGGATCTCACTCAGTTTTTCGCCCGGAAAATGCTGTCGCTCCAGCAAAGCATCCACCTCACGCGAGCTGACATGAACCCGCCCTATCGGCGAGCTGCTACCGGACAGCGCAAGCAGCAACATGGGGTCAACGTGGGTGATCTTCGCCAGGCGATTGCGCAGTTGCTCCAGCACATAACCTTCAGGCAGGTTCATCTGGAAAATCGGATGAAGCTCCCGGTGCCGGTATTCCTCTGAACGTACCGGCATGAGCAAACTGACGGCTGCTGCGGGCTGCACCTCAGCCCCGTAGCGGAAAAGGTAGTCGCCATTGCTTGCCAGGATCGTGCCGCTATCCCCCTGAGGCGTGGCAACCTTCAAGGCGGCGCTCATTCAAACATCCCCTGAATCTCGTCCAGCGTGGGCATCACAGCGGGTACCACCTGAAGCTCACAATCCAAAGCACCAAGCGCCTTGGCATAAGCTGCCATGGCCACCGAAAGACTGCCTTGTTCCATGGCTATGATTTTTTGCCGGGGCAGGCCTGCGCGATGAGCGAGCTGAATTTGAGTAAGCCCGAGATTAACCCGGCGAGCGCGCATTTGCGTCGCCAGGCGTTCAGCAATAAGAGAATGGTCCATGTCCCGTATCCGTAACATTCAGTGCCTGATGTAACGTATACGAGACTACTGGAGAAATCAAAGCCCCTGTCAGACGAAGGGACAAGCGGTGTGTGCACCTCCAGAGTGATTTGAAGGTGCAACCCTCAGAACGCCGTACTCACCGTCACCGCCATATTCCGCGGGTCCCCATAAATCGCCCCGGCATAGAACCCGTACTGGGTGTAGTAATGCTTGTCGAACAGGTTGTCGACATTAAGGCTGACCGAGGTGTCGTCAGTCACCTGATACTTCGCCATGGCATTCCAGATCGCATACCCCGACCAGTTCACATCGGTAGCCCCCGCACTCACGCCGTCAACCGGCTGCCCGGCAGGGCTCGAGATCGCGCGGATATTGCTTTGTGCCTTGACCCCAGCGCCCACGGTCAGGCGGTCGAGCGGGCCGGACAGGCGATAGGTGGTGGAGGCCTTGAACAGGTGCGACGGGTCGCTGCGCCCGTCACTGTCGACGCGGCGGAAGTGCAGGTAGGTATAGCCCGCGTACAGGTTCCAGTTCGGGGTCAGGGCGCC
>Ga0105251_10002206_pt1 | contig 15569 bp, 14 predicted proteins | sample KBSS64metaG_FD_80424 | JGI IMG/M metagenome (GOLD analysis project Ga0105251, IMG submission 80424) | Switchgrass rhizosphere microbial communities from Kellogg Biological Station, Michigan, USA - KBS S6-4 metaG | ecosystem: Host-associated > Plants > Roots > Rhizosphere > Soil | place...
CGCGATGCAGGCCGGCCTGCGCGGCTGCTGGATCAACCGCGTGGAACACACCTGGCACCACCCTTCGCTGCAGCCCGACCTGCAGTTCGACACCCTGACCGGGCTGGCCGACTGGCTCGATGCGAACGCATCGGCGCCGCACGCCCAGCCACGAACGGAGCACGACCCCGCATGACCCAGATCACCGGCTTCACCACCGATTCGTCCAAGGCCCTGCCGCTGCACGTGATGGAGCGCGAGCAGTTCGCCGCCTGGCGCGCACGGCAGGCCCCGGCGCTGGTCGCCTGGCTGGATGCGCAGCACTTCAATGGCAGCGGCGGCAGCGTGGGGCTGCTGCCGGGCGAGCACGGACTGGCCGGCGCGATCATCGGCGTGGGCGACAGTGGCGATGCCTACGCTTACGCGCATGCCCCGTTCGCACTGCCCGAGGGCAGCGTGTGGCAGCTGGCCGACGCGCTGCCGGCACATATCGAAACGCTGCTGCACCTGGGCTGGGGCCTGGGCAGCTACCGCTTCGCGCGCTACCGCAAGCCCAACCGCGCCCCGGCGCAGCTGGTGGCCAGCCCCGCCGCTGAAGTGCGCGATGTGATCGCCGCGAGCCTGCGCGTGCGCGACTGGGTCAACACGCCTACCGAAGACATGGGCCCGCAGCAGCTGGAAGACGCCGCACGCGAACTGGCCGCCGCGCACGGGGGCCAGGTGGAGGTGATCACCGGCGATGCGCTGCTGGAGCAGAACTTCCCGGCCATCCACGCAGTGGGCCGCGCCTCGCACCGGGCGCCGCGCCTCATCGCGCTGCGCTGGGGCCAGGCAGGCCGTCCGCACGTGGCGCTGGTGGGCAAGGGCGTGTGCTTCGACACCGGCGGGCTGGACATCAAGCCGGCCGACGGCATGCGCAACATGAAGAAGGACATGGGCGGTGCCGCGCATGCGCTGGCCCTGGCCGGGCTGGTCATGGCACAGGAACTGCCGGTGCAGCTGACCCTGTTGATTGCCGCGGTGGAAAACGCGATCGGGCCGGACGCATTCCGCCCCGGCGAAGTGATCGCCACCCGCAAGGGCCTGAGCATTGAGATCGACAACACCGACGCCGAAGGCCGCCTGGTGCTGTGCGATGCGCTCACCTACGCCAGCGAGCAGAAGCCCGACGTGGTGCTGGATTTCGCCACGCTCACCGGCGCGGCGCGCATCGCGCTCGGCCCGGACCTGCCGGCGCTGTTCAGCAACAACGACGCACTCGCACAGGACTGGCTGCAGGCCGGCGAAGCGACCCGCGACCCGGTGTGGCGCATGCCGCTGTGGCGGCCCTACCTGCGCTACCTGCACAGCGGCATCGCGGACCTGGCCAATGCCGGCTCGCGCATGGCCGGGTCGGTCACGGCCGCGCTGTACCTGGAGCGGTTCATTGCCGAGGGACAGGTCTGGGCACACCTGGATGTGTATGCCTGGAACGACGGCGAACGCCCGGGTCGCCCGGCCGGTGGCGAGGCGCTGGCACTGCGCTCGGCTTGGGCGATGCTGAAGGCCCGGTACGGGTAAGCGCGGCGTCCGTTAAAGCCTGGAATGCCTGGATCCCCGCTTCGGCGGGGATCTGCGTTTAAAGGTTTGCGAAAATGTGAATACCGCGACTGCAGGGGTTCTGCGACCATGCGCTGCACCCACCCCGAAGGCAGGTAACGGCCCATGTCGCTCTTTCGATACACCCGCGCCGGCCGCGAGCCGGATGCCCCGCGCCCGCCGCATTCGCCATTGCTCTGGATCGCGCTGATCGCCCTGATCGCCGGTGTACTGGTGCTGGCCTTTGCCTGGCTGGCCGGCTGGCTGGGCCGCGACCGGGTGACCGTGCAGACCTTCACCGACACCATCGAAGCCACCGGTGCCAACCACCCCGGTTTCCGCCGTGCGCACAGCAAGGGCGTCTGCGTGAGCGGCACGTTCCAGGGTTCGCCGGATGCCGCAGCGCTGAGTTCGGCGCGGGTGTTCCGCCAACAGCAGGTGCCGGTGCTGGGCCGGTTGTCGATTGGCGGTGGCGACCCGCACGGCGCCGATGCCAACGCGCGGGTGCGCAGCATGGCCCTGCAGCTGGTGACCGATGACGGCCAGGAATGGCGCACCGCGATGAACAGCTTCCCGTTCTTCGCGGTGCCCACCACCGAGGCGTTCCTGGAACAGACCCGGGCCGGCATTCCAGATCCGGCCACCGGCAAGCCGGACCCGGCGAAAATGGCGGCCATCGCGGCGAAGTACCCGTCGGCGCGCGCCTTCGGCGAATGGGCGAAGACCGCGCCGTGGTCCACCAGCTGGGCCAACACCGACTACAACGGCGTGAACAGCTTCCGCTTCACCGCGGCCGACGGCACGCAGCAGGTGGTGCGCTGGAGCATGCGTCCGCAGGCCCCGTTCGAAGCGATGGATGCCGAACAGCGCGCGCAGGCAGGCCTGGATTACCTGGCCGACGAATTCGCGCAACGGCTGGCGCAGGGACCGGTGCGCTGGGACATGTGGCTGACGCTGGCCGAACCGGGCGATGCCATCAATGATCCTTCCATTCCTTGGGGCGAGGGCCACCGCCAGGTGAAGGCCGGCACGCTCAGCCTGACCGCGATGCAGCCGCAGGCCGGCGGCGCCTGCAACAACGTGAACTTCGATCCGCTGATCCTGCCCAGCGGCATTGCCGGCACGGATGACCCGATCCTGGCCGCGCGTTCGGCCGTGTATTCCGAATCGTTCAACCGGCGCGAGCGCGAAACCGCCAGCGGTGCGGCGCCGGCTGCGGGGGCACGCCGATGAGCGCCCGCACCGGACACTTCAACCTCACCGCGCGCATCCTGCACTGGCTGATGGCGGTGCTGATCCTGACCATGCTGTTCGTGGGCGTGACCATGGTCGCCTCGCTGCACTGGCGGCCGATGCTGGTGGACCTGCACCGGCCGCTGGGCATTGCGATCCTGCTGCTGGCCGTGGTGCGGCTGGTCAACCGCCTGCGACACCGCCCACCGCCGCTGCCCGCCGACCTGCCGGCGTGGCAGGTGTTCGCGGCGCATGCCTCGCACTGGCTGTTGTATGGGCTGATGCTGGCGATGCCGTTGGTGGGCTGGGCGATGCTGTCGGCCGGCGGTTATCCGATCCAGATGTGGAAGGGCGTGCTGCTGCCGCCGATCCTGCCCCACGACGTGGCGCTGTATGCCGCGCTGCGCAGTGCGCACAGTCTGCTGGCATATGTGTTGTTCGCCACGGTGGTGATGCACTTGAGCGCGGCGTTGTTCCACCTGTGGGTGCGACGGGACGGGGTGTTCCAGGCGATGGCGAAGGGGCGGGATACCAGATCCGAACGATCGTAGGGACACGCCGCGCGTGTCTGCTGTTCGTTCCGGCGGGGGGATGCTTCCAGGGCTACGGGGGACACGCATGGCGTGTCGCTACAGCCAGCCTTTCTGCCGGGCCAGGCGGTAGGCCTCGATCGGGTTGGCTACGCCGAGCTTGCCGATGCATTCGGACAGGTAGTTGCGCACGGTGCCGTGCGACAGCCCCAGCTGGGTGGCGATCTCGCTGGCCGAGCGGCCGTCGCCGGACAGGCGCAGCACCTGGCGTTCGCGGTCGTTGAGCGGGTCGGCCTGCGACCAGGCGTCCAGCGCCAGCTGCGGGTCGATGGCGCGGCCGCCGCGTTGCACCTGGCGCAGCGCGTCGGCCAGCTTTTCCGCCGGTGCGTCCTTCAGCAGGTAACCGCACACGCCGGCATCCAGCGCGCGGCGCAGGAACCCCGAGCGCGCGAAGGTGGTCACGATCACCACCTTGATCGGCAATCCATGCCGCGCGATGCGCTGCGCAAGCTCAAGCCCGGACAATCCCGGCATCTCGATGTCGGTGACCAGGATGTCGGGCTGCAACTGCTGCAGCATCCGCCAGGCCGCCTCGCCATCCGCAGCGGCACCCAGCACCTCGATGTCCGGCTCCAGGCCGAGCAGCGCCGACAGCGCACCGCGCACCATGGCCTGGTCTTCGGCGAGCACGATGCGGATCATGGCGACACCTGGCTGATCGGGGCGGGGTTCCGCGCGGGAAGCGGTGCCGCAGCCGCGGGCTCCGCCGGCGCGGGTAGCGATCTGCTTGCCGCCGGCAGCGGCACCTGCACCGCCACGGTGGTGCCCTGCCCGCGCACCGAGGTCAGCAACAACGTGCCGCGCAGCGCCGTCACCCGTTCACGCATGCCGGTAAGCCCGTTGCCGTCGGCCTGTACGCCGCCGCGGCCGTCATCGCGCACCTGCATCGACAGCGTGCGCCCATCCTGTTCGAACACCACCCAGGCCTGGCTCGCCTGCGCGTGGCGCACGATGTTGGTGGCGGCTTCGCGCAGCACCAGCGCCAGCCCGCGTTCGACCTCCACCGGCATCGGCGGTGGCGGGGCGTAATGCAGGTGCACGTGCTGGCATTCCAGCAGCAGCCGCGCCGCCGCCAGTTCGGCAGCCAGGTCGCTGGCACGGATGCCGGTGACCGCGCTGCGCACTTCGGCCAGCGCCTGGCGGGCGATCGCTTCGGCCTCGATGACCTCAGCCCGCGCACGCTCCGGGTCGCGGTCGAACAGCTTGCGCGACAGCTCCAGCTTCAATGTGATCAACGACAGCGTATGGCCAAGCAGGTCGTGCAGGTCGCGGCCGATGCGTTCGCGTTCGGCGGTGGCGGCCAGCCGCCGCACTTCATCCTGCGACAGCTGCAGGGCCGCATCGCGGTCCTTGTTGGTGCTTTCCACGTTGATGATGATGCCGATGATCATCGCCATCGCCGGAATCCACACCACCAGCTGCCAGTGGTAGCCCACCCACGTCGCAATCGCGACGAACAGGCCATTCAGCACCAGCAGCTGCCCCAGGTAGCGCCAGGCACTGCCGGTGCGGCAGACCCGCAGGGTGACGCAGCCGAAGATGAAATAGCTGATGCCGGACGGATACCACGGCAGCAGTGCCAGCCCCATCACCACCATCGCCAGCGCGTAGCGCGGCGCATGCCGGCGCGGCGCCAGCAGCTGGCGACCGTACAGGGCCAGGAACAGCGGGTAGGTCAGCAGGGTCAGCCACAGCCAGGTGGCGCTGTAGCCGCCGCCGAAGATCGGGGTGAGGAATACCCAGCCGGTCCACAGCAGGTGCACCGCGTCGGACCAGGCGGGCTTGCCGCTGCGCAGGTTGTCGGCCACCGCCGAATCGGGTGCGGGGCGCAGCCGTGAGGAGAGCCAGTTGGGCAGCACGATGGGGTCCGGGGCAAGGGGATCTGGCGCGATCATGGCACCCAGCATCCCTCGCCGCCATGCAGCCGGCCAGTGGCGCGGATCATCCGCGTCGGGTGACAGCTGTCACTGCCCGAACGCCCACCCCGGCGGGCATGCTGTGCCCCACCCGGCCCCCTGCCGGATTGCCCGTGACGAAGGTTGCGGTCACACTCGGCCCGATTCCACGTCCAGACTCACGATGAACGCATCCGCTGAACTGCTCAAGGAACTCCGCATCGACCGCAAGAAGGCGTCGGCCCCGCCGCCGTCGTCGCCACGCCGTGGCCTGTGGATCGTACTGGCCGTCGTCGCGCTGCTGGTGCTGGGCGGTATCGCCTGGCTGGTGTTCGGCCGCGAACGCCCGATCGAGGTCAGCACCGTGCCGGTGGTGGCGATCCAGCAGGGCACCGCCAGCAGCTCGGTGCTCGACGCCAGCGGCTACGTGGTGGCCCGGCGCATGGCCACGGTGTCGGCCAAGATCACCGGCAAGGTCCGCGAGGTGATGATTGAAGAAGGCATGCGGGTGGAAGAAGGCCAGGTCATGGCCACCCTGGACCCGATCGATGCCAATGCCCAGCGCAGCCTGTCGGCCTCGCAGCTGGAAGCCGCGCGCAGCCAGCTGGCCGGCCTGAAGGCCCAGGTGGCCCAGGCCGACGCCGAAGCCGGGCGCCTGCAGACGCTGGTCGGCCAGCAGCTGGTGTCGCGCTCGCAGTACGACCTGGCCATGGCCCAGCGCGACAGCCTGCGCGCCCAGCTGAAGACCGCCGAGCGCAATACCCGCGTGGCCGGTGACGCACTGGCCATCGCCGACCTGGGCGTGGACAACAACACCGTGCGCGCACCGTTCTCCGGCGTGGTCACCGCCAAGGCCGCGCAGCCGGGCGAGATCGTCTCCCCGCTGTCGGCCGGTGGCGGCTTCACCCGCACCGGCATCGGCACCATCGTGGACATGGATTCGCTGGAGATCGAAGTCGACGTCGGCGAGGCCTTCATTGGCCGCGTGCAGCCGAAGATGCCGGTGGAAGCCACGCTCAACGCCTACCCGGAATGGAAGATCCCCGGCGAAGTGATCGCCATCATTCCCACCGCCGACCGCGGCAAGGCCACGGTGAAGGTGCGGGTGGCGCTGAAGGTCAAGGATCCGCGCATCGTGCCGGAAATGGGCGTGCGGGTGAGCTTCCTGGAGTCCGCCGCGCCAACCCAGGCCGCCGCGCCCAAGGGCGTGCGCGTGCCGGCCTCGGCACTGGTGGAACGCGACCAGAAAACGGTGGCGTTCGTGGTCGGCGATGACAAGCGCGTGCAGCAGGTGCCGGTCACGGTGGGCGTAGCGCTCAACAACGACCGCCAGGTCACCGTCGGCCTCAGCGCCGGCCAGCAGGTGGTGAACAGCCCACCGCCGGAACTGCGCGATGGCAGCGCCGTAGTCGAGAAGCAAGCGCAATAAGCAGGGCGGTGCCGCGACCCGGTCGCGAACCGACGAAGTGCGATTCCCGTGCCGTCCCGGCGCGCGCGTGGGCGGCTGCCCGCAATGTCTTCCCTTTCATCGATCCACGGAGAACCACCCATGTCCACCCTGGTTTCGCTCCGCAACATCACCAAAACCTACCAGCGCGGCCCCGAGAAGGTGCAGGTGCTGCATGGCATCGACCTGGACATCCAGCGCGGCGACTTCGTTGCGCTGATGGGCCCGTCCGGCTCGGGCAAGACCACCCTGCTCAACCTGATCGGCGGGCTGGATACCCCCAGCGGCGGCGAGATCGAGATCGAAGGCGAGCGCATCGACCGCATGTCCGGCGGGCAGCTGTCGACCTGGCGCAGCCACCACGTCGGCTTCGTGTTCCAGTTCTACAACCTGATGCCGATGCTCACCGCGCAGAAGAACGTGGAACTGCCGCTGCTGCTTACCGACCTGGGTGCCGCGCAGCGCAAGCGCAACGCCGAGATCGCGCTGACCCTGGTCGGCCTGGCCGACCGCCGCAGCCACCGCCCGAATGAACTTTCCGGCGGCCAGCAGCAGCGCGTGGCGATTGCCCGCGCGATCGTCTCCGACCCGACCTTCCTGATCTGCGACGAACCCACCGGCGACCTGGACCGTGCCTCGGCCGAGGAGATCCTGTTGCTGCTGCAGCAGCTCAACCGCGAGCACGGCAAGACCATCATCATGGTCACCCACGACCCCAAGGCCGCCGAGTACGCCACCCATACGGTGCACCTGGACAAGGGCGAGCTGGCCGACGCGCCTGCGGCCCACTGACGGAGGTCACTGCGATGAAGTATTTCTCGCTCATATGGGCGCAGCTGTTCCGCAGCAAGACGCGGACGCTGCTGACCCTGCTTTCGGTGGTGGCCGCCTTCCTGCTGTTCGGCATGCTCGACTCGGTGCGCGTGGCCTTCAGTTCCGGCGGCAGCGTGGAAGGCGCCAACCGCCTGATCGTGGCCTCGCGCCTGTCGATCACCCAGTCGCTGCCGGTTCACCTGGAACCGCAGGTGCGGCAGGTGCCCGGAGTCAAGGATGTCAGCTACGGCATGTGGTTTGGCGGCATCTACCAGGACCCGAAGAACTTCTTCGCCAACTTCTCGGTGGCGCCGAACTACTTCGACGTGTACCGCGAACTGCAGCTGCCGCCGGACCAGCTCAAGGCGTTCCAGGACACCCGCACCGGCGCGGTGGTCGGCGAAACCCTGGCCAAGGAGTTCGGCTGGAAGATCGGCGACACCATTCCGCTGCAGGCCACCATCTTCCCGCGCGGCGGCAGCAACGACTGGCCGCTGCAGCTGGTCGGCGTCTTCCGCTCCAAAGACCGCACCCAGGCGGCCAACGAAGAACGCCAGTTGATGATGAACTGGAAGTATTTCGACGAGTCCAACGACTACATCAAGAGCAAGGTCAGCTGGTTCACGGTCACCCTGGACAACCCCGACCATGCCTCGCGCGTGGCCCAGGCGATCGATGCGCTCTCGGCCAATTCGGACCATGAAACCAAAACCCAGACCGAATCGGCGTTCCAGCAGGCCTTCGTCAAGCAGTTCGCCGACATAGGCCTGATCGTCACCTCGATCATGGGCGCCGTGTTTTTCACCCTGCTGCTGCTCACCGGCAACACCATGGCCCAGGCGGTGCGCGAACGCGTGCCGGAACTGGCCACGCTGAAAACGCTGGGCTTCAAGGACAGCACGGTGCTGGTACTGGTGATGATCGAGTCGGTGCTGCTGATCGGGCTGGGCGGCGCGATCGGCATGGGGCTGGCCGCCATCATCCTGCCGGTGCTCGCACCGAGAACGCAGGGGCTGTTGCCGCCGCACGTACCCACCCAGACCTGGGCCGTGGGCGTGGGGCTGATCCTGCTGATCGGCGTGGTGGTGGGCCTGCTGCCGGCGCTGCGCGCCAAGCGGCTGAAGATCGTCGACGCCCTTGCGGGCCGCTGAGGAGAACCGACATGAAGAAGCAATGGTTGGGAAATCTGGTGTCGGTGGTACTGCTGGCGGTCGCGCTGGTGGTCTGGATCATGCTGCCCTGGCAGGGTGTGCTGGCGGTGGTGGTGGTCGTGGCGCTGTGGTTGCTGTTCACCCGCAGCGGGCGGCTGGCGCTGGCCGCCACCCGGATCGGCGTGGCCAGCCTGCCGCAGCGCTGGGGCGCCTCCTCGGTGGTGGTGGTCGGCATTGCCGGCGTGGTGGGCGTGCTGGTGGCGATGCTGGCGATGGGCCAGGGCTTCCAGGCCACGCTCAACAGCACCGGCGATGACAGCACCGCCATCGTGCTGCGCGGCGGCTCGCAGGCCGAAACCAATTCGGTGATCACCCGCGACCAGGTACCGCTGCTGGCCACGGTGCCGGGCGTGGCCAAGGACGCGCAGGGCAGGCCGATCATCTCGCCCGAGCTGTCGCAGGTGGTCAACCTGATGTCCAAGGGCGACGGCACCGACGTCAACGCGCAGTTCCGTGGCGTGGGCGAGATGGCCTGGGTGGTGCACGACAAGGTCAAGGTCACCGAAGGCCGGCGCTTCAATCCCGGCCTGCGCGAGATCGTGGTCGGCAAGGGTGCGCAGGGCCAGTTCCGTGGCCTGGAGGTGGGCAAGACACTGAACCTGGGCAACCAGCAGTGGACGGTGGTGGGCGTGTTCAATTCCGGCGACGCACACGATTCGGAGCTGTGGACCGACGCCGAAACCCTGGCCAATACCTACCAGCGCAGCGCCTGGCAGTCGATCAGCGTGCGCACCGAGGGCGAGGCCGGCTTCAAGCAGTTCAAGGCCGGCGTGGCCGCCGACCCGCGCCTGAAGCTGGACGTGGACACCACCCGTGCCTACTACGCCAAGCAGGGCGGCGGCCTCAACAAGCTCATCAAGGTGCTGGGCACGGTGATCGGCGCGATCATGGCGGTGGGTGCGGTGTTCGGCGCGCTCAACACCATGTATGCGGCGGTTGCCACGCGTGGTCGCGAGATTGCCACCATGCGCGCCATCGGCTTCCGCGGCCTGCCGGTGGTCACGGCGATCATGCTGGAAACGATGTTGCTGGCGCTCATAGGCGGCCTGCTCGGCGGGCTGATAGCCTGGGCCATCTTCAACGGCTACAGCGTCTCCACCATCGGCAGCAATTTCAGCCAGGTGGTGTTCCAGTTCAAGGTCTCGCCCGAGCTGCTGTGGAGCGGCCTGAAGTGGGCGCTGGGAATTGGGCTGGTGGGCGGACTGTTCCCCGCGCTGCGTGCGGCGCGGTTGCCGATTACCACCGCCTTGCGCGAAACCTGATCAACGATAAGACCGTGCCCCGGGTTTGGGGCACGGTCATCAGGCTGTCAAGCGCAACCGTAGTCAGTGCACGATCCTGCACTGGATCTTTTCCTCGCGCCGGCTGCAGGAGAAGACAACATCCACATATCCGGGCAATTCACCGATCACTTCCACACCAGCCCACTTGGCGCGCTGCAGGAAGTACGGCCGCAACTCGGTGTATTCCTTTCTGTAGAGGAACTCACGCGGCCCGCCGCCAGCACTCAGGAAGTCTTCCGGCTTCTCCTGCATTCGCGCGAAGCGATCGCCCGACTCAAGGTATTGCCAGGTGCGGGTGTCGTAGTCGAAGTAGAACTCCATGAAGCCAAGGTAGGTGTGCATGATGTTGAGCCGCGAGATGAGCGGCGCCCCACCCTCCAGTTGCGACTCGAAGCGCAGGATCCGGCCATGTTCGGTATCCGCCCAGAGATAGGCGAAGCGGCTTCCGCGCGTGAGCATGCGCTGCACGATCTCCCGCGCCTCCTGGTGAACTGGATTGAGGCCGCTTACATGATGTCCCCACATGATCGTAGTGCTCTGCGGCTGATTCATAAGTACGTGCGGCGACCCCGGCGGCTGCAGGGAAACGGTTCCCCACTTGTCCACGAACTCGCCACGCGTCTGGTCGTAGATCTTCATCAGCTCGTTGTACTGCTTGCGGATCCAGGCCGCCGGTACGAAATGCGTGGCCACCAGCCTGCCATCCACCCGGGCCACATTGAAGCCCTGGATGTTGGTCACGCTGCCACCGTCGTAAAGGTAGTGCTCGCCCTCCCCAAGCTCGGCCGCGCGCTCGTACATTTCGGCGGCGTTGCACATGTAGCAGGGGCGGGCGACGGGATCGTCCAGCCGTTCTTGCGCCATGCTTTGAAACGGCACTGCGGCCAATAAAAGCATCAACACTGATTTCCTCATCATCCACTCCCTGTTTGCCCGCACACGCGGGTCCAGGCAGTTCAGCAGTCGGCGACGATGGCGCCTATCGGAAAAGGTCGAAACCTGATGCCTGGCGTGCAGCATCCGGCATGGTGCAAACCACACGCCATGCCCGACGTGTGCAATGCGTCATCACATCCAATGAGGAAATCGGCGCGTTCTGGAATCAGGATCAAGCCGGCGATGTGACGCAGTTCATTGGAAGCAGACAAGCAGCCTCATTTTTATCTGAAATTTCTGAATACTCATTGCGACCAACGCCATCGGTGGCTACTTTCCCGCCCTCGGAAAGGGCGTGCTTCGCGAACAAATTGCGACATCGGCCCACCAATGGAGGGTATGGATGTCGGTAGAGAAGGTTAAAGACGCGACTGGGTCATGTGTACGAAGCATCCCAGAAGGACTGCTCATTGCTGCGCTCTTCGCTACAGCTTGCTGGGCGACGAGGCAGGTCTCATTGGACCAGTTCTTCCTACCGGCGGGTATGCGAGTTGCTTCCCTGCTCCTTTGCCCCGTGCGCTTCTGGCCATACCTTCTGCTGGGCGAGTACGCCTACTATGGTCACGTGCGATTTCCGATGATCGAGAAGTATGGCCTTTCCTGGGTTCTGATCTCCTCGGGCTTTCAGTTTCCAACCGCGGCCTTGATTGTTTACTTGCATCGTCGGCAGATTGCTCGCAGGACGGACACCTGGTTGCTAACGGTCGCGGCAGCTGCGGCAGTTCTTATCGGGACAGGTACGGTTCTCATCGCCCATCTCCTTTGGCCTGCACCGCCGAGTGGGGGACTGGTGGCTATCGCATTCAGAAGCACGCTTGGCGATTACATAGCGATCCTGACGGTTGTACCACTGGCGACCCTATGGAATCAGCGCCTGGATATCGATTGGCCGTCATTTCTGAACTCACGCACCACATACGCCCTTCTCTCCCTATTCGCATGCGGCGGCGTCTCAGTCCTTCTACCGCAGGCTTCGGTAGAAAGAACTACCGCTCAACTTCTCATGGCGGCACCGGTTGTTGCGCTTACCTGCCTTCAAGGCTGGTTAGGTGCAGCCATTGGCATGCCTCTGATGAATCTTTTCGTCCGAATGGGAACCCCGGTCACCGGACTTCCCGCTTCATTTGATCTTGAAGCCTTCAACATTCAACTTGTTTCAGCTCTATCAGGCACAGCGCTACTTGCACTTGGCTCAAAGATCACGCACCACTACCATCAATCCAAGTTCCATTCGAGCGCAAGAAGGCAGGCCATCTCGAACGCGCGGACCTCACATAGTATTGGCGAGCGAGAGCTCCGCAATCGTGCTTTGGAGCTGAGGAGGATTGGCGACGGGCTTGAGTCAGCGCTGAGCGAAACCATCGACCGGCTGAAAGCGCTGGGATATCACGACATGGCGTCAAGCCTTCTTCGCGTGGCAACCGTGCATTCGAGAAAATTTCGGGAACAGACCAGCATGATTTATCCAACAACTATGGAACATGTCGGCCTCTACCTTGCACTTCAGGTTGGCGGAATCGGTGATGCGTGGCAACAGACTGCCCGGTTGGAGGGACTTCATTTGTCGGGCGACCCGTGTCGCCTGGACCTGGACCTGCAGCTCACTGTCTATCGTGCGATGACAGAAGCCGTTTCCTTGCTGTTGGAACATGAAAGAGGAACGCTGAGGATACGTGCCAGATGCGGTCGCCTTGGAACCAGCCGAGGCGTCGTGGTCACCATCGGCGCTGCGGATGCGCGCCACAGGCTCTCCAGGAGCACTGCCACCATGGCGATTGGCCGGCTGAGTGGCCGAACGCAGGCTTACGGCGGAACTGTTCAGTGCCGCCATAACCGTATCCGGATGTCGTTCGCTGATCCTTCAACCTGCTAAAGCTGTTCGGACAGGTTTTCCACCCACCAGGATGCCGTGCGGCCGGAGCCGCTCACAAGCAGCCTGAAATCCGGATGTCGATACACCTCCCTTGCATCCATCATTGGGGCGAGCGCGCGACCGTCGGAGGGCAATGTGATCCTTGTATCGATCGGCCCCGCAGGCAGCACCCAGTGATAGGTTCCCACCCTCCCGATAATCAACTGTACGGCGCCTGCCCTATCACTGACCTGCAGGTACGAAAGTCCATCGCGTTCTAACGTGTGAACAGTCCACTGCGGATCAAGGCTTACATCCGTTTCAGACGATTGACTCTGGCCTATTCCACTAGCCGCTGGCGCATGATTCTTTATGTCGCCCGGGCAGCACAGCGCCCACGCGGGTACCGGCGACGCCATCATCAGGATGAGCGGACACATGTAGCGCACAGACAACTTCAGCATGACGCACCTCCGGTTCTTCTTCGACTGGTGCGCGCGATGCTATGCGCGCGTACTGCGCAGCACGTTGAAGAAAGTCGGAAAGTGGTGCCGCTTGGTGTGGGGGTGCCACGCAGAGCGTGGCTCTACCGGGGGGTGGCCCTTGAGCGCCAGAGGCTGTCGCCGATGAACAGCAGCAGGCCGGTCCAGATGGCGGCGAAGCCGATGGCCTTGGCGCTGTCGAACGGTTCGCGGAAGAAGAACACGCCGAGCAGCAGGCCCAGGCTGGGGGCGATGTACTGCAGGATGCCGACCAGCGACAACGGGATGCGCTTCACGCCGTAGGCGAAGCCGATCAGCGGCAGTGCGGTGACGGCGCCGCCCAGGATCAGCAGCAGGTCGTTGCGCCAGCCCCAGCCGCCGAAGAAACCGCCGCCATGGCCGGCTTCGCTCCACAGGGCGAAGCCGATGGCGGGCAGGAACAGGTACAGGCTTTCCACGCCCAGCCCGGCCACCGGGTCCACCGAAATCATCTTGCGCAGCAGGCCGTACAGGCCGAACGAGCAGGCCAGGCCCAATGCGATCCACGGCGGGGTGCCGGCGTCCACGGTCAGCCAGGCCACGCCCAGCGCGGCGCAGCCCACCGCCAGCCATTGCAGGCGGCGCAGCCGCTCCTTCAGCACCAGTACGCCCAGCAGCACGCTGACCAGCGGGTTGATGAAGTAGCCCAGGCTGGTTTCGATCACGTGGCCGGCGTTGATCGCCCAGATGTACAGGCCCCAGTTGAAGGCGATGGCCAGGCTGCTGAACGCCAGCGTGGGCAGCGCGCGCGGCTGCGCGGCGATCTGTTTCCACCAGCGGGTGCCGGTGCTGAGGAGCAGCCAGGCCACCACCAGCACCGTGCTCCAGATGATGCGGTGGGCGATGATCTGCTGCGAAGGCACCGCCTTGAGCAGGTGCCAGTACACCGGCACCAGCCCCCACAAGGTAAAGGTAAAGGCGGTGATGGCCAGGCCACGCCGTTGTTCCTGCAGGGGCGTCCTTTCCAGTGCGCTCATTTACCGCGCGTCCTCGCCAGGGTAAGCACCAGCACGCCGGCCAGGATCACGCCCATGGCCAGCAGGTCGCGCGGGCCGAAGTGCTCATGGCCGATCAGCACGCCCAGCAGCACCGCGATCACCGGGTTGACGTAGGCATAGCTGGACGCCAGCGCCGGGCGTACGTTCTGCAGCAGCCACACATAGGCGGTGAAGGCGACGATGGAGCCGAACATGCACAGGTAGGCGACGGCCAGCAGCCCATTCATGCTGGGCCAGGTGGTCGGGCGTTCGCCGATGGCCAGGCCCAGCGCGACCAGCATCACCCCGCCGCACAGCATCTGCCCGGCGGCGGTCATGAACGGACTGGGCAGGTCCAGGCTGCGCGCCCAGACCGAACCGAAGGCCCAGCCGACCGGCGCGATCAGCAGCAGCACCAGCCCGGTGGGCGAGGCGGTGAGGCTGCTGCCCGCATTCAGCCACACCACGCCGAGGAAGCCGATGGCGATGCCCAGCCACTCGCCCCGGGTGGCGTGCTGGCCGCGCATGGCCCCGAACAGTGCCATCCACAACGGCACCGAGGCCACCGCTGTGGCCGCCAGGCCAGACGATACGGTGCGCTCGGCCAGCACCACCATGCCGTTGCCCAGCACCAGCATGGTCAGGCCCATGATGACCAGGTTGCGCCACTGCCGGCCGGTAGGCGCGGCGATGCCGCGCCAGCGCAGGACCGCGTACATCAGGCTGCCGGCGACGATGAAACGGGCCCCGGACACTGTCGTCAACGGCAGCGCCCCGCCTTCCAGCGCGAAGCGGATGCCCAGGTAGGTGGACCCCCAGACCACGTACACCAGCAGCAGGGCCAGGACGACCAGGCCGCTGCGGGGAGCGGCCTGCGGGGGTGCGGGGGACACGGCCATACGGGTCCAGCAATGCGGGGGAGACGCGATTCTAGGCTTTTCGTGCCCGGACTAGTTACATGGTGCAATGCCCACCCGTCATGCACGTGGGGTAAGGTAAAAACAGGTGCCCCGGCCATCTGGGCGGGCAGGCGCTGCCTTGAACCACCGCTCCACCGTGAGGACCGTTTTCCAGCATGAGCATTTCCCCCTCTCTTTCCGCGCCAGCCAATGACAAGGCCGCGCTAAAACGCTCGATCTCCAATACCCTCAAGGGTTCGGCGGGCAATCTTGTCGAGTGGTACGACGTCTACGTCTACTCGGTGTTCGCGGTGTACTTCGAGTCGCAGTTCTTCTCGGCGGCCGACAAGAATTC
>Ga0105251_10002209_pt1 | contig 15558 bp, 10 predicted proteins | sample KBSS64metaG_FD_80424 | JGI IMG/M metagenome (GOLD analysis project Ga0105251, IMG submission 80424) | Switchgrass rhizosphere microbial communities from Kellogg Biological Station, Michigan, USA - KBS S6-4 metaG | ecosystem: Host-associated > Plants > Roots > Rhizosphere > Soil | place...
CAGCCTGCTGCCCGCCCCGGTGCTGCGCCACTGCAAGGCGATGCTGAGCGACACCAGCCGCCTGCCCGGCATCGACGGCAGCGCCAAGATGTCGAAATCGCTCGGCAACACGCTGCACCTTTCTGCCAGTGAAGAGACGATTCATCGTGCGGTCAGCGCCATGTACACCGACCCGAACCACCTGAAGGTGAGCGACCCGGGGCAGATTGAGGGGAACGTGGTGTTTACGTACCTCGACGCGTTTCATCCGGACAAGGAGAAAGTGGCGGTGATGAAGGCGCACTATCAGGCGGGCGGGCTGGGGGATCGGTTGTGCAAGAACGAGCTGGAGGGGTGTTTGCAGGAGCTGATTGCGCCGATGCGGGAGCGGAGGGCGATGTACATGCGGGATAAGGGGGAGCTGATGGCGATGCTGAAGCGCGGGACCGAACGGGCGCAGGGGGTGACGCAGGAGACGTTGAGGGAGGTGAAGGTTGGGCTGGGGGTGCCGGTGTTTTAAAACGCAGCTTAAATAATAATCCCGGCGCAGGGCCGGGATATTTATCAGGCGTTGCGCTTAATCACCGGAATATCGCCGGTGTCATTTAACGCGCCCGGAAACGTTTTTAACCACTGGGCGACTTTCTGCCTATTTATATTCACCACGCTCATCCCTTCCAGGCATCCCCATAATTCTCTTGTATGTTGTGGCGTAATCACAATGCAGTCTTTCATGGCGCGGATTTTCACGGGCATACCGTTGATAAAGCCCGCGCGGGTTAACCAGTCGCCGCCCAGCAGAAGGTATTTCATGTCTATGCGCGCATACAGTTCGCAGCAGGCGGCTCTGTCCTGCGGCGTTTCCGCGCGAGGATGGACGGGCGCCGCGTTGGGCTGGTTGCCGTGCAGACGGCGGGCGCTGTTTTTGCGTACCAGCTCGCGGTTTTCAATCATGCTGGTGAAAGTGTCTGATTCTGTTTTGCAAACAGTAAACTCTGGCTTAAAATTCGTCGCAGCCATTTTCAACTCCTCAGTAGTTGTTGTGGTTAGCGGTATGGGGGTGTTGCAGCACCTTCATATCGCGAATTCTCGGTAAAATTCTCGTTGATAATTCCTTTTGCCGTTCGGCGTAATTTCTGGTGGCTATTATACAGGGCTGAATATAAATACAGCGGTTTGGTGTGGGGTAAATTTGGAATTTGCGAGGAGGATTCAGGAAATGAAATCAGACGAATTAATGCAAGACACTAATGCAGGGTTTTGGTTCTAAATCACTGGAAAGCCTTTCGAGAAGAGAAAGTACAGCGAAACACTCTTTTTTTGTTTAGAGCTGCTGAAGAATGTTTTTTTTCTTCTCCGAGCCCAGCTTCGGCCAAAGACGGACCAAAGCAGCCAGTTCATCATCTTCTGTATAGAAGTATGCTACAGGCACTTCGAGAACTTTAGCGAGATGCCGGACGACTTCAATGCTTGCCTGGTGAACCCCTTTCTCGTAGCGGTTGATACGCGCGCTCGCTGCAAACTCATCTATGCCAGCCAAAATACCCAGGCTTTTTTGCGATAACGCCATGTCTAAGCGCACCTCTTTGAGGCGTCGACTGAAGAGCTGATTGTGGGGATTGGATGTTTTCATAACTACGATAATCGTAGTTAATGCCCAAGGAAGATACTACGTTTTACGTAGTGCAACCGCTAGATTGATTTTTATGTAAGATTTTCAAAAATTCTCGAGCACCCTCGCAAAACTACGTAAAACGTAGCTTTATAGATTCCAAAGAAGCTACGAATAACGTAGTGTCTCGTTCAGTCAACTTCTCACAAGGAGACAGGAAGAATGGTTAGGTAAAAAGCATGCGTTTTAGCGGCTCTCGAAAAGGAACGTGCTTTCGCTCGCCACCTTCGGTGTCAGTTCCTACATAACGATCAACGCTTTTTGGGAGACCATGGCAACACGTAAACTTCTTGCATGCCAGAGTAATTGGTATCGATCTAGAGCTCATACGGCCACGTCGTTACTCCAAATCTTTGGCTCGAGGTTTACATTTAAGAAGAATCAAGCAGAGCAAAGAGTTACGTTAAATCATACGTAAATCTTTAACAATTCGTGTTTTATCATCATAAAAATTTCGTTATAAGAAATTTTTTACGTAAAATGTAACGTAATTGCGTCTTTAAAACAGGGACTAGAACATGGCTAACTTTGATGCAGATTATTGCTACTCTTTCCCCGCCGTAAGAGGCGTCCAGGCTGGACGACCATTTTACATTGCCACTTGCCCTACGCGCATCATCCCTAAGATCTTTAGCTTTGATGAGTCAGACGTACCACCTGAGCTGCGCGCTCAGCGTATTTTGAACAAATCGCGCATTCCCGAAATGGTTCGTTATTTGCTTGAAAACCCAAAAGATTACGTTTTCTCTGCATTGACGGCATCCATTGCGGTCGATGTACAGTTTGACGAGTTCGAAAACTCGAACAATCTTGGCACGCTTCGCGTACCAATGGATGCGCAAATTCTTATCAATGATGGTCAACATCGACGTAAGGCTATCGAGGATGCCCTTTCGGAGCGCCCTGAATTAGGGCAGGACAACATCCCCGTATTGTTCTTTGTTGATGAAGGTTTAAGGCGTAGCCAGCAGATGTTTGCTGACTTGAATAAATACGCAATACGCCCCAGCCCATCATTATCCGCGCTGTACGATCATCGCGACGTAAGCTCGAACCTTGCCCGCTATCTTGCTATGTCTATCGAGCCCTTTATTGGTCTTACTGAACTTGAGAAATCCAGTATCAGTTTGCTTTCCAATAAGCTGTTCACGTTAAGCAGCATTAAACAGGCAACACGCGCCCTGCTTGGTAAAGACCCTAAAGTAGGCAGCGTTGAGGACAATACGCATATCGCTACGCTATACTGGCAGGCTATTTTCAAAGTCATGCCAGACTGGCAGCTTGCTGCACGCAAAGAAGTATCTCCGGCACAGCTCCGCCAGGATTATGTGCATGCCCATGGTATCGGTTTGCAGGCTTTGGGCCTTCTGGGCCGTTCACTAGTGGTTGAAGAACCTGAGCACTGGCAGGAAAAACTGACGAAGCTAAAAACCTTTGACTGGCGTAAAAGCAATCCTGAGATGATTAAGCGCGCAATGCAGCATGGCAAATTGAGTAAAACCGGCACCGCCATTCAGCTAACGTGCAACGCTTTAAAAATTGCGCTGTCTCTCCCCCTTTCTCCTGAAGAACAAGAGCTTGAAGCTCAGATTGTTGTATCATGAGTACATTAACTCAGGCCTATGATCTGGCCGACTATGAAGATTTCATAAACGAAGAGCAATTTGCTGGGCGTACTCTCGCTGATTTTGTCTCTGAAGTTCAGCGTGTCTACTGCGCAGATAAACGCCCTTGGGTGATTGGCTACAGTGGCGGTAAAGACTCGTCAGCAGTCATTACTCTTGTTTATCTGGCGTTGATGGGTCTTCCGCCGGAAATGCGTACGAAGGATGTGTTTGTTGTTTCCTCTGACACGCTCGTAGAGACGCCGGTTGTCGTAGATCTCATCAAAAAAACGATGCTCCAAATTGAAGCTGGCGCTAAGCGCGACGGCTTACCGATCACACAACATGCTGTAACCCCAAAAACCAACGAGACATTCTGGGTAAACCTGCTTGGTAAAGGCTATCCAGCGCCTACCCGTAGTTTCCGCTGGTGTACAGAACGCATGAAAATCAACCCGGTAAGTGACTTTATCAAAGATAAGGTCAGCCAATTTGAGGAAGTTATTGTCGTTCTTGGATCGCGTAGCAGTGAAAGCGCATCACGTGCACAGGTTATTGCAAAGCATAAGATTGACGGCTCGCGCCTTGCACGTCATACCACTCTTTCGAATGCCTTCATTTACACCCCGATGGATACCTGGGATGTTGAAGACGTATGGAAATTACTGCGTGGTGCATTCAGATATGCGCCTGATGATATTGATGAGTGGGAAAGCCCTTGGGGCGGTAATAACCGCCCGCTGTGGACTCTTTACATGGATTCCTCAGCTCAGGGTGAATGCCCGCTAGTTATTGATGACAGCACGCCTTCCTGTGGTAACTCCCGCTTTGGTTGCTGGACATGTACTGTCGTCACAAAAGATAAAGCAATGGAAAGCTTAATCCAGAACGGTGAAGAGTGGATGTCGCCACTTCTGAAATACCGCGATCTGCTGGCTTTCACTACCGATCCAGTAAACAAAGATACCTACCGCAACTATAAACGACGCACAGGTAAAGTGAGCTATCAGTATGCGAAGGATGGCGAAGAACTTACAGCTGAGCGTAAACATGTTCCAGGCCCTTACTGGCTTACGTATCGGCAGGAATGGTTGAAGGATTTGCTGACGATTGAGCGTGATATGAACGCACAAGGTCATACGATTACATTAATCACAGAACCTGAGCTGCATGCCATACGTCAGCAATGGCTGAAGGACCCTAATGAACCTGACTGGTACGATACTTTACCGGGTATTTATCGCGAGGTTTATGGCAAGGATCTGGACTGGGTTATAGACGATCAATCACGTTTCGACGCCAGCGATGCCGAACTTCTCGAGCAAATTGCACAAGGTTTTGATGTTGTCCCTGAAATGGTAATGAAATTGATCGAGCTTGAAGTTTCGATGGAAGGCCTTAGCCGCCGCCAGGGGATCTTCGACAAGCTAGGGACGATCCTCAAGCAAGACTGGGGAAGTCTTGAAGAGATAAAACAACAGCAGGAAGCTTTGCAGAAACGTAATGAGCGTGATGTTCATCAGGAAGAAGTGGCAAGCATAGAAGCTGAACTGCAGTTGCTGCAGCGGAGAATTGCCGAAGTCAGCGAACCAATTCTGCTTACCAGTGAGGAAAAAGAACGTGTTAATTAAACAGCTGGTACTGCGTAATTATCGGGTTTTCAATGGTACCCATGTTATCGATCTGGCCCCTAAAAAACGACAGAACGACGATAACCCCCGCCCTATCGTTTTATTCGGTGGGTTAAACGGCGCAGGTAAAACATCAATACTTTCCGCTATCCGCCTGGCCCTTTACGGAAGGCTTGCATTTGGTTCAACTACTCAACAGCAAGAGTATGTGGAAGAGCTTAGTGCTCTGGTACACAACGGTTCAACTTTGGGTGAACAGCCCGATGAGGCCTCAGTCGAGCTTATTTTTACGTACAACAAAGGTGGTCAGGAGGCTGAATTTACCGTTACCCGCACCTGGCAAAAAGGTAAGCGAGACAAACTGTCCTTACAGCAGGATGGCAAACTCATTGAAGGACTTGGCTATGATCAGTGCCAGGGTTTTTTAAATGAATTAATCCCCCACGGCATAGCCGACCTGTTTTTCTTCGATGGTGAAAAAATTGCGGAGCTTGCTGAGGACGAATCGGGAAACATCCTCCGTACGGCTGTGCGTCGTCTGCTGGGTCTGGATCTAATCGAGAAGCTCCGGAACGATTTAACAATTTTCGTGAAGCGCCAACAATCTGGTCAACTGGCTGAATCTCAACAGCAGAAGCTGCTTGAACTTGAGAAACAGATTAAAGAATTTGCCTTTAAAACCGAGCAAATTCTTGAAAAGGCTGATTTCACTAAATTGCGTATTGACCTAATCTCCAAGGAAATTGTGCAGAATGAGACCCTTCTTAACGCACAAGGGGGGGCATTTGCTCAAACAAAAACCCAGGAGAAACAGAAGGTCGAGACGCTTTTAAAAGAAAAAGATCGCCTGGAAAAAGCGCTTCGTCATGAGTGTGATAGCTCTTTACCGTATGCTTTAGCTCCAAAGACTCTGGGTCGTTTGCTAGAACAGATTAGTGCAGAGACGCAGATAAAACAGGCAAATAGCTTCGAGAAGGAGTTGAATCAATTCCTTACGCAACTCAAGAGTGACATTTCCTTCCGTTCAGGAAGCACAGGCAAAATTGCTGCTGAGGCTATAGAAGATAACCTTAAAACATATCTTGCTGATAAACCAAAAGGTGAATTGCTGTTTGACATATCTGAACGTGAAGCAGGGATGATTCAGCAGGCCATCGAACAGGATAGTAAGAAAGCCTGGCAACGCTTCGATCTTTATCGTAACCAACTGGCAGAGGTGGAAGAACAGTTAGAGCAAGCCGCAGCAAACATCGCCCGGGCACTGGAAGATGATCAGCTGATGGATATTTTTGAAAGACTCCGTGATCTGGATCGTCAACGTGAAGCTAAGCGGCAGGAGTATCGCTCATTGCTTGAAGAAGCAAAAAATACCAAACAACAGCAACTTGATTGTGCTCGCCAGGTACAAAAGGCTCACGATGCAGCACGCAATCAGCATAGCTTTAATAGCGCATTCAACAATGCGCAAGAGACAATCAGCTTGCTTGATCGATACAGTGAACTGTTAACGCAGGCTCGAGTAAAAACCCTCTCAGCTAACTTTGAAGTTGCATACCGTAAGTTAGCCAGGAAAGAAGATTTGCAGCTGAATGCGCATATTAATCCACAAACCTTTGATGTTGAACTGGTGGACGAGAATAACAGAGTTATTAACCGTAAATTACTCTCCGCAGGAGAGAAGCAAATTTATGCGATAGCGATCCTTGAAGCTCTGGCTAAAACATCTGGGAGGGATCTGCCAGTAATCATCGATACTCCGCTAGGACGCCTAGATTCTCAGCATAGAGATAAGTTAATCAACCATTACTTCCCTTATGCAAGTCACCAAGTCGTGTTGCTTTCGACTGATACTGAAGTGGATGAAAGATATTTTGTTGATCAGCTTAGAGATGATATTTCTCATGCATATGAGATCGTGTTTAATGCTCGGACAAAGTCATCTGCACTTAAACCAGGATACTTCTGGGAATTAACTAAGGAGGTGATTTAATGCTCCCGAATAGAATGCAACTTAGTCGACAAACGGAAGAACAACTCAAGAGACTAAAAAGTTACACCGGAATAACACCTAATGTAGCGGCTCGTTTAGCTTTTTTTCGCTCAGTCGAAGGGAATTTTCGTTTCCTTGCAGATAGAGACAATCGAAAACTTGATGGTGCCTTAATCTTAGATAAGATAACTTGGCTAGGTGAAACACTTCAGACTACGGAACTAATATTGAAAATGATTTATCCAGAAATAGATGAAAAACATTTCGTCAGAGCATGGGCTGCTCATGTTGAAGATGGAATATCAAGTTTAAGAAACTACCGTAGTCTCGTAGAATTAGCATTAAATATATAAATCCATTCACAGCAGAGGTGAACTAACATTCACCTCTGCCAGTAATTAATCACAACTCAATTAATAACATCCAAAAAGCAAAATCATTAAGCTTAATAATATCTTTTTTACCATCGACATACAAACAATGATGAGTCTCAAGAGTATTAATGCTTCCCATCAAAGAATCCTGACTAATTTTATCGCCAACATTAAATATTGCTTTAATATCTTGATTCTTAATTTTTGAAACCTTATGTACAAACCACGTTAATATATAATTAGAATAGTCATTATCTCCCGTTTGGAAATGAGTTATATCTTGAGTCGAGAGAATCATACCAACTCCGTACTCTCTACCCTCTTTAAGGATTTTACGAAGACTATCATAATTTTCGGACATGAAATTATCAGCCTCATCAACTAAAATCATTTTTGATAATCGTCGAAAATTTTCTTTAACTTGTGGTTTAGGGCTTTTCTGCATCTGATAATAAAATTGATCTAAAGTTAGGGCTACGACTAAACTTTGAATCTGAGAAGGATATTGAGCAAGCTCAATAATAGTCACATTCGATATAAAATCGAAAAGTGATAAACATTTGGTTGCATCAGGTTCAAACACTTCAAGATCGGCCAAACTTTCCAAAGCAGCATAAAGAGAATCTTGTTCAGGATCTTTTTCTAATACAGTGCCCATATATCATATAAAGTAGGTGGTAGATTAGACCATGTCGACTGTTCAGCTTTATTAACACCTCTCATTTCGTATGCTTCGGCGATAATTTTACGTAATTTAAGTTGTTGCTTAACACCTAGATTAAATGCTTTGCCAAGAGTCTCTGAAAAAACACGTGCCGTATGTACTGGCAACAAAGGAATTTCACCATATAAACTCAGTGGATTATACGGCAAACGATAAGGTTTGTACTTTCTACCCTTATTAATATTAACAAATTCATCATCTATATAATCTGATTTATAATCAAATATAAGGATTGATAATTGACAGTTACCTACATCATTATTTGTTAGCTGCGTGATTAAGGATTTCGTGAACTGGGTTTTCCCAGTACCCATTGTACCGATGATACCAGTATTAGTATTCATGGTAGATAACGTATTTTCTATTTCCCATAAAACATTCTTACCGCTTTGAATGTCTTTACCTAGTTTTATAATTATAGATTTATTTATTTCATGTTCTTCTTTTTTGGATAAGTCAGATGCTAAAAATTGGGGATAATTAATAATACTTCCCGTATTTAGCGATATATTATCTATTTTACAATTAGCAACACCCTCTTCATTATATTTGATAAATACGTCATTTTCATTTAGACTGTTAGTGTACATATATTCTAAAGAACTAACAGAGTCCTTGTGTAATTGATTACAGCTTAAAAATTTGGGTGGAATTCCACAGTGAGAAGTCAAAAAATCGCTGTCGAACAACTCATATAGAGGCTTTGATATTAACTGGTTAATCATAGAAGGTAACTCTATGAAAAGAATTTTTTCATCTACATTGCACTTTGTATTAAATATATAGTCATTATCAACATGAGAGATAATCATCCCTTAATATGAACAAAGCTCATCTAATATATATTTACCTGAAAGAAGATATTCTTTAGAATTAAATATGCTGTTAAAATAACCTTTAGGGAAAATCTCATAAAGATTATATTTTTCAACTTGCGATATTAACTGCCTTGCAAAAAGAGATTTATAAATAATAGACTTAAGATCGTCGCTAGAAAAAATTCCATTAAAGTGTTTTGCAAGAGCCTTCACTTGAGTTAAAGCTTTTTTATAATCTGCTCCTCGTCCGGTTTTGACTTCTAAGGGAACAAATTGTAATGTTTTACCGTCAAACCCGACCATTAAAATATCGTCTGAAATAGGGCCAGTTGTATTCCCATTAGCGACAGACATCTCAACATCATCAAGTTTTAAACCAATATTTTTCGAAGCCCTTATAGTTTCACCAATAGAAATAGGTATCCATGTTACTCCATTTTTTCTCAGAACTGAAGTTGCTAATTTGTAGGCTGCAACCTCTCCTTCAAGGCCTTTTCTAGATTTTTCAGTTGATGTTAATAATTGTAACAACCACTTCCCATTAAAAGCATTGAATTCAGATATCCTAGAGCCTTTACCACTATTCAACAGTTTTGCAAAAAGCTTTTCCGACTGACTTACTGTAACAGCGTCATATCCGGCACTATGTGTATAATTATCAGAGAAATGGATTAGTAACATATCTTGATTTGTGAAAAAATCCAACGTCACTTTAGGATCTATAATTACCGTCCAGATGGAGGACTCATATATTTTTTTAAGTGTACTTTTGAAGTCACTACTTACTGCTATAGCTAATGTTTCAGAACCATTATATTTACAGTTTTCTTTCCATGTTGGGGTAATAAGAGAACTATATAATTTAGCTAAATGCAAGTGTGGCACAGCTTCAGCTTCAACGCCCTGTAAGCCAAAAGAAGTGAAATAACTTCCATTTTCGCTTTGAGATGCTTCAGAACATATTAAACCATTTGCACAAAGGCCACTAGGTTGATCGCCAACACGAACATTCACTCAAGATATTTTATTGTCGTTATTAAAAAACGATAAATGCGCATAATTATAACTAGCATTTTCAATTGAGTTTTCATATTTATTATAGGTAATATTACTACGAAGCATATCTGTAAGAGAATAAACAGAATCTTTTTCCTTCTTGCTTTTCAAATCAAGCAAAGAACATAAAGGTTCTAATTCATTTAACTCTGAAAAAACATCAAATGTATTGTATATGAATTTATCATCATAAAAATTAATATGGATTGATAAAACATCCGGAAGTTCAATGTGTTGTTTAAAATATTTCACAACACCTTTAAAAAATTCTCTCGAGTGATTTTGATTTATTGCATTAATTATGAGAGTTCCATCTTCTTTAAAAAGCTCTCCAAATGCTATTTCAAACTCATTAATTTTATCCTTCACTAATTTAGGAACATAATCATATTCACTAATCGAGTGTGGTAATGCTTTTAACCAAGAGCAATTGTTTTCAAGGGGTGTAACATATGCGAATCCATTATTATTATTGAAAACGAAAGGTATCATCCCACGAATATTTAAACGTTTGAAAGTAATAGATGGCATTGAATAGAATGAAGATGTTTCATCCTGGCTTTTCTCGTTATCTAAAGCAACTTGGTTTGTCAATTCTAAAAAATAGGCTAAATTAAGAGGATGTAAAGGTGAAATTAAAAATTCATTTTCATCTTCTATAACCCCAATTTTGATTACATTTTTTTGAGCTTCTGAAAGAATAATTCCATATGGTATGTTTTCAATGAAATGTATATAGTCCTTAACTAATTTTGAAACAATGCATCTGAGCTCCTCTCCCCATGACACAAGAGATAAAACTGTATTCCTCTTTGATAAATAATCATAGAGTTCTTTATAGCCTAAGAACAAATTTTCATCTGAAGCTTGTAAACTACTTAATTGTTCTTTTTTACAACCATATACACCAATAATACTCTCATTTAAAAAAAGTTTTTCATAATCTAATAATTTTAGGTCTTGTTCTTCAGGCTCAACAGTACGGTTATCAATAAGTATTTTTTTTGACTGCAAATCATATATGCCATAGTAATTATCATCAAGTAATTTGCGTTCTTTATCTTTATCGAATATCAAGGGCATCACAACATTTCGATCAGCTTTAAAATCTTCTACAATAAACGTTATTTCATCCAATCCTGATTTAATAATGAATTCAGCATCACTATTATTCTCAATTAATTTATTAAATTTTATACATCCATACTGATCAATGTCAGCTTTTTTTATATTTTCATCTAAGAAACAAACTGAGTTTTCCAAATCAGGATTAATAATAAGAGTTGTATCATTTGTCAATAGCTTAATCTTATTTCCCGGGGAAATAATAAAATTATTTATAAAGCCATCAATATAGAAGCTTTTATTAGAAACTACGATAAAGTTAAAGATGAACTTATCACTTGTCTTATCTCTTTTAAAAGTATTTATTGAAAAAAATGACACTCCCTTATCAATAGATATTGTAGATGTGATTTTTCTATTTATTCCATTGTTATTGATAATGATGTCTTGTATGCAACAATCAACATCATCCCTACCTATTTCATTATCTCGAATATTTGCTCCCTTGAAAATAATTGAAATGTCGAATTTCTTTAAGTTCTCAGGTACTTCTAATACAACATGTTTACGTCTTTTTGCACCCGCAGTTTTCCCTTCGTCTATTTTTCTTATTTTCACATCACTTTTAGTTTCTATCGTAATAAATTCAATATTTGGCTTTTTATTGCCATCCATATCTTGTTTTATTAAGTCAAATTCCAGACTCTCCCAACCATCGATACTCTCTGCGTCAAAATGTTTTTTTATAAATTGAGAGCTAAATAACCCTCCAAGTTTATCTTCCAATTGACCTGGGAAATTATCGACTTGATATTTAACTAGTGAGTGAATAGTTTTATTATCATCTATCCTATTACGTATCTGTTTTTTATTTTCCCACAACTCAACAGTTGGATCTCTAAATAGCCCAAGTTTCGATAAGTCAAAGTTACCTGAGTAGACACACTCATAAAGATTTTTATATGAAAGAATACTTGAATTATCTTCAAGCATATTATCAGTTTGATATTCCAGTAAAATATTATAAAAATTCTGATTTAAACTCTCAGTACAAAATGCCCCCATTATTTTATTAAAATACGGAATACTCCATACTCTTTCGTTTTTTGTTAAATCATCTGCACTGTTAGTTATGGTATCTAAAATAGTATCATGAAGAAAAAGGATTATTGGAGAAACCTTGAAGTAATCTTTTTTTTGCAATTCATCTCTTAGGAATGCTAAATAATCTTGATTGAATCCACGATCCCCACTCTCAGAATGTAGCAAAGGGATAATGTTTTTCTCTTTATATGCAATATAGGTAATATGTACATCAGATATACATATTTCTTCAGAGCATTTTTCAATGAAGAAATCATATATTACCTTTCGTGATTCTGGGCTCGACAGTTTAAACTGGAGCCGGCTTCCTGAAATAACATTATCTCCAACCCACGAAATAAACTCATTGACTAAAAGCTGCTCAAATTGTTGAATTAACATACACTGCATCTCCGCTATCGCTTTTCTTTTCAATGTTGCCAATACGTTGGAAAAAATCCAATAACTTGCTTTTAGATTGACTATCGAAATAGATACCACGACTATTGAAATTATCAATAAGTTCATTGAATCTCATTTTGCCATTATTTCCAATTATCAAATTTGTTATAAATAATAGCATATCTTGGTTTATCACAAGATGCGTTCCACCACGCCTTCTCGTTTGTCTAAACCCGGACGTATAATTATCAATTATTGAGTTGATAATTTTCCCATTTACGCCTCCTTTTTTATTTTCAGAGGAAATATATTTTTTATCTAATTGTTTACAATATAAATCTGAAAGATTTGTAATGGCTTCAAATACGTTAGACGATTTTTTATCGTAACCAAAGTTCAATAATTTAGTAGAGAATCTTTCAGCATAATGATCAAGTGATTGCACAATATCTTGACTATTGTCATATTTATCCAACTTGTCATATAGTGACCAAAGTGGCTCTGGATCTTTTTTATTTACAGCCAAAACCTGAACTAATGATAAAATTGGAAATATTTTTTTATAGAATCTTCAAAACTTTTCCAACCATTATTATTTAGGTACATACGTTCCTGACTTGCTTTTTCATTTTCAAGTATGAAATATAATGGTTTGGAGGATGGCATCCCACTAGACCATTCAGAAATATTTAAAGATAATTGAGATATATATAAAAAAGTATAAAGCTGCAAAAACAATGCGATATTTTCTAATAAAAATGAAGGATTACTGGCTAGAAATGATAAGTCCAAATTAAAATAATGAGATAGAAATGGTAGATACTGATGTTTTAGAGACTTATCAAATTTCTTGGGCTTCGTATTTATTAAACTACAAATTTCGTTACTAATAAAATCATTAAATAAATTATCTGATTCGAGTTCTTTATTGAAAGATAACAGGTTTGACAAATTAGTTGCAACTCTGCGACTTGCACGTACTACATTCTTTCTTTTGCCTAGGTCTATTTCTTCTACATTCCCATCTTTAGCTTCATTAGGTAGTGTATGGGTATATAATAATAAGCAGATCGGTGATAACCTGTACACATCAGACTTTGTAAAATAAGCCTTATTTATTAGCTGGCAGAATTGCTCACTCATCCCTTTTTTACTAAAATGCTCTAAGCTCGCGATACGTAAAGATTCTACTGATTGGTTTTCAGCGTCAACTTTGTATAAGTCTGATATAAAATACCCTGCGGCTATTTTCCAATCACATTCGTTATAATTTGTCTTTAGAGGCCAAAATGGAGATGGCTGATTATCGAAATCATTTTTATTTAGAGTGTCAAAGTTCACTGTTTCATCTATCATTTATGCATCACCTCAAAATGATTACCATCTTTTTCAACTTCAAATACATCATTTTTATTAATAAAGTTTAGCTCTTTCTTAAGAATTAATCTCTGTTTTATTTTTGTAACTAAATCCTCAAGCAAAATTACGGAATTCTTATCATGTTTATTCGGTCGGTATCCTTTGTTCAATCTAACCAAAAGCTCTAAGACATTTATATTTAAAACAAAAGAAATAGATTCATCTTTTTTATCTAAGTGGAAACTACATGTAAACGTAGTGAACGTATTAGACCTATTGTTTTTTATTTCTTCCCAAGATGGGGTTATTTTAAAATCACTCACAATTAATACATCGTTGTAATTTGACAATAATAATTGATGAGTTCCCAAAAAAGGAGAATTCCTATTTAAGAACTTTGAAACTGCTACTGTAAGAATATTTCTATAAAACGATTGAATATCTTTTGCGAAAGGACTATCTATTGGACTTTCATGTTCATGCCCTAATTTTAGTACCGTAAAATAGTCTAATGTGTCATTTTGAAAATCATTTGCGAAAGTACGGTGAAAATCATTTGAGAAAGAAATTTTATTTAATAAATAAAACAATCTGATATATGATCTCCCACTAAAATCACAAACTAAATCATAATTTTTTATTAATGTTTCTTTAAACTCTATAAAATCTTTATTCTCAAGGAATAGCTTTTGTTCTAATAAAAACCCATCGGTACACTTTGCTCTAACTAAAGATGGATCAAATATTTTTAACTGATTTATCAACTCGCTATTTTCAGAAGTAAAAAGATTATCAAAAATATACTTTGGCCCAACGAGTAGATTAAATATAAAATCTAATAGTGATCTTGTAGTCAAAAATTGATCTTTAGCTAGCCTAATTCTCACCAAAAGTTCAATAATAACTTCCTGAACTTGATGTATACATAAAAATTTATAGTTGATTATTTCGATTTTATCATCACCATTTAATTCTGCTTCCGTCATTGCATCCCTAAATGGATTGTTGTGCTCAGCCGTCAGGAGTGATAATAATGATTTTGTAAATCCTGATGTCGCCTTATTATTTTCAAAATTAAACTTTGAATATTTTTTATCTTCAAAACTTAAGAAGTAAAAACCTTCATCATATTCTTCTCCTTGGAGAAATTTAGTTAGCTCTTTTTTTATTTTGTCATCTTTGCCTTTTTCAATATAGTTAGCAATCATACCAATATTGATACCTATAACCAAAGCAATGTAATGATTAGAGTAATTTTGAAATAAATTATCAAGTGTTGCTATAGCATCATATTGTGGCGTCAAAGCATGAGTTGCGTCGAGATGGAACTTTATATTTTTAAATTCTTCTTTTTGGCTATATTTAGTCAGAATAGCCGATTTCCCATCGCCACTACCACCACAAACAAATATAATTTTCCCATCCGGAGAATGGGTTATAATTTTTTCGAAATCTTTTTCCAGGTCTGTTGGAATGTACAGATAATCTTTGAACTTGTTTACATTTCGCTGAGAATGTTCTATCTCAACTGCCTGAGGTGAGGACTTAGACAAAACGCTAAGCGCACTTAAGAAAGCACCCATACAATTTCCACATAGTTAGTATGTCATGTTCGAATAGTATTCGAATGAAAACCAAGTTTCAATTGTTTGCATTGATACTGCAATAGAGGAGATGTACTTGGTGCCGAAGGCCGGACTCGAACCGGCACGTATTTCTACGGTTGATTTTGAATCAACTGCGTCTACCGATTTCGCCACTTCGGCACTGAAGGGGATGCGGAAACGTTGTGGATTATACC
>Ga0105251_10002216_pt1 | contig 15497 bp, 19 predicted proteins | sample KBSS64metaG_FD_80424 | JGI IMG/M metagenome (GOLD analysis project Ga0105251, IMG submission 80424) | Switchgrass rhizosphere microbial communities from Kellogg Biological Station, Michigan, USA - KBS S6-4 metaG | ecosystem: Host-associated > Plants > Roots > Rhizosphere > Soil | place...
CAGCGCCGCCGGCGACATCGGCTGCGGCTGCCAGCTCTCGCGGTAATCGCCATCCTTCTGCCAATGCCCGATCGGCGCGCAGAACGACGTGCCGCCCGCATGCCGCACGGTCAGCAGGGTGATCTCGTAGTCGAAGTCGATGAAGCCTTCCACGATGCAGCGGCCGGCACCGGCGCGGCCACCGGTCTGCGCATATTCCCAGGCCGCCGCGATGTCGCCTTCGCTGCGCAGCGTGCTCTGCCCCTTGCCTGACGAGGACATCACCGGCTTGACCACGCACGGCAGCCCGATCGCCGCCACGGCAGCGCGGTACTCGGCCTCGGTGTCCACGAAACGGTACGGCGAGGTCGGCAGGCCCAGGGTCTCTGCCGCCAGGCGGCGGATGCCCTCACGGTCCATGGTCAGCCGCGCCGCACGCGCCGTCGGCACCACCCGCTGCCCGGTTTCCTGCTCCAGCTGGACCAGGGTCTCGGTGTGGATGGCCTCGATCTCCGGCACGATCAGGTGCGGCTTCTCCGCGGCGATCAACGCGCGCAGGGCCATCGCGTCCAGCATGTCGATCACATGCGAGCGGTGGGCCACCTGCATGGCCGGCGCGTTTTCGTAGCGGTCGGCGGCGATCACCTCCACTCCCAGCCGCTGCAGCTCGATGGCGACCTCCTTGCCCAGTTCGCCCGATCCCAGCAGCAGGACACGGGTGGCGGAGGGGGACAGCGGGGTGCCGAGGCTGATCATGGGGACATTCCGGACAACAGACGGGCAGGCATTGTAGAGCGACGCCCGGGGTGCCTGCGCATCGACCAGGCCAGCGGTAGTTGCGGACCTGATATCAATCTGATATCACTATTCAAAACCACCCGCAAAGGATGCCCCGCCATGAAAGAAAAGCCTGTCCGTTCGCTCTCCGGCCTGCCCTTCCTGCTGGGGGTGCTCGCCCTGCTGGTGGTGGCAGCGTGGCTGTTCGTGGCCGGGGTCGAGCGCGGCAATACCCAACCCCTGCTGATACTGGCGAGCGTGCTGCTGGGCATGGTCGCCCTGCTCAGCCTGACCGGCCTGTACACCGTGCAGCCCAACCAGGCCGTTGTGCTGAGCCTGTTCGGCAAGTACGTCGGCACGGTGAAGGACAACGGCCTGCGCTGGAACAACCCGTTCTTCAGCAAGAAGAAGGTCAGCCAGCGCGTGCGCAACTTTGAAAGCGGAAAGCTCAAGGTCAACGAGCTGGATGGCAGCCCGATCGAGATTGCCGCGGTCATCGTCTGGCAGGTGGTGGACGCCTCCGAAGCGGTCTACAACGTCGACGATTACGAAAGCTTCGTGCACATCCAGTCCGAATCGGCGCTGCGCGCGATGGCCACCAGCTATCCCTATGACCAGCACGAAGACGGCCAGCTGTCGCTGCGCAGCCATGCCGCCGAAATCTCCCAGCACCTGAAGGACGAACTGGCCGAACGGCTGGCCGATGCAGGGGTGCTGGTGCTCGACGCACGCATCAGCCACCTGGCCTACGCCCCGGAGATCGCCCAGGCCATGCTGCAGCGCCAGCAGGCCAACGCGGTGATCGCCGCACGTACGCGGATCGTTGCCGGCGCGGTGGGCATGGTCGAAATGGCGTTGGCCGAACTGCAGAAGAACAACGTGGTGCAGCTGGATGAAGAGCGCAAGGCGCAGATGGTCGGCAACCTGCTCACCGTGCTGTGCTCGGACCGCGGCACCCAGCCCATCGTCAACGCTGGTTCGTTGTACTGAGCATGGCCGAGAAGAAAGCCTACCCGCTGCGCATCAACGCCGACGTGCTGGCAGCGGCGCAGCGCTGGGCCGATGATGAGCTGCGCAGCCTCAATGCGCAGATCGAATACGTGCTGCGCGACGCACTGCGCAAGGCTGGACGCCTTCCCAAACCCGCACAAGATCCGGAGAGCAAGGAATGAGCAAACGCTGGAGCTACCTGACCGTCGAAGTGAAACCCTCCTGGACCGGCCTGAAGCCGGAAGACCTGCAGGCCGAACTCAACCGGCAGGGCCAACTGGGTTGGGAGCTGGTCAACGTGATGCAGGGCACCCCGATGGGCGTGGCGCTGCTGTTCTTCAAGAAGGAGAGCTGAGATGCGGACCTTCAGCGCGCGCCTGGCCGGGTTGCTGTTGTCGTCGGCCGCACTGGTGGCCAGCGCCGCCACCCCCGAACAGACCGCCACGCAGTTGATCGACACGCTGCAGGCAGGCGACATGGCCGCTGCCGAAGCGATGTTCACCCCCGAGATGGCCAAGGCCGCACCCGCCGCGTCGCTGCAGGCGCTGTGGACGTCGTTGGGCGCACTGCAGGGCCGCGGCCCGGCACGCGTGGTCCAACAGCAGGGCATGCAGGTGGTGCTGCAACCGCTGACCTTTGCCAACGGCACCGTCAGCGCCACCATCGCCGTCGATGCACAGGGACGCGTGGCCGGGCTGTACCTGAAACCGGCCGCCGCGCCGCCCGCACCGCCGCCCCCAACGCCCGCAAGCGCCAACTACACCGAGCGCGACCTGCAGATCGTGGCCGGCAAGGGACCGCTGCCGGCCACGCTGGCGCTGCCCAACGGCGCCGGCCCATTCCGCGCGGTGGTACTGGTGCACGGCTCCGGGCCGCAGGACCGCAATGAAACCATCGGCCCCAATCGCCCGTTCCTCGACGTGGCGCGCGGCCTGGCCGCGCAGGGCATCGCGGTGCTGCGCTATGAAAAGCGCACCCATGCGCGGCCGCAGGATTTCAGCGGCGAGTTCACCATGGACGATGAAACCACCGACGACGCCGTCGCCGCGGTTGCGTTGCTGGCCGGTACGCCGGGCATCGATCCGTCGCACCTGTACGTGATGGGCCACAGCCAGGGCGGCATGCTCGCCCCGCGTATCGCCGCGCGTTCGGGCAAGGTCGCCGGGGTGGTGCTGTGGTCGGCGCCCGCGCGTTCCCTGCTGACCCTGCTGCCCGAGCAGAACCGCTTCCTGTTCAACCGGGATGGCGCCATCAGTGCCGAAGAGCAGGCCGCGCTGGATCGCCTGGATGCACAGATTGCCGCCGCCCGCGGCACCGGCGCGGTGGCGGCGAAGGACCTGCCACTGGGCCTGCCGGCACGCTATTGGCGTGCGTTCGAAAAGGTCGACCCGGTTGCCGATGCGCAGGCCCTGGAACAGCCCATCCTGCTGCTGCAGGGCGGGCGCGACTTCCAGGTGGTGGATGCCGACTGGCAGCGTTGGAACCAGGGCCTGGCGCAGGGTCCGCGCGCGCAGTTCCACCGCTACCCCCTGCTCAATCATCTCGGCATCGCCGGCGAAGGCCCCGCGTCGCTGGACGACTACCAGCGTGCAGGCGCGGTGTCCCCGGAGCTGGTCAACGATGTGGCGGCATGGATCAAGGCACAGGCATGAACCGCGCGATGACGTCCCGAACCCTATTCGCGGTGGCGCCGGCCCCGGTCTGGCGCCTGCTGTGGCTGTGGGTACCCATGCTCGGCGCCATCGCGCTGGTGATCGCCACCACCCTGCAGTCGCCACAACGGACCCCGCACGAACTGGGACTTACCCTGCCCTTCGTCCTGCTGGTATCCGGCGTACTCACCTGGGCCTTCTTCCGCCGCCGGATTTCCATCGAGGACGGCGAGCTGGCAGTGCTGTCTACGTTCTACCGCCGCCGCGTACCGCTCGCTTCGCTGGCGCTGGACAAGGCACGGATCGTCGACCTGGCCGAGCATCGCCAGTTCAAGCCAGGCATGAAGACCAACGGCTACGCGATGCCGGGGTTCCAGTCGGGCCATTACCGGATGGGGGGCCACAAGGCGTTCTGCCTGATCACCGACGCCAGCCGCGTGCTGTACCTGCCGCTGCGCGATGGCAACGTACTGCTGCTCAGCCCGGAAAGCCCGCGCGCCCTGCTGGATGCGCTGAACGCGCACGCCACGCGCTAAGCTGGACGCATGCGTCGCTACCCTGCCCTGCTGGTCAATACCGCCGACATCGAACTCTGGCCCGGCGGCCTGCTGCGCGCGCGCAGCAACGCCGACGCGCGGGCGTTGGCCAGGGCGCGCTGGGTGCTGCGGCGCAAGCGCGACGGCCAGTACCTGGCGGCCGCGGGCGCGCATGGGGTGCTGCCGCTGGTACCGCACCTGATGCGCGAACCCGGCATCGAGGAAGCCCTGGACGCACTCGACGAGGCGCTGCACGGCACCCGGCGCGCACACGCGGCCGATGCCGTGCTGCCGCTCAGTGGGCTGCAGCAGCGGCTGGAGGCGCTGGGCATCGACGCCGATCGCTATGAGGACAGCACCGGCCTTGCGCTGGAAGCGGAACCGGCGCGGCTGTCGCTGGCCGGCTTCGACCGTTACCGCCGCCCGCTGTGGCTGCAGCAGGGCGCGGCCGGCGGCTGGCAGCGCATGCAGCAGCACGCAGCGCGCGATGGCGTAGTGCTGGAAGCGATCTCCGGCTACCGCAGCCACGATTACCAGCTGGGGATTTTCGCGCGCAAACGCGCGCGCGGGCTCGAAGTGGCCGACATCCTGCAGGTCAACGCGGCGCCCGGGTACAGCGAACACCACAGCGGGCGCGCCCTGGACATCAGCTGTCCCGGCGACCCGCCGGCCGAGGAGAGTTTCGAGGCGACCCCGGCGTTCGCGTGGCTGCTGGAACACGCGGGCAGCCACGGCTTCCGGATGAGCTACCCGCGCGACAACCCGCACGGCATCGTGTATGAGCCGTGGCATTGGTGCTGGAGACCGACCTGACGCGTGCTGTTGCCAAGCCATACGCGGATACCACTGCGAGAGCGATTCGCCACCTCAGAACTGTCTGATTCCGATTTACCGTCGCCGGCGTTACCCTCCGCTCAAAATTCAAAGGAGCCGCCCGCGATGGAACAAGACAATCCGTATCAATCCAGTTCAGGGGCTCCCGCTGGCGATTCATACGGTATACGCGACTGGCACGATGAAACGCCCCGCGAGATAACCCGCCCCATACGACATATGACGTACGCGCTGGCGATCATGGGTGTATTGATACTGATTGCCACCGTCATAACGATCTTCAGCATAACGTCGCGTGATCCGACGATCATTGCGGCCTTGTCTGGCATGGGCGTGGTTTACCTGCTGCTGGCATTTGGGGTCTATAAGCGCAGCCGCGTAGTGGCCAGTCTGGTACTGGCGTTCTTCTCCATGTCTGCAATCGGACTTCTCATGAAGAGCGGGACTGAAAAAGTCAACATGGTGACCCTCGGGTTAACCGTATTGTTGGTTTTTGTAAGCCTGCGCGGGACGCTCGCCACTTTCCGGCATCACCGTCACAAGGCTACCTTGCGCGCTCGGTCCGCAGGTACTCACCGGGGCGACGATCCCGCATTTGCACAGAGGATCGAGCCGAAAATGTGATGCTCCATGGTCGCGACCATCGCGGCCGTCTGCCGCGGGCCTGTGTCGGGCAACTCGGAATCGTCCAGGGTCCCGTGGACACGCATGGCGTGTCCCTACGCGGCAATTGTCCGGACGTAGGGTGGGTGTTAGTCCTGCGAGCGGTTGGTCGTCGCCCTGGGCGTCGGGCTGAAATCGGCGATGCGCCACAGGTACAGGCTGGCGTAGGTCCGGAACGGACCCCACTTCTCGCCGCGCAGTGCCAGTTCCTTCGGCGTGGGCATGGCGACGGCCTTGTCCACGCGCTGTGCGCCCTTGCGCACGCCCAGGTCGTCCAGCGGCAGGATGTCGGGGCGGCCCAGTCGGAACATCAGCATCATTTCCACCGTCCAGCGGCCGATGCCGCGGATCGGTACCAGCGCCTCGACGATGGCATCGTGATCCATCACCGACATGCGGCGCAGGTCGGGCACTTCGCCTGCCGCTTCGCGCCGGGCCAGGTCGCGCAGCGCCAGCGCCTTGTTGCCGGAAACGCCGCAGGCGCGCAGGCCGGGGTCATCGATGCGGGCCAGCGTGTCGGCATGCAGGCGGCCGCTGCCGATGGCCACTTCCACGCGTCCGACAATGGTCGAGGCAGCCTTGCCGCTGAGCTGCTGGAACAGGATGGCGCGGGCCAGCGCATCGACCGGGTCGAAGCTGCGGGCCCAGCCCGGCGGCGGCTCGATCGGCCCCAGCCGCTTCATCCAGGCCCCCAGCCGGCGGTCACGCCGCGACAGCCAGTCGTGCGCCTCCTGCACGTCGAAGCCCCGGCGGAAGCGTGGCATGTCAGCGCCTCAGCGCGTTGAAGCCGTAGACCACCCAGCCCAGCATCAGGGCGATGCCGCCCATCGGCGCCAGGCCGGTACTGAGCTTCCACAGTGCGCCGGCAACCAGGCTGCCGGCGAACAGCAGCGTGCCCAGCAGCAGCAGATACAGGGCCAGCTTGCCCACACTGTTCTGCTGGCTGGGGCCCAGCACCGCCAACGCCACGCCATGGCCGAATGCGAACAGCGCGGCCGTGTTGACGTGCGACTGCGCCAGCGGCTCGGCGATGCCGTGCGAGGCGTAGGCCGACAACCCCACCGCGCCGGCGGCGAGCAGGCCGCCGAGGCAGGCCAGCAGCGAAGGTCTACGTGCGCGTCGTTCCAGGTTGAGCATGCGGCATCCTCCCCAAAAAAAACGCGCCGCAGGAAGCGGCGCGTTTTCAGTTCTGCATTACATCACGGCAACCGTCGGATTACTTGACGGCCCAGTAGATGTCGTAGGTCGCTTCCGGCGTGAACGACTTCTCCACGCCTGCGTTCCAGGACTCGTACGGACGGTCGATCACTTCGTTGCCACCGGTGACGGCCCAGGCACGCAGCGCGTTGCGGGCGATGTCCAGACCCGCCATGTGGCCGGTGTACTTCGCATGCGCGGTGCGGTGCGGTGCGACATGCACGTACTTGACCGGGGCGCCGCCATCGATCTTCACCGTCAGGGCTTCACCCGAAGCACCTTCGGTACCCTTCTTCTTGACCGGCTGGGCCACGTCGAAGGCGTACTTTTCCTGACCGAAATCAGTGGTGATGATGCGGAACGGACCGGCGGCTTCGAGGTCATTGGCCTCCATCACGCGCTTGATCCACTCCTGGTTGTCCTTGATCGACTTGGTGATGGTCGCTTCGCCACGGTCCACGTTACCGGCGGTGACCACCAGCAGGTCTTCGGCCGGCGCCTGGATGATGGCCAGGTCGGTCAGCGGGGCTTCGGCGGTGCGGTAGTCGATGTTCGGCACGGTGGCCAGCATGTTGGCCATGCGCGACAGACCCAGCTTCAGGTCGTCACCGACGTGACGGCTGACGTACAGGCCCGCATAGCGGCCGAACAGGTTGAAACCGTACTTGACGCTGTAGTCCTGCGTGATCTTGACGTTGCGGCCACCCTTGCCGGTCGGCTCCAGGGTGAAGCTGGTCTGCTTGTCGTGGCCCTTGGTGGCGTCCTCGATGGCGATCGCCACGCGCTTGTTCGGCTCGGACTCGGTGATCACCCAGCTGCCCTGGCCCAGCGACGGCTCCTTGGAGGTGTAGTCAAGGCGTGCACCCACGCCCGCTTCCGGGCCGGAGAGCTTCAGTTCAACGGCGGGATCGCGCAGCACGAGCGGGTTCCAGTCCTTGAAGCGGCGCAGGCTGTTGACCGTGTCGTACACGATCGTCATCTTGCGGTTGGTCTCGACGCTTTCGGTAATGTGACGCTCGCCCGGCAGCACAACGCCAATGATGACGAACAGGCCAGCCACGATCCCCAAGGCGATCAGGAACTCGATAATACGGGTCATTCAGGAGTCTCCGGGGCCGATCCCACGGCCGGGTTGATTGAAGCGAAGCGCCAATCCTAGCAGGCTTCGCGGGTGTAATGGATCAGGATTGGCGCACCGGTTTCCGTACCGGGAGCGGTTTTTTCCAAGGCAAGGAGCGGAAAGATAGCGCATCGCGCGGGCAAGCATGCGTGCACAGGCGATATTTATTTGCCGGTTTCGGCAGACGGGCCGTCTGCGACGGCCACAGCCCTTGCGCCCCAATGCTTTCAACTGGCGTTCATATTTAATCGCAACGTATCTTCACACCAGTTGGAGCTCGAAGGCCTTGAGCACCGCGCGGGTGCGGTCGCGCACGCCCAGCTTGGACAGGATGTTGGACACGTGGTTCTTGATCGTGCCCTCGGCCACGCCGAGCGAGTTGGCGATTTCCTTGTTGGAGAAACCGCTGGCCATCAAGCGCAGGATCTCGGTTTCGCGGTCGGTCAGCGGGTCGGGCCGGTCCAGGCTCACGAACTCGTTGCGCATGTGCTCCAGGCCAGACAGCAGGCGCTGGGTCACCGCCGGCTGCACCAGCGAGCCGCCATCGGCAACCGTGCGGATCGCGCCGACCAGCTGCTCCAGGGTCACGTCCTTGAGCAGGTAGCCCTTGGCGCCGGCCTTGAGGCCGGCCAGCACCAGCTGGTCATCGTCGAAGGTGGTCAGGATGATGGTCGGCGGCAGCTGGTTCAGCCGTGACAGCATCTGCAGCGCTTCCAGCCCGGACATCACCGGCATGCGCATGTCCATCAGCACCACGTCCGGCCGGATCTGCGGGACAAGGTCGACCGCCTGGCGCCCGTCGGCCGCCTCGGCCACCACCTCGATCCCGTCATCCAGTGCCAGCAGCGAGCGGATTCCCTGCCGCACCAGGGTTTGGTCGTCGACCAGGCAGACCCGAATCATCAACGCACTCCTTCCAGGATGGCGCCCAGCATCAGCACTGGAACGCCAGGGACCGAGGCGCGCAGGCGGAAGCCCTGTCCCCGGTGGGTTTCGATCTGCAGCTCTCCGCCGCATTGTTGCAGGCGTTCGCGCATGCCGCGCAAGCCATTGCCAATCACGATGCCATCGGCGCCCACGCCGTCGTCGTACGCCTGCACCACCACCTGCCCCGGCGGCTCGCGCTGCACCTGGATCCACAGGTTGCGCGCGCGGGCGTGGCGCACGGCGTTGGTGATGATCTCCTGCGTGCAGCGCAGCAGCACATGGGCCTGTTCAGGGTCTTCCACGCTCAGCGGCTCTTCGATGTCCAGGTGGATGTCCAGCGAGGGTACCTGTTCGGTCAGCGGGCGCAGCGCCGCGGCCAGGTCGATGGCACCGCTGTCACGCAGCTGGCTCACCGCCTCCCGGACGTCGGTCAGCAGCAGCTTGGCCAGGGTGTGGGCCTGGTGCACGTGCTCCTGGGCCTGACCTTCGGTGATGTGCCCGGCCACTTCCAGGTTCAGGCTCAGCGCCGTGAGGTGGTGGCCGAGTAGATCGTGCAGTTCGCGCGAGATGCGGGTGCGTTCGTTGACCCGGGCGCTTTCGGCCAGCAGCACGCGGGTGGCGCGCAGCTCGGTATTGAGCCGGCGCTGCTCTTCCCGGGCGTCGGTCTGTTGCCGGGCGACCAGGCTGGTCACGAAGATGAACATGGAAAAGCCGCCGTACAGCAGCGACTGCATGACCGCCTCGAACAGCGAGAACGGCAGGAACAGGTAGTACACCGGCGCCACGGCCAGCTGGCTGACCAGCAGCCAGATCACCCCGACGCGGGCCGGCAGCATCCACGGAATGACCCCGGCGGCGACCATCATCAGGATGCTGCCCAGCCCCGAACCGCTCAGGAAGCTGACCGCCAGGGCCGAGATGGTCAGCAGTACCAGGATGGCGCGGTCGTACCAGGCCGAGTGGCCGCCGCCGTCACGCAGGCCGCGGGTCAGCCACAGGTAACCGCCGCCGAAGGCCAGGTAGGCCACGAACAGCAGCACGGTAGGCAGGTCGATGCCGCCGCCCCGCCGCACCAGCGCTTCGTACTGGGAATAGACCAGCGGCAAGCCGAGCATGACCCAGGTGAACAGGCCGGCCAGTCGCAGTACTCGGGTTTGGCTGAGGTATCCCAACATGGAAGCATCTTAGGCTGAACCTGCGACGCTGCACCCGGGCATAAGTCATGCCTGACCCGTGCCCTGCCCGGCCCGCCATGTAATAATCGGCGGCAGGGCCCTGCAAGGGGCCAACCGCGTTACCCCACGGAGTCACAATGTCGATTGTCATCCGCGACGTGCGCGAGCACGAGCTCGATTCCGTCCTGGCCCTGAACAACAACGCCGGCCTGGCCATCCTTCCGCTGGATGCCGCCCGCCTGCGCCTGTTCTATGAAACCGCTGAGTATTTCCGCGTCGCCGAGCGCGACGGCAACCTGGCCGGATTCCTGATCGGCTTCGGCAGCGACAGCCAGCACGACAGCAGCAACTTCGCCTGGTTCAAGCAGCACCTGACCAGCACATTCTTCTACATCGACCGCATCGTGGTGGCCAGCCGCCGCCGTGGCGGCGGTGTGGGCCGGGCCTTCTACGCCGATGCCCAGAGCTACGCCGAGCTGCGCTACCCGCAGCTCACCTGCGAAGTGTTCCTGGACCACGGCGCGGACGCGGCGCTGCTGTTCCATGGCAGCTTCGGCTTCCGCGAGGTCGGGCAGAACAACATGCCGCACGTGGACGTGCGCGCCAGCATGCTGCTCAAGGACCTGTGCAGTTACCAATGGGTGCACGACACCTACGGCGACGCGCTGCCCGACGTGCCCTGGGTGGGCCACCGTCGCGAGCTGCAGCGCGCGCCTCGACCGACGGGGACCTGAAGTGGCGGCGAACATGGATTTTGAACAGGCCGGTGAACTCAAGATCGGCCAGGTGGGTATCGCCAACCTGCGCATCCGCACCCTCGATGTGGAACGCCTCACCCGTGAAATGCACGACCGTGTCGCGCGTGCGCCGAAGCTGTTCGGCCGCGCCGCGGTGATCCTGGATTTCGGCGGCCTCAGCCAGGTGCCCGACGTGGCCACGGCCCAGGCCCTGCTGGACGGGCTGCGCAGCGCCGGCGTGCTGCCGGTGGCGCTGGCCTATGGCACCACCGAAACCGACCTGCTCTCGCAGCAGCTCGGGCTGCCGCTGCTGGCCAAGTTCCGCGCGCAGTATGAGCGTGCCGAGTCCGAGCCGGCGCCGGCGGCGGTTGCGCCGGCCCCTGCACCGGAACCGGCACGGCGCGCACGCGCCGCAGCGCCGGCGGCGCCGGCAGACACCGGCAATGCGCCGCAGCCGGGGCGCATGCAGACCAGCAACGTGCGTTCGGGCCAGCAGCTGTACGCCGAGAACTGCGACCTGACGGTCATGGCCACGGTCGGCGCGGGCGCCGAAGTGATTGCCGATGGCAGCATCCATATTTACGGTACGCTGCGGGGCCGCGCCCTGGCAGGTGCCCAGGGCAACACCACGGCACGGATTTTCTGCCGTGACTTCCACGCTGAACTGGTCGCCATTGCCGGCCATTACAAGGTACTGGACGATGTCCCGGACTCCCTGCGCGGCAAGGCCGTGCAGGTGTGGCTGGAACAGGACCAGATCAAGATCGCTGCGCTGGACTGACGCAGCAACCCAACAGAATCATCAGGAGAAGTCCTTTGGCTGAAATCATCGTAGTCACCTCCGGCAAGGGCGGCGTCGGCAAGACCACTTCCAGCGCAAGCCTCGCCTGCGGCCTGGCGCGCAAGGGCAAGAAGGTGGCGGTGATCGACTTCGACGTCGGCCTGCGCAACCTCGACCTGATCATGGGCTGCGAGCGCCGCGTGGTGTACGACTTCGTGAATGTCGTGCACGGCGAGGCCACGCTCAAGCAGGCCCTGATCAAGGACAAGCGCTTCGAGAACCTGTACGTGCTGGCCGCGTCGCAGACGCGCGACAAGGACGCACTGACCCAGGAAGGCGTGGGCAAGGTACTCAAGGACCTGGCCGCGGACGGCTTCGACTACATCATCTGCGACTCCCCGGCCGGCATCGAAAAGGGTGCCTTCCTGGCGATGTACTTCGCCGACCGTGCGGTGGTGGTGGTGAACCCGGAAGTGTCCTCGGTGCGCGACTCGGACCGCATCATCGGCCTGCTGGACTCGAAGACGCACAAGGCCGAATCCGGCCAGAACGTGCCGGCCTTCCTGCTGCTGACCCGTTACAGCCCGGCCCGCGTTGAAACGGGCGAGATGCTGAGCATCACCGACGTGGAAGAAGTGCTGGGTCTTAAGGCCATCGGCGTGATCCCGGAGTCCGGCGACGTGCTGAACGCCTCCAACAAGGGCGAACCGGTGATCCTGGATCCGGAATCGGCTGCCGGCCAGGCCTACGACGATGCGGTCTCGCGCATCCTCGGCGAAGAGCGCCCGATGCGCTTCACCTCGGTGGAGAAGAAGGGCTTCTTCAGCAAGCTGTTCGGAGGATAAGCATGGGCCTGTTCGATTTCCTGAAGACGAAGAAGACCACCGCCGAAACCGCGAAGAACCGCCTGCAGATCATCATCGCGCAGGAACGCAGCCACCGCGGTGGCCCGGATTACCTGCCGCTGCTGCAGCGTGAGCTGCTGGAAGTGATCAAGAAGTACGTGAACATCGACGCCGACGCGGTCAAGGTCGACCTGGTCAAGGACGGTGAGCACGACGTGCTGGACATTTCGGTGGCACTGCCGGAAGGCCCGCAGCAGCCTTGAACCGCCTGCCCCTTCCCGCCCGGGAAGGGGCGCACGACGCGCACGCCATGATCCCCACTGCAGACGCCGAACCGCAGGTCACCCGCGTGGGCGACATCGACTTCAACGACGCCGTGGCGTTGCTGGAGCAGCATGCGCTGCGCCTGCACCGCGTGGCCGATGGCGCTGCGATTCCCGGCAGCTACTGGGGCGAGCCCGAAGCCGGCATCATCGCCAGCGACGTGTATGTGCGCAACGACACGCCGGTGCACTCGATGCTGCACGAGGCCTGCCACCTGATCGTGCTGCCGCCCGAACGGCGCGCCCTGGTGCATACCGATGCGACCGATTCGGTGCCCGAAGAAGACGCCACGTGCTACCTGCAGATCGTGCTGGCCGGGCAGTTGCCGGGCGTTGGCAGCCAGCGGCTGATGGCCGACATGGATGCGTGGGGGTACACGTATCGATTGGGGTCGACGAAGGCGTGGTTCGAGCACGACGCGGAAGACGCGAAGGCGTGGTTGATCGAACGCGGGTTGTTGGACGCGTAACGCACGGCGCGTTGCGCCGCCGCACGACCAACGGTCGTGCGCTACCTCGGTAGGTACCGACCGCTGGTCGGTATGCCGACGCACGGCGCGTTGCGCCGCCGCACGACCAACGGTCGTGCGCTACCTCGGTAGGTACCGACCGTTGGTCGGTACGCCTCCGCGATCAGCCCGCTCCCGCCAATGCCCGCAATGTAATGCCCACGATGTAGGCCAGGTACGTTCCCGTTGCGTAACCCATGGTGCCGAGCAGCACGCCTACCGGGGCAAGAGACGGATGGAACGCGGCCGCGACCACCGGCGCCGACGCCGGGCCGCCGATGTTCGACTGCGAGCCGATCGCGAAATAGAAGAACGGCACCTTCAACGCCATCGCCAATGCCAGCAGCAGCGCGATGTGCACCGCAATCCAGATCAGCCCCAGCGCAAACAGCCACGGTCGCTCCAGCAACGCCAGCAGGTCCATCTGCATGCCGATGCATGCGATCAGGAAGTACAGCAGCAGCGACCCCAGCTTCGAAGCGCCTGCCCCTTCCAGGTTGCGCGCGCGGGTGAAACTCAGCGCCAGCCCGCAGGTGGTGGAAATCACCACGACCCACACGAATGGCGCGTCCAGGCTGCACTGCGACGCCCACGCCACGTGCCCCTTGAACCAGGCCGACACCGGCCCTGCGATGGCATGCGACAGGCCCACGGTGCCGAACGCCACCGCGACGATCAGCATCAGGTCGGTAAGGCTGGCCACCCGCTCGTGCTCGGCCTGGAACTTCTCGATGCGCAGTTTGAGTTGATCGATCGCCGAGGTATCCGCACCGGTGCGCGCATCGATCGTCGCCGCGCGCCCGGCCATGAAGATCAGTACCGCCATCCAGACGTAGCCCACGCCCACGTCCACCACCGCGAACTGGCCGAAGGTGGTCGCGTTGACGTCGAACACTTCCCGCATCGCCAGCATGTTGGCACCGCCACCGATCCAGCTGCCGGCCAGTGCCGCCATGCCCGACCAGGTGTCGCCCGCCACGGTTTCCGGGTGCACCCACTTCATCAGCATGAAGGCCACCACCGCACCGATCATGATGCTCAGCGACGCGCCCAGGTACATCACGATCAGTTTGGGCCCCAGCCGCAGGATGCCCTTGATGTCCACCGCCAGGGTCAACAGCACCAGCGCCGCCGGCAGCAGGATGTCGCGCGCGATCGGGTTGTACAGGCGCGTGTTCTGCCCGTCGATCAGGCCGATGGTGTTGTAAACACCGGGAATCATGTAGCAGAGCAGCAGTGCGGGGACGAACGTGTAGAAGCGCTTCCACGGTCCCTGCGGCTGCGAGGCGGTCCAGAACACGGCACCGAGGGTGGCGGCAATGAGGCCGAAGACGACGATGTCGTTCTGGATCAGGGGCATGTACAGGTGTCCGGGCGTGTGCGTGCAGCGGGGCAGAGCCCCGCTCTACGCGGTCAGGGTGTGGCATGCATCCGTCTAGCGGGGCAGAGCCCCGCTCTACGCTGTGAGGGTGTGGCTTGCATCCGTGCAGCGGGGAATAGCCCCGGTGCACGCGGTCAGGGTGTGAAATGCATCCGTAGAGCGGGGCTCTGCCCCGCTGCACGGGACCATCATTCGCCGATGTGCTGCTTCAGCCAGCCATTGACCGTGTCATGCCACTGCACGCTGTTCTGCGGCTTGAGCACCCAGTGGTTTTCGTCCGGGAAGTACAGGAACTTCGACTCGATGCCCTGGCGCTGCGCGGCAGTGAACGCGCCCAGCCCCTGCTCCACCGGGATGCGGAAATCGAGCTGGCCGTGGATGATCAGCAGTGGCTTCTTCCAGTTGGCCACGTGGTTGACCGGATTGAACCGCTCGTAGTTTTCCGGCTTCTCGAACGGCGTACCGCCCTGCTCCCACTCGGTGAACCACAGCTCTTCGGTGGCATAGCCCATCATGCGCTGGTCGAACACGCCGTCATGGGTGACCAGGCACTTCCACGGTTCGTTCCAGTTGCCGGCGATCCAGTTGACCATGAAGCCGCCGTAGCTGGCACCCAGCGCACAGGCCTTGTCGCCGTTGAGGAACGGGTACTGCTTCTGCGCCGCCGCCCAGCCCTTCTGCAGGTCTTCCAGCGGGCGGTCGCCCCAATGCTGGCTGATCGCATCGGTGAACGCCTGGCCGTAGCCGGTGGAACCGTGGAAATCGATCATCACCACCGCGTAGCCCTGGCCCGCATAGGTCTGCGGGTTCCAGCGGTAGCTCCAGCCGTTGCCGAAGCTGCCCTGCGGGCCACCGTGGATCAGGAACGCCACCGGGTAGCGCTTGCCTTCCTGGTAGTTGTACGGCTTGACCACGTAACCGTGCACGGTTTCGTTGTTCCAGCCCTTGAACTGGAACTGCTCGTAATCGCCGAAGGCCACGTCGGGCAGCACCTGGCCGGCGCTCGGGGTGATCTCGCGCGGGCTGCTGCCATCGGCCTGGGCCACCACGATCTGGTCGCCGCTCTTCAGG
>Ga0105251_10002217_pt1 | contig 15496 bp, 8 predicted proteins | sample KBSS64metaG_FD_80424 | JGI IMG/M metagenome (GOLD analysis project Ga0105251, IMG submission 80424) | Switchgrass rhizosphere microbial communities from Kellogg Biological Station, Michigan, USA - KBS S6-4 metaG | ecosystem: Host-associated > Plants > Roots > Rhizosphere > Soil | place...
CCGGCCTGTTGCTGACCGGCAACGTGATGATCGACCGCCGCGCAATGACCGGCCCCGGCGGCGTGGTGTTGGAAGATGAGCGCCATCTGGAGAAATCCCGTCAGTGGGCGGCCATCGGCAAGGCCAAGGGTGCGCAAGTCTGGATGCAGCTCAACCACCCCGGTCGCCAGACCCTGGCCAACCTTGGTCAGACCAGCCTGGCGCCTTCGGCAGTCGCACTGGAGATGGGCGAGTTCTCGAAGCTGTTCGCCGAACCGCGGCCCATGACTGAAGCCGATATCGAAGCCGTGATCGCCCGCTTTGCCCGCAGCGCCCAACTGGCCGAACAGGCGGGTTTCAGCGGCGTGCAGATCCATGCCGCGCATGGTTATCTGCTCAGCCAGTTCCTCTCGCCGCTGAGCAACCGACGCAGTGACCGCTGGGGTGGCAGCCTGGAAAATCGTGCCCGCCTGCTGCTGGCAGTGGTGAAGGCCATTCGCACGGTGGTGACACCGGGGTTCTGCGTGGCGGTCAAGCTCAACTCGGCGGACTTCCAGCGGGGTGGCTTCGATGCCGACGATGCCCGCCAGGTGATCGAATGGCTCAACACACAGGCGGTGGATCTGGTGGAGCTGTCCGGTGGCAGCTACGAGGCGCCGGCCATGCAGGGCGAGGCGCGCGATGGTCGGACGCTGGCGCGGGAGGCGTATTTCCTGGAGATGGCCGCTGACCTGGCGAAAGTGGCGCAGATGCCGCTGATGGTCACTGGCGGCATCCGTCGACTGCCCATCGTCGAACAGGTACTGGACAGCGGCGTCGCCATGGCCGGTATCGCTACCGCGCTGGCCGTGGAGCCCAACCTGCCCCGCCACTGGCGCGAAGGCCGCGATAGCCATCCACAGTTGCCACCGATCCGCTGGAAGAAAAAGCCGCTGGCGGCCCTGGCGACCATGGCAGTGGTCAAATTCCAGTTGAAGCGCCTGAGCGAGGGACGGCGGACGAAACCTGAGGTTTCGCCTGCCTGGGCGCTGCTACTGGATCGGTTGTTCATCGGGAAGCGGACACGACAGTATCGTCGGGAGATGGCCTCCAGTCAGCGCTGATGCGCCAACTATGACCAGCCTGCGAAGGAGTACCGACGAGCAATGGAAACGTACCGTCCAAGCCCGGAAAGAGAGATGGTTTGCCCTGATGGGAATTCATTTTGATAAGCGCTGAGGATGCGCTTGCCTCGCTGGAGCTCAGGTGAATCCTTCTGACCATCGATCACCTGGGCAATGAGGCCTTCCAGCGTCCCCCCGTTATCGTTCATCTCCAGCAAAGTGGCCGATTTGCTGAAAATGGCTGGAGAGGCGGTTGCCAATGCCAGCAGCACCAGGAGATGCCTGAACCTGCCGCCCTCCAATTTCGACAAGTCTCGTAGACTGAGACTTGCCTTGATCAGGCGGTAGGTATTGAGAAAACGCAATGCACGCCTCGGCGAGCCCCCGAGAAAAGGCGCCAGTTGTTTGAGAAATGCCTCTTCTTCTGGCGTTATCGACAGCCTGTCGATAGGCAGTTTGATCAAGGCCTTTTCTGGTACTGCTGCAGCAGGCCGGGGATCGAGGCGCTGAACATGATCAGCCAGGAAGTTTACGCTGGCATAACCCTTCATTGGGCTCATCCAATAAGGTATCTGGAAAATCTTCTCCAGATAATCATTCGCCGAGGCCATCTTCTCAGCCGTATCACCTGCTGTGCCGATCAAGCCGGGATACACTTTCAGGAGTGCATTGCGTACCCAGCGAGCATCCACGGCCACCATGACAACAAAGATCGGGAACGTCAGAAGCAGATGAACCGCCTGCAAGACGTCAACCACCTTTTCCGGCGGGCAACGGTCCAGGTCGTCAATGTAAAGAACAATCCGCTTGAAGGACTCAGGCTCTTCCCCTCCACTGCCCTTGTCATTTGAAAGGTGAGTCAATGTCCGTTTCAGCTCGCTGACCTCGCCATCTGTCAACAGCCCATCATGGTCACCCAGAAACTGCTGCAAGCGTTTACCAAACGCCTCTCGTTCCTGCTGGACTCGCTCATCGGAGCGTCCATCAGCCATGACACATGAAGACAGCTCCTCAAAGTCCTTGCGAATAGTCTCGATCAGTCCCAAATGCTTTGCATAATCGCCATCGACGGCACGAGCCCGGACAAATGTTTTCAGACGACTCGCCCCGGTTCCCTGGGAGTAATTATGCGAGGCCTCTGCCAACCGCTCACTGCTGGCCTTGACCCGCGCCTGCGCTTCCTCGACATGGGCATTGGCCTGGGACAGGCTTTCCTGTGTGCGTTTCAGGGTATCGGCCTGAGCACTCAACCTGCCATCCACCGCCCTGTCCATGACGCTCTTGGCTGCCTCCAGTCGCCCCAGGATTTTCCTGGTCTTTGCTAGAAACAACCCCATTAAACCGCTAATGCTTGCCAAGCCTACACTTACGGAAATGATCGCCTGGTGCAGACTTCCAAGCGTGGGCAACCAGTTGGCCAGCAACTTCTGTGCATACGTGGCCACCACCGGCGCAAACAGGATGACCAGCATTGTGGATATGACAAAAGGCCAACCTTGAAGCTGGCGCTTCCATCCCCTGGCCAACAAGCCTGCTCGCCTGGACTCGTTCTCAAGGTCGGTCATCACTTGACGAAGCGAGTCGGCACTCCCCACAAGATCGGTCATGCCGAGTTCCTGTGCAGCGCTCTTCAACTGCTCTTCACTCTTGGCCAGGTCACTGCCCGGTTTGGCCTCGGATATAACCGACGTCAGTACATTCCAGTAAAAGCGGGGTGATGTACCAAGCGCCTCGCGCGCATCGGTCAGTTGCTGCTCAGCCAGTTGCAAGTCATTGGCAGCGTTTCGCTGTTCCTTACGACGGTCAACCAACTCCTGGGCAGCCTCGAGCGTCAGCGTGCGGGCAGTGGACAGGGTGTCCAGCAACCCGTCGGGACTCCCGGGATTGTGCTCGCCATACCAGCGGTCCAACTCCGTGAACAGGTGATTGACCAGGCTGGCCCAGAGATTGGTCTCCGCATAGTGCCAGGCATTAAAACGAATCTGTACGATCTGTGTGTGAAAGTCAGGCGATCCGGCCTCTGAAGCTCCGCTTTGCGGGAGACCTGCGCACAGGCGCTCGATATGTTCGTGAACCAGTCTCATGAAGAAAGACTTGCCGCTACCCCAATCACCAAAAATGCCGACCGCCAACGGCGGCACGAAGGCTTTGGAAGCCGCCATTCGAGCAAAGGCCTTGGCCTCGTCTGCGACATCCAACTGGTCATCAAGCCCAACCGCCCAGGGGTCGTCGCTGTGGGTGGTTGCAATCTGAATGCTATCAAGGTGAATGATTGGCCCGGAGGGCTCCCCCTCTCCCGGCGAGCTGTAGGGGTCATGAGGAAATGAGGAAGTACCCAATTGCGTGGCATAACCAGACAGCTTCAGCGGGTCGCCCTTGTCGTCTTTCAGCACTGATTCCATTCCTGTATGGGCGACTGTAACGATCAGATCACCGGGATGCGCGAACAAAGGTAGCCATTTAACATCAAGCACCCCGGTTTTGTAACAGCTCCGCGCTCACCGTCCTGCAAACCGCAGCCGCGAGAGCATTTTCAGATCGCCTGCCTTGTAGTACCCATCGCTCCAGCTGTCATTCGGTGCCAGCGGCTGCACTTCCTTGAGCGCCAGCTTCTTCGCGTAATAACGGAACCGGTAGTGCTCGTAGAAGCGCAGGATCTCCAGGCCATAGCGATCCGCCAGGTCGGTATCGCCGCGAATCACCAGGTAGTTTTCGTCGTTACCTTCACTGGCGCCGACGCTGAGGTTATGGCTGCCGCTGATGATTGTCGGGGTGTCGCTGGTGAAGTCGGTCACGACCGCCTTGGTGTGCACCAGCAGGCGCCCCTTCTGCCCCTTTAGACCCTCCTTGATCCAGCCTTCCAGGCCGGTACCGAGCAGCGCCGTGGCGACGAAGTCGTCGGTACGGTCGGCATGAATCCCGGAGATGCTGCTGGCGGTGTTCTGCAGGCCGAAACGCAGCACGTCGTCATGGGGCTGGCCGAGCAGGGCCTCGAGAATCGACTCGGGCAAGGCAAAGGCCGTGGCGAACAGCACATCCTTGCGCGCGGCCGTGATGATCTGCACGAACGCCTCGAGATCGCCCTGGCCGCTACGCGGGGAAAATCCGGCGAACAGCGGCTGACCGGGGTCCATGGGGTTGTTCCGGGTGATCCACTTGCGGGTCGCCGACACGTCCGTCGGGCTGGCCCAGATCTGCTCGAATACCTGGGTGTACTCGGCAGCCAGACGGCTGTCGTCGAGCACATGAATCACGTTGGCCTGACGGTACACGCCATTGGCGGTGAAGTTGGTACTGCCGCACAGCACCGCCTCGGGCTGGTACTGGCCAGCGCCGTCACGCTGACTGAGGACGATGAACTTGTCATGGAAAATCTTGCTGGTCACACGCCCGCGTTTGCTCTCGGCAGGAATCGCCGCCAGGCTCCGTTCGTTGTAGGCGGTGTCCTCGTCGCCGACCTTGGCGTGATACAGCACACGAATTCGCGCGCCGCGGTCCTTGGCCGCATTCACCGCACTGACGATCGCTGGCAACTGGTACTCGTAGATGGCGATATCCAGGCCCCATTGCCCATCCTTGGCACGCGCAATGAAACCGAGCAGCTCTTCCAGCAGGCCGTTTTCCAGCCACAGACGGGCCGCTTGCGGCCAGTCCTCGATAGACAGGTCTTTCTGCTGGGTAAGCAGTTGGTTCAGCTCGGGAAACTTGCGTTCGAAACCCTGGCTCGCTGCCACCGCGCGATTGAAGATCACCCGCTGGTTCTTCGGCAGGCCATTATCGGTAGTCACGCTGATCGCCAGCGACTCGCCCAGTTGCGGCGCATCGGCCGAGCCATAGGCCAGGTGCACGCGGTAGTTGCAGGTGGTACCGGGCTCGACGTTGTAGTCGGCCCAGCGGAATTTCTGCAGTGGCGCCAAGTCGCTGGGGGTGGCGTGATACTGGGGAAAGGTGTGCTCCTTGCCGGGAAAGGCCAGGCTGTTGAACAGAAACCGCCAGGGCTTGGTTCCTGTCTGGCGCTCGATGGCGAAACCGAGCAGACCGACACGTTTCGACTCGGCCAAATCCATTGCCAGCAGCACCCCGCTGGTGCCGGCATACGCCTTGACCCGGAAATCGTCCTGGGCATTGCTTTGAAGTACGCGCATGCATCACATCCTTGAGCGATTGATCGTGATGGTCGAGCGTAGCGAACTTTCATGCCGCCGAGAGCATCACGCACCGATTTCCTTGATGAAATCTTCCATGAAACCCTTGATACACGTGGCGGCCTCCCTAACCCGGTGCGTCACCTGGAAACCGACCAGGCTGGCCCACTGCCTTGCTCAGTTCCCTGACCAGAAAACAGCCTGAAGCCAACGTCACCATGACAGAAAGCATCATCAGGAAATAAACCACATCGGTGCTTTTACCCCAGAAGAAAAGCGACATACCGACAATAGGCAAAACCGACTGGTTAAGCATCACGATGACTGAAGAGGTGCTTGCAAGTCTATGCAAAGGAATCACTTCGATTCTTATCATTCGACCGACATTTCCACATACAACCTTTCCAAATATGCTCATGGAATAACACAGGATAAAGATCACGAACGACGCAGGAAAGGCAATCAAAAAAAGCGAAGAAAAAACCACAAAGAATAGCCCCATCAGCAAGAGCCGAGGGCGCTTCATCCTGATACGCGTGGCACCATAGGCATAAGTACCCAGCCCCCCAAAAACACCTGCCACGATATCAATCACACCAAAATATTTCACGGGCATATTCATGTTCAATTCGACAAGCGCCGCCCCTGACGACTCTATCAAGCCATCAAACATGTTATTCCCCATAGACAGGAAAATCACACCAAGAAGGACGGGCACCGAAGCAATAAACCCCAGAGATGAAACAGCCTGCCGACCCACGACCGAGCCTGGGTTCTTGCTGTTTACCTTTTTAATAGGATTCAACCTCACCCAGGAAAAATAGCCGGCATTGAGGAAATAGAGAAGACAAGGAATAATCAGCAGATATTTATAACCAAAATCTATCAACAATATACCAACCACAGGACCGATGACCATCGCGAGAAAATCCATCCTGGACATCAGGTTGATATGATGTTCCCTGGCACGACTCAAGGTCGCAATAATTTTCTCATAGGAAATCAGTGTCTGCGAATTGCCTATGGAAACAAGACTGCCTACTACACCAAACATAATGGAAATGACCAAGGGATCGGCAGAGTTCTGAAATATGAGAAACAGGCACCCTGCAGTCTTTATGATGTCTGAAATAATTGACAGAGGCCTGATCCCGACGTTATCGATACATTGGCCGATCATGGGAATGAGTAACAGCCTCGGCAGCCACCATACAGCATACGACAATCCAGAGTACTCAATGCTGCCAGTCAACAGATAGACGACTACAGGCACCATGAAGGTCATCAAGGCGTCAGCGGTCAACGCCAGGAACAGAAAGCTGAAAAGCAGGATACTCATCCCAGAGGCTCATCAAGCATCTTTTCTTTCAAACCATCTGAATAACGACAGATCAACAATTAGCAGGCAATCCTAGCCAGTGCAAGTTAACGCTATGCGCGATAGCCCATAGCCTTTACCGCGACTACCGGGAATTCCAACTTTAAAACCGACAACAGCATACATACAGCGTCAGTATTAACTGACAAAACCCTCACTGACCTCGCAGCCATTCCCCAACACCTGCAACACGATAGCGTCCGGAAATATCCCACTAACGCCCAATCACTCACGAAGCCTCCACACAGTAAGTAGGATTCTTCCTTCAAAATAACGAAAGATATAGACCCCAACCAATCTGCAACAAAATATGTACAAAGACATGCAGTAGTCCCACACGAGTAACAGGGCATTAAAACCAGCGCGATTATTAAGCAATACCGTCCCGAGTTCAGGCTCCGGAATAGAACGGGCTCGCCAGATACCAAAAGAGAAACCCGTGCGGGCAGCGACCACCCCGCTCTGGTGCCCAGTGCAGTAAGACCCCTGCCACACTGGCAGCCTTCGATGTTCTGCATCCGTTGCTACGAAACTTAACTTTCAGCACCCAGACACAAGCATCTGGTCGTGTAAGCCCCTACCCTGATCGATGATCCACGGCGAACTGACTTCGAGCGCGATCCGCTGTTTTCCTACCCGAACCCAAAAGGACCTTCCATGGAATCTCCCTTGCACCCCAGCGTGGCCCCGGCCCTGAGCTTCAATGGCGGTTTCGTCGACACCCTGGGCTTTCTGGCCCTGCAGGGTCTGTTTACCGCCCATGTCACCGGCAACTTCGTGACCCTGGGGGTCAGCATCGTGAATGGAGCCTCCGGCGCATTATCCAAACTCATCGCCTTGCCGGTGTTCGTCCTGGTGGTGGGCCTGACGCACCTGGCCGCCGTGGCGATTCATCGCCGTGGCCTGGTGCCTCTGCGTCTGCTGCTGGTAGCGCACACGCTGATGCTCGCCGCCTTCGCCGGACTGGCGATCTATTGGGGCCCCTTCGCCGATAGCGACAGCACCAAAGCGTTGATCACCGGAATGACGGGTGTCGCCGCCATGGCGATTCAGAATGCGATTTCCCGCCAACACCTCAAAGGGGCGCCCCCCACCACCCTGATGACCGGGAATGTCACCCAGTTCGCCATCGACGTGTTTGCCCTGTGGGGTGAGCGCGACCCGGCGCAGCGGGCCACGATCCGCCTGCGCCTGAAACCCGTCTGCACCACCCTGCTGGCCTTTGCCAGCGGCTGTATCAGCGCCGCGCTGCTCTATCTGGTGACAGGCCTGTGGGGGCTTTTGCTGCCGCTGGTCATCGCCATTGGGGTCTGCCTGAATACCCATCGCAAGGATCAGTTGCACGCGTAAACACCGCCCGGCGAGCTGATCCTCCAGATTTCCACCTCCCCCTCTTTCCCTCCCCGACGGCCAGGCCACTGGCCGTCGGAAGACACCGTAGTGGCAAACTGGCATTCCGCCAAAACTCAACAATACTTGATCGCGATTGGAGTACGCGGAACCTCTCCCCCCGATAGGGAGTTCGCTATATTGGACGAGCTGCTACCGAAACTGAACGATAGCCGCAAGACCACCTTGTTACAGGTGATCATTCCACAGTAAGGACCTGGCACCGCAGATCAAGGCCCTCGCCAGCTGACAGGCCTGATCCTGACGCTCGTTTCAGCGGTCAGCTGCATCGCCACACACTCAATTGAAGTACCTTTTGGAGTAACCGCTGCATGGATGTACGTCACCTGTTCCAACCATCGCTGGTCGCTCTGTGCCTGCTGTCTGGCACCGCCCAGGCGCATCTCCACGGCGCCGCCGAGGAATCCAAGAGTTTCATCCCGGCCCCGCCCGGTGAGTCCTACGAGCAAACCCTGCTTGAGTGTGTCAGCGAGCAGGACACCCGCCCCGCCCAACTGCTCTCGGGCCTGGGCGGCACCCGCTACCCAATGGTCGCGCTCAAGGACGCCGACAAGGTCGAGGCCTTCTACAGCCAGGGTATTGCCCTGCAGTACGGCTTCAACTTCTCCGAAGCCATCCGCGCCTTTTACCAGGCCAGCCGTGCGGACGAAGGTTCGGCAATGCCGTACTGGGGCATCGCCCTGTCGGCCAACTCCAACATCAACAGCGACGCCACCGCCGGCTGTGATCGCCTGGCCTATCGCTCGGCACAGATTGCGCTGGACAACGCCAAGGCACGCCAGAACGATCAGTCCGCCAAGGACAGGTTCAGCCCACAGCAATTGCAGCGCGAGGTCGACTACGCCAACGCCTTCATGGCCCTGTATACGCCCAAGGATGGCAGGGTGTTCCTGGACAAGGCGGGCAACGAACGTTATGCCCAGGCCATGAAGACACTGTCACAGACCTACTCCGACGACCTTGATGCCGCGACCCTGTATGCCGATGCGCTGCTCAACCTGGAACCCTGGAAATGGTGGAAGGGCTCCGCAGCGACCTCCAATAACGTCGAGCCGACCAAGAACGCCTACGAGGCGTTGCAGGTGCTCAACCGGGTGCTGGTACAGGACCAGCTCCACACCGGTGCCAACCACTTCTACATCCATGCCATCGAAGAATCGCCCTTCCCCGCCAGTGGCCTGCCCATGGCCGAGCGCTTCCGCGAGCAGAACCCGGCGATCGGCCACCTGGTGCACATGGCCTCGCACATCTACCAGCGCACGGGCAATAACGCCCTGGCCAGTGTCACCAACTACACCGCCGTTTCGGTCGACCGCGCCTACACCCATCAGGTCAACCCGCAGAGCCCCTACCCGCTGCACTACCTGGGGCACAACATCCACTTCCTGACCTGGACCCTGTCCATCGAGGGCAGGCAGAACGAAACGATGAACATGGCCGAGGAACTGGTGGAAAACACCACCCGCTACGCTGCGCTGGAGTTTCTCTGCAAGCAGTACCCGGACGAGATCGCCACCAAGTCCGACTATTTCTACGCCGTGCCCTATTACTTCGCGGTGCGATTCCAGGACTGGGACGCACTGAATCGGATCGAACCGAAAATCATCGCAGGTCTCAAGACCATCAACGACACCTGCACCGCTGCGACCAAGGACAGCAAGACGCCCTGGGTGGAACTGACCGCCCCCTACACGCAGGTCATGAGGGCCTACGCCAACGCCTATAAAGAACTGGCCCGGCCGGGGCTCGACAACGCAGCAATCGGCGAGGCCCTCAAGCGCTACTGGCAGGCGACCAACGAGGCACTCAAGGGCGATACCCCCCTCAAATACGGCAATAACGATGCCGTTCAGTTGTTCCGGATCGCCAACCTGATCCTGCTGAACAAGGCCCAGGCCAGCAGCCAGGGTAAGCTGGACCTTATGGCCCTCAAGGAAAATGCCGTCCAGGTGTTCAGCAAGGAATCACCACCAGAACTGCTCACCGACCTGAAGGCCCTGCAGGGCGACAACCCGACTCAGGTGATCGCCGCCTGGCGCAAGGCAGTCGAGATCCAGGACCAACTGGCCTACAACGAACCGCCGGACTGGTACTACACCCTGCGTGAATCCCTCGGCTATGCACTGCTGGAACAGAACCAGTACGCCGACGCCGAACAGGTGTTCCGTGAGGACCTGGCCCAGAACCGCCTCAGCGGCCGCTCGCTCAACGGGCTGAAACTGAGCCTGGAGAAACAGCCGGGCAAGAGCGTACCGGCACTGCTCGACGAGCAACTGCAAACCGCCTGGCGTAACGCGACCATCAGTGCCGCACCGTACTGACTACTTGCGCTTGTAGCGCTTGCTGCCACCGGGTGTCAGGCAGTAGACCCCGCCACGGGGCCCGGTGCAGTAGATTCACGGGGCGCATCCTTGCCAGAGAAAAGATGGCCCAATGACATCAACTTACCGTGAACACGTCCCCTGATGGGATAGACGGTCCAAGACCTGGCACCTCAACCCGGCATGCACTGGAAGTCGCCGGTGTGGGCCACTTCCTTGCCATGGGAGTCCACCAGGCGCGCGCTGACCTCCTGGCCCAGGCTCGACTCCACCAGCTTGTAGTGCTCACCAGCCCGGAACTGCTGATAGGAAACCTGCCCGGAGCAGTCTTCCTGGTTGCCGTCACCCACCGGGATCTCCACCAGCATCACGTCCAGCTTGTGCGCGCCCGGCGTCACTTCGAAAAAGCGCCCGTCATTGATCGACTTGCCATCGACCTTCTCGGCCAGCAGGTCATTTGGTGCCTCGTCCTGCAAACCGATCCAGGCCTCGCTCGGGTCGGCCTTGGGCAGTGGGCCGGCACAAGCCGAGAGCAAGACGGCCAGGCCGAGGGTTGGAATCAGCATCAGTGGCTTGAGTGTCATGCGCGGTTACCTCGAAGATGAAAAAGGGGTCAGATGCAGGAGAACAGATGGGACTGGGCCACCTGCTTGCCGTGGTCATTGACCAGGATCGCCCCGACGTCGGATCCCGAACCCGATTCAACCAGGTGGTACTGCTTGCCAGCCTTGAACTGGTCGTACTCGACGTGCCCGGTGCATTCGGGTTGATCAGAGTCGCCGTTGGCCCCCTGGATCAAGGTCAATTCAAGGTTGTGCTTGCCGGGCGCCACCTCGAAGTAGCGGCCGTCATCCACTCGCTGGCCATCCACGCGTTCTGCCATCAGGTTGTCGCTCGACTGGCCCTGCAGACCGATCCAGGCTTCGCTCGGATCAGCCTTGGGCATGGGACCGGCGCAAGCCGAGAGCAGGCACACCAGGCCAAGGGTCGGAATCAGCAGCAGTGGTTTCAGGTTCATCGTATGAATTCCTCTCATATTCATCTGTCGCTTCGGCAGACGGAGACACCGTCCAATTGCCGCCAAGAGTGGCGATACAGAGCGTTTTCGACAAATGAATGGAAATGAAGAGAATTTCAGTCCTTATCTAAAAGATCCTTCATGTCGGTGAAAGCCAAACGTTAAGTTCCAACGGCAAGACTGCCGGGGTTTGCAATTCCACTCTCCGGAGGTTCAAGGCATGCTAGGGCTGGTAAAGACCGCACTGCTCAAGCCGTACACATTTATCGTATTGGCGATTTTCATCTGCATCATCGGGCCGCTGGCGGCCCTGCGTACGCCCACGGACGTGTTTCCCGATATCGGCATCCCGGTGGTCGCGGTGGTCTGGCAATACAACGGTCTGTCGCCCAACGACATGGCTGGCCGGGTGATCTACACCTATGAACGCTCGCTGAGCACCACCGTCAACGACATCGAACATATCGAGTCGCAATCGTTGCCGGGCATGGGCATCGTCAAGATCTTCTTCCAGCCGGGCGTCGATATCCGTACCGCCAACGCCCAGGTCACGGCGGTTTCGCAGACCGTGCTGAAACAGATGCCACCCGGTATCACCCCACCGCTGATCCTCAACTACAGCGCTTCGACAGTGCCGATCCTGCAGATGGCGTTCTCCAGCCCAACACTGTCGGAAGCCAGGATCCGCGACCTGGTGCAGAACAGCATCCGCCTGCCACTGACCTCCGTACCCGGCCTGGCAATACCAACGCCCATGGGCGGCAAACAACGCCAGATCACCCTCGACCTCGATCCCCAGGCGCTGGCCGCCAAGGGCCTGTCGGCACAGGACGTGGGTAACGCGCTGGCGGCACAGAACCAGATCATTCCGGTCGGTACCGCCAAGCTCGGCCCCTATGAATACACCGTACTGCTCAATAACAGTCCGCAGGTGATCGATGAACTCAACGACCTGCCCATCAAGACCGTCGACGGCGCGCTGATCACCATCGGCCAGGTCGCCCACGTGCGTGACGGCTCGCCGCCGCAGACCAACATCGTCCGGGTCGACGGCCGCCGGGCGGTGCTGATGCCGGCGATGAAGAACGGCAATATCTCCACCCTGTCGATCGTCGACGGTATCCGCAACATGTTGCCGCTGATCAACGAGACACTGCCGCCGGAGCTGAAAACCTCGCTGCTCGGCGACGCCTCGGTGTTCGTCAAGGAGTCGGTGGGCAGCGTGGCCCGTGAAGGGATCATCGCCGCGCTGCTGACCAGTGCAATGATCCTGCTGTTCCTCGGCAGTTGGCGCTCGACCCTGATCATCGCCGCCTCGATTCCGCTGGCGGTGCTCTCAGCCATTGCGCTGCTGGCCGCCACCGGGCAGACCCTCAATGTCATGACCCTCGGCGGGCTGGCGCTGGCGGTCGGTATCCTGGTAGACGATGCGACGGTGACCATCGAGAACATCAACTGGCACCTGGAACAGGGCAAAGCCGTAAAGACGGCGATTCTCGACGGTGCCAAACAGATCGTCGGCCCGGCGTTCGTCTCGCTGCTGTGTATCTGCATCGTGTTCGTACCGATGTTCATGTTGCAGGGCATCGCCGGCTACCTGTTCCGGCCGATGGCCCTGGCGGTGATCTTCGCCATGGCCAGCTCGTTCATCCTGTCGCGGACCCTGGGGCCGACCCTGGCGATGTTCCTGCTCAAGCCCCATGTGCTCGAAGGCGGCGCCGGACACCATCCCGAAGATGCCTTCATCAATCACCACGAAGGCGACCAGCACGGCCGCCAGCGCAACGCGCTGCTGCAAGGCCTGCTGAATTTCCAGCAGGCTTTCGAACGCGGCTTCTCCACAGTGCGCGACACCTACCACGGCCTGCTGACCCTTGCCCTGGGTTGCCGTCGACGGTTCCTGCTGGGCTTCCTCGGTTGTGTGCTGGCGTCCTTCGCCCTGCTGCCGAGCCTGGGTGAAGACTTCTTCCCCGCCACCGACGCCGGCGCCCTGGCCTTGCATGTGCGCCTGCCACTGGGTTCGCGGATCGAGGAAAGCGCGGCGGCCTTCGACCGCATCGAGGCGCGGATCCGCGAGATCATTCCCGCCGAGGAACTGGACCATATCGTCGACAACATCGGTATTCCGTTGAGCGGCATCGACATGGCCTACAGCAGCAGCGGCACCATCGGCCCGCAGGACGGCGATATCCAGGTGACACTCAAGCCCGGCCATCAGCCAACCGCCAACTACGTCAAGCAACTGCGCAGCGCCCTGCCGGAAAGTTTCCCCGGCAGCCACTTCGCCTTCCTGCCGGCGGACATCAGCAGCCAGATCCTCAACTTCGGGGCCCCGGCGCCGCTGGACGTGAAGATCTCCGGTCGCAGTGCCGAGGAGAATCGGCTGTTCGCTGTGGAACTGCAACGCCGTCTGCAACACGTACCGGGTATCGCCGACCTGCGTATCCAGCAGTCCGAGGGTTATCCGTCGCTACAAGTGAACGTCGACCGGATGCGCGCCAAGGGCCTGGGGATCACCGAACGTGACGTCACCAACAGCATGGTCGCCTCGCTGGCCGGCAGTTCGCAGGTGGCCCCGACCTTCTGGCTCAACCCGGCCAACGGTGTGTCCTATGGCGTGGTCGCGGCGACTCCGCAATACCGTCTCGACAGCCTGCCGGCGCTGGAAGCCCTGCCGGTGACCGGCAGCAACGGCCAGTCGCAGATTCTTGGTGGCCTGGCGACCATCAATCGGGTAGCGAGCCCGGCGGTGGTGACCCACTACAACATCCAGCCGACCCTGGACATCTACGCCAACGTCCAGGGCCGAGACCTCGGCGCGGTGGCCCATGACATCCAGAAGGTCATCGACGATGCATCGTCGCTGCGACCCAAGGGGGCGGTGGTCAGCCTGCACGGCCAGATCGATGCACTGCATGAAGCGTTCAGCGGCCTGAGCTTCGGCCTGCTCGGCGCGGTGGTGCTGATCTACCTGCTGATCGTGGTCAACTTCCAGTCCTGGATCGACCCGTTCGTGATCATTACCGCCCTGCCTGCGGCGTTGGCCGGGATCGTCTGGATGTTGTTCCTCAGCGGCACCTCGCTGTCGGTACCGGCCCTGACCGGGGCCATCCTGTGCATGGGCGTGGCCACCGCCAACTCGATCCTGGTGGTGAGTTTCTGCCGCGAACGCCTGGCCGAACACGGCGATGCCCTCAAGGCTGCACTGGAGGCCGGCTACACCCGTTTCCGCCCGGTCTGCATGACCGCCCTGGCGATGATCATCGGCATGCTGCCGCTGGCCATCTCCCAGGAACAGAACGCCCCCCTCGGACGCGCCGTGATTGGCGGTCTGATCCTGGCGACCACTGCCACCCTGCTGTTCGTCCCCGTGGTGTTCAGCCTGGTGCATGGTCGTCGCCAACCCCTTCGCGCCGTAGCTGGAGAAATGACTCATGACTGACCGCAAACCCTCGGGCAAACGCCTGCTCTACCTGGGCGTCGGCGGCCTGACCCTGGCAGCGCTGCTGGTGGCCAACGGGATTGCCGCGCGAACCCGCCACGAACGGGCCGTCACGGCCTGGACCGAGGCCGCTGCAGTGCCGATGGTCAGCGTGTTCCAACCGAAGCAGAACGCCGCCGGCGACACCCTGCGCCTGCCCGCCCGTCTTGAGGCCTGGAGCAAGGCACCGATCCATGCACGGGTCAGCGGCTACCTCAAGGACTGGAAAAGCGATATCGGCAGCCAGGTCCAGGCCGGTCAGGTGCTGGCGCAGATCGACAGCCCGGACCTCGATCAACAGGTCGCCCAGGCTCACGCGCATATGCTGCAGGAGCAAGCCAATGCGCGCCTGGCACGGACCACCGCGACCCGCTGGAAAAACCTGGTGAGTACCCACTCGGTCTCGCAACAGGAAGCCGACGAAAAGAGTTCCAACGCCGCCGCCGCCCAAGCCAATGCCGAGGCAGCACAGGCCGACTACGCACGGCTGTCGGCATTGGAAGCCTACAAGACCATTCGCGCGCCGTTCAGTGGCACGATCACCGCCCGCAACACCGACATCGGCCAACTGGTCAAGGCCGACAGCGACAGCGATCCGGAACTGTTCGATATCGCCGACACCCATCAGTTGCGGCTATATGTGCCGGTACCGCAGAACTAC
>Ga0105251_10002222_pt1 | contig 15491 bp, 10 predicted proteins | sample KBSS64metaG_FD_80424 | JGI IMG/M metagenome (GOLD analysis project Ga0105251, IMG submission 80424) | Switchgrass rhizosphere microbial communities from Kellogg Biological Station, Michigan, USA - KBS S6-4 metaG | ecosystem: Host-associated > Plants > Roots > Rhizosphere > Soil | place...
CGTTCCAGCGCTGCTGCACCCGTCACTCCGCCTCCCGTCGCAGAAGAGCGGGAGCCACGCGGCGCGCGCCGCAAACGCGAGACACGTGCCCGTCTGCTCGACGCCGCCCTCAGGTTGATGGCCGAAAAGGGCATGGAGGGCGTCGCGATCAACGAAATCACCGAGGCCGCCGACGTCGGTTTCGGCTCGTTTTACAACCACTTCGAATCGAAGGAAGCGATCTACGCGACGCTCGTCGATAACGTGTTCGAAGAATTCGCGAACATGCTCGATCGCCTTGCGGGCGGCATTACCGACCCCGCAGAGGTGGTCGCCGTCTCTGTGCGCCACACTGTCCTGCGGGCGCGGCACGATCCGGTGTGGGGGCGTTTCCTGATCCGTGAAGGGTTTTCTGCGCGCGCGATGAGCCGCGGGCTGGGCCAGCGGCTACTGCGCGACATCGGCAACGGCATTGCCGCAAAACGGTTCGTCGTTGCCGACCCGTTTATCGGATTTCTCGCAGTGGGCGGCACGGTCCTCTGCGCGATCGCCGCCGAGCTGAACTTCGTCGCGCCTGGCGCGAACGCGGCGGGCGTGCTGAAAGAACTCGGCTTCAGCGGCGAGCACTTCCCGGAGCGCACGGCAGCGATGTTGCTGCAAACGCTCGGGCTAAAGCGCGCTGAGGCGGAAAAGATTGCGGCGCGGCCACTGCCCATCGTCGATGAAGCCGTCGAGGAAAATTGAGGATCGCGAAGCGAGCAAATCCGTTGGTCATGCTCTGGCAGGACTGACCAACGGCCGCGCGTACAATACCGTCGCGCCGCGCTCCGATGACGTGAACAGGCAGCGCAGCGTCCTCTGACACTCGTTTTCCGCAGCGGGGCGTCTGTCGTTGTATGTTCCAAACGCCTATCGTCTGGTTCGGGCTGAACGGCGAGGACGATCCGATCCGGCCAGATCGCCCTTGCACGTTCAACAATGCCGTCATTGCGTTGAAGTTTTCGTTGACGCAGCCGTCTGCTGAGCCGCGGGTAGTTCGCCCATCGCCTGGAACAATGCCGCTGTATCACTCATGCGCTGGGCCGCTGCGCGCGTGGCACCTATCTGGGCGTTGAGATACCTTGCCTCGGTAGCATGGGTTGCCGCCGAAGACAGTGAGCCCATGCGATGGCGCGACGCCGTATCGTCGAATGCCTCACGCGCGGCTTCTGTCGCGGCCTCGTTCGAAGCGAGCGTCTGCGCGTCGTTATCGAGCGCGGCAAGAGAATTCGCCACATCCTGGAAGGCAGAGAGCACCGTCGACTTGTAGTGCAATACAGCGGCGTCGTATGCGTCGATCGATGCGCGGCGCTGTGCGAACAGCGCGCCACCATGAAAGATCGGCTGCGAAAGGCCCGCGCCGATAGCCCACAGGCCGCCCGCGCCTGAGAGCACTGCTGGCCAGCTGAAGCCCCCGCGCCCCATCGATCCGGTTAGCGACAGGCTCGGAAAGAGTTGCGCGGTTGCAGCCCCCACGTCGGCCGCTGCTGCCTTGACGGCCGCGTCGGCGGCCCGGATATCCGGACGCGAGCGCAGCAGGTCCGAAGGCACGGCAACCGGTACATGCTCGGGCAGCGACAGGCTATCGAGATCGGGCACGCTCGGCGCGTTGTCCGGCGTGCGGCCGATCAACACCGCCAGCGCATGGATCGCGAGCGCGCGTTGCTGACGCAGCGCCGGCAGCGTCGCCGCGATGGCAGCGGCGTCCTGTTTCGACGCAAGCGCCTGTGCGCGCGAGACCGAGCCCAGCGCATAGCGCTGCTGATCCTCGTTTGCGGCATCGCCGGACACCGCAACGAGACGCTCGCTGAGCGCGATCTGCCGGTCGAGCGCCGCCACATTGATCGCGCTGCCGACGATGTTCGCGGCAAGCGCACGACGCGACGCCTCCAGTTCAAACGCCTGCGCGTTCACACGGGCCGCGCTCGCCGAATTCATATACCGCGTCTGGCCGAACAGGTCGAACGTGTAATGCGCGAGCAGTTGCCCGGCAAAGAAGTTGTATTGCACCTGCTCAGGGCCAAGCCCCGGCACGACGGGTGAACGCGCGCGCTCGACCTGCACGGCGCCGTCGATGGACGGCAGCGTCGATGCGCCCACCTGCGCGCGAAGTTCCTCTTGTGCTGCAGCAAGCGTGCGCTGCGTCGCCGCGAGCGTCGGACTGTTGCGCAAGCCTTCGTCGACGAGGGCATCGAGGCCGTCGGAACGGTAAAGATGCCACCATTGCGGAACCGCAGTTGCGCCGACATCGAATGTCTGTACGACACCACCCGCATCCGCGGTCTTCGACGGCTGCGCCTGGGCGCCATAGCGCGGGGGCGACGGCGTGGCCGGCGGCTCACCGCTGGGCCCGAACGAGCAAGCCGTCACAGTGAGTGCCGCGGCCACAGCCACCGCGGATGTCTTGTATGTAAAATTCATGATCAAACCTCCGCATGCTCGACGACGACGGGTTGCGCACTGCGCTCGTCGCGGCGCACCCTGAAGCACGTCGCGTAGAGCGCTGGCAAAAAGAACACCGTCAGCATGGTGGCGACGGTGATGCCGCCCATCAGTGCAGTCGCCATGGGTCCGAAGAAGCCCGAGCGAAGTAGCGGGATCAGCGCGAGCACGGCAGCGGCGGCCGTCAGCATGATGGGCCTGAAGCGCCGCACCGTTGCGCCGATAATGGCGTCGTAGCGCGCGTGCCCCGCCGCGATGTCCTGGTCGATCTGGTCGACCAGAATCACGGAGTTGCGCATGATGATGCCGAACATCGCAATCACACCGAGGAGCGCGACAAACCCGAACGGTTTGCCGAACAGCAGCAGTGCAGTGACCACCCCAATAAGCCCCAGCGGCGCCGTCAGCACGACGATAAACGTGCGCGCGAAGTTCTTTAGCTGGATCATCAGCAGCGTCAGCACGGCGATGATCATCAGCGGCATTTCCGCGTTGATCGACGTCTGGCCCTTCACGCTCTCTTCGACCGCTCCGCCCACCTCGATCCGATATCCGACAGGCAGCTTAGAGCGCACAGCGGTAAGTGCGCGCTCGATGTCGCGCGTGACGTCGATGCCCTGCGCGTCGCCGCGCACGTCCGCCTGCACGGTGATGGTCGGCTGGCGATCGCGCTCCCAGATCACGCCGTATTCCAACGTGTTGCGCACATGCCCGAGCGAGCCGAGCGGCACCGCGCCGTTCGGTGTCGGGATGGCGAGGCTCGTAAGCTTCGCGGGGTCGACGCGCTCGCTCTTCGGCGCACGTAGGTCGACATTGATCAGCTTGTCGCGCTCGCGATACTGCGTGACCGTGTAGCCGGACAACGTCATGGCGAGGAAGCTGGACACGTCCTCCGATGTGACGCCAAGCTGGCGGGCCCTGTTCTGGTCGATCTCGAACGAGATTGACCGTTCGGCCGGCTCGTCCCAGTCGAACTGGACGTTGCGCGTCCGTGAGTCGGCGCGGACCTTCTGCGCAACGGTGTCCGCGAGCGTGCGCACCGTTGCGATATCGTCACCGCTCACGCGGAACTTGATCGGGAAACCCACAGGCGGCCCGTTTTCGAGGCGCGCGACGCGTGTGCGCACGCCGGAAAAGTCCTTTTCCAGTTTCCCGTCGAGCCAGTGCATCAACGCCTCGCGCGTCTCCACGTCTTTGGCCGTGACGATGAACTGCGCGAAGTTGGGCTGCTGAAGCTGCTGGTCGAGCGGTAGATAGAATCGCGGCGCACCGGTGCCGACGAAGTCGACGAAGTGGTCGATCCCGGGCTTACCATCGAGAATTTTCTCCAAACGCTTTGATTCACGTAATGTCGCCTCGAACGAAGCACCTTCCGGGAGCCTCAGGTCGACGAGCAGCTCCGGGCGCTCGGAGTTGGGGAAGAATTGCTGCGGGACCCGCGTGAACGCTCCCATCGCAATGACGAAGAGCACGGCGGTGACCCCGAGCACGACCCAGCGTCGGTCAATGCACAACGCGACCCAGCCCGACAGGCGCCGATAGAAGCCCGTGTTGTAGACGTCGTGTTCATGGTCGTGGCCGCCGCTCGCATGATCCTTGCGCTCCGGAAGCAGGTGAAACCCCAGCAACGGCACAAGCACGACGGCTGCGAACCACGAGACGACGAGCGAAATGGCCGAGACTTCGAAGATCGAGCGCGTGTACTCGCCCGTGCTCGATTTCGCAAGCGCAATCGGGAGGAAGCCCGAGACGGTCACAAGCGTGCCCGTCAGCATGGGGAATGCCGTACTCGTGTACGCAAAGGCCGCCGCGCGCACGCGGCTCCAACCCTGCTCGAGCTTCACGGCCATCATTTCGACGGCAATGATCGCGTCGTCGACGAGCAGCCCCAACGCGAGCACGAGCGTGCCAAGCGACACCTTGTCCAATCCAATGCCGAACAAGTGCATGCATAGCGCCGTCACTGCCAGGACGATCGGGATCGTGATGACGACGACCATGCCCGTTCGCAAGCCCAGCGAGATGAGGCTGACAACCAGCACGATCGCCACTGCTTCGCCAACCGCCTCGACGAAGTCGTCTACTGAATGCTTAACCGCATGCGGCATGCTTGAGACGGCCGCGAGTTTCAGACCCGCTGGCAATGAGCCCTGCAGTTCAGCCGTCCTCGCGTCCAGTGCCTTACCGAGATTGATGACGTCGCCGCCCTTTTGCATGGTCACGCCGATGCCGAGTACCGCTTGACCGCCGAGGCGCATTTGGGTAACTGGCGGATCGTCGTAACCGCGTTTGATCGTCGCAATGTCGCCGAGGCGGAACGCACGCTTGTTCACCGTGATCAGCATGTCCGCGAGCGCCTGCTCATCCTTGAAAGCGCCGCTCGGCCGTACAAACACACGGTCGTCCGCCGTCGTAATAGTGCCCACGGGTGCGACGGTGTTCTGCGCATCGATGGCCTGGGCGAGTTGCTGCGGCGTGATCGACAGTCGCGTCAGCTGCGCATTCGAAATTTCGACAAAGATGTGCTGATCGGGATCGCCGAAGTATTCGACCTTTGCCACGCCAGGCACGCGCAACAAGACGGTACGCAGCTTGTCTGCGTAGTCATGCAGTTGCGCGGGCGTGAAGCCGTCGCCTTCGAGCGCATAGATGTTCGTGTAGACGTCGCCGAACTCGTCGTTGAAGAATGGTCCTACCGCGCCTTTCGGAAGCGTTGCCCGTATGTCGCCCACCTTCTTGCGCACCTGATACCAGGTCTCGGGCACCTCCTTAACAGGCGCCGAGTCCTTCATCGCGAAGAAGATCATCGACTCGCCTGGGCGCGAATAGCTCTTGATATTGTCCACATAGGGGGCCGCCTGCAGTTGGCGACCGATCCGGTCCGTGATCTGTTCCTGCACGTCGCGGGACGCAGCGCCCGGCCAGTAGGTCTTGATGACCATCGTCCGAAAGGTGAACGGCGGATCTTCCGATTGTGCTAGCTGCGTATAACCGATCACACCAAAGAGCGTCATCAGACCGATCAGAAAGATCACAAGCTGCTGATGCCGCAGCGCCCAGGCAGACAGATTGAAACCGGTTCCGCCAGCGGCGGCATTATCAGAAGCATTCACGGGCGCGCTCGCGCGCGCGCTTTCATGGTCGCGCGCGTTCATGTCGGGAAGTTCTCCTGATGAAGCGGAGGCACCGCCTGCACCTGCTGGCCTGAACTCACGGCATGCACGCCTTGCAGAACGACCCGGTCGCCGTCATGCAGGCCCGAACTCACCGAGACCGTGCGCTCGTCATATCGCTCGATCGTGACCGGGCGCAGCTCGAGCGTATTGCTGCCGTTACGCACGACCCAGACGGCCGGATTCTCGCCCTTGTGAAAGAGCGCTGTCACCGGCAGTGTGAACGGCTCGCCCGAAGCGCTATCGTCGGCCACGTCGAACATCACATTTGCCGTCATGCCAAGGCGCACTTGCGGACCCGGTGCAGCCAGCGTCAACTTCACCCGCCATGTGCGGCTTTCGCTATCGGCCGCGGCCGACACCTCACGCACCCGCGCTTCGAGCGTCTTGCCCGGCAGCGCCGGCAATGTGACGCGCGCTCGTGCCCCGATCGTCAACGCGTTCAGTGCCCGTTCCGGCGCGTCACAGACGATGTCGACGTCGCCCGTCCAATCAACGTGATAGACGGCCTGCGTGGCCTGCATGTTCTGTCCGGTATCGGCATCCTCCGATGTGACCACACCGTCATGGTCAGCTGTCAGCGCCGTGTAGCGCAGTTGATCGGTCGCGAGCGCCATCTGGGCTCGCGCCGAATCGCGCTGCGCCAGAGCCGTCGCATAGGCATCCTGAGTCTGCTCTAGTTGCGCTGCGGCGATCAGGTTCGCGTGCGCCTGCGCCTGATCACGGTCAAGCTGCTGCTTGGCGAAGCTGAGCCGATGCTCGGCGGCGGCCAACAGTGCTCTTGCATTGGCAAGGTTGTTGCGCAGATCGGTTGGGTCAAGTAACGCAACCGTCTGCCCCGCCTTGACCGAATCGCCGATGCGCACTCGTCGCTCGATGATTTTGCCGCCCACGCGAAACGACAGGGGTGTGGAGTAACGGGCCTGGACCTGCGCAGGCAACGAGGCACTCGCGTTGTTCGCATCCGGATGAACCGCAAGGGCGACAACCGGTTTGGCTTCCGGCACGACGGCTTCACGCTGGTGGCAGGCCGAAAGAAGGATTGCGCCGCACGCCGCGACGACAACGGGTAACCGGTGCGTCGACCGGAACAAGAAGGGTAACAAAGAGCGCGCCCGTTTTAGCGCGACGGGTCCGGATAGTTTCACGATGTTCACAAGGCAGGTGATGAGTCGAGGTAGAAATGCCAACAGCGCTGATCGGGCTAGCCGTGGCCGCGAAAAGCAAGCCTCGCCAGCAGAGCGAGAACAAGAAAGCTCCTGATGCGTCGCTGACTCGCTACAAGAACTCGAATTCAGCGAAGCCCCGCATTCGGCGAGAGATCGCACGTGGAACGCCCGGCCATTGCAAACTTTCTGCGCTACGGTCCCCGATCTTGGTATGTTCGGGTCCGATAAAATGCGCTCATCAGATAACGGCGCCGCAGTTCCCGCAAAGCAGAAGCGAACACCGCGCTGGCAGGCAATGCAAGCAGAACGCCAAAGAAACCAAACAGCTCGCCAAAAGCAAGTAACGAGAAGATGACGGCAAGCGGATGCAGGCCAATGCGCTCGCCGACGAGCCGGGGCGTAAGAACGACGCTCTCCAAGATTTGCCCGACTCCATACACTACAATCACGGCTCCGAACCCGTACCAGTTTGCGAACTGCAGAAACGCAGCCAGAAGCGCCAATGCCAGCGCGGTCGCGAACCCGATGTAAGGGATGAACACGGCAAGCCCTGTGAGAAGACCGACGGGCAGTGCGACGTCCAACCCGGCGATCTTTAGCGCAACCGGATAAAACAGCGCGAGTATTCCGACGACGAGCAGTTGCCCGCGCAGATACTGCGACATCATCTGATCGATCTCCGCAATGAAATCCCGTGTTTTCGCGAGCCAGCGTCGCGGCACAAAGCTCTCTATGCGCTCGAACGCTTCATGCCGGTCATAGAGCAGGTAGAAAAGAACGAGGGGCACGAGCACCACATTCCCCGCGACGCTGACCATCAGGCTGCCGCTTGTGCGCAGATACTCCCAAGCCGAGGGAGCAGCGCCTTGCTCGCTTGCTGATAAACGTGCGGTTAAAGCCTCACGGATATTCGCCAGATTGACCGAGTAGTCAATTCCCAGTAAAGCCATCCGCGGTCTCAGAACGGCGTCGAGATTCTGCACCATTGAAGGAAGCTGCCTCGCAAGCTCAGGTCCTTCCTTTTGAAGGACAGCAAATACTAACAATGCGAACAACCCGATAAGCATTGCGATCAGAGAGATCATAAGCAGGGCGGCGAGGCCCCTGGGCGTGCGATGTCGAACTAGCCACTCCACGCCCGGCTGTAAAACGTACGCGATGATTGCACCGAGAAGAAACGGTGTTAGAACAGGACGCAATGCCCACAGCAAAACACCGGCCAACAAGGCTACGGCGCCCCAAAACAACGACTGGCGATGGTAGGTAGTCAAAGGTACTCTCATCCGGGTGCTAGCTGGTTGCGCTTCTTCGCCCGGGAACGTTGCATGCATGATCGCGCATGGTCCGCATAAATTACTTTGGCTTCCTAATAGTAGAAAGCGCCTCTCTGTCGAAACGATATGGTTTGGCTGCCCTTATTTGTTAAGGATGTCAGGCTTCCAGCGGTCGAAATCGGCCCAGCCCCCCCTAACTCTGGGGCAAAAGTTCAGTCATTTATCGTCTTCGTATTCGGGGCCGTGCTCAATGACCCACGATAAGAAGGCGACAGCAATAGTCCTTAAGCCCTTGCCGCACATGTTTGGCCCGTTAATCATGTTGAAGAACATAATGCCATCGCTGATACTCGCCATCCCGATCGCCAGTGCCTCTGTCTGTCCGCGCGACAATTCCGCTTTATTGGCCGCCCGTAGGCTCCGAATGCACTCACCCGTAGCGGCTAATCTCTGGTTTCGCAACGCATTGATGGGATCTCGGTACGCAGCATCCCTCGATGCTAGAAGAGCACCTTCTGCCCAAAGACTGAACGAATCGGGCCTGAGGGAATCGGTGAAACAGGCAGTGGCACGTTCCTTCACTTCATCGGACGTGCCGCCCTTCTTCGTGATCGCGTGCAAATTCAAACAAGTCCGTTCGCCGTCCCGCCGCAACAGCTCGATTAGCACTTCAGCCTTGCTCTCAAAGTTAAAGTAGAACGCACCACGCGAGTATCCGGCCTCCTCCGAGATGTCGTCCACGCTCGTTGCAGCCAACCCCTTACGTACGAACATTGTCTCGGCCGCGTCGAGCAGCCGTTCCCGCGTTCGCTCTTTGCGCTCCGCGCGTGTTAGGCGTTTCCGCTTCATAGCAACGGCTCTGGTTACAAACAGCTTGCTGCCACTGCCTTCAAACTGCACCTCTCTCGGAATACGCAGGTTGGAGCTCTCATCACGGGGGTAGTCCGCGCCTCCGTTTCGGAAGATTAAACCGCAAACTGATATCTATGTCAACAATGGGTTTAACGTCATACATGATTGAACGCTACACGCGCTGCTTTCGCGTTGAGGGGGCATGACCGAGAAGTCGCCTTGATACTTTTCGGCGATCGGCGACCCGCCTGCCCGCCTGGGCGTTTGGCTGCGTCTACGCTTCCGGGGTGCCAGCGGCCGCAGCGGTGCGCGCGGAGCGAACGTCGTCCAACGAAGCAACGCCAGCCGGAGAGACGTTGGCCGCTTGGTTCGCCGAGCGCTATGCGACCGCTTGCTTGAAGATGGACGACGAATGGATGGCATTGTCAGCGTCGCGCTGTGGCTCGGCCCTTACGCAAACTTCTTCCTATTCGTCACCTGCTCGTTCCTGCGAACGCGCTTGCCGCCGGCAGCATAATAAGAAACGTACACGGGCATGACGCGCTCGTGGTTGCAACGAACACCCGCTGTCGGTTTGCCGTCGCCGTCAGTCAGTCGTCGTGCCTGACGCGGGTCTCGTCGAGCACCGTATGAACGCCATCGAGCGAACGAACCGCCTCGTATGCGACCTTTTTCGCGGCCGCCGACGATACCGTGCCTCGGAGCGTGACGGTGCCGTCGGCGACGCGCATTTCGATATCGTCTGCCTCGATATCGGCCGCACGGCGCATGGCCGCGTGGATACCGGACATCGCCTGCAATTGCATCTGCCGGTCACTGACCCGCAACAGGTTGACTATTCCGGTGATGCCTGTCAAATGCGCGACGACATGCTCCGCGAGTTTTCGCTGGAAGGACCACGGCATCTCGCCCGACAAGGTGACGCAGCCATGCTCTACCGCAACTTCAATCGCATCCGCAGGAAGGCACGCCTCCCATCTCAGCGCCACGCGCACATCCGACGCCAGCGCGGCATCCGTGCGCTGCGCTTCATGCGACAGTTCCACTACGATGCAGTCGTTTACGGAGTCAACGCCCGGCAGTGCGCCAGCGATCTCGCATATGACCCGCTTATTCGCGTAGCTTCTGACGCTTCCCCGAAGCGTCACGCGCCCGTCATGAACATCTACGATCACCGGTTCCGATGCAAGGTGCGCGTCCAGCCGAAGCGCATCATCGATTGCGACGATCAGCGCGTTGTCGTTTTGGGGCGAGCCCTCTGCGCGCCGTTCTGCCGGCAGGGTTGAGCGGGGTGCGGAAACATTCGTCGGCGACATCGTCAGCGTGCTCATGTCAATCGTCCCACAACGCACTGATCAGACCGGCCGTGACAGCGAAGCGCATGCCGAGGCAGACATCAGTCGCCCGCGAACAGACCCACGAGTCCTTGACGTTGTCACGGTGAACCAGACTACCGCCGTCGAGCCAGACTCGTTTGATAAGGATCAATTGCAGCGCGCGCCGAGTCGCGACGTCGTCGCGCTCCTCGGCGCATCATCGCGCGCGCGGCGCTCGTCGGACGATGACGGTCAAGGCGTAACGAGCGGCCAGACATAGACTTCGTGAAGGCGAGTTTGCTCCGGGTCTCGGTCTTCGGTGCAGCGTGTATTCGTTCATCCCATAGCATGCGCAGCATCTCCGCCACGAGCGGGCCCGCGAACAGGCCAATGAGTCCGAACGCGGCAACGCCTCCGATGATACTGAGCAACGCCAGGGCGAACGGCATGCGCACCGCATTGCCGATGACCACCATGCGGATGACATTGTCGACCGAGCTGACCACCAGCGCGCCCCAAAGCAGCAGACCGATGCCGCCCAACAGATTTGCTTCCATGAGCAGCGCGACGCCGGTGGGCAGCCAAACGAAGAGCGCGCCGAACGGCACGAGCGCCGCGAATGCCGTCAGCAACGCAAGCAATAGCGGCTCATCGACGCCTGCCGCCCAGTAACCTATGCCGGCACACGCCGCTTGCCCGATTGCAGTGAGGGGAACCCCGATTAGCACCGCGCGCGTCACGCTGCGAAGTACCGCGACGTAGGCTTCGAGCCTTGGACCTATAAGCGGTTCCAGTAACCGACGTACCTTCGCAATCAGCGATTCACCATGCCGATAAGTGAAATAGAGCGCAATGAAAGTAAAGCCGAAGTGCAGCACATTGCGGCCTGCCAGGCGGCCCGCCTTCGACAGGGCGCTCAACCATCCGTCGCCTGGAAATGCGACATCTTTCCTCAAGGCTGGCGCGTCGCGTATCAGCTCGGATAGTCTCGCGCCGACGACCGGAACATCCGCGACAACTGAGGCAAGCCGCATCGGCTCCCCGCCGCTCCACGCGACGAATCGATTAGCGACTTCGACGACCTCGCGGGTCAACGGCACTCCAATGGCAATCGTCGATCCGACGATGACCAGCGCGACCGAGACGGTCATCATCAGCGCGCTCAACGACGCGCCGCCGCGCATGCCCTTACGCATGAATATGTACAAGGGCCACGTTGCATAGGCAAGAAGGAATGCCCACAAGACCGGGCCGATGAATGGGCGGACCAGCAGTGCTCCCAACGCGAGGATCACGATTGAGGCAAACCCCGATGCATTCGACGCATCCGTTCGCTTTTTCATTTCGCTATTGCCGCTATATCGCCGCTATCGGAGCGGAGCGTCGGGTTGAGTGTCAGCGCCGACATGAAACTGACGCGCCGCGTAGCAGGAACCGGACAAGACGGTGCAGGCGAACCGGCCAGTTGGTCCGCCTTCCATCCATCATGATGCGATCGCAAGCTGCGCCGATCTGATCTAGATCAACCTCCCCGACGCGGGCGCAATCAAGATGGTGCTATCGCATACAGAAGGGCACGCCGAGACGACTGCCCGATATACGAACATGGAACCCACTGAAGATAAGGCCGAGGCCTATCGGCCGCGACGAGTACTGATCGCCCTCGACACGTCGCCTGCATCGGAGAACGCGCTTCGCTACGCTTGCAGCTTCGTCTCACCCGGCACGTTCGTGCGTCTTGTCAGCGTGGTCGATAACCCGTATGTACCGCTGCCGCTTCCGGACAGAATCCCGCTTTCACTCGACTCGGTCCGCCGCGATCTGATCGAAAGCGGCCGCGAAATGCTGCGTCACGCCCAGGCGCAATTCGCCGGGCATGGACTTCATGCCGATACCGAGCTTATCGAATTATCGAAGCAAGGTGGGGACGTCGTGCATGCGATCGCTGAAGTAGCGACGAAGTGGAATGCGGATCTGCTGGTCATCGGTGCGCGTCAGCATCACGGATTGCTGCGCTGGATCGAAGGCAACGTAGCCGAGCCGCTGACCGCCCATGTCAAGCTGCCTCTCCTGATCGTTCCGGAGTCTTTCGCAGCGACGGATGAGAAAGGTCCGCGGCGCATTCTCTTCGCTGTCGACGGCAGCACCGAGGTCGTTCCGGCGCTTCGCGTGGGCGCGAAGTTCGCGACATCGGAAACATGCATAAAAACGATCTACGTCATCGACAAAGCCGCGCGGTTCGACAATCCTCTGCCCTTTGCCTTGTTCGAAGAAGCATTCATGGCAGAAGGCAAGTCGGCCATGACGATCGCGCGACGCGTGCTCGATCACGTTCCCGGACACAAAACCGCTGAGATCGTGAGCACCAGCCAGTGCAGGGACGATATCGCTCATACAATCGTGCGCGAGGCGAACGCGTGGCGTGCCGACCTGCTCGTCATGGGCACGCATGGCCGGCGCGGAGCCGCGCGCTGGGTGCTCGGCAGCGTTGCGCGCCGCGTGGTGGGCATCACGTGCACACCGCTATTGCTCGTCAACTCCGCATTCGGCTAAGTGCTGCACGTTGCTCAGGCGCTGTCATCGAGTGCATGAAAAAGCTCGTCCTCCTGCGCGCAGTGCAGGCGGACGACGGCATCGAGGACGTACAGCAGTCGCTGCAACTCTCGTACGCACCGTTCGTCCGGTCCGTCTGCCGGAAGATCGGCCGCTATGCGCCGTAACACGTGAACAGTGCGAAAGATCTCCGCGTGAGTGCCGGCCATCGCCGCCATGGGGTCTTCACCGCCGAGCCGCCTGGCGAGGTCTGGATACAGACGGATATCGTCCTCCTTCTCGTGCGCCAGCAGAACACGCACCAGGAGTTCGTTGATTCTTTCCAGCTCCGCCGAGACTGCTTGCCTCGGAAGCCCAGGCAAACCTTCAGCGAGACGCCTGATTTCACCCAATACCGGTTCGAGTCCGAGGTGGGCGGCTCGCAGGCGCTCCGCATCGCCTCGCGGCAGCGCATGCTGGCGCGACCTGGACTTCATGTGCAGGACACGAAGCGCGTTTGCGATCACGGCGATGTCTATCACTTCCTGCAACACAGCGCCGTACGGTGGACTCAGGTAACCGAGCGCTGCCACGATCATGGCAGCGATCGACAATCCCATGCCCGCCGCCGCACTTTGTACGGCGATGTGCTGGCATCGCCTGGCGATTTCCAGGCCCTCCACGAGGCGGTCGAGCCGATCGGTCAGCAGCACGATGTCAGCAGCCTGCGCGGAGGCCGCGGCACCCCGCGCGCCCATTGCTACGCCGATATCGGCGGCCGCGAGCGCGGGCGCATCGTTGACGCCGTCGCCGACCATGACGACCACACCCTCCGCGCAGGCAGAACGGATCAAAGAGAGCTTGTCGCCGGGCGTCTGTTCGGCATGGACTTCGTCGACGCCCAGACTCGCGCCGATGCAGTCCGCGACATCCTTCCGGTCGCCCGTCAGCATGGCGATTCGCCTGATGCCTGCGCGTCTGAGCAAGCGCAATGCACGGGGCGTATCCAGCCGGATGGGATCGGCGAGCCTGAGTGCGCCGACCATCACGCCGTCCACGTCCACAAAGACGGCCGAACCGCCTTCATGACCGAGATGGCGCAGGACCGCAGCGCTCCACGGCGCAGCTTGCGCCCGGGCGACTGCATGCGCGAATGAACCGATGACCACGACCTTGCCATCGACTGTGCCGATCACGCCCGCTCCTGGACACTCGGTGACCTGCGACGGCGCAACGAGCGAGAGGCCGCGCTCGCGTGCCGCCACCGTGAGCGCTTCTGCCACGACATGTGCCGACGCCTGCGCCAGCGAAGCGGCCAGTTGCAACACGAGTTCGGGTTCGATGCCGGGACTGCTCTCGATCGAGACGAGCCGGGCGCGTCCGCTCGTCAGCGTGCCAGTCTTGTCGAAGAAAAGGATCTGTGCTCGCGCCAGACGTTCAATGGCGTCGCCGCTCTTGACCAGTACGCCGCGCCTGGCGCAAGCGGACATACCCGAAACGATCGCAATGGGCACGGCGAGTAACAGCGGGCAAGGCGTCGCGACGACCAGAACGGCCAGCGCGCGGATCAAGTCGCCGGTCAAGATCCAGCATGCGCCCGCGACGACGATCGTGAGCGAAACGAAGAATATCGCGTATCGATCCGCGAGACGCGCGGTCGGACTGCGCGCCTGTTGCGCCGCTTCGACCATACGGATGATGCCGGAGAACGTGCTGTCACGCGCCGCCGCTGTCGCGATCATTTCGAACGGTGCGCCCGCGTTCAACACGCCGCTTTGAATGAGCTCGCCGGCGCCTCGCGGCCGTATGGCCGCCTCGCCGGTAAGCGCCGACTCATCGAGTTCCGCTTCCTGTTTGAGCGTGCCGTCTACCGGCACCCGCTCTCCGGCCCGGACGAGCAAGCGGTCTCCCGTTCGAATCGCCTCCGGATCGACCTGACGCCATTCTCCCGCTTCGTACCGGTGCCCATAGTTCGGCGCAAGCGTGAGCAACGCCGTCATCTCGGCGCCCGCACGCGCCTGCCCGAACGCTTCGAGCGCCCTTCCGCCTGCCACCATCAGCGAGATGACTGCCGCGGTGAAATATTCGCCGGTAAGAGCAGCGACGCCCATCGAGAGCAGCGCGAGGACATCGACGCCCGCCTCGCGCCGACGCAACTTTTGTGCGGTCGATAAGCACAAGATCGCGAACGATGGCGCCACGCACGCAAGCCAGAGCGCGTGCGCGATGGCGATCCGCCCCGCCGTGAACAGGCCCGCTCCGGCCGCAAGCCCGAGCGCAACAACACCGACGACGTAAAAGTGAAGTGAGGACGATCTGCTCGACATGACATTCGACGCTTGCTCTCGTCGACAGGAGGGTTCGAGTGCGGTGCTTCTCTTCAAAGAGCGGCAGGCGTGCCATCGACTCGCGTTCGATGCGCCAGGTGAGTTCATCGAGCTTCGCCGAAGTTTCGACGGGCAATGGGTCTGCATGATCGGTCCGTTGGATTCGGGCCAGCATAAGCCTGAGCGCAGGCAATTCGTTGATGTGAGTCAAGCGAGAGTGGGAGCGCGTTCGAGCGTAGCGGTACCGTCAGGCGCATGCGGACTGATCCAGATCAATCGCGATGTCACGCGAGGTGAAAGAATCAGTCAACTCCCTCTCATCGGATGCTTTCATCGGCGAGCATGCAATCATGGTCAGACCGCTCTTTCGCATCGGCGCCGTGCTGAA
>Ga0105251_10002224_pt1 | contig 15478 bp, 20 predicted proteins | sample KBSS64metaG_FD_80424 | JGI IMG/M metagenome (GOLD analysis project Ga0105251, IMG submission 80424) | Switchgrass rhizosphere microbial communities from Kellogg Biological Station, Michigan, USA - KBS S6-4 metaG | ecosystem: Host-associated > Plants > Roots > Rhizosphere > Soil | place...
AGCCTCGCGGAGAATACTGATGATCTGTTCGTCGGAAAAACGCTTCTTCATGGGGATGTCCTCATGTGGCTTATGAAGACATTACTAACATCGGGGTGTGTTAATCAACGGGGAGCAGGTCAATCAGGATATGGGTTAGCATCATAATATGCGTACCACGTTTGCCCTTCTTTTCGTAAGTATCTCTTTTTCAGCTCAGGAGTAAAACCTTCAATTACTGATACATTCGGATTGTCTTCTCTTTCCGAATGCACCATATCAAAAGTATAAAGTTGATAACCCTGCTCTATTAGTTTTATATGCTCTAGTGCTTGAGTATAACCGGGCTGTCTTCTATCCTTCCCATTCGTGTGCACAGTTTCCCATTTCTCACGGAGTATTACAGATCTTCCCTGTTCACTCTCTACGTCCCATGCCCCAAAGATTACCATCTTTTTTTCATGGTTAACGAATGACCAGCTCCAAGTCCAGTTATTACATGTTGCACCTTTACTGGTAATAAATTGTTTTCTGTTCATTTAATCTTCTCACATCTCAAATCAAAACTATCTAACCCATCTGGACTAGAATACAAATGCCCATAGTAGTACCCATCTTTATCTAGATAGTTAACTACATTGATCTCTAAGTAATGTTCACGCTTTTCATCTGTTGCAAACTTGAAAACTTCATGAGATGCCGGGACTTGCTCAATGCTCATACGGTTATAGTACGATTCATCTGTTCTCCACGTATCACCACGTATATCAGTACAGATGAAGTTAGGTATGGTTGCTGCGTGTAGTACTGGGGATAGCATGGTTAGTACAAAAAGCACTCTTCTCATCTGTCGTCCTTGTTCAATACTGTAGCATCGCCAGCATCTTAACCTTAGTGTAGAATGAGTACAAAGTATTCTCGTTCAAGACAACACAGAGACTCTATGACCAAACAAGATTGGATAATGCAGCTCCGTCGCTGCGTAAGTATTGAAACACTCGAGAAAGTAATTGATAAGAATAAGTACGAACTATCTAATGATGAACTTGAAACCTTCTACGCCGCGTCTGATCATCGACTGGCAGAACTTACAATGGGGAAGTTGTACGACAAAATCCCCCCTACCGTTTGGAAGTACGTTAGATGAAATTGGCTAACAGGATAATTACTTGCTTAGTTATAGTACTACTTACCCTTATAGTACTTCTATTAATTGGTGTTATCTTTTATAACTCGGATAAAAAAATGGAACTTGGATCACTATCAGACTGGATTAGTTCATTAAGTACTGCCGGTACTTTGTTAATAGCGTATATGGCATACCGCAAGGCTCCAGATTGGTTTGAATCAAAAAATAATGAAGCTCGTTATGATCATGCATTAAAATTAATGACTCTACTTGATGAGTCTGTTGGTAAGCTCAATACAGTATACATAGATGTTTTGGTAATTACAGATCGAGAAAAATCCATTAAGCAAGGTTATGATCTGGGTAACTCAGCATTAAAAGTTAAAGAGTCATTAAATGCGTGCACACGTTATAATATTATACCGACCCCAGATTTAGAGTTTCTAATAGACGATATAATTGATCAAGCTTCAGATTATATGATGGTGATTGCGACTATTAAGAACCTTGCTTCAGAACCATCAATACAGCAATCATTCAATTCCATTATAGAAAGACATAATTCACTATCCGGCACTGAGATACGCAAGCTATTCAAATTCAAATAACTAATACAAAATCGGGAATTTTATGATATTGGATTTTCTGAACCTTCCAATAAAAATATGTTTTAATATGTGGAATTATGTTGGATGAAATGGACTAATAGAATAATCATCGGAATCGTTATAGTATTGCTAATCGCATTACTTGTACTTTTATTCAGTACTATCTATTATAGTTCGGAAAAGAAAATGGATTTAACGAATTTAATCTCAGCCATTGCAAATGCTATTATGGCAGTTGCTGCGGTTTATGCAGCGGCGAATGCGAAAGGATGGCTTGACGTTAAAAAGAAAGAGTCATCTTTACCTTTAATCGCAAAGTTTCACGAAGAACATATACTTTCTATTTTACCTGCAACTAAAAAAATGCTAGTGGGGATTGAATATGTTTCGAATGAGGCAACTTTTTATCATAGTAATGATGACCTTATTAAATGGCGTAGAGAACTATTGAATGATAGTGGTATATTGCACAAAGAAAATGTTCGTGAATTTATAAAAAATTCATATAACGTCTATTTCAGTTTTTATATGAATGAAGTAGTGGAGCTATATAAAAGCGAATCAAAGCTACACATTTATGGTTGGGATATCGACAATCAACAGATGTATGATGAACTTAAAAGTAAAAAGGTAGTTTTCTTTGAATCGGCTGCCGTGTTACTGCATGAATTGGATAATTATATTTCAATAGCTTTCGAAGAAGCTAAGGTTTTAAAAAATAAATCAAAAGTTGGTGATGATGCTATGCTTTTCGATGTTAATGTAATATATGATTTAAATAGCAGAAAAAACGGACTTATAAAACTACAAGATGAAATAGATGAAATAATCAAACGATTACGATTTGATGTTTGGAAATAAGTTTAGTGCTGAATTCACCATCATAGGGCAGTTCAATTGGATCGGGGTGGCTTCGCGTCAGTACTGCCTTGCGGCTTTACCATTAAGGGCTTCAACAGCCCGATACCCCGACAAGGGCTTGTCCCGCGTTAGTTACTAACAAGGCAGTTAAAATACCCAATCAGTTAGTAACTTAACTACTGAAAAAAGTAATTGCCTTTGTTCGCAAGTAAACGCAGCGACGAAGTAGCAAGTGCAACTAAGAACAACAGGCCGACTATTGCGAACTTGTGAGCAATGGGCGTTATATAATATATAGTTACTTGATAAATGCAGTTGCAAGCAACCGCATTATGGCGTTTCTCTTCGTGTTTTGTCGTGCTGAAGCACTCCAAATCCACTCGCTCAACTCCTTTTCATTATTAGATGTCCCAAAAATACCTATAACCCTTAAGGTAAAAAAGGGACATACGTTGGTGAATTGGACATTACATCCTTTTATAGTACTGAGTACTAAAATGTTCACGCTCACGCTCTGACAAATCATTGTTAGTATTACTACTCAACCACCCTAAGAATTCATCTTCTGGTAGATTCTTTTTCAAAGTACGATACAGCCGTTTTCTCTTTGCCTCATTAATAGTTAAAGGTACAAACTTAACTACATCAGTATCAATACAAACATCAATGTACTCGATATCATCGCTTAGAAACTGTGCCTGTACCTTGTCGAACACATATACTACTACTTGTTCAGTACTGTCATACTTTCTAAGGCTACTACGATTACAGAACTGGTAAAGGTTTTCGTACTCACGAGCATAAGTAATTTCTTCACCAGTGATATCAAACATCAATTCTAACTGCTTTGCTTCGACTGGTGACGGCTTCATTGATGCAAGCCATACACAAGTACTGTAATCCTGAAATGAGTTCATACCACGGCTTACAGGCTTGATATGAACACCATTAAGTACTTTGCCAGTACTGGTATTGGTTGTGTAGAAGTACGGTTCCTTTACAGTGGTATTGATGTAATCATACACTGCTTGTAACTTATCGCCCTGAGAGTCCCTGAATGACCTTGTGAGGCGTTGTTTCTCAGAGAAGTAGTAAACCTTCAAACGTTTCCGTACTGGCTTCACACGCTGGCGTAAGCCCTCTAAATCAACTTTCTCGAATAGATCTTTATTACCTTTGTAGATTAGAGTTTCCTCGAACAAATTCGACATAAAGGTAATATCAAGATCCTTGTACTTAGCAATGTTAACCCACGCCAATGTTGTTAGTTGTTTGCATTCATTTGAATAAACATCTATGTGTCCAGCCCTTCCTATTTTCTCAAAGAAATTACTATTCATTACGAAGTGATCATAGCTTCCAACAAAGTCGAATGAATTACTCATTTGCTTTACTAGATCATCGCTGAATTCAAGTACTGGTTTAGCTGTCAAGTACTGAGACGATACCTCTTCAAAGTCCCTAAATAGCTCATTTTCTACTTCGTACTTTTTCTCCGTGTTGATCACGTTGTATGCGTGAAAGTTCACAACGTCATCGAGAAAGATCTTCCAGTCTTTGAGTAATGATAAATCATTGATGCCAAGAAAAGCTTTCTCTGATAATACCAGAACTCTATGTGATGGATTCAACAGGAAGTCCATCACGGCCTTTAATACATTACTTTGAGTATTGGTATTGATTACCTTGCAAATACTCCCTAATCCCTTCTCAGTTTGTTCTATAAGCTGTAAAGTACTTTGTACAATGATGAATCTCTCATCTGAACGTTTCGCCACTTCAATCAAGGCGTAAGTCTTACCACTGCCACAATCGGCAGATATATATTTTAGCATTTATTATCCCTTTAAATATTATTGTTAGCAGTTGGTTTTTTATTTTTCCAAGAATAAGCCCCTCCGTCCGGGGCTTTATTTTATTGCGTTTCCATATTGTTGTCATAATGATACTGAATCTTATCTCGAAGCTTGATTAGTCTTTGAATGACTCTACCATCAAGACGATAGTCAAAAGAGTATTCACGTATAACGTTATCAATCTCTTCAATCTTCAACTGTTGCCATTGTCTGTGTGCTTCGTGTGGAGTATCGAATGTAGTGCATTTTTGAACGTTATTAACATTACACTTCGTTTGGTAGTAATTGTATACCTTGTCTTTGTACTTCACCTGTAGAATTGAAACCCCCTTCGGCAAGCCAGTATTCTTCTTCCTTCCATCATTCATTAGCGTGTTAATCTTGTTTGGGATCCACACACAATTATTTGGAGAGTACTCTTTATTACCTGCAACGAGCCAATCTTTATCAATGCACCAGTTTTCAATGTGAGTGTCTAGCCACCACTGGGCGAAGTTAGAGTAAGTAAGCCATTCAGTACAGACAGTGGCTCTTCCCTCCTTCTGTGCCTTAAGGCGATCATTCCACGCTTCTAAACACTTTTTTCTCAGTTCAGGTGTAGTTAGTCCGAGTTCGATTTGTTTTTCTGTATTGTAGGCTAGATCATTAGTACCAATACCACAGACTAGTTTTTTATTTTCCTTCTTCATTTTAAAATCCATTTATATTTGCATCTCAACGTCCGTGTGATGCCCTTTTACTTCTTACTGCAAACTACCTATTAGTTCTTGTCACCTCCTAAAATTGCATATAGGTTGATTAGATAAGTTAAGGCTCCACTTTGAGTAGTTGCCTTACCATTATCTACGATCTGTTGTAAGTACTGCATTTGTGTATCAGAAAGTCGTACATTGATTTGCTTATTCTTGTTCTTCTTTTCCATTGCTATACATTCCTTATGATTTTAACTGTAAAAAAGTACCACCAATGTCACAAGGCGGTAACTTTGTCTTTGGAGATTTGTTGTTTTATTATTTATCAGATAAAGTAGAAAGTACTACCATATGCGATTCCAATATTTTCATCTAGAATCACAAAGGCTATTGTACTTCCATCATCTATATTTATTAATTTCACGTCATAAAGCGTGAACAATACAGGCCAGAATACGCTATTGAATTGATCAATATCTTCGGTTAATTCTAGATTATTGTCTTGAAGAAATCGTAGCATCTCATTTACCAGAACATCTAGTACTGGTAGATCGGGGAATAGTACTTTTACTAGCCCACAAGCCGTTATAATATTAAGCTTGTACATTTAGTACTCCCAATGCCCACAAGAAGACAATGCCCCAAATTATACTTATTGGGTTGGCGAGTATTAAAATTATTAACACTAAAATTGTAGATAGAACTATAAATTCTTTAAAAAATTTTTTCATTAGATGTTCCTGTGTAGTTTCACTGTACTTATTTAGTGAAGAACCACCGAAACACTCTTACATTATAGCATAATAAAACGAGTCGTTTCATTTTTAGAGAAAATACTCGCCAATATTATAGCCGGAATCAGTTTTTTTTTCAGAATTATTTGAGAACCGCATCCATATTATTTTGCAAATACATAACATCAACAATCCACTGTTTTTCCGGCAAACTACCGATGTAATTAGCCAACAAAAAGTAATCCGTTACACTTACATTATCTATACCTTCAAAAGTACAAACACCTTCGCTCTCACTCTCGACAATACTAAAAGCACCACTATTATAATAAATAACACCACCACGTTTTGTAATACTGATGTTAGATACTAATACACCAGTTTTGTTATTTACTATCAGTACATGTTTTAACACATCCGTGAAATATTCAATATCAATAATGATATAGCCATCATACTTATTAAAAACAATCGACTTAATGTTTTTTTTCAGTTGTATGTTGCACTTCTGACGTAACTCTATATTATTCTGATTAATTATGTCATCAATATTAAAATCAAAATTTACCTCATATTCGGACGATATCATAGAAGATATTTCACCTTCTAATTTTTCAATCTGCTCTTCTGTGTTAATTAATGTTCGTAACACAGCCGTAGGTGGTCTTTCTGTTGATTTTAATATTTCCTCTATCTCTAACTTATAGCTTAACAACTCTGTTAATTCTAACCTTAACTCTTCTGACCGATCATTACCTCGTTCACCTTCAAGATAAACCTTATCCCACTCTATATTTTTTATATGCTGTAAAATCGCAAGCTCCGCATATGCATATACGAAGCCTGATAAATCACATTCTTTTGTGCCACGTTTTTTCCAACACCAATAATACAACTTATTATGCCCATTGACGCTAACACACATGGCAGCACCACATTTACCACAACGGGCTATTGAGTTAAATATAGATCTCTGTGCTCCATTAATTTTTTGTTTATTAAGAAAAACCTTGGAATTTTTTATTTCTTTTGCCCTTTTAAAAACCTCTTCATCCACTAACGCTGGATAAACCCTCATCCCGCTTTTCCAACCAATTAACCTCTCATCCGAATACATTTTCGTTAACGCCGCAGTACTCCACGATAGATCATCTATCTTCATATCATTATTATTAAGGTACTTTACTATATAAGCTGTGCCATAGCCTTCTGTGTATAATTTGAATATTGCATTAACAGCATCAGAATATTTTTTATCAATAACATATTCACTATTAACAATTTTCAACCACTTTGGGGTACGTGCAGGTAATGGTTTTCCTGTAGCCAGTACGGTTTCTCTACGGGCTTTCCATACCTTTTTTGCAATAGATGATTTTCGTTCACTTTCTCCCCATGCTCTTTCGATCGAGTGGGCCAATTTAGAAAGTGTATTGGGGATTTTTTTACTGTAAACAATACCTGTTTCAACCTCATGGATATCAATCCCGCCAAGAATCAAATCATTGAATTCTCTGATAGCTTCATGCTCAGGTAGGCGACTGAATCTATCCACGTTCTCAATGATCAATGCCCCCTCTTTAATCTCCCGGCTCAATACCTTCAGTTTGAACTCACCTAACGCCCCTTTGGTGAAGTTGTAGCCATGATATGCCGACTTTCCGAGATCTGGATCAAGCATCTCATGATCGTCTAAGCTGAGCTGATACCCTAATTTTGGATCAGGATTATAACCATTGATGTACTCTATAACGGTAGCTTCTTGCCTTGTGACCCCAGTACCACCTTGTTGTTTTGTTTGATGTTTAGAACTAACACGGCAATATAAGAAAGCTCTCATGGTTCCCTCGACGCTAAATGTTCATGCTTCATTTTATCATGATGTTTTACAAGGAGTATTATAATATGATTGACCTGTATTACGCGCCTACTCCCAATGGTCACAAAATTACCCTGTTTCTGGAGGAGGTTGGCTTACCCTACCGTATCCATCGCGTAAATATCAGCGCCGGCGACCAGTTCAAGCCGGATTTTCTGAGCATTTCACCCAACAACAAAATTCCGGCCATCGTCGACCAGCAGCCGGTTGATGGCGGTGCGCCGATCAGCCTGTTCGAATCCGGCGAAATCCTGCTGTATCTGGCGGAGAAAACCGGCAAATTGCTGAGCAAAGGCCTGCGCGAGCGTGCCGCTACGCTACAGTGGTTGTTCTGGCAAGTCGCGGGCTTTGGGCCGATGCTCGGGCAAAACCATCACTTTAACCATTACGCGCCGCAGCCGGTGCCCTACGCCATCGAACGCTACCATCTGGAAACCAAGCGTCTGTATGCCGTGTTGGAAGCCGAGCTGCAAAAGCACCCGTACCTGGGCGGCGACAACTACAGCATCGCTGATATTGCGACTTACCCCTGGGTGGTGTCTCACCCACGCCAGCGCATCGATCTGGCGGATTACCCGGCGGTACGCAACTGGTTTGAACGCATCAGCAACCGTCCCGCTACCGCACGCGCCTACAAGCTGGCCGAACAGGGCTAAATTTCCCGCTCCCCGACCCGCGGGGAGTTTCCTTTAGCTCGTTATCTTTTCCTTACTTTCCGTGTATTCTGAGCGGCAATAATCAGACCTGTGGAGATCTTCTGATGTCATTCAGTCAACCCGACGCCATTATTCGTATAAAAAACCTGCGGTTGCGTACTTTCATCGGTATCAAGGAAGAAGAAATTAACAATCGTCAGGACATCCTGATTAACGTAGTGATCCACTACCCGGCGGATAAAGCGCGCGACAGTGAAAATATCGACGACGCGCTCAATTACCGCACCATCACCAAAGCCATCATCCGCCATGTGGAAGATAACCGCTTCGCCCTGCTGGAAAAATTAACTCAGGATGTGCTCGATATCGTGAAACAACATGCCTGGGTAACCTATGCTGAAGTAGAGATAGATAAACTACTGGCCCTGCGCTACGCCGACTCGGTTTCGATGACCATGAGCTATCGCCGGGCCTGAAAACCACCTGTTTCAGGGAGAATCGACCATGCGGATCCTGATCACCGGCGCCACAGGATTGATAGGGAGCAGCCTGACGCGGCGGCTGTTGGGCCTTTCTCACCAAGTCACGGTGCTGAGCCGTAACGTGCCCCGCGCTCGTGAGCGCTTCGGTGAACAGGTCAGCTACTGGTCAACGTTGCAGGATCAGCCTTCGCTCGATGGCTTTGACGCCGTGATCAACCTGGCCGGCGAGCCGATCGCCGACAAGCGCTGGAGTAAGGCGCAAAAAGAACGCCTGTGCCACAGCCGTTGGGATCTGACCGAGCAGTTGGTGAAATTGATTAACGCCGGCAGTACCCCGCCCAGCGTGCTGATTTCCGGTTCCGCGACCGGTTACTACGGCGATCAGGGCCAGGCGGTGGTCACCGAAGACGAAGCGCCGCATGACGAGTTCACCCATCAGCTGTGTCAACGTTGGGAATCGTTGGCGCTGCAGGCACAAAGCGATGCCACCCGCGTCTGTCTGCTGCGCACCGGCGTAGTGCTGGCGGCAAAAGGCGGCGCGCTGGCGAAGATGTTGCCGCCGTTCCGCTTCGGACTGGGCGGGCCCATCGGCAGTGGCCGTCAATACCTGCCGTGGATCCACCTGGACGACATGGTCAATGGCATTATCTATTTGCTGGAGCACCAGACCCTGCAAGGCCCTTTCAATATGGTTGCCCCCTACCCGGTTCACAACGAGCAGTTTGCCGCTCAGTTGGCCAACGTGCTCGATCGACCGGCATTTTTGCGCGTACCGGCATTCGCCATGCATTTATTGATGGGGGAAGCGGCAGTGTTGGTTTTGGGTGGGCAACGTGCGGTGCCGAAACGGCTGGAAGAGGCAGGCTTCAGCTTCCGCTTTCTGGAGCTGGAGCAGGCGCTGGATGATGTGATCAATCAGCGGGACCCAGTCCGCTGAGGAAGATATCGGGGCCAGAAAAATCCGGCCCCGACAATCGATTATTTTAATGCGCCGGAAAGAAACTGCTGCAAACGCGGGCTTTTCGGATTGCCGAACAGTTCGGCCGGTGGCCCCTGCTCTTCAATCAGCCCTTTGTGCAGGAAAATCACGTGGCTGGACACGTGGCGAGCAAACTCCATCTCGTGCGTCACCACCACCATGGTTTTTCCCTCTTCCGCCAACTTTTGCATGATGCGCAGCACTTCCCCTACCAGTTCCGGATCCAGCGCCGACGTCGGTTCATCAAACAGTAAAACTTCCGGCTCCATCGCCAATGCCCGGGCGATCGACACGCGCTGCTGCTGCCCGCCGGACAGGTGCACCGGGTATTTGCCGCGGGCACGTTCATCGATGCCGACCTTATCCAGATAGCGTATCGCGCGCTCACGCGCCTCGGTCTTGCTCAACCCCAGCACCTGCACCGGTGCTTCCATCACGTTCTCCAGCACCGTCATGTGGCTCCACAGGTTGAAGTGCTGAAACACCATGGTCAGGCGGGTACGCAGCAGCTGCAGCTGTTTCTTGTCGAACACCTTAAGCTGCCCGTCCTTGTCGCGCACCATGCGGATATCTTCATTGTTCAGGCTAATGGATCCTTCACTCGGCTTTTCCAGGAAGTTAATGCAGCGTAAAAAGGTGCTTTTACCGGACCCGGAAGAACCGATGATGCTAATCACATCCCCTGCGTTAGCCGCCAGCGATACGCCTTTCAACACTTCGTGCTCGCCATAGCGCTTATGCAGTTCGGTGACGGCTAATTTATTCTCAGACATAGTGTGTTCCCGTCATTATCAGTGATTAACGTGTGCCATCCAGCGCTTTTCCGCCTTGCGGAACAGGCTGATTAACCCGTAGGAGATGATCAGATACAGTACCGCCGCAATGCCGAAGGCATAAAACGGTTGATAGGTCGCCGCATTGATGTCTCGCGCTATCTTCAGCAGATCCGGCACGGTGGCGGTAAACGCCAGCGCGGTAGAGTGCAGCATCAGGATCACTTCATTACTGTAGGCAGGCAACGCGGTGCGCAGCGCGGAAGGTAAAATGATGCAGCGATACATTTTAAAGCGTGAGAAACCATAGGCATTGGCTGCCTCGATTTCACCGTGCGGTACCGCGCGAATAGCCCCGGCGAAAATCTCGGTGGTATAGGCGCAGGTGTTCAGCGTCAGCGCCAAAATGGTGCAGTTGAGCCCGCTGCGGAAGAAGGCGTTGAGGAAGTCCGTACCACGCACGATTTCCAGGCTGTACATGCCGGAGTAGAACACCAGCAATTGCACATACAACGGCGTGCCGCGGAAAATGTAGGTATACAGCCATACCGGGAAGCGCACCCAGCTGATGGAGGAAACGCGCGCCACCGCCATCGGGATCGCCAGCAAACCGCCCATCACCACCGAGGAGATCAGCAACCACAGCGTGACCGCCACGCCGGTAAAGCGATAACCGTCGCTCCACAACAACGACTGCCAATACTGTTGCAAAATTTCGATCATAGCTCAGCCCTCCGGACGCCGAGGGAATAACGCCGTTCAAGCCACAACAGCACGCCATTGGACACGGTGGTGAAGACCAGATAAACCACCCCGGCCACGATCGCGAAGAAGAACGGCTGATAGGTGCCTTTACCGGCCAACTGGGTGGCCTTCACCACGTCGTTCAGGCCCAGAATCGACACCAGCGCCGTCGCCTTCAGGATCACCTGCCAGTTATTGCCGATGCCCGGCAGGGCAAAACGCATCATGGCAGGGAACAGAATACGGCGGAATATTTGCGAACCGGAAAAACCGTAGGCAGTGGCCGCTTCTATCTGCCCTTTCGGCACCGCCAAAAAGGCCCCACGGAAAGTCTCCGTGAAATAGGCACCGTAGATAAACCCGAGGGTGATGATCCCCGCGCTGAGCGGATCAATATCGATTTGCGAAAAACCAAGCAGTTCGGTGATGTTGTTAAGTGCAATTTGCAGGCCGTAGAAAATCAGCAGCATCAGTACCAGATCGGGTACGCCACGGATCAGCGTGGTATAAGCGCCAAACAGCGTGGAAAGCAGGCGGTTATGGGAAAGCTTGCCACCGGCGCCGATCAAACCAATCACCACCGCCAGCAGTACGGAACTGAGGGCCAGCTCCAGCGTCACCAGAGCGCCCTCAAATATCAATTGGGAGTAGCCTTGCAGCATTTACTTCACCCTGTCGTCATAGGATCCCGAACCATCGGGGCCGGCAGATCGGCCCCGTAGTCACAACATGGAAGGGTATGCGGCATTAACCGCCGTAGACGTCAAAGTCGAAGTATTTCTTCGCAAACTTGTCGTAGGTGCCGTCTTTGCGCATTTCGGCAAAGGCCTTATCCAGCGCCGCCTTGAGCTCGGTATCAGTCTTGCGCAGGCCCATGCCGGTGCCTACGCCAAAGAATTTGTCATCCTTCACCGATTCACCGGCGAAAGCGTAATCCTTGCCTGGAGGCTGTTTCAGGAAGCCATCACTCCCTGCGACTTCATCCTGGAAGGCGGCATCGATACGGCCGGATGCCAGGTCGGCGTAGACCAAATCCTGGTTCTGATAAGGCACAACGGTGATGCCCTTCGGCTGCCACATGGCGTTGGCATAGGCTTCCTGGGTGGTGCCCTGCAGCACGCCGACGCTCTTGCCTTTCAGCGCATCCACGGTAGGCAACAGTTTCGACCCTTTCGGCGCGATCAGGCGGGCGTTAGCGGCATACAGCTTGTCGGTAAAGGCAATTTCCTGCTGGCGTTTTTCGGTGATCGACAAAGAAGAGATGATGGCGTCAATTTTCTTCGCCTTCAGGGAAGGGATCAGCGCGTCAAAATCGCTTTCCACAAAGGTACATTGGGTATTTATGCGTTTGCACAGCTCTTTGGCCAGATCGATATCAAAGCCGACCAGCTCACCTTTGGCATTTTTGGACTCAAAGGGTGCATAGGTCGGATCGGTACCTATCTTCAAGGTCGATGGTACGGCGGCAAATGCGCTGCTTGCCGCGCTTAAAGCCAAGACTAAAGGAAGAACCTTAACCAGCTTTTTCATAAATTACCCTCAAATTGATTTTTTCGATGCCACTGCGGGCATTATTTTTCCACCAAATCAATTTGCAGTAATCGTGCCACATTGGTTGCTGTCGGCGGAGGGAACGGCTCCGACCTTCACAAAACTGTTTCCTGGGACGATAACCGCAAAATTAAATCGGCCTGGCTGGGCCGCGCCACGGGCAATGGAGAAATACCAGCGCCTTGAAACAGTGAACGTGATGAAGTGGGATCATTATGGTGCAGGTGCCGCCCTAATTCAGTGCGGTGTTGCACAAATGTGCCAAATTGGAGAGAAATTTGTTAATTGGCACCTTGCCAGCGGGAAAATAAATCTTTGGGTAATTCAATATCGAACTGATCGACCACCCGGTTCACCGTTTGGTCGATGATGTCTTCTACGCTTTCAGGGCGGTGATAAAACGCCGGCACCGGCGGCATAATGACGGCTCCCATTTCTGCCGCTTGAGTCATCAGGCGCAGGTGGCCCACGTGCAGCGGAGTTTCACGCACGCACAGCACCAACCGGCGACGCTCTTTCAGCACCACGTCAGCGGCGCGCGTCAGCAGACCATCGCTGTAGCTGTTGGCGATACCGGACAACGTTTTGATTGAGCAAGGTAAAATCACCATCCCGATAGTTTTGAACGATCCGGAAGAGATACTGGCGCCAATATCGCGCGAGTCATGTACCACATCGGCCAGCGCCTGCACTTCGCGCAGGCTGAGCGCGGTTTCCAGCGACAGCGTTTGTCGCGCTGCATTACTCATCACCAAATGGGTTTCCACTTCTGCGACGTCACGCAATACCTGCAGCAGGCGCACGCCGTAGATAGCGCCGCTGGCGCCGGAAATACCGATGATGATTCGTTTCATAAAGCTGGCCTCTGCCACGGAAAAAATAGGATCAGGCAGACTTTGCCGCAATGGCGCTATATAAGCAAGTCAGGCGGGAATAATGCACCGCAGCGACCGCCGCGGTGCACCATTTTGGTCAGTGCGAAGGCTTAGCCTTCGTTGTGCATTTCCAGATTTTCCGCTTCGGTCTGGCTACGCATTTCTTTGGCGTCGTCATTGCGCAGCGATTCCAGATACTCGAGGTAGCTCTGGTCGACGTCTTTGGTGACGTAGATACCGTTGAATACCGAGCATTCGAACTGGCTGATGTCCGGGTTCTCTTCACGCACCGCTTCAATCAGATCGTCCAGATTCTGGAAGATCAAACCGTCGGCGCCGATGATCTGGCGGATTTCATCCACTTCACGGCCGTGGGCAATCAGTTCGTTGGCGCTTGGCATGTCGATGCCGTACACGTTGGGGAAACGAATCTCCGGCGCTGCGGAAGCCAGATAAACACGCTTCGCCCCGGCGTCGCGCGCCATTTCCACGATCTGTTCAGACGTGGTACCGCGCACGATGGAGTCGTCCACCAGCAGCACGTTCTTGTCGCGGAATTCGGCGCGGTTGGCATTCAGCTTGCGGCGTACCGATTGGCGACGCGCCTGCTGACCCGGCATGATGAAGGTACGGCCGACGTAGCGGTTCTTCACAAAGCCCTGACGATACGGCTTGTCCAGGATACGGGCGATTTCCAACGCGATATCACAGGAGGTTTCCGGGATCGGGATCACCACGTCGATGTCCAAATCTTCCCATTCGCGGGCAATTTTCTCACCCAGCTTCTGCCCCATGCGCACGCGGGCGCTGTAGACCGAAATCTTGTCCATAAAGGAGTCTGGACGGGCGAAGTAAACGTATTCGAACAGGCACGGGTTGGTTTTTGGGTTCTCTGCACACTGACGAGTGAACAGTTGGCCCTTGTCGGTGATGTACACCGCTTCCCCAGGCGCCACATCGCGCAGGAACTCGAAGCCCAACGTATCCAACGCCACGCTCTCGGAAGCCACCATATACTCGTTGCGGCCGTCTTCAAGCGTGCGTTTGCCAATCACCAGCGGGCGGATGCCGTTAGGGTCACGGAACGCCAGCAGGCCATGGCCGATGATCATCGCGACGCAGGCGTAAGCGCCGCGCAGCTGCTGATGCATGGCGGCAACGGCGGTGAAAACGTTGTCGGACTCCAGCGGATAGTGTTGGAAACGGTCCAGCTCGCTGGCCAGTACGTTCAGCAAAATCTCGGAATCGGAGGTGGTGTTGACATGGCGGCGACCGCTTTCAAACAGCGTTTGACGCAGTTCATGGGCGTTGGTCAGGTTGCCGTTGTGTGCCAACGTAATGCCGAACGGTGAGTTTACATAGAAAGGTTGAGCCTCTGAGGCACTGGAGCTGCCAGCCGTCGGGTAGCGCACATGGCCAATACCCATGTTGCCCTGCAAGCGCTGCATATGGCGTGCCTCGAACACATCCTTCACCAGACCGTTTGCCTTACGCAGACGGAACCCGTTATGGGCATCGATGGTGACGATGCCTGCGGCATCCTGGCCACGGTGCTGTAGCACCGTCAACGCATCATAAATCGACTGGTTTACCGGCATAAAACCGGCGATACCGACAATACCGCACATGTTGTCTTTTCCTCATCAGCGCTACCGCCCCGGTAAATGGGTCGGTAAGAAA
>Ga0105251_10002231_pt1 | contig 15459 bp, 20 predicted proteins | sample KBSS64metaG_FD_80424 | JGI IMG/M metagenome (GOLD analysis project Ga0105251, IMG submission 80424) | Switchgrass rhizosphere microbial communities from Kellogg Biological Station, Michigan, USA - KBS S6-4 metaG | ecosystem: Host-associated > Plants > Roots > Rhizosphere > Soil | place...
CTTCAGTGGCTCGGCCACGCACGCTCGCCGTTGTTCCTGATCACGAGCCTGTTCATCATCATCGCGGTCGCAGGCTACGTGCTTGTGCAGGGCGTAGCGATCGCCTCCTATATCGTCTTCCACGGCTGGCGGGCGACGTTCCGCCGGCCGTTCCCGGTCGGGACGACAAAAGGGAACCAGTCATGAAAGGCACATTGACACTCGCGCTGCTTGCTCTCGTGTTGCAGGCCTGCAGTTCCGCGCCGAAACCACCCGAGCCGACTGGTCAGTGGGTGCCCGTCAACCAGCCATTGGCCCAGCAATCGGGCCATGAATCGAAGTGAGGATGAAAATGGCATCGGCAATCAGGCAATGGTTCGCGGCGGCGGCGCCTGCCCGCAGGCGTGCGAAGTCAGGTGGTGACGTACCTTCGCCGGATCAGGCGGCCGCGCAGGTTGCTAGCATCGGGACCGGCGAGCGCGATGCGGTCAGCTGGTATCTGAAACAGGCGCAGGCCTTCGAAAAGTCGAAGGTCGAAGCCGCGCAGGAGAAGGCCCGTATCGCCGACCGGCGCTCGGTGCTCTCGGGCGTTGTCGCGCTCGCCGCTGTTTCTGGCATGGGGGCTTTAGGACTACTAAAGCGGCCCAACCCGCCCGCCGTGCTGCGTGTGAACGACACGACAGGCAAGGTGGATGTGCTGCCGACGACAGCGAACGGACACGTCACCTTTTCCGAGAAGACCGATCGCGCAGATCTGCACCGCTACGTTGAACTGCGCGAGAACTACGACTGGGAGACGATTTCGGATACGCACGCTGCGGTGATGTTCATGAGCGACGATCACGAGAAGGAAGCCTATGACGGGCTCGTGCGCGGCCCGGCGGGGCCGCTGAAACTGCTGAAGGATCAGGCGCGGGTGATTGCACACGTCGGCTCGATCACGTTTGTCGGATCGACGGCGCAGGTGTTCTTCTCCCGCCAGCTGCTCTGGCTCAATGCGGCCGTCAAGCGTCCGGATCCGACGTACTGGATTGCGACGGTCGCGTTCACCCGCGTGGACGTTCCGGAAAAGAAGGATCAGCAGGATCTCAACCCGGACGGTTTTCGCTGCACGAGCTACGGGGTCACACGCGACTGGACCCGCGCGCCCGCCGATGCCGGGGGGACGTCGGGACCGCCGTCCACCCCTGCCACATCCGGAGGTCCAGCATGAGGGTAAAAACGTTCCGCAGATCCGCGAGCGCAGCGGCGGTCGCGGCGAGCGTCGCGTTGATGCCGATCCACGCGCGAGCGCTCGAAACGCCGCACAGCTGCGGCCCGGACCGGCATATTCAGTGCGCGACCTACGATCCGGACCAGGCCTATCGCGTGGCGACGATGCCGGGGCGCGTGGTGATGATCCAGTTCGAGCCGGGTGAACACGTGATCAACAGCGGCGAGGGCATTGGGGACGCCAAGGCGTGGCATGTCGCCATCAATGAGAGCGGTGCGTTGCTTAAACCCGGGGCGCTGCAACCGGAAACCAATCTTGTGCTCGTCACCAACCGGCGCACCTATTCGCTGTCGCTTGTCGACGTGTCGGCCGCGCAGCCGGCGACATGGATCCTGCGTTTCGACTATCCGGACACGCGCGCCAAGGCGGCGAACGCACAGCAGCGCCGGCAGGAAGCGGTCAGCGCAGCGCTGGGTCAGCAGGGCAACGGGCCGGCTGTTCCCGCATCGATCGCAAAAAGCACTGGAGTTGTGAGGGGAACGCCGGTGGCGTTGGTTCCCGCGGCCAATACCCAATACATGATGCGCGGCGATCGCGCACTCGCTCCTACGGCGCTGTGGGACGACGGCCGGTTCACGTATTTCAAGTACTCAACCGCGCGTGACCTGCCGGCAATCTTCACGAAACTGCCCGACGGCAGCGAGGCGACGGCGAACTTCCATATGGAAGGCGACACCGTTGTGGTGCATGAGGTGTCGGGCTCGTTTGTCATCCGCTACGGCCAGTCGGTGCTGGGTATCCGCAACGACGGCTATTCGCCTGATGGCTACTACAACCGTGCGGGCTCGTCGGTGCCGGGCAGCGCTCGCATCGGGCGCATTGGGCGCACTAACACCGATGCGTCGGCGAACTGATCAGGGAGCGGACAGGCATGACTGAACGGAACGAAATGGACCCTACGTCGGCGACCGATGCCGGCCCGCAGCCTTCGCTTGACCTGCCAGGCCGCCGCAAGACGCGCGTCGGCAAGCTGCGTCTGGTACTGGTCGCACTCGCCGTAATTGCACTGGGTGCATCGGGCGTCACCATCTATCTGCAGCGCCTGTTCGAGCAGCATCAGGACGCGAAGCAGGCGGCGCTGAACAGGCCGAAAGACAGCGGCGCGAGTGACGCCAGCGGGGATCTGGAAACGCAGAAGGACCGGATCAAAAGTGCGGAAGATCGCGCCCGTGCAGCGTCGGAGGCCGCAGCCGCAGTCGCGGCGAATTCCCGCCTCGCGACGCCGGCTGGCGCGGCGTCGCAGGGTGGTGCGACAAACGGGCAGGCCGCGGCCGCCAGCAACCAGCCGCGGCCACTTACGCCAGCCGAGCGCCGCCTGCAGGGCAGCGTGCTCGTCTCAGGTAGGGCCAATGACGGGAACAACGATGCTGGCCGCAGCGACGATGGTCCCGTGGCAGCGAATGAAACCGCAGATAGCAGCGTTACGAATAGCGGCGGCAATACCGGAACCGGTGGCCGCGACGCCGGCGGTCTGGCCGCCATGGCCAGGTCGATGGGTATGTCAGCGCTACGCGGCGGCAGTGCAGGGGGAGCGTCTGGCTCGACCAGCAGGACGGACGCGGGCGACAGCAGGGGTTCGCCGATCGACCAGTCGTTGCAGCCCTCGAAGCTGCAGCCGATGCAGGCCTCGTTCCGGCCGAACCGGCATTACCTGCTCAGTCGCAACACGATGATCCGGTGCGGTCAGGCGACGGCGATCCGTACCGACCGACCGGGCCTGATCGGGTGCCCGATCGCGCAGGACGTGTGGTCCGACGATGGCACGACGCTGCTCGTTCGCAAGGGTGCGATGGCGAAGGGCGAGCAGCGCGATGCGGTGATCCAGGGGCAGGGCGTGATCGGCGCGATCTGGGACGAGATCGACGACGGCGACGTGCGTATTCCACTGAACTCGCCCGCGACCGATCCGCTCGGCGCCGCGGGCATTCCGGCCTATGTCGATGAGCATTTCTGGCAGCGGTTCAGGGGCGCGCTGATGGTGAGCCTGATTGGCGACTTCGGCCAGGCGCTGGCGAACAAGGCGACCGGCTCCGGGCAGCAGATCACGTTCTCGAACAGTTCGAACGCTACCCAGGACGTGGCTGCCGAGACGCTGCGCAACACGATCAACATCCCGCCGACGGCGTATTCGAACCAGGGCTCGGTCATCAATATCTTTGTGGCCCGCGACGTTGACCTGAGCGGCGTGTATGAAAACGTCGACGCGCAGGGCAACCCGGCTGGCCAGAACGCGCAGCAATGAGGAACGGACCCATGAACCTGAACATCACCTACCCGGACGATTTCCCGTTGCATGGGCTCGATCGTGACATGTTCGAGACCAGATTACGCAACGCCCTGCGTTTCTGTTTTTACGGCAACACGGTTCGCCAGCTGGCCGAGCGGGTCGATGCACGGCGTGCGCGCGAGGTTCCCGATGCCTTGCCCCTGCGTCAGATCGCCGACGAGCACGCGTTCGAAGATTGCATGGCGCTCGATGGCTGCCGGATCGACGACATGTCAGCGCCGCTGCGACGCAACCTGCTGCGCAGTGTCAGCGCACGTATGGGGTTGACGATCTCGGAATGGGGCGACAGCGCCTTGCCATCGCCCGATGAACCGGTCAACCACGTGGCCGCTCACGCAATGGACGTGCGCGCAACTGATCGTCAACCCGTCGAAACCCCGGCGATTCACGATCGCCAGGCGCCACGCATCTCGCGCATCTGGCTTGTAACGGTGCTATGCGCAGCTGTGGCAATCGGCGGTGCTGGCTGGAAATTAACCCGGCCGGCCGTACCCCTGAGCGCAACCGTGGTTTCCACGTCGCCGGCGCAGACCCTTCGCGAACTCGCCAGCAGCGTGCCGGATGATCGCCGGCCGTATCGCGTGTCCGTGCAGATCGAGCCGCAGGATACGGGCACCACGCGTCGCTGAACCTGCGCGGCACCTTGATGAATGGATGTGACCCTGAACCAGAAAGGAGTACGAATGAGCGCAGTCGTAATCGATGTGATCGAGAAGGGCACGATCGCCCGCAGCTTCCTCAGGCAGATGGGCATCTCGAACTTCTTCTTCGACGGTAGCCTCACCGAGGTCGCGATCAACCGTCCCGGTGAAATCTGGACACAGGGCAGTGCCGGGTGGCGACGGAACGATGCGCCGGCCTGCTCGCTCGATGCGTGCTTCAAACTCGCCAACGCCCTGACGGTCATGAAGGGCGGCAAGTTCTCGACGAAGGAGCCGATTCATCCGGTGGTGCTGCCCGAGGGCCAGCGCGGGCACGTGCTGATGCAGCCGGCCTGCGAGCAGGACACGATCTCCATCACGATCCGCATCCCGTCGAATGTGCGCTTTACCGTTGACGAGTACGAGACCAACGGCTGGTTTGAGGGCTATCGCGACGTCTCGCCGCGCCGCGACATGCCAGTGGGGCTTGACCTACAGCCGTTCGAGCTCGAAATGCTGGAGGCGAAAGGTCAGCGCAACGTCACGCGCATGCTTGAGCTCGCTGTCGCCAACCGGCTGAACATTGTGCTCGCCGGCGGCACGGGTTCCGGCAAGACCACGCTGAACAAGGCGCTTTCGGACCTCGTGCCGTCCGATGAGCGCATCGGCACGATCGAGGACACGCCCGAATTGTCGCTGCCGAATCACCCGAACCGCGTCCACATGTTCTTCAGTGACACGCTGCCGGCGAAGGAACTGGTGCGCTCCACGCTGCGCATGAAGTTTGACCGCGTGTTTCTTGCCGAGCTGCGAGGCGACGAGACGTGGGATTACATGACGCTGCTGAACACCGGCACGCCCGGCGGGATCACGACGGTTCATTGCAACGACGCGCGCTCGGCACACTCGCGCATCGCGACGCTGGTCAAGCAGAGCGCGGTCGGCCAGACGCTCGACTGGCAATTCATCATGGAACAGGTGCGCGTCACGGTGGATCTCGTTCTTTTCATGCGCAACAAGCGGCTCACCGAGATCTGGTACGACCCGATCGGCAAGGCGCAGCTGCTGGGGTGCGTCTCATGAGCGCCGATGCCGCAGCGCAGCTGATCGAACAGGGCGTGATCAGCCTGTGCGGTGCGCTCGCCGTGTTCCTGTCGCAGGACCGGCGTGTGCACTGGCGGCGCTGGGCCTGCATCTTCGGACTGGCCGCACAGCCCTTCTGGTTCGACATGGCGTGGCGAGCCCGTCAGTACGGCGTGCTCGCGCTGTGCCTCGTCTACGCGGTGTCGTGGGCGCGGGGCTTCAAGTCGCACTGGCTCATTCGCAGGGAGGACCGTGTATGAACTTCGCGATCAGCGATATCGAGGCGGCGATCGGGGGATGGCGCATGCGTTCGCCGTCAGACGAAGCGTTTGCCGCGAGCGCAGAGGCCCGCGCGCTGGCCCGGCTCTACGGCGCGGTAATCGTGCACGGCTGCGGGAGTATCACCGACGCCAGCCTGGACGACGCACAGCGCGACGCCCTGCGGATCCTTTCGGCTCATCCACCCGGGGAGTTCCCGCAATGAATGCCGATGCCGCGCACGCGAACGATGGCGGTCAGTGCAAATGGCGGGCGTCCGGCGACTTTGCACTGGTCCATCCGTCCGGCTGGTCGATCGCGCGGTACTCAATCTCCGGCGAGTGGCGTTACCTGCTGTGGGAGCCGGTCGACCGCTGTACGGCGACCCGCAGCAACCAGTTTCACGGACCTTTCGATAATGTGCGCGACGCGATGCGCCTGCAGCGCGAGCTGACCGCGCATCTGCAACAGGAGATGGCTGCATGAGAACACATCTGAAATTCCGTATCGGCGGGAAGTGGGTCTGTGTCGAGGACGGCAACGGCTATGCGCCGGACCACCCGGATCACGTGACGTTTGCGGTGCGCGACGTCAAGGCGAACGGCAAGCCGGGCAGCCGGGTCGATGCAAACCTGTCGGTGCCGCGGCGGGAGTTGCTGGGAATCGCCCTGTCAATGCTCGAGCTTGCGGACCGCATGACACCGGAAACCACGTGGATGAACAGCGAAACAGTGGGCTGTGCCGGGCAACCGATGCCGTTGCATTTCGGTGACGATCACGCGCGCATGACCGAACGCGTCACGGGTGACCGCCCGTTGAACTTTGCGCGCAACGCCTACGCGAAATTCGAACGCCTGCGCGCGCGTATGCCGATCCTGCGCGCTGCGCAAAGCGTGCTCGAACACTGTGACGATGAGACTCCGGCGGGGCTGTATGTGCTGATCGCGGCCGCCGATCAGACCGGCGGGTTGCCCGCCAGGCCGATCGTCGGATTTGACGCGGCTGAATTTGTGATCAATAGCGACGCGTCCACCCACTGAGGACAGATCATGCCGAAACCGCTTCGAATCCTGATCCCCGTCGTGGTCTTCCTGCTGATCCTGTGCGGCTTCGCGTTCCTCGGGCAGTTCGCCGGCGGCCAGCTTTTCGCGAAGATGCAGAAACTGCCGGAGGGCAGCGCGGGCGTGTTCACGCTGTACGACTACTGGCACGCCTACGGCGACGTGCCGGCGGTGGTGCGCGCGCTCAAGGTGTGCACGCTGCTGTCGGTGGTCATCACCGGCCTGCCCGTGGTTGTGATCACGATGGCGCTCGTGTCGGGCCGCAAGCGCCTCGCGCAGTTTGGCGAGGCCCGGTTCGCCACCCGTCACGACATCGTGAAAGCGGGCCTGCTGGAGAGGAAACAGCCATGAGCACTTCGCAACAGCTGTATCCGCCGTTCATTGTCGGCAAGTACAAGGGTGAATACCTGAAGTATTACGGCCAGGATTTCCTGATGGCGGCGGCCGGCACCCGCTCCGGCAAGGGCACGTCGCTCGTGATCCCGAATCTTCTCACCTATCCCGATTCGGTCGTGGTCGAGGACATCAAGGAAGAGAACTACCTGTATACGTCCGGCTACCGGCGCGCGTGCGGTCACGAAACCTATCTGTGGGCGCCGTTCTCGGAAAACGGCCGCTCGCACGCGTACAACCCTCTGGAATATATCCAGCGCCGTGCCCCCTACACGCGCGTGGGCGACGTGATGACGATCGGCGAACACCTGTATCCGTCCAATGTCGATGCGCGCCTGAAGTACTGGAACGACAACGCCCGCAACCTCTTCATCGGGATCGTGCTGTATCTGCTGGAAACGCCGTCGCTGCCATGCACGTTCGGCGAGGTGCTGCGGCAGGCCTCCGGCAAGGGCAGGGCGATCCGTGAACACATCTCGTCGATCGTCAGCACGCGCGCCGATGCAGCGCATGCGACTGACGGGCTGCCGGCGCTCAGCTTCGAATGCCTCGATGCGCTGAACCGCTTCCTGTCGCAGTCGAAGGAAGCCTTCGCGAACATCGTATCGACGATGACCGCGCCGCTGAACGTCTTCAGCAATCCGGTGGTCGACGCGGCAACCAGCCGCTCGGACTTTGATCTGGCCGATGTGCGCAAGAAGCGCATGTCGATCTATGTGGGCATCAAGCCGGGCGACCTGAAGGCCGGCGCGCTGCTGGTCAATCTCTTTTTCTCGCAGCTGATCGACCTGAACACGCGCGAGCTGCCCGCCGAAAATCCTGCGCTGAAATACCAGTGCGGGATGCTCATGGACGAGTTTGCCGCGCCCGGCAAGATCGACATCATCGATACGGCCAACGCGTTCATTGCCGGCTACAACCTCAGGCTGATGCTGATCTTCCAGGGCATGTCCCAGATCGAGGATCCGAAACTGTACGGCAAGCATGGCGCAGAAACGCTGGCGATCAACTGCAAGATGAGGAGCCTGTATGCGCCGCGCACGGTGAAGGAGTCGGAAGAGTATTCGAAGATGCTCGGGACTTTCACGCATATGGCGCGCTCGAGGAGCCGCAGTCGCGGCCGCAGTTCGTCGACCAGCACAAACGAGTCGGAGCACGGCAGGCCACTGATGTTGCCGCAGGAGCTGCGGGCACTGAAGCACAACAAACAGATCATCACGATCGAAGGGTGCGAGCCGATCCTGTGCGAGAAGGCGTTTTTCTATGAAGACGCTGAGCTCGTCGACCGGCTCGTGCGGCAGAGCCCCTACCTGCAGGGGGTGATGGCGAAGCTGGAAAAGACCAACCGCCGTCGCGCCTGGTTCGGATTCGGTCCGAAGCTTCCGGACGAAACGCAGATGAAACACGCCGCGTTTGTCGCGCGCGAGCTATGCGCCCCCGTGCCAAAGATCGATGTCGAGCAGTGGTGGGAGACGCAGAACGCGGCCCGCCGCGCGCAGCAGGCATTAGTGGCTGAAGCGGCCGCGGACGCTGCCAGACAGTCGGCCGGTCAGGCGCGCGAGGTTCGGGACGTCAGGGAGCACGAGATCGGCGTTCTCGCGCCTGTGCATCTCGCCAACCGCAACAGCATCCGCGCATCGCTATTCCAGCTGATGCCCTATCTGCGCGAAGTCCTGCCCGAAACAGCAGCGGCGGCGGCCGCCGTGTCGGGGCAGACCGCAACCCCTCAATCACAACCTGAACAGCAAGGAGTGACGGTATGAACGAAATCGAATTTCCCGCCGACCGGATCGATTATCGCGAACGCGACGCGGCCAATGCCGGCGATGCGTCGACCATCCGCGCGCGCGTCACGCCGCCGGCGAACGAGCCGGACGCGAGTGCCGTGCCCGGCAGCCCGGAAACGCCGGTCGATGACGCAACGGAGGAGCGCCTGAAGAAGATCCGCGCGGCCGATCGGGAGAGGGTGGAGCAGCTGCTCAAACGCGACGCGCTGGCCAATTCAGCAACCAATCCGCCGACCAGCACAGCCACCGACGAGTCGGTGAAGCCGGCCGCCGGCACCGGCAAGCCGCTCGGTAAAAAGGGTGGCGAGCCGGAGAACAGCCTCCGTCCGAAACCGGTTTTCGAGAAGACCGGCTATGACGTGCCGAAGTCGGTCAGCAACCGGTACGTCGCGCATGAGGGCAAGTTTCTCGATCGCAAAAGCGAGACGGTGCACTTCGAGGACAAGGGCCGCTCGCTGTCAACGGCCAGCGAGGACCGCGAGGTGATCGCGCACATGGTCGAAGTCGCGAAGGCAAAGAACTGGGGTGAGTTGCAGCTTAAGGGCAGCGAAGAGTTTCGCCGACAGGCGTGGATTGCGGCCGAGCTCGCGGGCGCGCCGACGCGTGGCTTCAAACCTGCCGCGCAGGATCGCGCCGCACTGACTGCCGCGCGCGAGGCGATGCGTATCGGCGCGGGTGACAGGACAAACAACGGTGAGGCGGCCCGTACGAACTCGCTGGAAACGACAGCGGATCAGAAACAGGACGCGCCAGGCCCGGCCAGTCCCGTGCAGGATCCGGCGGCAGGTGCATTCACCGCTCCGGTTCCAGCATCGCAAACCACGAGCCGCGGCCCTTCGCCTACGGTCTCGAAGACCGGACAGCAAACGCGGCAGGGCGACCAACCCGCGGCAGGCCCACAACCGGCCTCGTCGTCGCTGGAACAGTCGCCGGCGGGGGTGACCGCCGGTGTCCTGGTTGCGCACGGCGCGGCGCCGTTCAACCACGACGAAAAGCAGAACCCGAGCTATTACGCGACCGTGCGAACGGCCAGTGGCGAATGCACCGTGTGGGGGCTGGATCTCGAGCGCGCGATCGGCGAAAGCGGTGTGCAGCCCGGACAGCGGATCGAGCTGGAAAAGGGCGGCAGCAAGGAAGTGACCGCCATGCAGCGTCAGTTCGACGAAAACGGGAAGGAGCTCGCACCGAAATCTGTCACAAGCCGTCGCAACGAATGGCTGGTGTTCTCCCCGGATGTGCCGGGCCTGCCCACGCGCGAGCAGCGCGAAGCGCTGACCAGCGTGCGCCGCGAAGTTGATGAGCGCCGTCGGATCGATGAGGCGCGGGAGCGGTTCCTGAACGGAGACTGGAAATACTCGAAGGAACAGCAGAAGACGCTCGAGGAGGCACGCGAACGGATCAAGGCGCAGGCCGCACGCGAGGTGCTGCGCGACGAGATCAAAGCCCTGCCGGAGCAGCAGCAGGAGAAGGTGATGGGGGAGTTCGAAAGCGCCGTGGCCGAGGCGCGTGCAGCTAACCGGCCACTGGACGTGCCCATGCCACAGGTCAGCGAAGCAACGATTGAGGCGGTCCGCGAACAGATCGAGCGGGAGCAACGCGGGCTGAGCCAGTCGGTACGGCACGCGGCGCAGCGGGACGCTGACCAGCAAGGCCAGCAGCTGTCACGCGATGCCGGGCAGGATGCGTCGCAGGCCACTGGCCACGCAGCGCCGTCGCTCGAACTCGAACCGTAAATTGGCACCGCACACGTGCGCGGTAGCCGTCGTGCGACCGGATCAATACCCCGGATAAAGGAGCTTAATCATGAAAATCGCAGTTACAAATTTCTCGGGCAATGTTGGCAAAACCACTGTTTCTCATCACCTGCTCGCGCCCAGGCTCGAGGACGCCGAGGTGATCTCGATTGAGTCGATCAATGCAGACGGATCAGAAACTGCGGTCCTGCGCGGCAAGGAATACGACGAGCTGCAGGAACAGCTGATGTCGCTAAAGAATGTCGTGGTCGACGTGGGAGCATCCAACGTCGAAGACTTTGTGGGTCTTATGCAGCGATACGAGGGGTCACACGATGATTTCGACATGTTCGTCGTCCCCACCGTACCGCTGGTCAAGCAACAGGTCGATACGATCGCGACGCTGATGCAATTGCGCGACGTTGGCGTGCCGGAACGCAAGATTCGGCTCCTGTTCAATGCTGCCGATCCAAAGAGCGATCTGGAAAAGACCTTCAAGCGGCTTTTTCAGCGTCATGCCAGTCATGGCGGGTTCGTTCTGAATAGCAACGTCGTGATTTACGAGAATCCGATCTTCGAGAAAATCAAGGGTATCAACACAACCATCCTTGGTCTTCGCGATGACCCGACCGACTACGTGGCGTTGAACGCCAAAGCGATGGACGAGGGTGTGCCCGAAGAGCAACGGGCACATATTCGCCAGATGGTGGCATTGAAGCGCCTGGCGAACCGCGCGGCAAGAGAGCTCGATGCCGTTTTCGAACGATTGGTGCGTTGATGGGCGCGCCTGAGGATGCAATCCGTGAGGAACTGATCGGCGCAGTGCTTGGCGAGCTGTCACTGTTGCGTACTGATGTGAAGGGGTTGTCCCAATTGCTTGAGACCACGGGCAAGCAGTTCAAGGACGACGGCGAACTGACGCTGCTGCGATTCGCCTCCCGGTACGAACAGTTCCTCAGGCATTTTTCCGAGTCGAGCGCAGACGTGCTTGCGAAAGCGGCCAGTTTCGAGGAGGCGCGCGATCAACTGCTCGGTGAGATATCACTACGCCAGTTCGACGAAGCCAACGGCCGCAGTCGTGATCTGCTTCGTGATGTTCTGCGCGAGGAGCGGCACCGCGGCGGTGGCGGCAGCGGTCGTATCGAGCTTGCCATCTGGTCAGTCTGCACGGCGCTCGGCTCGTCACTCCTGTCCGTCGGCGCAGTCGCCGCGCTGCATCTTCTCGGCAACTAAGGGAGATACTGAAATGAAACGATCGCTGAACGCGCTGGCCATGTCCGGCGTCCTTCTCGCGGGCGTAATGGCCATGACACCCGCGCACGCCGATGACGAGAACGAAGACGCGTGCGGCGCTGTTCTCTGTCTCGCAGGATTGATCGCCGGTGGCAGTGCCGGCGGCGACTGCAAAAACTATATGACGGGTTACTTTTCCATCGTGAAAATTCACCGCGGCCACTTCGATGAGACAGGCACGACGAATGCCCGCAGCGATTTCACGAATCAGTGCAAGAGCGTCGGACCGGATACGAAGAAAGGTGTGAACGACAGGTACGGAAACGTTCAATCTGGCCCGTGACGCACAGCCGCTCTCTCAGGTCCTGACAAATATTTGCCCTCGGAATTCAGGACTTTTACGGTGTGGGTTGCGGCCCGCACCCTTTTTCAATTCGTTCACAGATGGACCATATGAGCATTTTATGGAAAACCAACGATGCCCCCGATAGATGAAACATTGCGCAAGGACCACGCTTCACTTCGCCTCGCAATCGAACTGCTTGGCTTTGACTGCAATCGCGTGATAGCGCATTTGCGGGTCGCCGGCGAGCCGATGTGGAGAGAACTGCCGTTCCAGCTCGCCTCCGTCACCTTCGACTCAAGGAAGGCTGCCGCGTCTGGATTGAGCGAGCACGGTCAGCGGGAGGTCAACCGTGTCTTCAATGCCTTGCGCAACCGTCTGTGACAACTATGTCGAATTGCGCGCTGCTGCGCCCGTGAATTTGAGGTAGACATTCTGACGGATGAGCAAAGGAATCGGGTGATCCCCCTGTCGTTGATGAAGTGGGCCACTGAAGAATGGGTATACACGTTTCCTGAAAGGGCTGGCTTTGGGCTGTCCTCAATACTGCACATAGAGCCGAATCAGCTGCTTGGTGGTGACCTGGCAGCAGAATGCTGCACCTGCCCGCTGTGTCGCCTGATAGGCCGTCAAAAGAAGGGACCGCCGACGTTATGCAGTATCTGCTTGCCGAGCGCGGCGCTGATCCGAACGTGCCAGACAATTACGGGCGCACGCCGCTCACGTTGTTCGTCATGCAAGCGAGCCGATGCTGGACTAGTGACGACGACTACGGGTGCCGCGTACTGTCGCTGTTGTTCGACCATGGTGCAGATGCGAATGTGCTGTTTATGCCAGATTTCGTCCACATAGCAGCCTCCGAGAAATGGACGTTCGCGCACCACTTGATCAATGATTACCACGGGCGAAAAGGTTGGCCGATGCCTGTACGCATGAGAGACCTGCTCGAAAGCCGTCTCGACTGGACATTACGTGATAGCGCGGGGAGAACGGCCGAGCGACGACAGCTCGCGTTGGCGATTTAGACGACAACGCGGCGCGTCCGGGTGACGCCGCCGTGTTGCGCGCCTGCGATCAGATCATGCGGATAGGGGCAGGCGCCGGGTGGTCAGGCCGTGCTGACGGCAGTACACTGCTCGCGCTGTGAATGAGGAAAACGCGATGAAACTGACTTCCGGGAAACTGCTTGGTTTGATGGAGCCGGGCCGGATCTATCGGGCAAGCGAGCTGGCCGAGCGCTTCAATATGTCGACGGCGCAGGTCAACGACATCCTCTGCACACTGGTCGAGGCCGGTTTCGTGCGCATGAACAGTCATTCATCGCGAATCCTCCGCTTTGAGCGGCTGTCGTTCGAGCCCGACCCACCATCGCGTGCTGCTGTAGACACCGATGCGTCGGCGACCGTGGCCACCCCGCCGGTAACCCGGACACGGCAAGGTTCCCTGAGCGGCTATGAGGCGTCTCTCGCCAGCGTCCGCAGCCTCGCGATGGCCGCGCGCTATTCGTCGCGAGGCTGACCATGCGCCTCGTCAATCGCGATCATCCCGACAGGATCAGCCGGCAGCTTGATCCTGCAGAAGCCGCAGCAGTTCGCCGCTTCTGCGGCGCCGGGCAGGAAGTCTGGCCGGGCGACGTGGAGCGCGTCACGGCTGTGCTCGAGGAGATGCACGATGGTCGGCACGTCCGGCTGCGGCTCGAATGCGACTGCTGGCAGGGTGCAAAGACACCGCCACGGCTGACCGCCCGTGTGCGTGATGAAGGACCGCGCCATTTCGTGCGCATGCACAGATACGGCGAGCATCGCTGTGCGCTGGCCTCGTTCCGGCAGAATCCGGAACCCGAAGACGACGAGCCGGACGATAATCCGGCGTCACCGGGCCAGCACAATCCGCTCAAGCCGGTCGGCGACGCACTCGACTATCTCGACGATCTGCACGAAGGCGTTGCACGCCCGGGTGGCTCCGGCGGCTCAATGGGTGGTCGCGCCGACAACGGGCGACGCCTGCCGCGCCTGGGGCGCATCTTGCACACGTTGCTGGACGATGCGGGCTTTGCGACCGCGCACGTGGATTCGCTGAAGGAAACAACCCGCTCGTGGGACCGCCTCGAAGCGTACGCGGCCGATGAGGCGATGAGTCCGGAACTGACGCTGGGTCAGGTGCTGTACTTCAAGCCGTGGACCAGCCTCAATGAAAAAATGGCCGCCATCGACGCGTCGCGGTGGCCCGACAACAAGGCACGCAGCGCGCTGCTGCTGTTCGTTGCAGACGAGATCCGCGACGGCGCAGCGATCAAGAAAACTCGCATGGGCGAATGCCGGGTGCGGCCGGCTAAAGGCATCCGTGCCGGCGGCCGCGACCACGGCCTCACGCAGCCGCCGTACTGGGTGCTCACCGTCGTCGATCGCGATCGCGAGGGCAACGCCCGGTTCAGGGAGGCATTCGCGCAGCATGCGTATTCGTTTGCGCGACCGGTGCCGCTGGACAGCCGCTACGAGCGCCGTACGCTCGAACAGCTGTTCAGCGTCATGGAATGGGTCAGGAAACGTGGCGTCGACGTCACGCTCACCAAGCCGCTGTTCGATCGTGAGGTTCGCCAGCTCGACGCCCCGAGCTTCTGGTGCCGGCCGGACTTCGAGCTGGCATTCCGGACAGTTGAAGCGGCCGGCACCGCGCCGCGGCTGCATCGCGTTGTCATCGAGACGATGGGCGCAGACGGGCCTGAATATCTGGAGCGCAAGTCGCGCATGCACGAGATCATGAAGCGCCGCGGCATCCTCATCGAACACCGGATATCGGACGATGAAGGCCAGGCCGAACGCGACGACGCGTTCCTTCGTCGTGTCGGTGCGAAGATCCTCCATCTTGCCGGTGTGCAACGGGTAGGGACGCACTAATGCCTCAAGCCAGAGACGAGGTGTCCGGATGAAGGCGTATATATGGTTTGATGTCGAGCGTTTCTTGCGGACGGAATCGGGCGCTTCGCGACACAAACCGATCACGCCACACACCCGCCTTGAAGACGATCTGGGCATCACCCGCGATCGTGCGGGCGACTTTATGGATCGGTTCTTCCTGCTGTTCGAGGTCGATCCGGGTGACTACCGGACCGATCGCCATTTTCGCGGCGGCGCATCGGGATTCAGGTTGCTGCTGGCGCTGTTCACCGGCAGGCGGTCCGAAGAACGTCGACGCGTGCCGCTCACCGTCGGTATGCTCGCCAGTGCTGCACGACAGGGTCGATGGGAATCGCTGAAACTCGAAGCACTGGCCAGGAAGTAGCGTCCGCGCAGACGCTGAAACAGCCGGCCGGGCATACGAATTTTCCGGACCCAAGTGTCACGACGCGCCTTTCCTTTCAGCGCGTCTTCAACCGTGCGCCGTCGCA
>Ga0105251_10002239_pt1 | contig 15416 bp, 13 predicted proteins | sample KBSS64metaG_FD_80424 | JGI IMG/M metagenome (GOLD analysis project Ga0105251, IMG submission 80424) | Switchgrass rhizosphere microbial communities from Kellogg Biological Station, Michigan, USA - KBS S6-4 metaG | ecosystem: Host-associated > Plants > Roots > Rhizosphere > Soil | place...
GTTGCGCCAGAACGGGGTGAACACCTTGTACGGGCCGCCCTGCAGGGTGGCGATGTCCCAGGGCTCGAACATCAGGCTGCCATTGCAGCTCTCGGCCTCGATCCCCTGCCCGCGCAGCTCGCGCTTGATGCGCGCATCGCGCGGCTGCGTGGCCGGTTCGTACTTGCGGTTCCAGTACACCGCTGCCGCGCCGGTTTCAGCGATCAGCGCCTGCAGCTGCGCCTCGCTGTCGCCGTGGCGCAGCACCAGCGATGAGCCGCGCGCGCGCAGGTCCGCGTCGAGAGCGGCCAGCGAACGGTGCAGCCAGGTGTTGGATGCCGCGCCGGGTGCCCAGTCGCCCTCTTCGTGCGGCGCGTGGATGTACACCGGCACCGGCACGTGCCCTGCGTCGAGCGCGGCCTGCAGTGCCGGGTTGTCCTGAAGGCGCAGATCGCGGCGAAACCAGACCAGAGCTACCGACACGAATACCGCCTGCGCTTGAAGGGATGGCACATGATAACGAGATGCGGTGAAGGTCCTGCACGCGCCCTTCGCACGTACGGCATGCGGTCTCCACTGCGCCTGCACCGGCAGAACGACATGGTGTACCTGTGCCTTCCGGATGACCCCGCCATGACCCCTGCCCTGCCCGCCGTCCCCTATTCCCCCGACGTGGAGCATCGCGACGCGGACGAGGACGCCACCATTGCCGAACTGGCGAAGCTGTTCACCGACATGGCCGGCACCGTGGCCGAACAGGAAGGCCACGCACACCGCGCCGTGCATGCCAAAGGCCATGCGCTGCTGCGCGGGCGTTTCCGGGTACTGGACGGCCTGTCACCCGAGCTGCGCCAGGGGCTGTTCGCTGCGCCTGGCGAGTATCACGCACGGGTGAGGTTGTCATCGCCGCCCGCCGAGCAGCTGCCGGACACCGTGTCCACGCCGCGCGCGATGGCGGTCAAGATCCTTGATGTCGCCGGGCCGCGGGTTGCGGGCGGCGATGAACAACACAGCCAGGACTTCCTGATGGTCAACGGACCGGCATTCAACACGCCGGGCATCCGTGGCTTCCTGCGCTCGGCCAGGCTGCTGGCCGCCACGACCGAGCGCATGCCCCGCACCAAACAGGTGATTTCGGCGACGCTTCGCGGCACTGAAGCCGCACTGGAAGCAGTGGGGGGTCAAAGTGCTTCGTTGAAAGCGCTGGGCGGCGAACCGCAGCACCATCCGCTCGGCGAGACGTTCTTCAGCCAGGTCCCGTTCCGCTACGGTGCGTACATCGCCAAGTTTTCGTGGGCGCCGGTTTCGCCCGATCTGGTCGCATTGAGCGGCCAAGCGCTCGCGTCCGAACCCGACACACAGCGCAACGCGGTGGCGGCATTCTTCGCGCAACCCGACGCTGTCGCCGAATGGGAGCTGCGCGTGCAGCTCTGCCGCGACCTGGAAAAGATGCCGATCGAGGATGCCTCGGTGGTGTGGCCGGAGGAGATCAGCCCGTACCTGCCGATCGGTCGGCTGCGGGTCGAGGCGCAGGCATCGTGGAGCAGCGCCTCGGAGTCCGAGGAAGACCGCCTCGCATTTTCGCCGTGGCATGCGCTGGCAGCACACCAGCCGCTGGGCAACCTCAACCGCGCGCGGCGCGTGGTGATGGCAGCCTCGCGGTCGTTCCGCGCGCAGTTCAACCGCTGCCCGATCCACGAGCCGAGCACCACCGCTCGGTAGAGCGGGGCTCTGCCCCGCTCCCATCCCGTCCGCGCTCAGTCGCCCTTCGCGCGCCGCTGCTGCGCATCGAAGCGCTGCATGGCGTCACGGATAAGTGCCTTGGCCTCTGCGGCATTGCCCCAGCCATCGAGCTGCACCGGGTTGCGTCCTTCCGGGAGGTCCTTGTAGACGCGGAAGAACGCTTCGATCCGCTGGCGCTCGATCAGCGGCAGGTCCTGAAGGTCGCGGATGTTGGCGTAGGTGGGGTCGATCTTGTCGGTGGGAACCCCGATCACTTTTTCATCGTGCTCGCCCTTGTCGACCATCTTCAGATAGCCGATCGGGCGGAAGCGCACGATCACGCCGGGGTGCAGCGGTTCCCGGGTCAGCACCAGCGCATCGAGCGGGTCGTTGTCGCCGGCCAGGGTGCGCGGCATCGAACCGTAGTTGGCCGGGTACGCGACCGGCATCGACTGGAATCGGTCGACATGGACCAGGCCGTCTTCCTTGATTTCGTACTTGGTGAAGCTGCCGGCCGGGATTTCGACCGCGAGGTTGGCTTCTTCGGGTACTTCCTTAGGCTGCGCTGCGAGGAACGGGTGCAGGATCGCGTTGCCGGCGAGGCTGGTGCCGGCCAGCAGAAGCAGTGCGGTGGTGAGGGCTGGAAGCAGGAGGTTTCGGTTCATGGTGAGGCCTCGGCCGGGCAGAGCCCGGCTCTACGTGGGTGTCGTTCACTCCCAGCAACGATCCGTGCGCCCCTTGAGGGTCTCGGTACGCGCACAGTCGCGGGGGGCGATGCGGCCTTCGGTCAGCTCGGTCTTCTGCTTGCTGCCATCGGCCGCACGGGTGAGCTCGAAGGCATCGTACAGCTCGCCGGTCACCGTCCGTGCTTCATAGCGCAGATGGCGCGGGTCGATGCTGAGCACCTGGAACAGCTGGGTGTCTTCACCGACCGGGGCCATGGTGGCGCGGGCCTCGTCCGAAAGCCGGTACTGCTTCGGGCCGGCAACGGTCACCACGTACTGCGGGGTGGCATCGCTGCCTTCTCCGCGACGGCCGTAGGTGTGGTCGTGGCCCTGCAGCACCAGGTCGACGTTGTGGCGACGTACCACCGGCAGGATCTCCTCGCGCAGCGCAGTGTTCTCCCGCCCCTCGCGTGGCGAATAGAACGGCTGGTGCAGGAGCACGATGGTCCAGCGCTGGGTGTTGCCGGCCAGCACGCCATCCAGCCACTGCGCCTGTGCCCTCGCCGTGCCCAGATCGAGCGCGGAAGTGCCGTCGAGCACCGCGATGCGCACGCCCTGGTAATCGAACCAGTAGGTGCTGGTGGCGGCGGCATCCACCCCGTTGCGCGGCAGCGCGAAGGTCACCGGCCAGTGCTTGCCCAGCACACGGCGTTCCTGCGGGGTGTCTTCGAACTCCTCGAAATACTCATGGTTGCCGATCGCCGGCGCCACCATGGCTTCCTGCGGCAGCCAGCCGGCAGCGGCAAACCACTCGCCCCACTCGCTGTCGTCCTGGCCGTCGCCACCGCTGACCAGGTCGCCGGCAAACAGCGCGAGCGGCGCCGTGGGAGCGGCCTTGATGCCGGCGCGCAGCACCCGGGAGACGTGGCTGAGGTTCTTGTTCTGGGTGTCGCCGAAGTACAGCAGGGTCAGCGGCTGGTCGGCGCTGCCGGCCGTGCGCAGCTGGTTCCAGGCACTCCAGGTGGTGTTGCCTTGTACCCGCCACAGGTACAGCGTGTCCGGCTTCAGGCCGCTCACGTCCACACGGTGGTGGTGGGAAACACCCAGTTCGGTGGTGAGCGCGGTGGTGGTGGCGGTCACCCGGGTCACCTGGCCCACGTCCGGCGAATTGCCGGCGACCACCCACTCCAGCGCGGGGGCCTTGACCGTGGCATCGGTGCGCCAGGCTACGCCGAAGCCCCGCGCGGCGTCCTGCGCCGGCGAGGCGACGATGCGGTCCGGGAATCCGGTGGCGGCGTAGTGGCGGTTGCCCGCCGGCACCTGGGTGTTGGGTTCCACCCGGGTCGCGCTCCAGGCGGGTGCAACACCCTGGCAGAGCACCAGTACCAGGCCCATCGCCTTCATGCAGTCACGCACACGAATCACTTCTCACACTCCAATGGCAGGGACAGTTGCTTGGCCACGCTGGCCCAGTCGAACGCGACCACGCCCTGGTCGTCGTGCACGGCGTACAGGGCGCCATGCGGGAAGCGCGGCGACGCCGCCATGCTCATCCAGATGCCGTCGGTGTTGGCCACCGTGTTGCCCTGGAACGCACCGACATGCTTCAAGGTGTGGCGGTCGAACAGGTGGAACACGCTGCGCTGCTTGCCCTGCTCGGTGGCGATCCACCAACCGTCCTTGCCGCAGGGGCGCAGCATCACGCCTTCGGCCTGCGCCTTGAACGCATCGCGACCGAAGGTGGTGCCGCTGAATTTCCCCTCCAGCGAATACACCTTGACCTCGCTGGCATAGGTTTCATCTTCTTCGGCGATCAGCAGGCGGTCGTTGGCCGGATCGCCCCAGATCGATTCGACCACGCGCAATGCACCGGCCTCGCTGGTGTCGCCGATGCTGGCGACCAGGGTCGCGTGCGCCTTGCCGTCCTGTACCTGCATCGCATAGCGCCGCACGCGCTTGTCCAGCTCGGCCAGCGGCGGCAGCACGTCGTTGCCCTGCGCATCTTCACCGGCATCGTAGGAGTCGGTGACGTACACGTCATACCCCCCGACCTGTTTGTTGACCCACAGCCCGTAGGGCTTGCGCAGGTCATCGGCGCCGAACACGCCCAGCGGGGTGAAGTCCGGCAGCTGCAGGACCTGCACGCGATGGTTGTCGCGCTCCACGATCAGCACCAGGTCATCGACCACGGCAATGCCGTTGGGGCGGACGAACTGGCCCGGCGCGGTGCCGCGGCTGCCGATGTCGCGCAGGTGCGCTCCGGTCTGGCCGTCATAGACGACCAGCTTGTCGGTGGCCTTGGCCGTGGCGATCAACCACACCTGCCCGTCCGGCGAGGTCCAGCTGGCCGGCGAGTCGATGTTGTCTGCCGGGGTCATCGGCGTCAGGAACGTCTCGGCCACGGTCGCCACCGCGCGGTTGGTGGTGGTGGCGGTGGCCGCGTCCACGGCCGGCGCTGTCGGTGCGGGTGCGGGTGCAGCTGCTGGCTTGCAGCCGGCCAGCAGCGCTACGGCCAGCAGGCTGGCGAGGGGTGCCGGCCGCATCACAGGGCCACCTTCAGGCCGAGCGCGTAGGTGCGGCCGTATTCTTCATTCTGCAGGGTGCGCGAACGAACGCCCTGGTAGAGCTCCAGCGGCTTGTCGAGCAGGTTCTGCGCTTCGAAGTAGACACTCACGTTCGCGGTGATCTTGTAGTCCAGGCTGAAGTCGAGCTGGGTGTTGGGCGCCACGAAGATATCGTAGGCGCGGCTGACCCCGAGCGTATCCAGGTATTCGCTGCGGTACACCGCGGCGAGACGGGTGCTGAAGCCTTCCTTCTCGTAGCCCAGGTGGGCGCTGTACACGTGCTTTGATGCGCGCGGCAGCGTGAAGTCCTCATCAGCACGGCCATCCAGGCCCGGGTCGAAATCGGTGTCAAGCCAGGTGCCACTGGCGCCGACCAGCAGGCCGTCCCAGCCGGCGGGCAGGAAGCTCAGCTGCTGCTGCCAGTTGAATTCGGCACCATAGACCTTGGCGGTGTCGCCGTTGATCACGCGGGTGACTTCGAAGCCGGGGTACTCGGGATCCTGGTCGCTGACGGTGTTGACGATGTAGCCGTCGATGCTCTTGTGGAACAGGCCAAGCGACAGGATCCCGGTGCTGCCGATGTAGTGCTCCAGCGACAGGTCGAGGTTCCTGGATTCGTACGGATCCAGCTCCGGGTTGCCCAGCCGCACTTCCTCGTCGCCGCGGTTGTAGCCGATGCGCGGCGCGATGTCGCCGAACGAGGGACGCGACACGGTCTTGTTGGCGGCCGCGCGGAGCACCCAGTCGCTGCCGGCGTCATAGCGCAGGTGCAGGCCAGGAAGCACGTTGGTGTAGCTGCGGTCTGCGCTGAGCGGGGTCACGGTGTAGCTGCGGCCATTGGCGGCCACGTCCACGCGGTTGCCGGTGGCCTGGAACTGGGTATTCTCCACGCGTACGCCGCCGATGACACGCAGGTTGCCGATGTCCCAGGTGCCCATGGCGTAGGTGGCGAAGATGTCTTCGCTGGCGGTGTAGTCCTCTTCCAGCGAGGTAATCGCGTTGGCGCCGACGTCCTGCGGGCGGGCGCTGTACTGGCTGCCGAACTGGGCCCAGTAACGGCGCATCGCGTCCGAGCTCATGCCCTGGCCCAGGCTGCCGCCGCGGTGGTCCGGGCTGGACGTGGTCCCGTCGGACAGCGCCACGTCCGGGCCCACGCGAAGTTCGTTTTCGTCCGAATCGACATCGCGGTCGCGCCAGCGGCCGAGCAGGCCGAACTTGTAGCTGCTGTTGTCGCCGTCGAAGCGCACGTTGATCTGTGCGCTGTGCTCCTTGTCATCCACGCGCTTGGGCGAGATCACGAAGCGGTCGAAATCGTAGTTTCCGTTGTCCATCCAGCTGGCATCGGTGAGCGTGTAACGCGGAATGCCGCTGTTCTGGTCCACGGTCGCGGCCAGGTCGTCGCCGTTGTACTCGAAGCGCGCTTCCATTTCATCGTTGACGCGCTCTTCGGTGCGGGTGTAACCGAGCTTGTAGTCGACCACCGCGTTGGTCAGGCGGTTCTCACCGCCCAGGCTCGCGGCAAAGGTGTTTTCCTTCTTGGTGCGGTAGCGCATGCGCTTCTGGATCGCGTCGGCCGGCAGGTCGTCGACGCGGTACTGGTTGTTGCCCAGTGCGGTGACCTCGCCGTCGCCGAAGTTGAAGATGGCGCGCTGGCGCGTCTCGGCGTCGTCGAACTGGCTGTACAGGGTGCGCAGGTAGTACTGGCTGTCTTCGCTGGGGCGCCAGTCGAAGTTGAGGTTGGCGCCGATGCGCTTGCGCTCGATCTCATACTTGCGGTGCTGCAGGCTGGTCGCGAACAGGTCATCGTCGCTGCCGCCGTCGAAGGTGTCGTACTCCACCTCGGTGTTGTCGGACTCGAACTTGCGGTTCTGGTAGTTGACCCCGAGCGCCACGCCGAAGGTGTCGGCGAACACGTCGCTGTAGTTGAAGGCCGCCTTGGGGCTGGTGTGGCCGGACAGGTCCTGGTGGCTGGCTTCGATCTTGCCGCGCAGGCTGCGCCCGTCGCGGTCGAATGCCGAGGCCGACTCCACCAGGATCGCGCCGCCGATCGCGTCGCCGGGCATGTCCGGCGTGGGCGACTTCACCACGCGCAGGCGCTCGGTCGAGTCGGAGGGAATCACGTCCAGCGGGGCGGCGCGGCTGGAGTCTTCCGGGGTGCCGACGGAGACGCCGTCGATGCTGACGCTGTTGAGGTTGGCGTCCAGGCCGCGAACAACCACGAAGCGGCCCTCGCCCTGGTCACGGGTGACGCTGACGCCCGGCAGGCGCTGCAGCGACTCGGCGACGTTCTTGTCCGGGTAGACGCCCATCGAGTCGGACGAGACCGCGTCCTGGATGGCGTCGCTGCTGCGCTTGAGGTCGACCGCGCGGGTCTGCGACTCCAGCTGCGGGCGCACTTCCACCCGGTCCAGTTCGGTGGCCGCCGCAGCGCCGGCGAGTTCCCCGCTCGCGGCGGCCACGGCGGGCGCGGTGGACAGCACGAGCAAGGAGAGGCTGATGGCCAGGCCCAACGGCGATTTGTTCTGCACGACATCCCCAACGGTGTAAAGGTTGGGTCAGCACGGTATTTCCGGGAGGTTGCATGAACGTGACACCGATGGCACAGATGCGGGCAGCAGCCGCCCTCTGGCCGGGTACCTCGTCGGTGCGGCAAAATGGCGTTCTCCCCGTTTTGTTGGCATTCCCATGAAAATCGTCGAAGTTCGCCACCCGCTGGTCCAGCACAAGATCGGCCTGATGCGCGACGCGTCCCTGAGCACCAAGGACTTCCGCGAGCTGGCCAATGAGCTGGGCGGCCTGCTCGCCTACGAGGCCACTGCAGATCTGGAAACCGAAGCGCATACCCTCCCCGGCTGGGCCGGTCCGGTACGCGTGCAGCGCATCGCCGGCGCGAAAATCACCGTGGTGCCGATCCTGCGCGCGGGCCTGGGCATGCTGAGCGGCGTGCTGTCGCTGATTCCGGCGGCGCGGGTCAGCGTGGTGGGCCTGCAGCGCGATGAGGAAACCCTGCAGCCGGTGCCGTATTTCGAGCGCTTGACCGGTCGCCTGGAAGAGCGCGATGCGCTGATCCTGGACCCGATGCTGGCCACCGGCGGCACGTTGATTGCGACGATCGACATGCTCAAGCGTGCGGGTGCACGCCGGATCAAGGGTATCTTCCTGGTCGCGGCGCCGGAGGGCATCGCGGCGGTGCAGGCAGCGCACCCGGACGTGGAGATTTTCACTGCGGCGATCGATGAGCGCCTGAACGAGCGCGGCTACATCCTGCCGGGCCTGGGCGACGCCGGCGACCGCATCTTCGGGACCCGCGTGGCCGGTTGAGCTGTTTCACGCGGTCTGGACAGACCCGGGAAGAAGCTCCCCGCACACTCACTGTGCGGGAGTCGTGCCATGAAGACCATCAGCCTGCTGGCGTGCCTGGCGTTGCTGGGCAGCCCCCTGTTCGCTCATGCGGAGACAGCGCAGCAGCAGCGCATGGCCGATTGTTCGGCGAAGAACAAGGGCAAGAAGGGCGATGAGTACAAGGCGGCGCAGAAGGCGTGCCTGAGTGCAGATGCCAAGCCTGCCAACGCGTCGCAGGAGCGGATGAAGCGCTGCAATGCGGATGCGGCGACGAAGAACCTGAGCGGCGATGCGCGCAAGAGCTTCATGAGCAGCTGTTTGAAGGCGCCTTGATCGCGCATGGCGTGGGACACGCATGGCGTGTCGCTACGCGGGTTGGCCATGGTGTGCCGTTCGCTGTCGGCGTAGCGACACGCCATGCGTGTCCCACGGAATCTCAGGCCAGCACGCGGGCTTTCAGCTCGCCCTGTTCGTGGGCGGTTCCGAAACGGCCCTTTTCGTCGCGGGTCACCTGGGCAAGCGCGACCTGCGGGTCGTGGGTAAAGAACAGGTGGACGTTGCGGGCGAGTTTGTCTTCCAGGAAGCTGCGCTTCTCGTCGATCAACAGTTCGGCATTGCGGTCGTAACCCATGGTGATGGGAACGTGGACCCAGGAACGCCCGGGAATCAGGTCGGCGCAGAACACGACACCGCCTCGTGGCTGTCCTTCGACCTGTTCGGGGCCGACGATTTCGGCCAGCATCAGGCCGGGGGTGTGGCCGTCGCTGAAGCTGAAACGGACGCTGTTTCCCAGGGTGCGCGAATAGGGTCCATCGACGATCTCGAGCCGGCCGCTGTCCTGGAGCAGTTGCGGTAGCTCGGGGATGAAGCTGGCGCGGTCGCGCGGATGGGGATGCAGGGCGCGTTCCCAATGGCCGGCGCCGACCAGGAAGGTGGCGTTGGGGAACAGGAGTTCGGGGCCGCGTCCTTCGCTCCACGGTGCGAGCAGGCCACCGGCATGGTCGAAATGCAGGTGGCTGAGCACTACGACGTCGATGTCTTCGTGTTCGAAGCCGGCTTCGCGCAGCGATTCGATCAGGACGTGCCGGGATTCCTGCACGCCGTAACGGTCGCGCAGTTTGGGTTCGAAGAAGGCGCCGATGCCGGTTTCGAACAGGACAGTCTTGCCGGCCAGGGGGCTGGCCAGCAACGCGCGGCATGCGAGTTCGATGCGGTTGAGGTCGTCGGGCGCCGCCCATTTTTCCCAGACAGCGCGCGGTGCGTTGCCGAACATTGCGCCGCCGTCGAGCTTCTGCGAGTTACCGCGGATGGACCATAGTTTCATCGGTAAATTATCCGGCGGACACCGTTAATAAATCGCTATCCGCAGTCAGCCGAAGCCGAAGCCGAAGCCGAAGCAAAAGCCAAATCGGCGTCTCTTTTGTGCGAGCCGGGGCGGCCGGCGGGTAGCCCCGCTCCGGGACACGCCGTGAACCCATCCATGGAGGCTGCTGGAAAACATCCATGTTTTCCAGCGTCCCTCCGGGGGCTACCCGCCGGCCGCCCCCATACATGGTCGTGTGCGGTGAGGAAAGAGCACCCTGTCGAAGGGTCGGCGGGGGTAGGAACCGGGCAAACAAAGGCTGTTCGCCCAGATGCATGAAGCCGGGCGCAGCCCGGCGCCAGGTCACCGCATGCAATCCAACCAGAAAAGCCGGCCGAAAGCCGGCTGAACATCAATCCGCCTTGGACACCGCGCCACTGCCAACCGGATTGCGCGGATCGCTGCCGACGCTGAGCACGTTGCTGCGGCGGTTCCACTCCACCGTCTGCAGGTTGCCCCATACGTGGCTGGAGCCGCGTCCGCCTTCAGCACTGTCGCCCGGCAGATCGATCTTGTGGCCCATCGCCTGCAGCTGCTTGATCGAGGCCGCGTCGAAGGCACCCGACTCGGCCTCGATCACGTCCGGCAGCCACTGGTGGTGGAAGCGCGGCAGCGCTGCGACCTGCTGTGCGTCGAGCCCGTCGTCGTAGCCCAGCACGCCCAGCAGGACCATGGTAATGATGCGGCTGCCGCCCGGCGTGCCGAGCACGACGACCTTGTCGGCGGATTCCATGAAAGTGGGCGTCATCGAGCTGAGCATGCGCTTGCCCGGCTTCGGCGCGTTGGCCGCATAGCCCATCACGCCGAAGGCGTTCGGGGTGCCCGGCTTGAGCGCGAAGTCGTCCATCTCGTTGTTCAACAGCACGCCGGTGCCCGAGGGAATCAGGCCCGATCCGTACAGCAGGTTCACGGTCTGGGTGGCGCCAACCCGGTTGCCCTGCCCGTCGATGATCGAGAAGTGCGTGGTTTCGTCATCCTCCAGCGGGGTCGGGTTGCCGGACAGCAGATCGCTCGGCGTGGCCTTTTCCGGATGGATGGTGGCGCGCAGGCCCTGGGCGTAGTCGCGGCTGGTCAGCACCTTCTGCGGAATCTGCACGAAGTCCGGATCGCCCAGGAAGAAGGTGCGGTCACGGAACGCGCGCCGCATGGCTTCGACTACCAGGTGGGTGCGGTGGGCCGGATCCATCGCCTTGAGATCCCAGCCTTCCAGGATCTGCAGCATGGAGGCCAGGGCGATGCCGCCGGAGGACGGCGGAGACGCGGTGGTCACCTTCCAGTCGCGGTAGTTGAACACGATCGGCTCGCGCTGCTTGACCCGGTAACCGGCCAGCTCGTCGGCCGTCCAGCGGCCGCCGGCCTGCTTGACCCCGGCCAGCAGCAGCGTGCCGGTCTGGCCCTTGTAGAAGCCGTCGAAACCGCCGGCTGCAAGGCGCTCGAGGGTCTGCGCAAGTTCCGGCTGTTTGAAGACATCGCCCTCGGCGATCGGCCTGCCGTTGCGCAGATAGACCTCACGCGTGCCCGGGAAGCGTTCCATCACTTCGCGCCGCGACGCATAGCCCTTGGCCATGCGCGCATACACCGGGAATCCCTCGCGTGCGATCCGGATCGCCGGGGCCAACGACTGCTGCAACGGCAGCTTGCCATGCTTGGCCGACAGCTCCACCAGCGCCGCCGGCAGGCCCGGTATGCCGGCCGACCACGGCCCGTTCACCGAGCGGTCGCGGTCGAGCTCGCCCTTGCTGTCCAGGAATGCTTCGGGCGTGGCCGCGGCCGGCGCGGTCTCACGCGCATCGAGCATCACGTCCTTGCCGGTGGCTGCATCGTGCAGCAGGAAGAACCCACCGCCGCCCAGGCCAGAGCTGATCGGCTCGACCACCGCCAGCGTCGAGGAAACCGCGACCGCTGCGTCGAATGCATTGCCGCCCTTTGCCAGGATCTCCATTCCCGCCTCGGTCGCGAGGTGGTGGCCGCTGGCGATCGCCGCACCGTTCGGGTGGGTGGCCAGAGGAGCGCGGGCCGGCTCGGCGGCCCAGAGCGCAGGCGTCCACAACAGGACCAACAGCAACCAGCGACGCGACGGATTGTTCATTCGGGGGCAGGCTCCGCATACAGTTCGGGATGATCGCGCTGCAGCCCGTGCAACTTGGCCAGCAACGCCTCCTGGGTTTCCGGGATGTCCGGATCGGGATCGATGCATTCCACCGGGCAGACGACCACGCATTGCGGCTCGTCGAAATGCCCCACGCATTCGGTACAGCGTGCAGGGTCGATCACGTAGATGGTTTCACCCATCGAGATGGCCTGGTTGGGACAGGCGGGCTCGCATACGTCGCAGTTGACGCAGAGCTCATTGATTTTCAGCGACATGGCGTTACTCCACGCCAGTGCCGGCAGAGGAAGCCCGGCCTGCGCAGCTGCACAGGCCGGTCAACGGCGGCGCCCTCGAAGGACGCCGCCCGGGCCGCGCGCGTGACGCGGCCGCCATGGCACGGCTTACTTGGCTTCGACGAAGATGTACTCGGCGCCGGTCGGCTGGATGATCGACTGCACGCGGGCATTGTCGGCCGCCTGGCCGATGAACACCACGCGCACACCCTTCATCGAGTCGGCGGACACGTCCTTGAACACGGCCTGGATCATGTCGGCCATCTTGCCCGAGGCAGACGAACCGAAGGCCAGCATGTTGCCCGGCTGCACGCCACGGGCGACCGCAGCGGTGGCGCTTTCGACCTGGCGGTCATACTTGGCCTGGAACTCCGGATCCGACTCCGGCGACAGGTAGTACAGGAACGGGCTGTTGGTGATGTTGCCCATGTTCTGCACGGCCACGGCCTGCAGGTACTTCTTCCAGCCCGCATCGTCGTCCTTGGCCGGGGCGACCAGCGCCTGCTGGGCTTCGGCGACCGGCGCGGCCTCTTCCTTCTTGCAGGCGGTGAAGGCCAGCGCGAAAGACGCGATCAACATGGCACGCATGGTGTTGTTCATGGGTTTCCTCCCTCTTGGTAATGCTTGGCTTGAATGGTGTGAACGGATGTTACGACTGGCCCGACTTCGCCTCACGTACCTTGCGCAGCGCATCCAGCACCGACGACGGCACGAAGCCCGAGACGTCGCCGCCCAGGCGGGCGATCTCGCGGACCAGCGAGGATGAAATGAAGCTGTGCTGCTCGGCCGGGGTCAGGAACAGGGTCTCGACTTCCGGGATCAGATGGCGGTTCATGCTCGCCATCTGGAATTCATATTCGAAATCGGACACCGCGCGCAGCCCGCGCAGCAGCACCCCACCCTGCTCGGAACGCACGAAGTGCGCCAGCAGGGTGTCAAAGCCGCGCACTTCCACGTTGCGGTGGTGGGCCAGCGCGTCACGGGCCAGCGACACCCGCAGCTCCAGCGGCAGCGAAGGGCCCTTCGAAGGGCTCTGCGCCACACCGACCACCAGCTTCTCGAACAACGGCGCGGCCCGGTTCACCAGGTCGATGTGACCATTGGTGATCGGGTCGAAGGTGCCCGGGTATACGGCGATGCGGCGGTTGGCTGCGGTCATGCGGGAGCTACGCGTTCTGATCTGGTGAAAGTGTAGCAGTGGCGCGGCGGTACAGGGCAAAGCCGACCTCCCGCGTGCCGCCCTCGCGGTGCAGCAGCCAGCCCGGCGGCAGGCGCACGGCCTGCCCTGCCGGCGACTCCACGTACAGCCAGGCGTCGGCCGCCAGGTGCGGGCCCAGCCCGCCCAGCACCTTGTCCCACAGGCCATCGGCGAATGGCGGGTCGATGAAGGCGATGTCGGCCCGCCCCGCCGGCAGCTGTGCCAGCCACTGCAGCGCATCGGCCTGGACCACCTCGACCTCGCCCTGCGCCCCCAGCCGGGCCACCGACTCCCGCAGCTGCCGGGCCAGCGCCGCGTCGCGCTCGACCAGCGTCGCGTGGGCCGCCCCGCGCGAGACCGCCTCCAGCCCCAGTGCGCCGCTGCCGGCGAACAGGTCCAGCACCCGGGCCCCGCCCAGCCGCGGCATCAGCCAGTTGAACAGCGTCTCGCGGACCCGGTCGCTGCTCGGCCGCAGGCCCGGCGCCAGCGGCACCGGCAGTTTCGTATTGCGCCATTTGCCGCCGATGATGCGGACCTGGCCCACGGCAGAAGATGCGGAAGAGCGTGATTTCATGTGTGAAGGATACCGCGCCGCCGCATATCCACGAGGGCGGGCCAGCGGCCGGCGCTACCGACGTCGCCTTTCGTTCCGGAACCGGCCCTCCATCGGCGGCCTCCCCGGCACGTAGAAATTGAAACGCCACCACCTTGAAATTGGGACAATCGATCCCTACTCCCTGAGCCAGCCGCCGCGCATCGCGCGCCATCGACCTCAAGGAGCTTCGCCCCATGACCGAGCAGACCCACAAAGAGACCCTGGGCTTCCAGACCGAAGTGAAGCAGCTGCTGCAGCTGATGATCCACTCGCTGTACTCCAACAAGGAAATCTTCCTTCGCGAGCTGATCTCCAACGCCGCCGACGCCGCCGACAAGCTGCGCTTCGAGGCGCTGACCCAGCCCGGTCTGCTTGAAAGCGACGGTGAATTGCGCATCCAGGTCAGCGTCGATCCGCAGGCACGCACCGTCACGATTGACGACAACGGCATCGGCATGAGCCGCGACGAGGCCATCGCCCACCTCGGCACCATCGCCAAGTCCGGCACCGGCGACTTCCTGCGCCAGCTTTCCGGCGACCAGAAGAAGGATTCGCAGCTGATCGGCCAGTTCGGTGTCGGCTTCTACAGCGCCTTCATCGTCGCCGACCAGGTCGACGTCTACTCCCGCCGTGCCGGCCTGCCCGCCAGCGAGGGCGTGCACTGGTCCTCGCGCGGCGAGGGCGAATTCGACGTCGAAACCATCGACAAGCCCGAACGCGGCACCCGCATCGTGCTGCACCTCAAGGACGACCAGCAGGACTTTGCCGATGCCTGGCGCCTGCGCAGCATCATCAAGAAGTATTCGGACCATATCGGCCTGCCGATCCAGATGGCCAGGGAGCACCACGGCGACGACGCCCCGGCCGGGATCGAATGGGAAACCGTCAACCGGGCCAGCGCACTGTGGACCCGTCCGCGCGGTGAGATCAGCGACGCCGAATACCAGGAGTTCTACAAACACGCCGCGCACGACCACCAGGACCCGCTGGCCTGGAGCCACAACAAGGTCGAGGGCAAGCTCGAGTACACCTCGCTGCTGTACGTGCCCGCCCACGCCCCGTTCGACCTGTACCACCGCGACGCGCCCAAGGGCCTGAAGCTGTATGTGCAGCGCGTGTTCGTGATGGACCAGGCCGAACAGTTCCTGCCGCTGTACCTGCGTTTCATCAAGGGCGTGGTCGATTCCAACGACCTGTCACTCAACGTGTCGCGCGAAATCCTGCAGTCCGGCCCGGTCATCGACTCGATGAAGTCGGCACTGACCAAGCGTTCGCTGGACATGCTGGAGAAGCTGGCCGCCGACAAGCCGGAGGTGTATGCCGGCTTCTGGAAGCAGTTCGGCCAGGTGCTCAAGGAAGGCCCTGCGGAAGATTTCAACAACCGCGAGAAGATCGCCGGCCTGCTGCGCTTCGCCTCCACCCACGACGACAGCGGCGAGCAGAGCGTGTCGCTGGCCGACTACCTGGGCCGCATGATCGAAGGCCAGGACAAGATCTACTTCCTCACCGGCGACAGCCACACCCAGGTCAAGGACAGCCCGCACCTGGAAGTGTTCCGCAAAAAGGGCATCGAAGTGCTGCTGCTCACCGACCGCATCGATGA